>Ga0182033_10000001_pt1 | contig 123389 bp, 105 predicted proteins | sample tim00Cox0000000H_FD_125968 | JGI IMG/M metagenome (GOLD analysis project Ga0182033, IMG submission 125968) | Lab enrichment of tropical soil microbial communities from Luquillo Experimental Forest, Puerto Rico - timezero.00C.oxic.00.000.00H | ecosystem: Environmental > Terrestrial > Soil >...
GGCGGTGGCGACGTGCTGTTCAACGATCAGCCGACGGTGGACGGCATTCGCGCCATCGCGGCGGCGCATCGCAGATTTGGCACGACCGGCCTGCTGCCGACGCTGATCAGCGACAGCGCAGAGAAAATGCGCCTCGCATTGGAGGCAGGCAGTGCCGCGATGACTGCGGTGCCCGGTGTCCTCGGCGTCCACCTCGAGGGGCCGTACCTCTCTCCGGAAAAGCCCGGCGTGCACGACCCGCGCCAGTTCAGAAAGCCGTCGGCGGACGAACTCGCGCTGCTGACCGCGCGGCGCAACGGCGCGCTGCTCGTCACTCTGGCGCCGGAGGTGGTGCCGTCTGGGGTCATCGCCGGGTTAGTCGCGGCCGGCGTTCGCGTGTCGCTTGGTCATTCCATGGCAACCTATGAGGAAACCCGCGCGGCGATGAAGCAGGGACTTAGCGGCTTCACGCATCTGTTCAACGCAATGCGGCCGCTTGCGAGCCGGGAACCGGGACCGATCGCGCAGGCGCTCGAGTCGGCTGACGCCTGGTATGGAATGATCGTGGACGGCGCGCACGTCGATCCCGCCATGCTTCGCTTGGCGCTGCGTGGGAGCGGCCACCCCATTGTCGTGACCGATGCGATGCCGCCGGTCGGCGGAAGTTGCTCCAGTTTCAGCCTGTACGGAAAATCCATCACCGCGCGGGACGGCTTCTGCGTCACGCATGATGGCACCCTCGCCGGAACGGTTCTCGACATGGCCACCGCGGTGCGCAATTGCGTTCGCCTGCTTGGCGTTCCCTTGCCCGATGCGCTGCGGTTCGCGTCGGCGTACCCAGCGGGCTTCCTCGGTCTCGAACACCTGCTCGGCAGGCTTGCTGCCGGCTATCGCGCCGACCTGGTGGCGTTCGCGCCCGACGATATGACCGTTTTCGCGACGTGGATTGCGGGAAAGGGCGGCAACTAACTTGGTTGGGCCGCGCGAGCCCGCAGTTCCCAAGCCGGAACTTTAAGCTCGGTTCCCTTGCGTTCGGAACCGACGCCGGTCCTTGCTAGCTACACGAAGAGACGAAATCCGCCGGTCACCGCGCTGAGGCATGTCGCCGCCAAGCCACTGCGCCACGCGAAGCTCGGGCCGCACACTGGAGCGCCACGTATGCATCACACATAGGACGTTCGCGCTCGCACCGTTCTACACGCCGCGATGTAGCCGATGCTCGATCCAGAGCAGAAACGCATTGGCGAGCGCGGCAAATACGAACAGCACCACGGCGACCGTGATCATCTCCTCGCCCTGCAACAACTGCATGGCGTTGATGATCAGAAAGCCCAGGCCGTGCTTCGCGGCGAACATTTCGGCGAGAAGCACGCCGAGCAACGTCAGGCTAAAGCCGATGCGCAACCCCGCAACCACCTCGGGCAGGGTGGCGGGAAAAAGGACGCTGACGATCGTCTGCCACTTCGATATACGCAGCGTGCGCGCCGATTTCAGATACACCGGTGGGATGTTGCGGATCGCGCCCATGGTCAAAAGCGCGACCGGCAGCACCCCATGCATCGCCCCGAACGTCACGCGGCCGGAAAGGCTGAGGCCGAAGATCAGCAGCACCACGGGATAGAGCGTGACCTTGGGGAGCGTGTAGAGCGAAATGAGAATCGGCTCGCCCACCGCTCCCGACAACCGATGAATTCCCAACCATAAGCCGATCGCGAGCCCGATCGCATACGATAGGATCAGCGCATAGAAAAAGCAGACCAGCGTGGCCCACGCGTTTTCGGCAAAGCGCTCGCTCGGCACGAACCTCGCGAAATAAGCGAGCGTCGGTAGGGGGGCGGGAAGCGCGGTCGCGCCGACGATCTGATGCAGCGCCTGCCACGCCAGCAGCAGCACGACGAAGACAACTGCCGAGTCGAGGCCGCGCTTGGTCGCAGTCATGGCTTGCCCAGTCCGCGCCGCTCCGCCCATCGCTGATCGAGCACGTGCAGCAGCATGTTGACGACCGTCGCCACGATCACCAGCAGAAGCATCAGCGCGTACATCTTGCGATTGTTGAAATCGCTGTAGGCATCGGAAATGACCCGGCCCAGGCCGACGGGTGCCAGGATGAACTCGCTGGCGATGACGCCGATGAACGCGTAGCTCACGGCGAGCTTGACGCCGGTGAAGAGATGCGGCGCCGCCGCGGGCAATTTGAGGCGTAGCGCAGTCACGATCGTTCCCATGTGGTGCACGCGTGCGACTTTAGTGAGCACGCGTGGCACGCGGTCGAGCCCATTCAGGGTCGCGATGATCATCGCAACGATCGCGGTTGCCACTCCCATCAGCACGATTGGCATGATCGACAATCCGAACATGACGATCAGCACGGGATAGAAGATGAAGATCGGCACCGCGTAATAGGTCGCGAAGAACGGATCGAGCGCATGGCGCACGCGCGGCAGCGCGTGAATGGTCGCGCCGAGCGCAAACCCGAGGACCACGGAAATCAACGCGGCAGCGACGACGATACCGAACGTACGGACGATCTGCTCATTGGCTTGGCCCGAGATGAGAAGACGCACGAGCGCATCCGCCATCTCTGAAGGTGGGATGACGACGCGGTGATCGATCAATCCAACGCGACAGCAGACTTCGAGCAGCCCGATGGCGATCACAAGCACCGCAATCCTGAGCCAGCCAACCCGAGTCATGCTCATTCGCCGATCCATCCGTCGTCATTGCCGGGCTTGACCCGGGAATCCATCATTTCAGCCTCAAAAGCCTTTTTTCGATGGATGCCCGAGTCGAGCCCAAACATGACGCGTGGGTGATTAGGACGATCCCCATCATTCCGCCGCCTTGGAATAGCCGAGCGATTTCATCGATTCGCCGCGCAGGTTCTCCCATAGGCGCCCGGTGATCTCGGCGAATCCTGGTTCGCTGACGATTTTGCTGTCGCGCTCGCGCGGCCACCCGGTCACGACAATGTCGAGGAAGCGGCCCGGGCGCGCCGACATCGCCCCGATCCGGTCGGCCAACATTGCCGCCTCGTCGAGCGCATGGGTGATCAGGAGAATGGTCGCACCCGTGCGGCGCCACAGGCGCAGTACCTCATCACCCATCAGCAGCCGCGTCTGTGCATCGAGCGCGCCGAACGGTTCGTCGAGCAGAATGAGGCGCGGCTGCAGCACCAGGGTGCGGGCGATGCACACGCGCTGGCGCATGCCGCCGGAAAGCTGTGCGGGATAGGCACGCGCGAAATCGGTCAGACCCATGAAGGCGAGCGCGTCGCCGACGCGGCGCCGGACTTCCGCCTCGGCCATGCCGCTGCGCCGCAAGCCGAACGCGGCGTTGTCCCACACGGTGAGCCAGGGAAAGCTGGCGTCCTCCTGGAACACCACGCCGATACCGTCCGGCACTGCGCCCGTCACGGGGCGCCCCTCAAAAGTCACCATGCCCGCCGTGGGCTGTTGCAGCCCCGCCAACACCTCCAGCAACGTGGATTTGCCGCAACCCGATGGGCCGACCACGGCAAAGAACTCGCCGCGTCTGAGGTCGAGATCGACCGGTCCGAGCGCGTGGACCGGCCGCGTGCCGGCGGCGCCGGGGTAGACGCGCGTCACACCCGAAAGCGAGACGTGTATCTCCTCACCCGGCGGTGCGGGCGTCATTTTTGCAGATCGGGCGGCAGAAACGAACTGTCGACGATCTTCGTCAGATCGACGTCCTTCTCCAGCATGCCGACGCCTTTCATCGCGTGCACGGTATTCTCAAGCAGCGGCATCTCGATGCGGCCTTCGGTCCAGAACTTCGCATCTGCGAGCTCCTTCACCATGATCGCCACGTCCTTGGCCGGCAACGGCGCATAAAGGTTGCTGAGAATCTGGATGGCTTCATCGGTGTGTTGGTAAATGAATTTTGTGCCTTCGCGCCGTGCGAGTTCAATCGCGCGCAGCTTCTCCGGCGTCTCCTTGATCGCTTTGCCGGTCGCCATGCCGAGCTGCGAGGGGATGAGCGGCAAGTCCTTGGGGCGGACAAGCACGCGATATTTGCTCTCGCCGCCGCGGGTGTGGAACAGAATGACCGGGATAGAGGTGGCATCGACCACTCTGTTCTCCAGCGCGGTGAGTGCGCCGCTGAGGCTGCCGAGCGCGGTCATCTGGATGTCGCCTTGTTTCAGCCCGGCCTTCTCCATCACCAGCACACCCATCATCTCTCCGAGCGATTTCGGATTGCTGATGCCGAATTTCTTGCCCTTGAGGTCGGTGGCAGTCCTGATCGGCGAATTGGGCATGACGATCAGCACCAAGTCGGCAAGCGAGCGCGACGTGAAGCTGACGATCTTGACGTCCTGGCCCTGCTCGGCGGCGGCGATGACCGGGGCCGCCGTCACATCCCCGTACCCCAGATCGCTCGCCATGGCATTGCGCACCGAGCTGCCGCCCCCGGCGCCGGAGATGATGCCGGTAATGTCGAGCCCGTGGTTTTTGAAGAAGCCCTTTTCCAGCGCGATCCCATATGGGGCGCCGGAAGGATCGTTCTTGTATTGGGTGACGAGGAGATCAACGGCCTTGGCCGGCCCGGCCCAAGCGAGGCCGAGCGCCGCGACGAGGATGATGCTTGTGAGTTTCATTGACCTGTCTCCCTGGAGAGGCGTTCCGTCGTGCCCCGGCCGCTGTGACCGGCGGGGACCGGGAGGGTAACCCGTGCGGCGCGTTGCAGTATATTGGAACATTGCCGCAGGAGCTTTGCATGAAATTCGCGCATTTCTCGCACATCTGGGGCAAGCCCGGAATGACGCCCCATCGGCGCTATGAAGAGCTATGGCGCGAGCTGGAATTGTGCGACGAACTCGGGTTCGACTACTCATTTTGCGTCGAGCATCACTTCCGCCCCGACGAGAGTTGGATGTCGTCGCCGAGCCTCTATGCCGTGGGTGCCGGCGCGCGCACCCGCCGCATGCGCATCGGCCCGATGGGGTACATCGTGCCCCTCTATCATCCGCTGCGCCTTGCCGAAGAGATCGCGATCGTCGACCAGATGCTGGGCGGGCGCATGGAGCTGGGCCTCGTTCCCGGGATCAACGCAGACTATTTCCGCCCGTTCGGTCTCGACTACGATCTGCGCAAGTCGCCGACCCTGGAATTCGTCGATTACATGCGCGCGGCGTTCGGCGGCAAGCAGCCGTTCTCGTTCCACGGACACGATTTCCGCACGGAGAGCGCGCAGCTTGCGGTGCAGCCATTGCAACGGCCGCATCCGCCGCTGTGGATGATGAGCCGCGATCCGCAGACACTCGAGTTCTGCGCGCGCAACGGCATCAATCCCGGTTATTTCCTTGTCTATCCGCGCAGCGACGCCGCGCCGCGCTATCGCAAATTTCTGGCGGACTGGAGACAAGCGGGCTGGCCGGAGCAGCCGAAGATTGCTTACTGCACGATTGTTTATGTCGACGAAACCGACGTGAAGGCGCTGGACACCGCACTGTCGCGCGCGAGTCGGGCGTATGAAGGCTTTTTACCGCCGCCACAGCCCGGCGAGAGCTTCGACGAGCGCGTCCGCTTGCACGCCAAGAAATTCATCGGGCGCGGCGAGCCCGGAGCCTCGGAGATCATGGCCAACCTGTTCGATCCCGATTATCTCATCAAGCGCGATCTGGTGTTCATTGGCTCGCCAGACACTGTCGCCGCAAAGATCCGCGCCGCCGCGGAGTCTGGCGTGTTCAACATCTTGATGGGCGAGTTTAATTTCTCCGACTTGCCGGAGCGCGACCTCATGCGCTCGATCCGGCTGTTCGGAGAGCAGGTGATTCCCGCCTTGCGCTCCTACGAACCGTTCTGACGCAGCCTGTAGCTCAGTGGCTACTGCGCGTCGCGCAGTTCGGGACGCGCAGCGAGGCGCGCCTCGTTGAGTCGATGCACGATGAAGCAGATTACTGCGCCGACGGCGAACGGCAGCGCCGCCCACATATAGAGAGTTTCGATCGGCACCCCCACGAACAGCGCCCCCACCAGGGGGCCGACGATCGAGCCGATCCGGCCGATGCCCAATTGCCAGCCGGAGCCATTGGCGCGCAGCGAGGTCGGATAAATCATGGCTCCGACCACGTTGATTCCGGATTGGATGCCCAACACCAGAAATCCCGCGAAGAACGTCGCGGTGAGCAGCGCCGCCTGCGAGGTCAATCCGGCAAAGCCGATCGAGCCGACCACCGGCACGGCAAGCACGAACAGGATCGCGATTGCGAGAAATCGGTGCCGTTGCAGCCACCAGCACAGCGCCAGGGCGCCGACCGTGCCGCCGACCTGCAGCAGTGCGCCGGCGAGCGCCACGGTGGTGGGCGGCAGCTTGGCGGCGGTGGCGAGCAAGGTGGGGGTCCAGCTCAGCAGGAAGAAGAAGCCCATGAGATTGAGCGCGAACAGCAGCCAAAGGAGCGGGGTGATCAGCGCCAATCCCTGGCGGAACAGGTACGCCGGATTGAAGCCGGGAAATTGCTTCTCGTCTTCGATCACGAAGCGGGCGTTCGCGGGGATCTCGACGCCGGGGCGGATGGCCGCAATCAGCGCTTCCATGCGTTCGCGCTGACTCGGGTGCAGCGCCATGTATTTGATCGACTCGGGCAGGCCAAACAGCGCGGCAACACCGATGACGATCGGCACGATACCGCCGATCAGAAACAGGATCGGCCAGCCGTAGTGCGGCACGAGGGCCGCGGTGACAAAGCCCGGAATGGCTCCCCCGATTGGCACGCAGCCCACCGCGATAATCGCCAAGGTGGCGCGCAGGTGCCGCGGCGCCGACTCCGCGTTGATGGCGACCACGTTGGGAATGACGCCGCCGATGCCGATACCCGCAAAGAAACGCAACCAGAACATCTGCTGGAGGCCGGTGGAGTAGGCGGCGGCGAGGGTGAACGCGCCGAACAGCAGGTTCGAGCCGATCAGCGCGGCCTTGCGCCCATAACGGTCGCCCACCCATCCGAACAGGCCCGAACCGACCAGGATGCCGAACAGGCTTGCGCTGAACACCGGGCCCAGCGCCGAGGGTGCCACGCCCCAGTCCTTGATCAGATACGGCGCGGCGAACGCGATCGCAGCGATGTCGTAGCCGTCGATCAGAACGATGAAAAACGACCAGATGATCAGGTTGATCTGAAACGCGCTCAGCCCGCGCTCATCGAGCAGGCGCGAAACCTGGATTTCCGGTCGGTTCGGCACTGTTTCCCAGCGAAGAGTCATTCCGTAGCATGCTTAGCATTCATGAAATTCATGCGACGCGCAATGGCGGGGCCTCGGTGCAGCGCGCAAGCGCCGACGCACGACGGAGGACCATGCCCCCGCACGGACGAAACGCCCATCTGGTAGATGACTAATCGAATCAACGCTGCACGGCGAAACTGGTTGCGTCGAGAATTTGTTGACTGTCGCGTGTGTTTGACCGCGATACAACTCTGAGGAAAGCAACACGCTGGTGCGCGACTGTCATCCGGCTTGCAACGAGACCGCGGTTCTAGAGCTGCCCGGCTTGATGTCGATCGCGACTGGAACGATGGCGAGCCGTGACGCTCGCGGGCGTGCCCGGCGCCACCGCTGAGCGGCCGGATTGTCGGCCGCATATCCGCATCGACCACGCGATACGCACCCTTCATCGCGGCCGAGCGAGCATGTTAGGATTCGATTTCAGAATCGACGCGTGGCGCGAAAGGAAAAGACGATGCGCACTTCCGCCGCAGCCGAGACGAAGCTGCTCTTTCCCGCGCTGCAACGCTTCTACGACATCGCAGTGCCGCTCGCCTGGCCGGTGATCCGCGTCGCGGTCGGTTGGAATCTTCTGGTGCACGGCTGGGGCAAAGTCTCGCGCGGGCCGTCAGCCTTCGTGCGCGCTTTCGTGGAGCAAGGCTTCGACCCGGCGCTGCCCTGGATCTGGTCCGCGCTGATCATCGAATTCGTCGGCGGCATCGCGCTCATCCTCGGCCTGTTCACGCGCTTCTTTGCGGCCGCGGCGGCGGTCGAGATGCTGATCATTACCGCGCTCTACTGGAAAACTGGCTTTTCCTGGCTCAACCGCGGCTACGAATACACGCTGCTGTGGGGCTGGATCTGCTTTGCCATTGCACTGCGCGGCGGCGGACCGTACTCACTCGATCGGCGGATCGGCATCCAGTTGTAATTCGAGCAATCCATGAACATTAGCGCGGGCGACGATTTCACGTCGGCGCTGTGTGCTTTGGTGCGAAGTCTGCCGCGCGATCGCGACTTGCCCCTTTAGACGAATCACTTACATACGGACTCAGCGGAGGGAGGGGAACCGATCCCTGGTTGATCGGGACCGACCCCGCAGGGGCCGCCCGGCTTCCGGATCCCGGGCGGCCTCTTTATTGGACGGTTGAAAATTCACTCGCGGCGTGAAGCCGCGACTCGCCAAGCGGCGGCAAGACGAGAATGAATATCACCCGCCGCCCCGCTTGTGCGGATAGGTGGATTCCTCGCCCTGGTCGGTGAGCGTCGGGACGTCGCCCTCGTTCTCCACCGGCACAATCGATTCGATCGGTTCGCCGGACGGACCTACCGCGCCGGCGCGGGGACGCGGCTTGCGCGCTTGCGCCGCATTTTCTTTGATCGCGACCAGCTCGCGCGCCTCGTCGTAATAATCATCGGCGCCACCGGGCGGGCGACCCTGCAGCAACCAAAGCCGATGAGCGCGCGCACGCACGCGCGATTCAAAATCGTCCACGCGCATCTCCGTGTCGCAAATAAAACGAAAGGAAGGCGAAGAAGTTCCGAGGTGATAGCGGTCACTTCGCCGTCGCGCCGGCTCGAGCGCGGGCGCGCTCCGGCTTGGCGGGCGTGTGGCGTGCCCGCAGCACGGCGACGGGAATTTGCGTGAATAAATCCGCGATCGCCAATTGCGGGCCCCTGCGCGATATGTCGCGCCCGATTCCATCGCGCAGTTCGGAAAAATTTTCCACCGAGACTGACGCGTTCCAAGCGTCGCCGCGCGGCCAGCGGCGACCGTTGTCGGTGGCGCGAGCGAACAGCCGTCCGGCCACCACGACGACCGCACGCGCGCCGCGCACGCGCGCGAAAGCAACGATCCCGTCGCGGTGCGCCCCGGTGACGGCAAGCGGAAGATAGGTGCCGTCGGCAAACAGCTCGGCAAACTCGCGGCGCAGTGCCAGTAGCGCGTGCGTGAGCGCCAACTTGAGGGGAGCCTGCGGCCAGCGGTCCGCGAGAGCGCGCCAATCGGGCGCATCTCCAAGCGCCGACAACGCGGATGCACGCGCGGCAAAATCGATGGGCCGGCGGTTGTCCGGATCGACCAGCGACAGATCCCAAAACTCCGTGCCTTGATAGAAATCGGGGACTCCTGGCATCATCGCTTTGAGCGCAAGTTGCGTGACGCCGTTCAAGGTGCCGAGCAATGCCACGCGCTGCGCGAATTCGTGAAACGATTCGATGAACGCGGCGGAACGCTCGCGGTCGAGCAAACGGTCGAGAAAATCGACGAGCCCGCGCTCGTAGACTTCGTCCGGCGCGATCCAGCTGGTCTGCTGCTTGCCCTCACGCGCGGCCTTGATCAGGTAGCCGCGCATCCGTTCGACAAAGCTCGCATCGATGTCGGCGAGCGGCCAGGCGCCGAGCAAAGCCTGGTAGAGCATGTATTGATGCGCCGGAGACGGAATTTGCATCCCATCGAAGCGGGTGACGTGCTCGGCGTTGAGCGCGCGCCAGCTGCGCACACGCTCGTCCCATTCTTCGGCAAGTTCGGAGAGCGCGAGCAGGCGGGCGCGCGCGTCTTCGCCGCGCTTGGTGTCGTGGGTTGCGATCGCGGTCATCCCGTGCGGCCAGTTGGCGAGTCGCTCCGCCATGCGCGCGTGAAATGCATCGACCGAGATCGCGCCGGCCGCGGGATTGCCGCCGACCTCGTTGAGCGCGAGCAGCCGGTGATAACGATAGAATGCGGTGTCTTCCAGCGATTTCGCCATCATCGGACCGGTAAACTGCTGCACCTTGAAGGCGAAGAGCCGATCGCGCGCGATGCTGTAGCCGCTGCGTCCGCGTGAGATCAGATCGAGCGTGAGCGCATCGCCCAGGAAGTCGAAAATGCCGATGTCGGGGCCGAACCAATCCGCGCGCGCCTTGGCGAGCGCCGCCGCTATGATCGCGCGATCCTCGCGGCTCGGGCCGGATGGCGTAATGTAGGTGCGATAGATCGGCAAATGCAGGATGAACAGTTCGAGCGCGGCGCGCAGGCGCTCGGGCGCATAGTCGCGGGTGCTGTAGTGACCCGCGGCAATGCGCGCGAGTAGGCGCGCGAGCACAGTGAACTCGCTGGCGAGGATATTGGCAATCACGCGCCGCTTGGCCTCGATCAGGATTTCATTGAAGCTGCGGTAATCGCCGCTCGCCTCCTGCCACGTGCGATCGAGCGCGGCGAGCCCGCGCTCATTCAGGAGCAGGCGCGAGATCAGGTTGAGCCATTCGTACCCGGTGGTGCCGGCCACACCGGCAAAGCGCGGCAGCCGCTCGCCCTCTGCGAGAATCTTTTCTACGACGATGTAGAACGGTCGTGCGTCCTTTCCGGTCCGCTCACCCGCGTGAAAGCGGGGGTCCAGTTTCGAGAGATTTGCAGTTTGGCCCTGGCTTTCCGCTTGCGCGGGGACGAGCGGAGAAGCGATGGCCACTTCGATCAGCCGCTGCAGGCGACGAAAATATTGATGCGGATCGCGCAGGCCGTCAATGTGATCGAGGCGCAATCCTTGCAGCTGGCGGTTGGCGATCAGCCGGCGCACCAGCATGTGAATGGCAGAAAAGGTATCGGCATCCCCGACGCGCAGTCCGGCGAGCGAATTGATGTCGAAGAAGCGCCGATAATTGATCTCGCTGCCGGCGAGCCGCCAGTGGGCAAGCCGATAATATTGCCGCTCAAGCAGACCATGCAGGTGGAGCACCGCGGCCGTACCTCCCGCCGCCGGGCGGTAGGCCTTGAGCCCGCGCTCAATGATCGCGGCGCCGCCAGCGACGGCCGCTAGTTCGGCTTTGAAGCCGGGCGCCGCCTCGCGTGACGGATTGCTCGGACCGCGATAGCGAGACGCCAATTCCAAAAGCCTCCAGCCGGCGGGCTGGTCGTTGGCGGCGGCCTCCAGCACGACCTTCTGCAGTATTTCGCCGTAACGGTTCGGGCCGATCGGCAGCCGGTGCTCGTAGTACCAAGCGGCGAAGCTTCCTTCTCTGGCGTCGTAGCGCAGCTCGATCTCGCCTGCTTCCAGCGCTTCCCCGTAAGAGCGCCCGAGAATGGGCACCAGCACGCCGTCGCGCGGGTGGCCGGGCAGGCTGTGCCAATCGATGTCGAACGAACTCGCACGGGGCGATTTCGGTCCCCATTCCAGGACATCGAGCCACCAAGGATTATCGGCGTATAGGACACCCATATGGTTCGGCACGAAATCGAGAATGAGCCCCAGGTCCGCCTGCGCCAGTGCCGCGCACAGCCGCTGGAAAGCTTCTTCCCCGCCGAGCTCGGGATTGAGCGCGTTGTGGTCGACCACGTCGTAACCGTGCGGGCTGCCCGCTCGCGCCTTGAGAAACGGCGAGGCATACACATGGGTGACGCCGAGCGCCTGCAGATAGGGAATGATTGCGGCGGCCGCGTCAAACCCGAAGGTGGGCGTTAGCTGCAGACGATACGTCGCAATCGGAATGGCCGGCGGCATCAGCCGATGCTCCAGAACACCGACCACGGCGGTAGCGGATCCGACGGTTGTCCGCCCCAGATCGGACGGCTCGCCGGAATGCCGCGGGGAAGCGCAGCGACCGCCGGCGATAGATTGGCGATCAGCGTAAGCGCTTTATCCTCGGGCAGCCGCCAATGCGCGCCCACCACATCGTCGTGACGCTGCGCAGTTCCGAATCGCACCCCGGGAAGCAGCGGCACAATCTCGCGTCGGCGTGTCGCCAGAAGTTCGCGCACCAGGGTCAGCCGCCGGCCCGCTGCGGGTGTCGTGCGCGCGTCCCAGTCGAGCTTTGCCGCGCAAAACGTCTGTTCGGCGAGAGGATCGGGCGGCTCGTTGGCCGCGGCGCCGTAAGCCGACGCGAATTCCGCACGCCGGCCCTTACGCACCGCGTCCGCCAGGGCTCCTTGAAAATCGCAGAAGAATGGAAACGTCTCCCGGGCGCCCCATTCCTCACCCATGAACAGCAGTGGCGGCATGGGCGCGAGCAGCGTGACCGCTAGCGCGGCTGCGATTTCCGCCTCTCCGGCCTGACCGGCAAGTCGATCGCCGAACGGCCGGTTGCCGATCTGATCGTGGTTCTGGAGAAAATTTACGAAGGCGAGCGGCGACGACGCGCCGGAAGGTCCGCCGCGCGACCGACCGGAGCGATGCACCGACGCCTCGCCCTGATAAGCGAAGCCCGAGGACAGGACGCGTGCGATGTGTGCGCGCGGATCGCCTGTATAATCGCGGTAATAACCGTGGCGGTCGCCAGTGAGCAGATGATGCCAAGCGTGGTGGTAATCGTCATTCCATTGCGCGCGATAGCGTCCTTGCGGGGGGCCGATGAGCGGATCGAGCAGACGCGCGCAATTGTCGTCGTTCTCAAGCACGAGGTGGATGGTACGCTCGCTCGCTGCAGCGAAGTGGCCCACGACGTGGCTGAGGTCATGCAGGATCGACGGCTCGCCAGGCTCGGCGATTGCGTGCACCGCGTCGAGGCGCAGGCCGTCAAAGCGATAATGGCGCAGCCAGTGCAGCGCATTGCCGATGGCGAAGGCGCGCACCTGGGGCACGCGATAATCGATTGCCGCCCCCCAGGGCGTCTGCGCAGCGGTGAAGAATTGCGGCGCGTAGTGGGAAAGGTAATTCCCTTCCGGGCCGAAATGATTGTAGACCACGTCGAGAAACACCATGAGCCCGCGCGCATGCGCGGCGTCGACCAGGGCGCGCAGATCATCGGGCCGACCGTAGGTGCTGTCCGGTGCACAGAGCAAAACACCGTCGTAGCCCCAGTTGCGGCGTCCGGCAAAATCGGCAACAGGCATCAATTCGATCGCGGTCACGCCTGCATCGACGAGATGGTCGAGTTTTTCGATGGCCGCGCGAAATGTCCCCTCAGGCGTGAACGTGCCCACGTGCAGCTCGAGAAAAACCGCGTCCTGCCACGGACGCCCGCGCCAGCCTTGGGTACGCCACCGGAACTGTTCGTGGTCAATGACCTCGCTCGGCCCAAAGACGTCCTGCGGCTGAAAATGCGAGGCGGGATCGGGCACCTCGATCTCGCCGTCGATGCGATACTTATAAAGCGTTCCGGCACCGACGCCCGCAATCGAGAGCTCGTGCCAACCGGAGGCCTGCGCCTGCATGGGACGGGGGCGATCGAGCATGACCTCGATGCGATGGGCGGCTGGCGCCCACAACCGGAAGGTCACGCCGTCCGTATGCAACTGCGCGCCGAAACGCACGCTGTCGCTCATGCCTTTCCCGAAAACACTAGCAGCGACTGTGGCGGCGCTTGCATCTTTGCGCACGCGGGAAATTCATCGCCGAGGCGAGCCTTTGGCGCAGTTTCCAGGAGCAGCGTCCAGCGGGAATATTCCGGCAACGCCGGCAGCATGAATTCGATGGCCAGGGTCGCCGCATTGAGCACGATGTAGAGCGCGCCATCACCGCGCCGCACCGGCCCCAGGACGTAGGACAGAAACTGTCCTTCGGGAAAATTCCAATCGGCCTCGATCATCTCGGTTGCGTGAGGTGTAAGCCAGAGAACGCCGAACGAGCCGTCCGCGCGGCGTCCTTCCACCCAACGGCGGGGGCGCAGCTGGGCAAAGCGCCGCCGCAAAACGGTGAGCTGCGCGACGAATTCGGTCATGTCCTCGTCGCGGCCGTGCCCCGACCAGTCCACCCATCCAATGGGGTTGTCCTGGCAGTAGGCGTTGTTGTTGCCGTTTTGGCTGTTGCCGACCTCGTCGCCCGCCAGCAGCAGCGGCACGCCGTGGCCCAGCATGAGGCTCGCCAGCAGATTGCGGCGCAGCTGGTGACGCAAGGCGACCACGGCTGGATCGTCGGTCGGTCCCTCGGCGCCGCAGTTGGTGCTGTCGTTCTCATCGGAACCGTCGCGGTTGTCCTCGCCGTTTGCCTCGTTGTGCTTGCGCTCGTAGCTGACGACGTCGGCGAGCGTGAAGCCGTCATGGACGGTGACATGATTGATACTCGATCGCGGACTGCGGCGGCGCTGATGGAACAGATCAGCGGACCCGGTCAGGCGGCGCCCCAGCTCGCCGATCAGGCTGCCATCGCCGCGCCAATAGCGCCGCAGTGTGCGGCGGAATTGGTCGTTCCATTCCGACCAGCCGGCCGGAAAGCCGCCCACCTGGTAGCCGCCCAAGCCGACGTCCCACGGCTCCGCGATCAGCTTCACATCAGCCAGAACCGGGTCCTGACGGATGGCCCCAAAAAATGCGGCGTTGCGATCGAAGCCGTTCGTTCCTCGGCCCAGCGTCGTTGCCAGATCGAACCGGAATCCGTCGACATGGCAGACCTGCACCCAGTAGCGGAGTGAATCCATCACCATCTGCAGCACGCGGGGATGGCTGAGATTCAGCGCGTTCCCGCAACCGGTGAAGTCCTGATAGTACCGCGGCTGATCCGGCAACAGCCAATAGTAGGAGCTGTTGTCGATGCCACGAAAGCTGAAGGTGGGGCCGAGGTGATTGCCCTCCGCGGTATGGTTGTAGACGACATCGAGAATGACCTCGATGCCGGCGTCGTGCAGCCGCGATACTGTGGAGCGAAAGGCGTCGAGCGGATTTTCCAGGGCGTAGCGCGCGTCGGGAGCGAAGAAGCCAACGCTGTTGTAGCCCCAGTAGTTGCTCAGCCCGCGCTCGATCAGATGCCGATCATCGATGAAGGCGTGGATCGGAAGGAGCTCGATTGCGGTGACGCCGAGTCGCTTGAGGTGATCGACTATGGGCTGCGCCGTGAGACCGCGGAACGTGCCGCGCCAGGCGGGCGGCACATCCTCACGCTGCTGGGTGAGGCCCTTGACCTGGGCTTCGTACACGATTGTGTCTTCCCAACGGATTGCAGGGTGGCGCTCTTCACCCCAGGTGAAGGCTTCATCGATGACCACCGCCTTCGGCATTCCGCGCGCGTTGTCGCGCCGGTCGAACGAGAGGTCCGCGCGGGCGCTGCCGGTGCGATAGCCGAAATGCGCATCGCTCCAGACCAAACGGCCCACGATCCATTTGGCATACGGATCGATGAGCAGCTTGTGATGATTGAAGCGCAGCCCCCGCTCGGGGTCGTAGCGGCCGTAAACGCGATAGCCATAGAGCTGGCCCGGCGTAATATCGTTGAGATAGCCGTGCCAGACGTCCTCGGTGCACTCGGGCAGCAAAACGCGCTCGACCTCGCGTCGCCCCTGCCGGTCAAACAGGCACAGCTCGACCTTCTCGGCGTTCGCCGAGAACAGCGCAAAATTGGTGCCGCGTCCGTCCCACGTGGCGCCGAGCGGATGCGGTAATCCGGACGAAAGCCGCAATCTACTGGTCCGGAACGAGGAAAATTGCAGCCAGGGGCGGAATAACAATGCTGACCTCGGAGATCATACCCTCGTCCAACGTCCTCACCGCACCCCCGTTCCCGACATTACTGCCCCCGTAAAGGTCAGAATCGGTGTTGAGGACTTCGCGCCACACGCCCGAGAACGGCACTCTGATACGGTAATCGCGGTAGACCTCGGGCGTGAAGTTCACCACTACCAGACAACGATCCTGGGTATGGCGTCCCTTGCGCAGCCAGGCAAACACGCTGCGGTCGTAGTCGTGCATGACGAGCCATTCGAACCCGGTGCTGTCGCAATCGAGCTCATGCAAGGCCGGCACGCTGCGATAGAGGCGGTTGAGGTCGCGGACCAGGGCCCGCACGCCGGCGTGGCGCGGCTCATCGAGCAAATGCCAATCCAGGGAGTGATCGTGCCGCCATTCATGCTCCTGAGCGAACTCACCGCCCATGAATAGGAGCTTCTTGCCGGGATGCCCGAACATGAATCCGTAATAAGCACGCAGATTGGCGAAGCGCTGCCAGGTGTCACCCGGCATGCGGCCGAGCAGCGAGCGCTTGCCGTGTACGACTTCGTCGTGGGAGAGCGGCAGAATGAAATTCTCGAAGAACGCGTAGTGCAGTCCGAACAAGATCTGCCCGTGGTGATGCTTGCGGTAGATCGGATCCTTGCTGATGTATTCCAGCGTGTCGTGCATCCATCCCATGTTCCACTTGTAGCCGAAGCCCAGCCCGCCCCAATCGACCGGCCGTGACACCATCGGCCAGGCCGTCGATTCTTCCGCCGCGGTCGTGGCGTTGGCAAAGCGTGTGAACACCTCCGAATTGAAGCGGCGCAGAAAGGCGATCGCCTCGAGGTTTTCCCGTCCGCCGTACTTGTTGGGAATCCATCCGCCTTCCGGCCGGCTGTAATCGAGATAGAGCATGGACGCGACGGCATCCACGCGCAAACCGTCGATGCGGTAGCGATCGAGCCAGAACAAGCCGCTGGCGAGCAGGAAATTGGCGACTTCGGTGCGGCCGAAATTGTAGACCAGCGTGTTCCAATCGAGATGGCGTCCCTGCTGTGGATTTTCGTGCTCGTAGAGCGCGGTGCCGTCGAAGCGGCTGAGGCCATGGGGGTCGTCGGGGAAATGTCCCGGCACCCAATCGAGGATGACCCCCAGGCCCGCATTGTGGCAGGAATCGATCAACGCGGCGAAGTCGGCGGGACTGCCGAAGCGGCTCGTGGGCGCGAACAAACCAGTCGGCTGGTAGCCCCACGAGCCGTCGAAGGGATGCTCGCTGACCGGCAGGAACTCGACATGGGTGAAGCCCATGTCGCGCGCGTAGGGCGGCAGTTCCTCGGCCAGCTCGCGATAGCTGAGCCAACGGCCGCCTTCGTGCGGCCGACGCCGCCACGATCCCAGATGCACCTCGTAGATTGAAACGGGCCGGTCGAGCCCATTGACGCCGGCAGGCGCCGGAGCGGGTCGCGGCAGTGCGTTGCCGTCGACCACGATCGAGGCGGTCTGTGGCCGCAGCTCGGCCGCCCAGGCGATCGGGTCCGATTTCAACGGCAACATGTGGCCGCCGGGGCCGATGATCTCATACTTGTACTTGTCACCCGCGCGGGCGCCCGGCACGAAGATTTCCCAGAACCCATGGCCGCGCACGCGCATCGCGTGGCGCCTTCCGTCCCACAGGTTGAAATCGCCAACGACACTGACCCGTCGCGCCGACGGCGCGAACACGGCAAAGCCCACGCCCGCGACGCCATCGAGCACCATTGGGTGCGCACCGAGCTTCTCGTAGAGATGCAGATGCGTTCCCTCGCCGAGCAGGTAGAGGTCGAATTCGGAGAGGATCGGCGGGAAACGATAGGCATCGTCGATCTCAACTTCCCGCTCGCCGTAGCGGGCGCGCACGCGATAGCGGCGGCTGCCGTTGCTGAGACGACCCTCGAATAGCCCCGCAGCGTGGATGCGCTCGAGGTCGCGCTGGTGGCCTTGCTCGTCGATCACCGCCACGCCCTCGGCGTCCGGCAGGAACACGCGCACGACCGGAACGTCGTCTTCCATGTGCGGGCCGAGATAGTGGAACGGGTCGGAATGCCGGCCCTCGATCACGGCGTAGGCTTCGGGCGTGAGCGCGCTCATGCCGGGGCGAGCTCCGGATGCGCGAGAATGCGCCAGGTTCCGGCCAGGGGTACGCGCAGCCAGTCGGGCCGGTGCGCAAGCTCGTATTCGATCTCGTAGAACGCCTTCTCCAATAGGAAGAAATCGAGCAGGCGGTCGGCGTCCTCCGGTGCACGCGGCCAAAGCAGCGGCTCGTTCAACGATTGCCGGTAGGCGGCGAGGAAAGCAGTGACCGAGCGCTCGCGCCAACCGTCGACGGCGCGCGCAATCCTGCCATCCTCGTCCGGAGCCGACTTGAGCGCACGCTCGAGCGCCGCGGTGACCGAATAATCGAGCGAGCGAATGAGCCCGGCCACGTCACGCGCCGCAGGTGCTTTGCGACGTCGCTGATCGATGCTGCGGCGCGGCTCGCCTTCGAAGTCGATGATCGAAACATCGTCCTTGACGATCAACATCTGGCCCAGATGAAAATCGCCGTGGTGTCGGATCTTCATGGCCTCGACATGGTCCGGCAGCATTTCGCCCAGCCGGTCGGCGAGCGCATCACGATGCGACAAGAGCGCGTCGACGAGCTGGCAATCATTGTCGGTGAGATCGGCGCGCCGGCGCGCCAACGCATCGAAGGCACGCTGCGCGCGCATCAGGACGTCATCCTTCCAGCGGCGGACATCGTCGGGGGTGATCGGCTCGGGAGCGAAGTCGGCGAGATCGTCGCGGCTGGCGAGCGCCCGCTGCAGCTCGGCCACCCGGCGCCCGACCTGTTGCATGCGCAGCAGATAGGCTCCCAGCTCGTCGCTTTCTCCCGCCGCTTCGGCCCTCAGCAGGCGCTGCTCCTCGACAAAGCGGTCGAGATAGGCGCTGGTCACGGTCCAGGCATCCCCCTGGTTCTGCACGAAGCCGTGGACCACGGCCACCGCGTTGCGCGTTCCGTCTTCTTCCAATTCGACGGCGCCGAGCAGCGGCGGCACATGCGGGAATGCCACCGTCTCCGTCAGGAATCGTCCGATGTCGATTTCCGGGTTGATGCCCGGCTCGAGCCGTCGGAACAGCTTGACCACGTAGTCGCCGCCGACGAGCACGGTGGTGTTCGACTGTTCGGTTTGGACCGCGTGTACCTCTGTGACCGCGGGCGCATTCTCACGGGAAAGGCTGCCGGTCGGCCGAAATTCCAACCGGCGATGCTCGGCCTCGACGGTTTGTCCAGCCCGCAGGTTTTCCAGGAGACCGGCAATGAAATCCACATCGCTGGTGGCATCGAGCAACGTGCCTTCGCGCGGCCCACGACGCACCGCGGCGAGTCCGTTCGGGTTCGGCCCGAGCGGATCGAAGCGCGTCCATTTGATCGCGAGCGGAAGCAGGTAATTGGCGCTGCCATGCTCGCTTTTCGTTTCGATGAAGGCGAGCGCCGGACCGACATCGGAGGCGGCGAGCGGAATGGCGCCACTGATATGGGCCGTCACCGCCGCGTCTCGATTGGCAAACCAGCGCCGGCTCGCAAGGAACGCGGGCAGCACGTCGCGCTCGAGCACCGATCGGGTGCGGCCCTGCAGCAGCGAGCGCCAACCATGGGTCGCGACCAGCGTCTCGAATTCCGCCGGCTTGATTGCAGGCGGCGTCGTCGATCCGTCGCTTTCGCACAGCTGGAACCAGAAAAATCCATAGGGGGCGAGCGTTACGAGATAGGACTGCTCGCGGATCGGCGGGAAATTGGTCCGGCCCAGCAATTCGAACGGAATACGCCCGCGCCAGGGCGACAGATCGATCTCGGCGGCTTGCGCCGAGCGCGACAGATTGGCGACGCAGAGCAACACTTCGTTCTGGTACTGGCGCACATAGACCAGGACGGACCGGTTGGCCGGGCGGATGAAGGTCAACGAGCCGCGTCCGAACACTTTGCTCGATTTGCGGACCGATATCAGGCGTTTGGTCCAACTCAACAGCGAGGCGAGGCTGCGCGACTGCGCCTCGACGTTGACAGCCTCGTAGCCGTAAACCGGATCCATGATTGTGGGCAGATAGAGCCGCGCCGGATCGCAGCGCGAGAAGCCGCCGTTGCGGTCGGGAGTCCACTGCATCGGCGTCCGCACGCCGTTGCGATCGCCGAGATAGATGTTGTCGCCCATCCCGATTTCGTCGCCGTAATAGATGATCGGCGTGCCCGGCAGCGACATCAGCAGCGAGTTCATCAGCTCGATCTTGCGTCGGTCATTGTCCATCAACGTCGCCAGCCGGCGGCGGATGCCGAGATTGATGCGCGCGCGCGGATCGGTTGCGTAGGTCGACCAGAGGTAGTCGCGCTCAATGTCGGTGACCATTTCGAGCGTGAGCTCGTCGTGGTTGCGCAGGAACAAGGCCCACTGGCAGTTGCTGGGGATGTCGGGTGTTTGCCGCAGGATGTCGGTGATGGGAAACCGATCCTCCTGGGCAATCGCCATGTAGATGCGCGGCATCAACGGAAAGTGGTACGCCATGTGGCATTCGTCGCCGGCGCCGAAATAGTCGCTCACGTCCTCCGGCCACTGATTGGCCTCGGCGAGCAGAACCTTGCCTGGTGCGTAGGAGTCGAGAGCAGCCCTGATCTTCTTGATGACCGCGTGGGTCTCGGACAGGTTTTCGCTGCTGGTACCTTCGCGCTCGCAGAGATAGGGAATGGCGTCCAGGCGGAAGCCGTCGACACCGAGGTCGAGCCAGCGCCGCATCACCTGGATCATTGCCAGCAGCACGTGCGGGTTGTCGTAGTTGAGGTCCGGCTGGTGGGAAAAGAAGCGGTGCCAGTAGTAGGCTCCGGCTTCCGGGTCCCAAGCCCAATTCGATTTTTCCGTGTCGCGGAAGATGATACGGGTGGCGGCATAGCGCTGGTCGTTGTCGCTCCACACGTACCAATTGCGGGCATCCGACGTCGGTTTGCTGCGCCGCGCACGCCGGAACCAGGGATGCTGATCCGACGTGTGGTTGATCACGAGCTCGGTGATAACGCGGATGCCGCGCCGCTTGGCCTCCTGCATGAAGCGGCGGAAATCCTGCATGGTGCCGAAGTCGGGATTGATGCGGCGGTAATCCGAGATGTCGTAGCCGTCGTCGCGTCCCGGTGACGGATAGAACGGCAGCAGCCAGATCGCGGTTATGCCGAGATCGTGGAGGTAATCGAGCTTCTCCGTGAGTCCGGCGAAATCGCCGATGCCGTCGCCGTTGCTGTCGGCGAACGCTTTGACGTGGAGCTGATAGATGATGGCGTCCTTGAACCAAAGCTCCTCGCCCTCGAGCTTGGGTTCCGCCTTGACCTCGGGGAGAACGACGTTCACGGCAGCACCTTAGGCGGAACAGCGGAACAGCAGGGCGGGGTCCTGCTGCTGATCGATGCGCAGGCGCACGCCGCCCCATTCCAGAATGTGGCGCTCGCCAGTAACCAGGTTTTCGATTTCCTTGACGCGGCGGCGAGCACCGGGCGGCCCGATCTCGATCTCGCCGAAATGGAACCAGAACTCGCGCGGCGGCGCTTTCGCGAGTACGACCGCGACCGCGACAGCGTTGTCGCCGGTGACCGATTCCTTGACGTAGCCAATGACGTCAGTGTCATCGACCTGGGCGAAATGCAGATTGCTGGTTTGCAGCAGGGCGGGGTTGCTCTGCCGGATGCGATTGAGGCGGGCGATGTAATCCTTGATGTTGCCGGGTGCGTTCCAGTCGCGGACCTTGAGCTCGTATTTCTCGGAGTTGAGGTATTCCTCCTTGCCGGGAATAGGCTCGTGCTCCAGCAGCTCGAATCCGTTGTACATTCCATAATTGCTCGACAGCGTCGCCGCGAGCGTGACGCGGGCCTTGAAAATCAACGGCTCGCCGGACTGCAGATGGAAAGGCAGGATGTCCGGCGTGTTGACGAAAAAATTCGGACGAAAATATTCGCGCTCGGGGTAGCCGGTTAGCTCGCTCAAATAGGCCTGCAGTTCTTCCTTGCCGGTTCGCCAGGTGAAATATGTGTAGGACTGCGTGAAGCCGAGCTTGGCAAGCGCCTTCATGACCTTGGGTCGGGTGAAAGCCTCGGACAAGAAGATGACATCGGCATCGAGCGCCTGCACCTCGCGAATGAGCCACTCCCAGAACGGGAACGGCTTGGTGTGCGGATTGTCGACGCGAAAGATGCGCACGCCTTGCCGCACCCAGAACAACACGACGTCGCGCAGCGCATTCCACACCGATTCGCTATCCTTGCCGTAGAATTCCGGATTGACGATGTCCTCATACTTCTTCGGCGGATTTTCCGCGTACTGAATTGAACCGTCCGGCCGGCGGTTGAACCATTCCGGGTGCTGGGTCAGCCAAGGATGGTCGGGGGCGCATTGGATCGCGAAATCGAGCGCGATCTCCATGCCATGGCCGGCGCAGGCCGCGACCAGCCGGCGGAAATCGTCGAGCGTGCCCAGTTCGGGATGGATCGCGTCATGTCCGCCCTCGATCGAGCCGATCGCGTAGGGGCTGCCGGGATCGCCGGGCTCGGCGCTGAGCTCGTTGTTGCGGCCCTTGCGATTGATGCGCCCGATGGGATGGATCGGCGTCAAGTAAAGGACATTGAAGCCGAGCGCGGCAACATCAGGCAGGCGCGCGATGCAATCGTCGAAGGTGCCGTGGCGCCCGGCCACGCGCGACTGGCTGCGCGGCATCATCTCGTACCAGGCGCTGGAGCGGGCGAGCGGCCGATCAATCACCAGGGGATAGTGCGGGCTGCGGGTGGGGTCCGCTTGCACGCCTTTGCTCGCAGCGGCGACCATTTCGTCCGACAACAGGAGAGCCGCATCAGCGCCCCTAGTGCAGTTCTGGCGGACATCGCGCAGCAAGCGGGCATGGGCCTCGTTGCGCGGTTTCATCGTGGCCAACAGGTTGCGACCCTCTTCGAGGTCGAGCCTGACGTCCAGGCCGGCTTCGCGCTTGGCCAAAAAATTGCGGCGCCAGGTGGCAAATGCGTCGGTCCAGGCTTCGACGGCGTAGACGTAGCGGCCGACTTTGCGGGGTGTAAAACTTGCATGCCAGCGATCATTGTCGTGGATCCGCATGGGCTCGCGCGTCCACTTGTCCGTCGCTTCGGTGCGCCACAGCAGTTCGGCCGCCAGGACCACATGGCCGTCCCGGAAGATATCGGCCCAAACCTCGACCGCCTCGCCGACGATCTGTTTGACCGGGAAACGCCCGCCGTCGACGAGGGGATACACGTCTTCGATGTAGATGCGGCGACCGGAAAGGTCGCCGATCGAGGGGAAGCTTACGTTTGCGGTCACGTTTCGATCGTGCTTTGCCGTGGTAGCGCGGCCAAGCGGCAGGGAAATGGAACCGATACCTGGCCGCTTTGGTTCCATGCCGCACCGCGAGTATAGAACGCCTAGCCAATAATGCGACGCAATGGGGCCTCGTCCCGCCGCCGCCGAACCAAGGCTTGCTCATCCGGTGGGGGTCTTCGGGATCGCCATAATTAATAATGCAGAACGAGCATGGAAGACATCTTCAAACGCGCTGCTCAGCTGGGCCTGGAAATCAAGTACTGGAACGCGTTCGGCGAGCTTCGCGCCGTCTCCCCTGAAGTCCTTGCCAAGCTGGTTGATGCGCTCGCGCCAGCGGACGCGCCGGGACAGTCGCAGATCGTGCGCGGCAGTTGCGAAGCGAGCGTCGCTCCCGCGCAGGCCTACCAAGGGGACGCGGCTGCGCGGCGGCGGATGTGGGCGCTGGCCGTGCAGCTTTACGGTATCCGCTCGCGTCGCAATTGGGGGCACGGCGATTTTTCCGATCTCCTCGCTCTGATCGATCTTGCCGCCGACGTGGGTGCTGCCGGCATCGGGCTTAACCCGCTGCATGCGTTGTTCGACGACCGAGCGGAGCTTGCGAGTCCGTACTCGCCCAATAGCCGCCTATTCCTCAATCCGCTCTATACCGACGTCGAGGCGCTACCGGAATTTCCCGGACCGCAGGTTGCCGGCGTGCAGCGCGATATCGAGCGGCTACGAGACCAGCGCCTCGTCGACTACGAGCGAGTTGCCCGCGTAAAAGCGCGCGCGTTGAAGCTCGCCCACGAGAACTTCCTTCGTGGCGGCAACACGGAGCGACGCCGCGCCTTCGACCGGTTCCGCGCGCAACGTGGAACGACCCTCGCGCGATTTGCCTGCTTCGAGCTGCTGCGCAGGAGATTCGCCAGTCCGTGGTGGGACTGGCCGCAGCAATGGCGCACGGCGGATGCGCAAAGCTTGGAACGGCTGCGCGCGGACGAGGGCCCGGCGGTCGAGTTTTTCGAATTCGTGCAGTGGGCGGCGCACGAGCAGCTCGAGCGCTGCCGGGCGAGATGCGCAGAGCGAAGGCTGCCGATCGGACTTTATCTCGACGTAGCAGTGGGCGTTCGCAACGACGGGTTCGATGCTTGGTGTGATCAGAAGGCGATCGTATCGGGCGTGGCGATCGGCGCGCCACCCGACGAGCTCAACCGCGGCGGACAAAACTGGGGCCTCGCCGCCTTCAATCCGATCGCGCTCGAGATGCAGCAATTCGAGCCGTTTCGGCGCATGCTGCGCGCCTCGATGCAGTACAGCGGGGCGGTTCGGCTCGACCATGTGCTCGGGCTGCAGCGTCTCTATCTCATCCCGCACCGTGTGCCGGCGAGTGAGGGCACGTATATCCGCTGCCCCTTCGAGGCGCTCTTGGCGGTGACCGCGCTCACCAGCGTCGAGCAGAAATGCATCGTAATCGGCGAGGACCTCGGAACCGTTCCCGAGAAATTTCGTGAGACGCTGGCGAGCTGGGGTGTCTGGTCGTATCAGGTCATGCTGTTCGAACGCACCGCAGGGGGCGGTTTCGTGCGGCCCGAGAGCTATCGCGAGCAGGCGCTCGTTACGTTTGCCACGCACGATCTGCCGACGTTTGCGGCCTGGCGGGAAGGACGGGATCTCGCCGTCAAGCAGGCGCTCGCCATCGACCCCGGCGAGAGCGGCGAACAGCGGGAGCGCGCGATCGAGGCGCTGCGCCAGGCGATCGGACAGCGCGGCATCGAGGCATCGGAGGCCGTGGAGTTTACTTCGGTCGCGCGCTACCTGGCCGACGCTCCGTCGCGACTGGTGGTCATATCAATCGAGGACGTGCTGCGCGTACTCGACCAGACCAACGTGCCGGGAACGATCAATGAGTATCCGAATTGGCGGCACCGGCTGCCCATCGATGTGGAAGATTTGCGCCAGCAGCCTGGCCTGCTGGCGGTCGCGGACATCATGCGATCGGCGGGCCGCGGCGCATCCGGCGCTTGAGTGCTGCGGCCGGCGTTGTCTCACGCCTCCCCCAGAAAATTCCGCACGTCACAACTGTCTAATGTGTTCCAATTACACGGACTTTTATCGCTGCGGCTGACAAAATTTTCAGGAACGATCGGCTCACAACGTCGTTAATCGAACATGGCGGCGGAGGCCCGGGAACCGTGTGGTGAGGCCGTGCTAAACCAGAAATTCGTCAAGAAAATCGATAATGAGAACGAGCCCTCCGCCGCACGGAAGGGCAGCGTTTCGGCGCTGTTCGAAGAAAGCGGCGAGATTGCCCCCGTGGACGTGGGGGGGTTCGGAATGCGTGCCGGGGAGATCATTGCGCGCGGTGCGCGCCGCCGCAAATCGCCAGCGTTGCGAAAAGTTGCAGGTGGCTAGTGTCCCGATTCCGAAGTTCGCACGCGCTCGCGGCAGTCTCGATGCGAACTTCGGAATCAAAGGGACACTAGCAACGTTGTGATTCTAGTGCCGCTTTTGAACCCGAAGTTCGCAAACACCCCTGCCGCCCGATCGTGCGAACTTCGGGTTCGCGGCACTAGCGGGCAGCGCGCTGAATACCCGCGCCCGCGCGATCACGGGCCTTTGTAGCTCACGGCTTGCCGTGCCTGCTCCACAATTGCCGGAGGCGTGGCGTAGATTTTTTCCGCAAGCGCTTGCAGTTCCTGTCCGGAAATTGGCTCGAGATCGAGCCCGATGCGTTGCGCCTCCGCCAAGAGATCCGCATCGTGGAGCGTCGCCATGAACGCTTCGCGCAGTTCCGCGACGCGCTCGGGCGGCACTCCGGGGGGCAGCATGTAGGGCCGGCCGAAAACTTCCTGGCTGTAGACCAGTTCCATGATGCGCCGGCTCGCCGCATCCTTGGCGAAATCCACGGTGAGCGGCACCCCCATCTTGTTCAGCGCGGGATGCCCTTTGTCGTGTTCCTGCGCGATGACGCGGATGAAGCCGCTTTTGAGCCACTCCGAATGCTGCGCCAAGAGACTTGACCAACTGAAACCGCACAGCCCCTGCACTTCGCCCTTTTCGATCGCCAGCGTGATCTCGCGCGTGCCGGGATAGCCGCTCACGATGCGCAGTTTGGTCCCGGTCATGCTGTTGAGGAGTGCCGGAAAATCGCGGGTCGAAGTGCCCGGCTGGCTTGCCCCGATGATGAGTTCGCGGCTGAGCAGTTCCTTGAGCGACTTCGCTGGCGCGTCGGTGCGCGCAATGCACACGTAATAGTCGATGGTCGCCGAGCCCAGATAAACGAATTTCGAGGCGTCGTGCTTGGCCTGGGTGGCATCGCCGAACAGCGGATCGAGTACGGCGGCGGTCTGCAGCGCGCCGATTGCGGTGCCATCCTTTGGCGCAACGGCATAGAGGTAAGCGGCGGCGGTATTGCTCGCCGCGCCCGGCATGTTGCTCACCACGATCGTGGGATTGCCGGGAACGTATTTAGAGAGATGGCGGGCCAACAGGCGGGCATAGATGTCGTAGCCACCGCCCGCCGATGAGCCGACGATCAGATTGATCTGCTTGCTCTTGAGGTAGGGTGCCGTAGCGTCCTGGGCCAATGCGCCGCTTGTCATGGGAGCGGCCAACAAAACCGCAAGCATCACCCAGCGCCACATCGTCCACTCCGGATCGCACCGCGACCGCTCATTCCCGCGCAAGCGGGAATCCAGAGTCGCTTCTCCCGAGTCCCCAGCTTTCGCGGAGAGGAGCTCTAGCGGCTCGCTTGCGCCTTCAGCGACTGCAGGTCGGCCTCGCTGCGCAGTGTCATCACCGCGACTTTCCGCGCCCGAAAATAGGGCAGCACCACCTGCATCGGTGCTCCCTCACGCTCCAACAGCGAAACGTAGCGCGGCTCGGCTCCGCGCGTCGGCAGATCGAACGCAGTCCAGCTGCCGGTGTTCGGGTCATAGCGCAGCACGCGATCCGCGCCCCAGACATTGGTCCAGGCGTTGTGCTTCTTGTCGACCGCAACGTGGTACGGCTGCTGTCCGCCGGGAAGGGGCACGTACGTGGTCGCGTTCGTGCGTGTGTCGATGCGGGCGAGATTGGCCCCCCAGGAGTTGCCGACCCAGAGAATGTCGGCGTTCTTGTCGGTACCCATGCGGCGCGGTCCCTGCGCCCAGGGGAACGGATTGTTGAAGTCCGGTTGGTTGTAGCTCTCGTAGAATTTGCGCGCGTCCGGCGTGACGCGATCCATCTCCTCCTTGACCGGCGCGAGCTTGATTTCTTGTGACTTGCCGCTCGTGCTTTCGCCCTTGCCGATGATGTCCAAGGTCATTTCCGCCCACCAGCCGTTGCCGTCGCGATCGCCGGCGGCGCCGTAGGTGATGCCGGTGCCGTTCGCGGTCTTGTGGGTGACGGACTTGAACTCGGTGAACGTCTCGGTCTCGGGATCGAAGCGCAGCGCTCCATCCGGAGCGGATGCCCAGATGTGGCCTTTGCCGTCGTGATCGACCGTGACCGCGCCGCCGGTGGGCGACATTCCCTGGGGCGGCATGTAGACGTCGATCCGCTCGGTCTTGGGATCAAGCCGACCGAGTCCGCCGCGACCGTTGTTTACGTTGAACCAGATGATGCCCTTCTCATCGCGGGTCATGCCGTGCGTCTGGGCGGCGAGCCCGTTGGGTGCCGGCACTTTGAACAGTTTCACCTCGCCGCTCTTTGGGTCGATCTTTCCGATCGTGGTTCGCTTGTTCGGAATGTTGCAGGTGAACCAGAGCTGCCCATCGAGGTCGAGCCAGGCGTCATGCACGCCCCACCCCGGAATCAGCACCGACGGCGTACCGAACGACCAATCGCTGCCGTCGTTCTGCACGAAATTGCTGGGCAGGCCCGCGTCCGCATCGAGCGGCACGTCGTACTCCTTGAACATCACCCGCGCCGTCTCTCCGGCGGGGCGCGGCTCGGGCTTGAACTTCATCGCGCTTTCGCCGGGGCCGCGGGCGCGCGCCAGGTAGGCCGCCAATTCTTTCTGATGATAATCGAGAATGCCGGAAGGACTGCGCTCCTTGCCGACATACGTGCCGTAGACATTGGCATTCTTCATGAGCTCGATGATCGCGTTCCATCCCGCCTCATCGAACCGATGCTGGAGCGCGTAGCTTGGGGTGTGGCAGCCGGTGCAGATATTGCGCACCAGCCGCTTCATTCGCTTATCCTGCTCGGTCTCCTCCGGCAGCGCGGCCACGATGACATTGCCGGGAAGCTGCTTTACGAAGTCCGACGTCGGCTTGAGAGCGAACGCCTGCTTGCGCGCTGCCGTTAAATCGATCTCGGCTTTGGCGGTTTCGAAGCTTATCGCCTGCACCCATACGCGATATTTGCCGGCCGGCAACGGCGGAAAGTAGTACTCGCCGCTCGCGTCGGTGAATACGGTCGTCGTCACCGTTCCTCCCGCGGCCTTAGCCGAGACGGTTACTCCGCCGAGCTTTTCACCAGCCGCCGAAGTGACGGTGCCGCTCAGAATGGCATCATCCGCATTCGCGGCCGCGCCCATTGCGGCCAGCATGATCACGGCGGCGAGAAAACCACGTCTGCGCTCCATGACGGCGTCTCCGAATATGCGCATCCGCTCAGCGTTGGATAGGTGCGCCGGGGATGGTTTTGAGATAGGCGACGATTGCATCGATCTGCGTAGTGTCGAAGTGATACTTGAAGCCGGGCATGCGCGGAGTGCCGTTGCCGATGACTTCGCGCATGACACTTTCCTGCCCGCCCGCGGAATTCTGCGACAGTTCCGGCCCGTAGAGCGGGCTCGTCATTTGCGGCTTGGTATGACAGACGCGGCACGACTGATTGAACAGCCGCATGCCGAGAAGCTCTTTGTCCGAGAGCTTTCGATCGCCGCCGGCTTGCTGCGCCGATGCCTCCGCAAGCGAAAGGACGAGGGCAACTGCGAGGCAGACGCTGTACCGCATCCGTGGTTCTTCCCAAATCGGCAGCTGGCGAAGCCTACGACCCGGCCGGTTCAAAGGGAAGCCGGTCAGCGCTGACGTGGGGTGGGTGGCGGGGGTTTATCCTCCTGCCCCATGCGCTTCACCGCCGTTTCCATCTCCAGGCAGGTGAGCCACTCGACATAGCTCGGCAGATAGACTTTTGCGCCCGCCTGCACGCAGCGTGTGCGATCGGCCGGTGCGTACTGCGCCCAATCCCTGATGATCTGCTCGCGCGCCTTTTGTTCCGACGACATGCAGATCTCGACGTCGTTCTGAGTTGTTGTGCCGGTGAGGACGCCGGCGGCCGCCTGGCAGGTTTTCTGCACGTCGATGGTCGGAATGGGATCCGCGACCGCAATCACGAGCTGCGAGCCCAGGAGAACCGGAACCAATGGAATGAGCATGCTGCGATCCCTGGATATTAACGACCGGCGCTCATTGCGGCTCGATGCCCGCCTGCTTGATCACCTTACCCCATAATGCGGTTTCCTCGGCAAAGAACTTGCCGGTTTCGCCGGGCGATGCCGCGCCCGGCTCGAGCGAGATTTTGCGCAGCATGTCGGTAACCTCTCGGGTTTTCAGAATCTCCACGACGTCGCGATTGAGCTTTTCCGCCAGCTCGGCGGGCGTGGCAGGTGGCGCCACCAGGCCGAACCAGGTGATCGATTTGAACCCCGGCAGCCCGGCCTCGGAAAATGTCGGGATATCCGGCGCAGTGGCGGCGCGTTGCAGGTCGGCGACGCCCAGAAGCTTCACCTTGCCATCGCGGTAGAGCGGAACCGAGGTGGCCAGCGTGTCGAAGAACATGTCCACATGTCCGGCGATAACATCGGTGAGCGCCGGCTGCGCGCCGCGATACGGGACGTGCACCATGGTGATGTCGGTTTGCACTTCGAGCTGCGCCGCGGAGAGGTGCGCGGTCGAGCCCACGCCTTGTGAGGCGTAGGAAAGCTTGCCCGGATTGGCCTGACCGTAAGCAATGAGCTCGCGCAGCGTGTTCGGCGGAAGGTCTTTGCGCACGACCAGCACGTTGGGGATTTTGGCCAACAGGGTGATCGGAACGAACTTGGTCGGGTCATATCCGGGATCGCGGTAGAGCAGGTGATTGAAGGAGAGCGGGGAAGGGGGCGCGATCAGCAGCGTGTAGCCGTCGGGCTGCGCGCGGGCGACACTGCCGGCGCCGATATTCATGGCGCCGCCAGGAACGTTCTCGACGATGGTCGGCTTGCCCCATTTCTGGCCGAGCTGCTCCGCCACGATGCGCGCCAATGTGTCGGTGGTCGAGCCGGGCAGCGAGGGTACGACGAACTTCACCGTGCGCGCGGGATAGGCTTCCTGCGCCGTGCCTGGACGCGAGCATACTGCGCAACCTGCGGCAGCGACCAGCGCGACCAATGCGGGAAGGCGGAACATTCATCTCTCCACGATACCCGTCCATCCATCCATCCTATCGCGATGGCATCTTTCAGCGAAGAAAAATCGTTTTTTGCGTCGGGCGGCTGATGACATGGTAGGTGCGTGAGTTTGCGTGCTGGTGTATGACGGCGCGAGCGGAGACGGAGGATGTCATGGCCTACACGCTCGATGAATTCTGCGTGGACACCCGCGCCATTCTCAAATCGCAGCCGCTTGCGGACGCGCTCACGCAAGTTTCCGAGCGGCTTGCGCGGCTATTGGCAAATCCGGCCTTCGTTGACACAACCTTCAGCGACGATTTGCCGCCCGGCCGGCGCGTCCTCCGCCACGATCCTGAAACCGACTTTTACGTGCTCGCGCACGTGCAAGAGGGCAAAAAGGTCGGCAAGCCGCACAGCCATGGCGCATCATGGGCGATCTACGGCAATGCGCGCGCCTACACCGACATGACGGAGTGGCGCCGCACCAATCCAGAGAGTGAGCCCCATGCGGTCTTGGAAGCGGCAAGTCGCTATCGCCTCGGACCCGGGCAGACGCGCGCCTATGCTCCCCGCGTGATCCATTCGACCGCGCATCCGGAGAAGGCGTGGGTGATCCGCGTCACCGGCACGGATCTCGACGCCTTGCCGCGCTATCACTTTGGCAAGCAGGATCGGATCCTGGAGCAGGCGCGCTAGGCCCTACTTCCTCTCCCCGCCAATCGCGTTGTAGCGGGCGATCACATCTTTCGGCGTGGCCGCCGTGCGGGCTAGCAAGCTTACAATGGCACGCCCATCGATCGGGCTGAGATCAATGCCGAGCTTTTCAGCCTCTTCCACGAAAGCTTTGTCCCGGCACATTGCCATGAACGTCGCTTGCAGTGCGGTCGCGCGCTCAATCGGAATATCGGGCGGCGCAGCGAACGGCAGCGCCATGAAGAACGGCAACTCCGCGAATTCGATCAGCGCAAGCGCGCCGGCATCGCTCGCAAGCTCGCGCCCGATCGGCATGTCGGGAAATTCGGGATGGCGCGTGGTGCGGCCGAATGCCATCAGCGGGCGAAACGCGTGCCTGGTCCAAAGATCGCGTTGGCCGGTGCGCACCGAGCTTAGCCCCACCATCTGGCCGTCGAGCTCGCCGCGTTGCATGGCCAAAAACAGCGGCGCAGCGCCGGTGTAGCCCCGCACGACGTTCACGTTGAGTCCGAGCACCTCCTTGGCGATGACCGCGAAGATCAGATTGCTGGAGGCGGCGTTGTCCGCGCCCAGCGCGACCGACACATCGGGCCGCCTGAGATCGTCGACGCTTCTGGCGCGGTGATTGGCGTTGACCAGCATGAGATACGCGTCGTCGGCGTAAGACGACAGGCTGCCGAGCCAGGTGAATTTTGCCGGATCGAACGCCGCGTTGGGATGGCCTTGGATTGCGAGCTGCGGCACCGCGCGCTCGAGCTTGGCAAGCGTTGCGCCGTCCTTCTCCGAGTTGAAGTAGAGCCGATTGGCGGTGACGAGCCCGCCGGCGCCGGGATTGTTCTGCACGACAATGGCGGGATGGCCGGGAATGAAACGCCCGAGATGCCGGGCCACCAGCCGCGCGGAAATATCGTTGATGCCGCCCGGCGAGCTGCCGACCAGCATGGTGATGCTGCGGCCGCGGTAGAACTGCTCGACGGATTGCGCCACGGCTGGATGCGGCATGAGCAGTGCGTAGACGCCGCAGGCCAGTGTGATGATGAGCTTGCAGAGTCGTGCCACACGGTTCCCTCCCCCGCTTGCGGGGGAGGGGTAGGAAGGGGGCATGCAAAGACAGGTTCGCGCGCGCATTCCCCCTCCCCAACCCTCCCCCGCTTGCGGGGGAGGGAGCGCACCGAGTTCGCGGCTCCTCGATTCCATTCCTCTCGGATTACGGCAAGGCGGCGAGCAGGTGGCCGAAACCCTGACGCGGCTCGCGCACGTGCAGCCGCTTCTGCATCTCCCAGACCCGCGCGGGCACGGGATGCACGACCGGCACCTGCAGGTCGCGCTCGAGCGTCTCGATGATGTCGAGCGTGCGCCAGCCGGAGCCGAGCATGTAGATGGCGTCGGCCCCCTTGGCTTTGAGGAAGTTGCGTTTGATGTGTGCGTAGACCTGGTGGCTGGAAAGCTCCTGCACCTTGTCGAACGGGACGTCGATGCCTTCCATGCCGCGCACGATGAAGCCCGCGTCGCGAAAATAGCGGGCGAAGATGGCGTTGAGCTTGGGTGGAAAGTAGGTGGCCCCGACGATGGTTTTCGCCTTGAGCGCGTTGAGCGCATTCACGTGATTTTGCGCAACGCTCATGATCGGCGTTTTATATTTTTTCTCCCAGCGCCGGATGATCTCGGCCTCGCGCTTGCGCCCCTGCACCATGAACGGGGGCGCCCCGTGCGGATGAATGAGATCGCAGCCCTGCGCGGCGAGCACCGCGATGAGCTCCTCGTAAGCCGGCATCATGGCTGCGAACTCGTCCTGCGTGCCGCGGCGAATATTGAGAAATAGCGGGATCAGCCCGATGCCTTCCGGCAGCAGCCGGGCGACTTCCTCGGTGACGCCGGGCCGCATGGTTGGATTGATCATGCCCACGACGCCGCGCCAGCTGGAAAAGGTCATGCGCCCTATAACCCGTTACGCTTTGCTGTAGTCGCGCCGTGCGCCCTCGGCGGTCACATAGCCTTCAGCTAGATCGCGGGCAAGCGCCACGGGGTCGCGCGCGCGCGGATCGCCGTAACCTCCACCGCCTGCGCTCTGCAGGAGGAATCGGTCGCCGGCCACCATCTGATAACGGCCCGATGACGGTGTCACATATTCTTGCGGCGTACCGACGCCGATGACGAAGCGCGCGCCGCGCCCCGGCTTGCCGCCGTCAAGGCCGACCGGCGGAAACCGGCTCTTGTCGTAGCGGCGGATGACGGTGGCATCTTCCAGGAGCTGGTATTCGCGTTCGAGGCTTAGGCCGCCGCGCCATTGACCGGCGCCCCCCGAGTCCGGCAGCAGCTCAAAGCGGGTGATGCGGCAGGGAAACTCAGATTCAAGGATTTCGATCGGCGTGATGTGCAGATTGCTCAGATGCGTCGCGGTGGCCGAGGCGCCGTCGTGGCCCATACCGCCGCCATAGGCCGAACCCATGATCTCATATTGCACGGTGGACTGTCCGGCGCGTGCCTTCGCCCACGCAATGGTGAGCGCACTCGATGAGCCGGCGTTGGCGACCGCGCGCACCGGATGGAAATGCGCGAGCGCCTCGAGGATGACGTCGACCAGCTTGAGATTGACCATTTGATAGTTGGACACCGGAGCGGGGGGCTCCGCATTGGTGACCGTCCTCGGCGCGAAGGTCAGCCGCACCACGTCCCGCATGCCGTCGTTGAAATTGAGATGCGGGCCGAGGCAGCCGATCAGCGAATAGAACACGCAGGCCTCCACCATGGACGGCCGCAGATTGACCGGACCGCGCGCCTGCGGGTCGCTCTCGGAAAAATCGAAACTCGCGATGCCATCCTTAATCGTGACGGTCACGGCGAGCTTCACCGGCCGGTCGACGACGACGCCATCGCTGTCAAGCAGCCCGACCGCCGACGATTCACCTTGCGGCAGTTTGGCGATTGCCGCGCGCAGCTCGTCGGCTGCGCCCTTGAGGATGGCGGCAAACGCAGACGTAATGGTGTCCGCTCCGAAGCGATTGCACAGCTCGTTGACTCGCGCCGCGCCCATTTGCGTGACACCGATCTGCGCCGCCATGTCGCCGCGCATCAGCGCGGGTTGGCGGCTGTTCGCAAGAATGATGCGCTCGATATCGCCTTGCGGCATGCCCGCTGCGACGATCTTGATCGGCGGCACCAGCAGGCCCTCCTGGAATATCTCGGTGGCGTTTGCCGACGTCGAGCCGGCAACCGCGCCGCCGACGTCGGCCTTGTGCGCGATCGAGCCGGCAAATGCCACGATCACGCCATCCACGAACACCGGTGCGATGAAGGCCATGTCCGAGACATGGGGCAGGCCGCCTTCGTAGGGATGGTTGGAAACGAAGACGTCGCCCGCTTCGATCGCGCAGTCGCTGCTGCCGCTGTAGGCCTGCAGGATGCGGCCGACGAGATGCCGGTACACCGGCGCGTGGAAGAACATCGGCGGCGCGGCGATCAGGCGCCCCTGCCGATCGAGGATCACGCAACTGAAGTCACGCGATTCGCGGACGATGGTGGAATAGCCGGATCGGTAGAAATGATAGTGCATCTCATCGATCAGGCTCGCGATCTTGTTGCGCAGGATCTGAATTGTGATGGGATCCATGTTCAGACCTGTGTCAAAATCAGGTTATGATGGCCGTCAACCCGCGCGATCCAGCCCGGTGGGATCAGCGTCGTGGCATCCAACTGCTCCACGATCGCGGGGGCGGCGATCACAGCACCGACGTGGAGTTGGTCGCGCTCGTATAGGGTGGCCTTGACCGCCGTTCCGTCGAGCGATATCGCGCGCGCGCCCTTGAGCGCTTTATCGCGGGGCGGCGATGCGGCTGTTTCTCTCGGCTCATATTTCCGCACCAAAACGCGCGCCCGCAGTCGATAGCTCACCACCTCCACCGGCCGCTCCTTGGCGGCATGGCCGTGCAGCTGCGCGTGCCGCGCGTCAAAACGCTCACGCACGGCGGCAAGCGCGGCGCGATCTTCGTACAATCCGTCGAGCGGTGTGCGCAATTCGTACCCTTGTCCGCTGTAGCGCAAGTCGAGCTCGCGGGTGAACTGCGCATCGGCCGGATCGATGCCTTCGGCCGCAAGCTCGCCGCTTGCGTGTGCTTGCAATCGCCGGAAGATGTCCTCGGCGTGCTCCTCGGTGATATTGGCAAGCGGCCGAAGCTCCGAGCGGATGTAGTCATGCACCACGTCGGTGCAGAGGAGGCCGAGCGCCGAAAACGCGCCGGGTCGCGGCGGCACCAGGATGCGGCGGATGCCGAGTTCGGCAGCGACCGCCGCGGCATGCATCGCGCCCGCGCCGCCGAACGGCAGCAGCGTAAAGGCGGAAAGGTCGACCCCGCGCTTGGCCGCAAACACGCGCACTGCGTCAGCCATGCTCATGTCGACGATGCGCTGGATGCCGGCGGCCGCTTGCAGCACGTCCATGTGCAACGCGTCGGCGATGTGAGTCTTGAGGGCGCCGCGCGCGACCGTCACGTCGAGCTTCTGCGCGCCACCTAAGAAATAATCCGGGTTGAGGTAGCCGCAGACGAGGTCGGCGTCGGTGACAGTCGGTCGCGTGCCGCCGCGGCCGTAACAGGCGGGGCCGGGGTCGGCGCCGGCGCTCTGCGGACCGACATTGAGGAAACCGCCACCGTCAATCCAGGCGATCGAGCCGCCGCCGGCGGAGATCGTGGTCATGTCGAGCGCAGGCACGTCGATCGGCCGCCGCGCGATCATGCCCTCGCTCACTTCGAGCGGCGCGCCGCCTTCGATGAAGGCAATGTCGGCGCTGGTGCCGCCCATGTCGAGGGTGACGAGCCCGGTCCTTGCTTCCCGCCTTGCCAAATGCGCGCTCGCCTGGGCGCCTGCGGCCGGGCCGGAGAACAAGGTATGCACGGTGCGGCCTCCGGCGATCGCCGCGGAAAACGGCATCACCCCGCCATTCGACTGCATGAGGAAGCGCTGTTGGGTGCGCACTCCAGCCGCATCGAGTCCAGCATTGAGATGAGCGACGTAGCGCACCATCACCGGCTCGAGATACGCATTGAGCAGCGTGGTCGAAAGCCGCGGCCATTCGCGAATGCGCGGCAGCACCTCGCACGAGAGCGAGACATGCACGCTAGGCCATTCTTCGTGGATCAGCGTGCGCGTTTCCCGCTCGTGCGCGGGATTCATGAAGGAGAACAGGTAGCACACGGCGATCGAGTCGACGCCGGCGGCCTTGAGCTCGCGCGCGGCTTGGCGCACCGCGTTCTTGTCGAGCAGGACGAGCACATTGCCCGCGTAGTCGGACCGCTCGGGAATTTCTTTCGTCAGACTCTGCGGCGCGATTGCGACCGGCTTGGAATAAAAGTAATCAAACAGGTTGCCATCGCGCACCTGGCTTTGAACCTCCTGCACCGCACGATAGCCTTTGGTGATGAGCAGTCCGACCTTGGCGCCGCGCATCTCAAGAAGCGCGTTTGTGGTGATCGTGGTGCCGTGGGCGAAGAAATCGATTTGCGCCGGCGCGATGCCCTTGGCGAGGAATCGGCCAACGCCTTCGAGCACACCGAGCGCGGGATTTTTCGGCGTGCTGGCGACCTTCTCGATCAAAATTTCGCCGCGCACAGTGTCGAGCAGCACGAGATCGGTGTGAGTGCCGCCGACGTCGACACCGAGGCGGTAACGAGGGCCCTCCCTCGTCATGGCCGGGCTGGTCCCGGCCATCAGCCGTAAGTTTTGAGCACGTGGCGGGCGATCACCATCTTCATGACTTCGCTGGCGCCCTCGGTGATCCGATAGCTGCGCTGCTGACGCCACATCTTTTCGATCGGCAGATCGGTGGTAAGCGCGATCCCGCCGTGGATTTGCATGCAGCGGTCGGCGGTCTTGAACGCCATCTCGTCGGCGAAATACTTGGCGACGTAGGCGTCTTCGCGCGCCTCTTCCCCTTGATCCAGGCGGGCCGCGGTCTTGTAGACGAGGAGCCGCGCGGCTTGCAGTTCAATGAACATGTCGGCGAGCATCCATTGCACGGCCTGACGCTCCGCCAGCGGGCGGCCGAAGGTCGAGCGCTGCTTGGCGTAGGCGGTGGACATTTCCAGACAGCGCTCGGCGATGCCGAGGGCGCGCGACCCGTGCTTGACGCGGCCGATGTTGAGCCATTGCTGGCCGAAGCGCATGCCTTCGCCTTCCTCGCCGACGCGGTGCATGAGCGGCACGCGCACATTCTCGAGCACGATCTCCCACGGCTTGTCCCCCATCATCGTTTCGTAGCAGGCGCCGAGCTTCACCCCCGGGGTGTCCATATCGACGATGAAGCAGGAAATCCCGCCGCGCGAGCCCTTGCTGCGGTCGGTTGCCGCCATCAGCTGCATGAAATCGGCGTCACCGGCACCGGTGATGAAACGCTTGACGCCGTTGATCACATAAGTATTGCCGTCGCGCACGGCGGTGGTGCGCATGCTGCCGGGATCGGAGCCCGCGTCGGGCTCGGTTTGCGCGAAACAGTCTTTTTTCTCGCCGCGCAGGAGCGGCAGGAGATAGCGCTCCTTCATCTCGCCTTTGAGAGCGTAGAGAATCCCGCGCGCCGAGGGACCGGTGATGCCTTCGCCGCGCGCCGGGATGGCGATGGTGCGCGACAGCTCTTCCCAGACCACGGCGCGCGCGAGCACCGACATCCCGCCGCCGCCATACTCCTCCGGCACGTCGAGCTGCCAGATGCCGAGTTCTTTGGCACGCTGCCCGAATTTCTTGAGGTATTCCGGCTTCATTGTCTCCCCGACACAGGTCTCCCGCTCGATCGGGATCAGTTCGCTGTCGACGAAGCGGCGTAGGCCGGCCTTGAGGATGCGCAGCTCTTCCGGGAGCTCGAAATCCATCCTTATGCTCCCGCGCGGCCGTCGCGCCACACAACGCGCACGTCGACTGCCACTGCCCCACCATCCGGAGGGGATCTTGGCGCATCAGGAAAAATCTCGCTCAAGCCGACTGGCTGCACGATGATCGGATTGAATTCGATTTCGCTGATGACCGAACGGTGATCCAAAAAGAACCGGCCGAGGGCGAGTGTGGCGCTCTCGAGCGCCTTCCGATCGGCGGGTCGCGAGCCGCGAAAACCGGCAAGCAGCTTCGACACTTTGAGGTCGTCAACCATGTGGGCGATCTCACCCGCATCGAGCGGAAGCATTCGCAACGCCGCGTCTTCCACCAGCTCGACCAAGATACCGCCCGCGCCCATCAGCAGCATCGGCCCGTACAGCGGGTCCTCGCGCGCGCCGACGATGGCCTCGATCCCCGATGCCATCTCCTGCACGAGGAATCCTTCGATGCGGGCATTGGGCTGTGTCACGCGCGCGGCGGCAATCAGGCTCTCAGCCGTGGTCTCGACCGCCCGGCAATCCCACAGATCAACGGCGACGCCGTGGGACTCGGTCTTGTGCAGGATGTCGCGCGAGCTGATCTTCAGAGCGACAGGAAAGCCGATGCGCTCGGCTGCGGCAGCGGCTTCGGCAACGGTCGTGACCGTTTCGCTTTTTGGCAACGTGATCCCATAGCGCGCGAGCGTTGCGTCCAATGTTGCGGGCGAAAGGTCGCTTGGCGGAGCTGGCGGCGGCGGAGCTGGCCTGCGGTCCTTGCGTGCCGCGTGGAACCACAACCCGTTGAGCGCGCGGATCGTTGGCTCGACTCCCTGCAGGAACGGAAATCCTGCCGCATGCTGGCGAGCAAGCTGTTTCTCGCCGAGTTGCTGTACCATGCGAGCGAATCCGACAACCGGCTTGTCGGTGGCGGCCAAGACCTGTCGCAGCGGCGACATATCGTCCTGGGAATCCCCATCGCGCGGCATATTCGAGGCCCAGGCGACCATATCGATGTTGGGGTCGTGTGCGGCGATCGTGCAAATCTTGGCCGCGATTTCGAACGTCGATGGAATGCCAACATCGAGCGGATTCTTTGGCGTGATGCCCGGCTGCATCAACGGCAACAGCGCTGCTTTCGTTTGCTCCGTGAAATCGGGCATCGCCGCGCCTTCGGTCGCGGCGTAGTCATGAAGCAGATCGACCGTGGCGCCGGACGTGGTCACAAAGCTCATGCGAGGACCTTTTGGCAGCCGTCCGGCTTGAAACGCGAGCGCGGTCTCGACGAGATCGTCGAGCGAGCGGCAATTGACAATGCCGTAGCGTTCGCACATGGCGAGGTAGGCGGCATAGTCGCCGGCAATTGCTCCAGTGTGGGACCGCGACGCGGCGCGCGATTCAAGTGTTGCGCCGGTCTTGATCGCGATAATCGGTTTGCCCATTGCAAGCGCGCGGCCCGCCGCATGCATGAACGCCTGCGGCCGACGGATGCCTTCGATGAACAGCACCACGGTCTGCGTGTTGGAATCGTCGATGACGAAATTGACATAGTCGGCGAGGCCGAGATCGGGCTCGTTGCCCGAAGTGATGCAGTACGAATAGCGCAGTCCGCGGTCGGCTGCCGTTTTCATGAAAAACTGCAACAGGCCGCCCGACTGAAAGATGCAGGCGACCGGGCCGGGTGCAAGGCGGCACAGATCGGCGTTGGGATAGGCGAGTACGCGCTCGCGATAGGAATAGGCGCCCATGCAGTTCGGCCCGGCGACACGCAGGCGACTGTTCGCGACAAAATCTTTCAGCCAGGCGCCGCGCTTGTGCGACTCCGGTGCGTCGCCATCGCCCATCATCGAGGCGTAGACGGTGGCCGACTTGACGCCGCTTGCCTCCGCATCCGTGAGGACATCGGGCACCGCGGCGGCCGGCACAATCACCAGCGCATGGTCGACGGGATGCGGCAGTTCGCGCAGCGAGGCAAAGCACCGCTCGCCGAAAACCTGCGTCTGGCGCGGATTAACCAACGCGATCCGGCCGGGATAGCCGAATTCTCGTAGATTGCTGAAGATCTCGCAGGGCCAGCGTGCGCGCTCGGATGCACCGACGATCGCAAGGGAGGCGGGCTTGAGCGTGCTCACCGCCGAGCGGAACAGGTTCGCATCAGCCTTTGCCGGGCCCGACTGCGCTCCTTCCCGCTCCCATGCGTGCATGGGTTGTTCTTAGGATTTTAGCGGCAAAGCGTCAAAGCCAGCGATTAAACCGAGGGTATCGCCTTGAGCGCAGGAAACCATTGGCCGATCAACGTGGGCGGCCAGGGGACGGCCATGAAATAATCGAAGGCGAACCAAATGAAGACGACGAGCACGGCCGTGTACGGAATGACCAACGACCAACGCTCCCGCGCCTCGTAGCGCATGAAGAAGACGACGAAGACCGCCACGGTCGGAATGAGGCCGATGACCGACATCACCGCCATGAAGCCCACAAGATAACCGAAGAACCACGCTGCCCGGACGATGATTTCGCGCACCGGCAGATGCGCGGTGTCGGAGGTAAGGTCCATGTGGATCTTCTGCTCCACCTCGTGCTGGGCGTGCTCCGCCATGCCTTCCGATGCAACCGCGACCGGCTTGCGGCACATCTCGTTGAACAGGCTCAGCGCCGCCGCGCAGAGCCCGACGGTGCCGACAACCAGCGGCACGATCTTGGCGCTGAAATCCCAGCGCAACGACGCGACGACCGCCGCGCCGATCAGCGCGATCATGAACATCGTGAACAGCTGGGAGGGATGGAATCGCGGTCCCTGAAAGCTGCTCAGCATCCTTTTGATGCCGCCTTGATGGCGGATGTCCTGCAGGAACGGCCGCACGATCCCGAGGATGGCGAGCGCAAACAGCACGACCACGACCGGACGTAGCATCCAGCTCAGTCCGTAACGCTCGATCGAGATGAAGAGATAGCGCTCGATGGTGTCGCCCAGCACCACGCCGAGGATGAGCGGCGGACGGGGCCACTTGAACTGTTTCATGGTCCAGCCGACGAGGCCGAAGAACAGCAGCGTGAAGAGGTCGCCCCATTGCCGTGTGGCCTCGAACGCGCCGATATAGATGATGCCGAGCACGGCCGGCAGAATCAGCGTGTAGCGCAAGGTCGCGAGTTTGGCGAATTGCGGGCTGAACGCATAGCAAAGGCCGGCGCCGAGAATGTTGGCGAGAGCCACCGACCAGACCATGGCGTAGGTGATGCTGAGATTCTTGGTCAGCATGTCGGGGCCGGGCACCAATCCGTGGATCAGGAACGCGCCCAGCAAGATGGCCATGGTGGCGCTGCCGGGCACGCCGAATGCGACGGTGGGAACGAGCGCGCCGCCCTCCTTGGCGTTGTTGGAGCTTTCCGAGGCGATCACGCCGCGCACGTCGCCTTTGCCGAAGGTCGCGCTTGCGCCTTTCTCGGTCTTGAGCGCGTGGCCATAAGCGAGCCAATCGACGACCGATGCGCTGATGCCGGGGATCGAGCCGATGCCGCCGCCGATCCACGAGCAGCGCATGATCAGCCACCAATGGCGGAAGCAATCCTTCACCCCCTGCCATTGGCCTTTGTAGATGTTGGCGGTCCCCGTATCGGCAGAAATCGCGACCCGCGCGATCAAGAGGTCGCACAATTCCGGTAGCGCAAACACGCCGAGCAGCAAGGGTGTGAGCGGCAGGCCATCCCACAGATAGAGGCTGTCGAAGGTCCAGCGCAGCGTGCCGGTCTGCGGATCGGTGCCGATCATCGCGATCATTACGCCAAGGCAGCCAGCGACGATGCCGCGCAGCGGTGCGTTGCCGGAGAGTACGGCGACCATCGATATACCGAGCACGGAGAAAGCGAGCAGCTCCGGCGAGCCGATGAACAACATCACCGGGCGCAGTATCGGGATGCTGATCGCCATCAACACGGCGCCGAATACGCCGCCCATCAGCGAGGACATGTATGCGGCGCTCAGCGCGCGTCCCGCCTCGCCCTTCTTGGCCATCGGAAATCCGTCGAGCACGGTCGCCGCCGAGGCGGCACCTCCGGGTACGCCGAACAGAACCGCTGGAATGGGATCACCGGTCGCGGTGGTCGCGCCAAGCCCGAGCAGCAGCGCGAAGGCCGAATACGGATCCATGTTGAACGTGAACGGAAGCAGCATCGCGGTACCGGTAAGCCCGCCGATACCGGGAATGATGCCGAGCACCAGGCCCATGATGCAGCCGGCGCCCAGAACATCAGGCGGTGCGGCTCCATCAGCAGCAGGAAGGCCTTACCGGCGGAGGCGGCCATGAAGCCGATTTCACCTCCGATCGCTTCCATTGCTTGCGCTCTCCGAGCTACGCCACGCGCGCGGGAAGGACGAACGCGCCACGCGCTCCACGCCCGCCGTGATCTCCAGGGTCACGTCAAATAATCGAGATGAAAGCGTGCCTCACGCCGGTGCAATCCGCATCTGCTGTTCCTCCCCGAGCTCTGGTCGCTTTTGCCGGTCCGGCTGACGGCGTCCGGCTTCCCTTCTTTTGCAGGTCATGTAAGCAGAAGATGGGTGGCCGGGAAAGCCGGTCGGCGCATCCGTGGCGGGCGCCATTGACGCAGCAATTCCTGTTTACGAGCGGCCGAACCGCGGACCTCATTTGGTGACCGATGCAGCTGGACAAGATCGAAGGAAGACCTGACACTAATGTTGCGTGGGGCAGCGACGTTGCCGCGCAGATGCTACGCCGCATGGGTATTCCCTATGTCAGCCTCAACCCCGGCGCCAGCTATCGCGGCTTACACGACAGCATCGTCAATCACCTCGGCAACGAGCGCCCGGGCATTCTGCTCTGCCTGCATGAAGACCATTCGGTGGCGATCGCCCACGGCTATGCCAAGGCCTCCGGCGAGCCCATGGCCTGCGTGCTACACAGCAATGTCGGCTTGCTGCACGGGATGATGAGCCTGTTCAATGCCTGGTGCGACCGAGTGCCAATGATCGTGCTCGGCGCGACCGGGCCGGTCGATGCGGAAAAGCGGCGCCCCTGGATCGACTGGATTCACACCTCGCGCGACCAAGGCGCCTATATCCGCTCGCTCATCAAATGGGACGACCAGCCATCCTCGCCACAGGCGCTGGTGGAATCGATGTGTCGCGCGAACATCGCCACGCGCACGTCGCCAACCGCGCCTGTCTACATTTGTCTTGATGCCGGCTTCCAGGAGCAGCCCCTCGAGAAGGAGCCGGAATGGCCGGACATTTCCCGCTTCGCACCGCCCGAGCCACCGCGCCCGGCAAAAAACGCGGTCACGCGCGCGGTGGCGCTGCTCGCGCGCGCCGAGCGGCCGGTCATCATGTTCGGGCGCGGCTCGCGCAAGCCGGAATTTTGGCAGCCGCGCATTGATCTCGCCGAGCGGGTCGGCGCATGCGTGGTGACCGACCTCAAGCAGGGCGCTGTCTTTCCGACCGATCATCCCGCGCACCATGTGCCGCCGTTTAACGTGCTTCCCACGCCTGCGCGCGAGCTTCTGTGCGAGGCCGACGTCATTCTCGCGCTCGACTGGGTCGATCTGGGGGGTGCGCTGCGGCAGGCCAGGGCGGCGGGAAAGTTTTCGGCAAAGATCATCGCCGCAACGCTCGATCATAATCTCCACACCGGCGCCAACATGGAATACCAGGCGCTGCCGCCAGTCGACGTATCGATGGCGGCCACTGCCGATGTTCTGGTCGCGGATTTACTCGAAGCTTTGGGCGAGGGCCGGCGCAAAGAACCGTGGAAGGTGCGGCGGCCGGCAAAGCCCGCGAGCGGCGATGGGCAATCCGTCACCATGGAAGGGATTGCGTTGGCGTTACGTGCGCAGTTCAACGATCCGGAAAACGTGAGCTTCTGCACGCTCGGCCGCGGCTGGCCGATTGACATATGGCCGTTCCAGAACGGCCTCGCCTATCTCGGCAAGGACGGCGGCGGTGGGTTGGGATCGGGCCCCGGACTTTCAGTAGGCGCGGCCCTCGCGGTGCAGAGCTGTGGGCGTCACCCGATCTCCATGCTTGGCGATGGTGACTTCTGCATGGGCGCGACCGCGATCTGGACCGCGGTGCGTCACCGCATCCCGCTGCTCGTTCTGGTCAATAACAACCGGTCTTATTTCAACGACGAGCTGCACCAGGAGGCGGTCGCTCGTCGGCGCGGGCGCGAGACAAAGAATCGCTGGATCGGATTGCGCATGGACGATCCGGCGCCGGACATCGCCAAGCTCGCCGAGGCGCAGGGCGCGGTCGGCATCGGGCCGGTCAGGGCGGCGGCTGACGTGAAATCGGCGCTGGCGAAAGGAGTATCAGTGCTCAAATCCGGCGGCGTCTGCGTCATCGATTTTTGGGTTGATCCGCCACCGGATCGCTCAGACGGCATCGGGCAGCGCGGAGCACATTGAGAATGGAATTCGTCATCGCTGCGATAATCACGGGGCTGATGGCCGGTTCGGTGGCCGCCGGTCCCGCGATGAACGACGGCGGCATCGAATCATGCTCAAGCTGGCTGGGTTGAACACCACCCGGGCGCAGCGCACGGGCACGCGTAACTAACCAGCCTTGTAGGCGGCATCGATCATTGTGGTGCCGCTGGCGGGGAGTCCCGGATTCGGCTTTCATTGTCTTGATAACGCATGCGGCGCCAGCGTGCCGCGCGCGACGGCAAGAGGGCCGATATGGAGCCGACGAACAGCGCGCTGTTGACCGACCTTTATCAGCTCAACATGATACAGGCTTACCTGGATCATGACGAGACCAAGTCCGCCGTGTTCGAGCTTTACGTGCGCACCCAGCCGGAACGGCGCGGTTTCCTGCTGGCAGCCGGGCTGGAGCAGGCGCTGACGTTCCTGGAAAATCTTCACTTCTCCGCCGACGAGATCGACTGGTTGCGCGCAAGCGGCCGCTTCCGTGCGAACCTCATCGATTACCTCGCCGCGTTCCGCTTCAGCGGCGATGTGCACGCCATGCCGGAAGGCACCGCCTTTTTCGCCGGCGAGCCGATCCTGCGGATAACCGCTCCGCTGCCGTTGGCACAGCTCGTCGAGACGCGGCTGATGAATTACCTCCAGTTCCAATCGATGATCGCCGCCAAGGCCGCGCGCATGGTGCTCGCCGCACCCGGCAAGCTGCTGGTCGACTTCGGCCTGCGGCGCGCCCACGGCGGCGAGGCCGGCTTGCTCGCTGCGCGCGCCAGCTACATCGCGGGGTTTGCCGGAACTGCCACCGTCCTTGCGGGAAAGCTGTTCGGCATCCCGATCTTCGGCACCATGGCACACTCGTATGTCGAGACGTGTGACGACGAGAGTCTTGCATTCGAGAATTTCGCGCGCGCGCGGCCCGAGAACCTGACGCTGCTGATCGACACCTATGACACCGAACGGGCGGCGCGACGCATCGTAGCGCTGGCGCCGAAGCTGAGGGCTTCCGAAATCAAAATCAACGCGGTGCGCATCGACAGCGGCGACCTGGTCGCGCTCTCCAAAAGCGTGCGCCGGATTCTGGACGGCGGCGGCCTTGGCGATGTGGCGATCTTCGCAAGCGGCGGTCTCGACGAGGACCGGCTTGCTGCGATCATCGCGGCGGACGCGCCGATCACCGGGTTCGGCATCGGGACGAGCCTCACCACTTCGCAAGACGCGCCGGTGCTCGACTGTGCCTATAAGCTGCAGGACTATGCCGGACTGCCGCGGCGCAAACAGTCCGCCGGCAAACAGACCTGGCCCGGTCGCAAGCAAGTCTGGCGCCGCTTCGGAGCGGATGGACGAATGATCGGTGATGTACTCTCGCTCGAGCGCGACGAGCAGCCGGGCGAGCCATTGCTGCAACCAGTCATGAAAGCCGGCCGTCGGCTTGCGCCAGCGCCCACGCTTGGCGAAATTCGCGCGCGCGCGGCGCAGCAGCTCGCCCGGCTGCCGGAGCCCTTGCGCCGGCTCGATCCACCCACATCTTATCCAGTGCGCGTGGCGGATGCTTTGCGCGATCTTGCCGCCGAGGTCGATCGGCGTCTCGAGCCGTAGATGAAGGGCCGGACATGGCCGGAACGATGACCATCGGGCCCGGCGACGTGTTGCTGGTCGTTGACGTCCAGAATGATTTCTGTCCGGGCGGAAAACTCGCCGTGCCGCGCGGGGACGAGGTGGTGCCCTCGGTCAACCGTATCGCCGCGCAATTCCAGCACGTGATCTTGACTCAGGATTGGCACCCAGCCGGGCACCATTCGTTTGCCTCATCGCATGCGGGCCGTCAGCCGTTCGATACGATCGAGTTCACCTACGGGCCGCAGATCCTCTGGCCGGACCATTGCGTGCAAGCCACGCCCGGCGCGCAATTTCATGATGACCTGCAGATCCCCCATGCCGAACTGGTACTGCGGAAAGGTTTTCGGCCCACCATCGATTCCTATTCCGCGTTTTATGAGAACGACCGCACGACCGCCACGGGACTCGCCGGTTACCTGCGCGAGCGCGGCCTCACGCGGGTCTTTCTCGCCAGGCTCGCTTTGGATTTCTGTGTGCGCTACTCGGCCGAAGATGCCAGCAAGGGCGGTTTCGATGTAGTAGTCATTGAGGACGCCTGCCGCGGTATCGACGTCGGCGGCTCGGTGCTCGCAACGCGCGAGAGCTTCATCACATTTGGCATCTCCCGCATCGGCCAAGGCGCAATCCGATGACGCGTCGTTGCTGCAGCGATAAACGTTCCCCACATCCCATTGAGAAGAGGTGCCGCGCGGTTTTGGTCGGCCGCGTATTGGGCGCCCTGCTCGCGATCCGCATGCTATTGCTGCCGGCTACCGCGGCCGAGAACGCGGTCGTGCTCGACATCGACGGCGCAATTGGACCGGCGATCGCCGACTACGTCGTGCGAGAGATTCGCACGGTCAGACCCGAACAAACGCGCCTGATCATACTGCGCATGAACACGCCTGGCGGACTCGACACGTCCATGCGCGAGATCATTCGAGCGATGCTTTCCTCGCCGGTACCGGTCGCCACCTACGTGGCGCCGAGCGGCGCACGCGCGGCAAGCGCCGGCACCTATATCAGCTATGCCAGCGCGGTTGCCGCCATGGCTCCGGGAACGAATCTGGGTGCCGCCACACCGATCCAACTCGGACGAATTCCCGCGCCCGGCCGAAGCCCGGAGCAGCCGGGCGGAAAGGATCAAGGGAAAGGGAGCAAGGGCGAAACCGACACTCCCGCGGCCGAGCCGATGGATACGGAAACACGCAAAGCGGTGAACGATGCGGTTGCCTATATTCGCAGCCTTGCCGAACTCAACGGCCGCAACGCCGATTGGGCGGCCGAAGCGGTGCGCTCTGCGGTGAGCCTTTCCGCCTCCGAAGCCCTCAAGCTCAACGTCATCGACGTTATCGCCGACGATGTTTCGGATTTGCTTCGCAAAATCGACGGGCGAACCGTAACAGTCGCGCGAAAACCCGAACGCCTGGCAACTGCCCCCCTTGAGATCGTCACGGTCGCGCCGGATTGGCGCACCGAGTTGCTCGCGGTCATCACCAATCCCAACGTTGCTTTCATATTGATGCTGGTCGGCATCTACGGGCTGGTGTTCGAATTTGCCAATCCGGGCGCAGTCGCTCCCGGCCTGGTCGGCGCCATCAGCCTTATCGTCGCGCTGTTCGCGCTCAATCTTCTTCCCATCAATTACGCCGGTGCCGGGCTCGTCCTGCTCGGCGTGGGTCTTATGCTGGCCGAGGCCCACATCGGGTCGTTTGGGGTGATCGGTGTTGGCGGCATTGCCGCCTTCGTCATTGGTGCAATCATCATGTTTCCGTCTGGTGCTCCGGGATTCAACCTCGCGCTGCCGGTGGTGGCGGCCGCCACCGTGCTCACAGCGGCGCTTCTGCTGCTGGTGCTCGCGATGCTGTTGCGATCGCGCAAGCGGCCGGTCGTCACCGGTAAGGAAGCGCTGGTGGGCGCCGAAGGCGAGGCGCTGGCGTGGGACGGAGAAGAGGGGCGCGTGCGAGTGAGAGGCGAAATCTGGCGCGCGCGGTCGAGCGGAGCGCTTAATCCCGGTACCCGCGTCAAGGTCATCGACCGCGACGGTCTCGTTCTCGTCGTAGCGCCGGCCTGACGCTTCATCTCACATCGGCAAGGAGGAAATCCCATGTTTTCCGCTGCGATCATTGTCGCTTTGGTGATTCTGGTGTTGGCGATTTTGTATTCGGCCATTCGCATCCTGCGCGAATACGAACGCGGCGTGGTGTTCACGCTGGGGCGTTACACCGGCACCAAGGGACCGGGTTTCTTTCTACTGGTCCCGTTCGTGCAGCAGATGGTGCGCGTCGATCTGCGCGTGGTGGTGGACGAAGTACCCCCGCAGGACGTGATTTCGCGCGACAACGTCTCGGTAAAGGTCAACGCCGTGCTCTATTTCCGGGTCGTCGATCCCGAGCGCGCGGTGATCCAGGTCAGCAACTATCTGGCGGCGACCAGCCAGCTCGCGCAAACCACGCTGCGCTGGGTCCTGGGCAAGCACGATCTCGACGAGATGCTGGCGGAGCGGGACAAGCTCAACACCGATATCCAGGACGTGCTCGACCAGCAGACGGAGGCGTGGGGCATCAAGGTCTCGACCGTTGAGATCAAGCGCATAGATCTCGACGAAAGCATGATCCGAGCGATCGCCCGTCAGGCGGAGGCCGAGCGCGCGCGCCGCGCCAAGATCATCAATGCCGAGGGGGAGCAGCAGGCGGCGCAAAAGCTGCTCGATGCCGCCCGCATCCTGGCGCCGGTCCCGCAGGCGATGCAGCTGCGTTACCTCGCAACGCTGTTCGACATCGCCGGGGAGCGCAGCTCCACGATCGTATTTCCGTTCCCTCTGGATCTCATTCAGACGCTGTTCGGGCGCGCGGCGGCCAGCACAAGCTGAGCCGCCATGGCGGAGAATCGATATGCTTGCTCGCAAACGCAAAGCCGTTGAGGACCACGAGGTTGGCGAAGAACGCAAACGTCGAGAATTGGCGCTCGACGATGCCCTCGAGAACACATTCCCCGCATCCGACCCCATCTCGATCGAGCAACCCGTGCCCCCAGCGCCCGATCGCGAGACGGAATGACGTCAATGGCCGATCGGCCGTGCAGCAACAAATTAAAGCGTCTTTCCGGAACCGTCACCCAGCGCATGACGTTCGCGCTGCGGCATGGATAAGTGAGCGCCGTCGCTCTGCGGCTGCAACATGCTCCTGACCAGGGCGGTATCTTAATTTGAGTCTCGCCGTTAAGCTGGTGCGGTCGCGGCGGCAATTCGGGCGGCACGATGGACACTCGAGCAACGGTGGACGCGGAGCTTCCGGTTATTGCCCGTTTCGCGGTACGCCGCCGCGGCTATGTCGCGCCTGACGGAAAGCTGGCAGGCTCGTTGCCGGAATTTGCCTCCGACACCGACGTCCTGCTCTCCCTTTACCGCGGCATGGTGCTCACGCGTGCGTTCGACCTCAAAGCCGTGTCGCTGCAACGCACCGGCCGCCTCGGCACCTACGCTGTTTCGCTGGGCCAGGAGGCGGTGTCGGTCGGCGTCGCCAGCGCCATGCGTCCCGAAGATGTCCTGCTTCCCTCCTATCGAGACAATGGCGCGCTGCTCTGGCGCGGCATGAAGATGGAGGAAATCCTGCTGTTTTGGGGCGGCGACGAGCGCGGCAGCCGCGGCTCGGGCCCGGCGCACGATTTTCCCTATTGCATTCCTGTCGCATCGCAGGCGCCCCACGCTGCCGGCGTCGCCTATGCTTTCAAATTCCGAAAGGAGCCGCGCGTTGCTGTCTGCCTGTTCGGCGACGGCGCCACCTCCAAAGGCGACGTGTGGGAGGCGATGAATTTTGCCGGGGTCTGGAAGCTTCCTGTCGTGTTCGTGGCCAACAACAATCAGTGGGCGATATCGGTGCCGCTCAAGCTGCAGACCGCGTCGCAGACGTTGGCGCAGAAGGCCATCGCCGCAGGTTTCGATGGCGAGCAGGTCGACGGCAATGACGTGATCGCGATGCGCGCCGCGGCGGTCGAGGCGATCGAGCGTGCGCGGGCAGGCGAAGGTCCTCGTTTGATCGAAGCCATGACCTATCGCCTGAGCGACCACACCACCGCGGATGACGCTGCGCGCTACCGGCCTCCCGAGGAGGTGCAGGCGCGCTGGAAGGAGGAGCCCATCGCCCGCCTGCGGACGTTCCTCGTGAGCCGGAACGCCTGGGGCAAGGCGCAGGAGGAGGAGCTTGCCGCCGAATGTCAGCAGCGCGTCGAGGCTGCAGTCGAACGCTATCTCGCGATCGGACCGCGGCCGCCCGAGACGATGTTCGACCATCTCTATGCCGAGCTTCCGCAGGCATATGCCGGCCAGCGTGAAGAGGTGAAGGGAGCGTCGAATGCCTGAGCTGACCTTAGTGGAGGCCATCAATCTGGCGCTCGCCCGTGCCATGGAGGAGGATCCGAACGTCGTCGTTCTCGGCGAAGATGTCGGCGTCAATGGCGGCGTATTTCGCGCCACCGTGGGGTTGCAGCAGCGCTTCGGCAGCGACCGTGTCATCGACACGCCGCTGGCGGAGCTTGCGATCAGCGGCATGTGCGTCGGCATGGCGGCGCAGGGCCTCAAGCCGGTCGGCGAAATCCAGTTCATGGGATTCCTCTACCCGTGCATCGATCAGCTCGTGAACCATGCGTCGCGCCTGCGCAATCGAACGCAGGGACGGCTGAGCTGCCCCATGGTCTTGCGCACCCCCCACGGTGCCGGAATTCGCGCGCCGGAGCATCATTCCGAGAGCACCGAGGCCATGCTTGCGCACATTCCGGGCCTGCGCGTGGTGATGCCATCCTCACCGGAACGCGCTTACGGGCTCCTGCTTGCCGCCATCCGTGATCCCGATCCAGTGGTGTTTCTGGAGCCCACACGCATCTATCGCGCGGCGAAGGGGCAGGTCGAGGATACCGGCGAAGCGCTGCCGCTCGATGTTGCATTCGTGCTGCGCGAAGGGAGTTCCATTACGCTGATCAGCTGGGGCGCGATGGTGAAGGAGACGCTCGCGGCCGCCGACGAACTCGCGGCCGAGGACATCGACGCGGAGGTCGTCGACCTCGCGACGTTGAAGCCCTATGACGAGGAGACGGTGCTGGCGTCGGTGATGAAGACTGGCCGCTGCGTGATCGTACATGAAGCGGCGCGAACCGGTGGCTTCGGCGCGGAGGTTGCGGCGCTGATCGCGGAACGCGGCCTCACCTCGCTGCTTGCGCCCGTGATGCGTGTCGCCGGCTACGACACCATTATCCCGCTGCCGCGCCTCGAACAGCATTACATGCCTTCGGTCGGTCGCATCGTCGGGGCCGCCCGCAAAGCCTGCCAATTCAGCTGAACCCATCGGAATCCTTCCCATGCGGCAATTCCTGCTGCCCGACCTCGGCGAGGGGCTCGAAGAGGCGGAGATCGTCACTTGGCATGTGAACGAGGGCGATCATGTCGTCGTCGACCAGCCGCTCGTTTCGGTTGAGACCGACAAGGCGGTGGTCGAGGTTCCTTCTCCGCAGAGCGGCCGCATCGCGCGTCTGTTTGGCAGCAAAGGCGACCTCGTGAAGGTGGGCGCCCCGCTCGTCGAATTTGCCGAAGGTGCGCGGGAGGATACCGGCACGGTTGTTGGTGAGCTCGGGCGCGAGGAAAAAGCCGCGCCTGCGGCGGAGCCGATGCTTCAGCCCACTCCGTCGCGAACCCTGCAGGTTTTGCCGGCAGTCCGTGCGCTGGCGCGCAAGCTCGATGTCGATCTCAACATCGTGCAAGCGACGGGGACCGGCGGCACTATCACCCGCGCCGACGTCGAACGCGCCGCCAGGAGCATGGCCGAGGCCGGGCCCGCCGAGCCCCTGCGCGGCATTCGGCGCGCGATGGCGCAACGCATGGCCGCCGCCCATGCCGAGGTCGCGCGCACGACGGTCACCGAAGAAGCGGATATCAACGATTGGCGCAAAGGCGAAGACGTCACGATCCGCGTGGTGCGAGCCATCGCGGCGGCGTGCGCGGCCGAACCCTCGCTCAATGCCTGGTATAACCCCGATGCCGGTTCGCGTCGGGTGATCAAACGTATCGATCTCGGCATCGCGGTCGACACCGAGGGCGGCCTGATCGTGCCGGTGCTACGCAATGTCGGCGAGCGCGATGCGAGCGATCTGCGCGCCGGGCTCGACCGTATGCGCGCGGATGCGCAAGCGCGTTCGATTCCTCCGGAGGAATTGCGCGGGGCGACGATCACGCTCTCGAACTTCGGCATGATCGGCGGACGCTTTGCCAATTTGATCGTGGTGCCGCCGCAGGTGGCGATCGTCGGAGCCGGTCGGATCGATTATCGGATGCTGGTTCGCGACGGCGCGCCGGCGGTCAGGCGCGTGCTGCCGCTGTCGCTCACGTTCGATCACCGGGTGGTGACCGGCGGCGAAGCGGCCCGCTTCCTCGTGGCGCTCAAGGCCGCTCTGGAGAAAGTCAGTTAACTCGGCGGCCGTTCATGGCGGCAGATTATTGACACGTGCGACCCAGGCGCGCACCGCCGGCAGCACGTGCGGCAGCAAGGCGCGAACCTCCTCCAGTCTCATGCCGGCACGGATGCGCGGGTCGTAGAGCACGTTGAGAATGTATTGATCGTAAACGTCGAAAAATCCCATGTGCACGCGGTCGTTGAACATGGTCCATGGGACCGCGTTGGTGTCGTTGATCGGACCCAGTGCTTGCAGCAGTTCCTCGTAGGCGCAATCGTAGAAGACGAAATCGCCGGCGTCGGCGACGATGATCGCTTGGGATTGGACGATGCGGAAGTTTTCGTCCTTGCGGAAACTCGACAGGCATTGCGGCGCGAGCGAGCGCCGGATCAGCCGTGCCCGGTGACGCCCATAGATCTGGTTGACGGTGTGGGGAAGATCGCGATCGTGCACCAGCGTCGCAGTCATGTTGCTGCTGGCGGCATTGTCGGCCACCGCGATATCGAGGTGCTGGATGCGCCTGCCGATATCCTCGGCCACGGCGATAAGCTCGCCGCGCCGGTCGGGCCGCGCGCGGTTATCGATATGGATCCGGACCGGCACCTCGAACTTGCGGATTCGATTCACCGCGCCGGCAATGTGCAATTCGGCGCCGAACGCGGTGCGGAAGAAACCTTGGCTGATCTCGGCGTCGGTAAAGGTCTTGCGCTCGACGGCGCGCCGGCTGCTGATGTCGTGGTGCTCGGCAGCCGCGGCCATGGCCACGGCGGCGGTAAGAGCGAGTGCCACGACGGCGGTGACTTTCATGCACGCGATAGCGGGCGGCTTCGCGCCAAATCATGGCCATCAGCTTCGCCCGGCGCAACGGGGTGGTGAGTGGCAGGGGCGCTGCAGACGCGATATGAAAAGTTGCCGAAGCGGTACGGCCGCCTCCGCTGAACGTCGAGGCCACAGAGATGAGCGACACATCTTCAAAGCCTTGGCCCACCGAACTGCGCCTGCACAAGGATCGCAGGGCGCTGAGCGTCGTTTTCGATAATGGCGAACGTTTCGAGCTCAGTGCCGAATATTTGCGTGTGAAAAGCCCGAGTGCCGAGGTGCAGGGCCATTCGCCGGATGAGCGCAAGACCGTGGCCGGCAAGAAGAATGTCGCCATTCTGGAACTGCAGCCGATCGGCAACTACGCGGTTCGTCTGGTGTTCGACGACCTGCATTCGACCGGCATTTACAGCTGGGATTATCTGCTCGCGCTCGGCCGCAACAACGAGCGCTATTGGCAGGATTATCTCGACGACCTCGCCGGCAAAGGGCTGGCGCGGTGAGGGCCTTCTTCTGCCTCGGCGTTGCGGCTCAGCGGCCTTCCCGCATCCAGGTCGCGGTCAGGCTGCCGACGAGGAGCAGAAGCCCGATCAGCCCGCCGAACACCGGCAATACGCCGATGCCGCGCACCACGCTCGACTCGCGCATCCGCAGTCCCAGCCAGTCGTCGCCCTTGTAGGTGTCGCTCGAGCGCACGCCGACGATCCGCGGCACATGCACGCCGCTACCGTCTTCGACCCGCACGACGTCACCCCCGGTGGCGCTCGCCAACGGCGCGATCACATCAGCGGTCGAGGTCACCTCGGTGAATTCACGCGGGTTGGCGGGGCCCACATTGGCGAGTGCGTTGAGCGTCCCGTCGGTTGCATGCCAAAGCCCAAGTTCGTTCGCCTCGATCGTCGAACGCCACACGCCCGGCTCGGCGGGCGACAGCGTCAGTGTGCGGGTCTTTCCGGAAGGAGAGGTCAGTGTGACCTCGCCGACCGCATCACCCATGCTTTGCCGCTGCACCGTGAGATCGCGTCCGCGCACGAGCAGGCGCAGCGCCTCTTCTTCAAGATCCGGCTGCTTCATCAGCCAGTGCGATAGCCGCCGCAACAGATCGATATGCGGCCCGCCACCTTCATACCCACGCGCCCACAGCCAGATGTGATCGGAAAGCAGCAGCGCGACGCGGCCTTCACCTTCGCGCGAAAGCAGCAGCAGCGGTTTGTTGTCGGGTCCTTGCATGACGGCGGTGCCTTTGGACGGCCGTGCATCGACCAGGCGGAACCAGCGGCTCCAGTGCGGTGGATCTTCATCGGCGCCTTCCAGCCCACGCGTGACCGGATGGCGCTTGCCGAGATCGGTGAGCCGGGCGCGATAGCCGCCTTCGGTCATGCGGCCACTCGGCTCCGCCGGCAAGATGACGTCGAGCGGCGTGCGCCAAATGCTGGTCTGGCTCGCGTAATCCGGCCCCGCGGCCACCAGCACCGCCCCGCCCTGGCGCACATAGCGGGCGATGTTGTCGAAATAGATGATCGGCAAAACGCCTTGCCGCGCGTAACGGTCGAAGATGATGAGCTGAAATTCGTTGATCTTCTGCTGGAACAGCTCGCGCGTGGGAAAAGCGATCAGCGACAGCTCATTGATAGGCGTGCCGTCCTGCTTCTCCGGCGGGCGCAGGATGGTGAAATGAACGAGGTCGACGCTGGCATCGGATTTGAGCAGATTGCGCCAGGTCCGCTCGCCGGCATGCGGCTCGCCCGACACGAGCAGGACGCGCAGCTTATCGCGCACTCCGTCGACCGAGACCACGGCGCGATTGTTCACGGCGGTAAGCTCGCCATCGAGCGCGGATGCTTCGATTTCGACAATGTTGGGCCCGGCGTGCGGGATCTGCACGTCGATGCTGACGTTCGTCCCCTTGCGCACGTTGCGCTGGTCGATGGTCTCGCCGTCGCGCCGCACCGCGACCTGCGCCGGCGCGGGCGGGGCGCCCTGATCTTCGACGCGGAAGGTGATGGTCTGGGTCTGCCCGACAATTCCGAAACGCGGAGCTGAGACAAGCACCACGCGCCGGTCACGCTCGTTCTGGTGGCCGGTGATCAGCGCATGCACCGGCGCGGCGAAGCCGAGCGCAGCGGCTTCCGCGGGCACGTCATGGACGCGGCCGTCGGTGATGAAGAGGACGCCGGCCACCCGGTCGTGCGGTACGTCGGAAAGCGCGGAGCCGAGCGCGGTGAAAAGACGCGTGCCGTCGGTCTCGCCGTCGGCCTGGCCCGCCTCGACGAAGCGCACCTCCAGGTTCGGGATGCGTCCGAGGCGTTCGCCAAGCGCAGCGCGTACGGCTTCGGTCTGCTGCAAGCGATCGCCGAATTCCTGGCTCGGGCTTTTGTCGACGACGACGACCGCGACCGAGGTCAAGGGATCGCGGTCTTCGCGGGTAATTGAAGGATTAGCGAGCGCGAGGACGAACAAAGCAAGCGCGATGGTGCGGACCAACGCTCCGCGGCTGCGCCCGAACACGATCAGCAGCGAGATCACGAAGGCAACGGCGACCGCGGCCCAGATGACGGCGGCCGGAACCAGCGGGCTGAATGAAACGCCGAGACTCAACGGTTCAGCTTTCCTGTTTCTTTGCGTTCCGGCGTTCGCCGTGCGGCATCACTGCCGCTATTGTCCCAGCCGTTCCAGCAGCGCCGGAACATGAACCTGATCGGCCTTGTAGTTGCCGGTCAGCGTGTACATCACGATGTTCACTCCGGCACGGAAAGCGAATTCACGCTGGCGCGGCTCGGCGGTGACCAGCGGCAGCATGGCCTGACCGTCCTGACGCATCGCCCAGGCGCCGGCGAAATCGTTCGAGGTGATGAGGATCGAGGACACGCCATCGCCGGCGCGCGCCGGACGGCTCGCCAGCTCGTCCTCATTCACCGCCGGCATCGCCTCGACCCAAAGCTGTCCACTGTTGAAGCGGCCGGGGAAGTCCTTCAGCAGATAAAAGGTCTTGGTGAGCACGTGGTCGCGTGGTACCGGCTCGAGCTCGGGGATGTCGAGCGAGGAAAGAATCGCGCGCAACGCCTGCATGCCGGGACCGCGCGCCTCGCCGCCCGGACCAGTGGGTGCCTCGATCGCGTCGCGCGTGTCGAACAGGACCGTGCCGCCCTGCTTCATGTAAGCGTCGATATGCTCGAGGGCTTCGCGCGTCGGCTTGGGCGCGCTCGGCACGATCGGCCAATAGATCAGCGGGTAAAAGGCGAGCTCGTCTCGGGCCGGATCGATGCCGATGGGGTCGCCGGCTTCGAGCGCGGTGCGCTGGGCGAGGAACATCGTGAGGCCCTGCAGCCCGGCCTTGCTGATGCGATCGGTTTCAGCATCACCGGTGATCACAAAGGCGAGACGCGTTTCCAAGGTTGATTTCAGTGCCTGGTCATCGCTCGCCTGCGCGTGCAGCTGGGGCGAGGCGAACAGAATCGTTCCGAGCATTGCCAAGGCGAGTGCTGCTGCCGCCGGACGCCGGCGCAGGAGCTGCGCCAAGCCGCCCGCGAGCAGGAAGATGATGAGCGCGTCGAGGACAAGGAGCGAAAGCGCTGCGAGCAGGATCGGTCCGCGCAAATCCTGCGGCTCGCTCAGCCGGTAAGCTTCGTGCCGTGCGTTGAGTGCCGAGACATCGAGCCGCGCCATGCGGTCGGCCGGGGCGAGCGCATTGACCGCCAGCAATCCTTCCGGCGGGCCGTAGAAGCCGGGGGGATGATCGAGAGTGGCGCGTCCGCCGAAGCTCGTTGGCACCGGTCGCGCCGTGGCCGGAGGCGGCCCGAACCTGCCGAATCCATCGAGAACGCGCGTTGGCGGCAACACCTCGCGCACACCGCGCCCACCTGCCGCGCCCGAATCGACCGTGACCGATCCGGCGAGCGACACGATTCGCTTGAGCATCTCGACGAATGTGCCCGATAGCGGCAAGTCTGACCAGCGCGTATCGGCCGTGACGTGGAAAAGCACGATCAGGCCCTTGCCGCGGCGCTGCGCGGTGACCAGTGGCGTGCCGTCGGCCAGCGTCGCCCAGGTTCGATCGCTCAGCGTAGCATCAGGCTCCGCCAGGACCTGGCGGCTGACACTGACGTCGTTCGGGACCACCATGCCGAAGAACGGGCTTTCACGGCTGAAAGCGGCGAGCGGCTGCGGCTGTTCCCAGGAGAGGCTGCCGCCCAAGATACGCCCGCCGCGCCTGAGCTTCACCGGCACCAGATCGTCGTCGCCGCCGGCAAGGCGGGGTCCCGCGAAACGCACGAGGACGCCGCCGTCTTCGAGCCAGCGCGTGAGCGGCTCGCGCGCCTCGGCAACGTTGCCGACGTCGGCGAGGATCAACATCGGCAGGCGCTGGTCGATGAACTGGGTAACGGCCTGCGCCGGGGAGCCGCGCTCGGCGACGCGCACGTCGGCAAATGGCCCGAGCGCGCGCGTGAGATAGTAGGTCGAGGCCAGGAGCGGCTGTGCGGTATCCACCGTCGAGCCGGTGATCACGCCGACCGAGCGTCGCCGCCAGCGCTTGTCGAGCAGGGCAACCGCCCCGGCCGAGCGCTCGCCGGCGATTTCCAGGCGCGCGATGTCGTTGCGGATTTCGACCGGCAGCGCAAGCTCCGCCTCAGTCTCGCGCTCGCCCTCCTTGAACCGGAACGAGGCGTCGCCGAGCGGCAGACCCTTCAGGTCGAGGGCGCGCACCGTGCCGCCGTCGGGTGTGTCGCTACCGGCACGCAGCACTTTGACGGTGAGGGCGCCCGCAGCATTGTCCGCACCGGCAAGCGCGCGCGCCCCGGAAATCCCGCCTTCCACGACGGTGACCGGTCGCTGCCCCATAAGCCGGCCCAGAGCCGCCGCGAAATCAGTTCCGCCGCCGAGGTCGATGCCGTCCGTGAGCCAGATCAGTTCGACATCGGCGGTAGCGGAGAGGAACCGGCCAAGCGTCGGCAGCGCGTCCGCCCGTTCGACCGCATGCGGCTTCGGCTTGATCTGTTTGAGCCGGACACGCGCGGCGGCCGGTGTGTCAAAGGAAATGTCGCGCGCCGGTTCGGACACCGGGATGAGCGCAACGCCGCGATTGTCGGCTTCTGCGCGCGCGATCAAATCTTCAGCGGTGCGCATGCGCGCGTCCCAGGTTGTCGCGGCGGGAAACCCATCATCGATCAACAGCGCGAGCGGCGCCTTCGCGCTCGAGGTGGCCACCGGCGGATTCCACAACGGTCCCGCCGCTGCGAAGATGACAAGCGCGGCCAGCGTCAACCGCAGCAGTGTGAGCCACCAAGGCGTGCGCCGCGGCGTCTCTTCTCGGGGGGTAACCTCGAACAGCAGCCGCGTCGGTGGAAAGTTGATGCGGCGCGGCTGCGGCGGAATCAGACGCAACAACCACCACAGCACCGGCAGAGCCAAAAGTCCGAGCAACACCAACGGTTGCGCGAAGCCGAGCGGGAGCCAGGGCATCATGCGTGTCTCCCGCGTTGGCCCGCCATGCGCAAGCGGCCGCCCACGATCGCGCCGGGAGGCGGTGCGCCCATCCGGGCATGCAGCCCGAGCAGCAGCTCGGTCGCGGGCCGGTCGGTCCGATGAATGGTAAAGCTCCAGCCGAGCCGATCGGTTTCGGCTCTGATCGCCGCGCGGTGCGCGGCAAGCCGCGTTTCATATTCGCCCTTCCACGCCTCCGCGCGACCGGCGACGATGGAGCCTGCGCCTTCCGGCTCGATGAACTCGACGCGGCCGGAATAGGGAAATACCTCCTCGGCGGGATCGACGATCTGCACGGCATGGCCATGCGAGCCGCTTGCGGTCAGCTGAGCAAACATGGCGCGCAGCTGCGCTATCGGGCTCCAGAAATCCGAAACGACGACGATCTCGGCGAGCGAGGAAGGCGCGAACGTGGGCGGCAGACTGGGCCGCTCGGTCGGGTCATGGACGATCGCATTCGCCATCTTGTCCAGAACGTTGCGGCTGCCGGTCGGACGCAGGAGGCCCGGTATGCCGACCCGTTCACCCGCTTGCACCAGGATCTCGGCCAGCGCGAAGGTGACGACGAGACACCGATCGAGCTTGGATTCCTGCGCCAGAGGCGAGGTGAACACCATTGAGGGTGAGCGGTCCGGCCACAGCCAAACGGTATGCGCCGCCTCCCATTCCTGTTCGCGCACGTAAAGGTGTTCGTCACGGGCGGAGCGGCGCCAATCGACCCGGCGTGCAGGCTCGCCCGAGAGGAAGCGGCGATACTGCCAGAAGTTTTCTCCCGGCCCGGCCCGTCGTCGGCCGTGCAGCCCGTGAATGACGGTGGCGGCTATGCGCCGGGCCTCGAGAATGAGGCGCGGCATGGACTCGGCAAGCGCGCGGGCCTCGCCGCTCGCGTGCTGCGTGGCCCTGATCTCGTTCTTGTCCGTGCGCACCGTCATCCGATCAGCCGATGCGCGCCTTGAGCTTGTCGATGACGCCTTCCATCGTTTCGCCGTCGGCACGCGCGGCAAAGGTCAGCGCCATACGGTGCTTGAGGATCGGCTCCGCCATTTCCAACACGTCGTCGATCGAGGGCGAGAGGCGCCCGTCGATGAGAGCGCGGGCGCGCGCCACAAGCATCAGCGCCTGGCTCGCGCGCGGGCTCGGGCCCCAGGAGATCAACTTGCCGATGTCGCCGGTATCCGGTCCGGGACGCGCCGAGCGCACGAGGTTGAGGATCGCCTCGACCACCGACTCGCCCACCGGAAGCCGCCGCACCAACCGCTGTGCGGCGAGCAACTCGTCGGCCGTCATGGTGGGCTTCGGCTTGGTTTCCTCGGTGCCGGTCGTATCGAAGACGATTTTCCGCTCGTTCTCGTGGTCGGGATAGCCCACGTCAATCTGCATGAGAAAGCGATCGAGCTGCGCTTCGGGAAGCGGATAAGTGCCTTCCTGCTCGATCGGGTTTTGCGTTGCCAGCACATGGAACGGGTGCGGTACGTCATGGCGGCTGCCGGCAACCGTGACGTGGTGTTCCTGCATCGCCTGCAGCAGCGCCGACTGCGTGCGCGGTGACGCGCGATTAATTTCGTCGGCCATCAGCAATTGACAGAAGATCGGACCACGGATGAAGCGGAAGCTGCGTTTGCCCCCGGCGCCCTCGTCGAGCACCTCGCTGCCCACGATGTCGGACGGCATGAGATCGGGCGTGAATTGAATGCGGCGCGCGTCGAGTCCGAGCACCACGCCCATGGTCTCGACCAGCTTGGTCTTGGCGAGGCCGGGAAGCCCGATCAACAGTGCGTGTCCGCCACAGAGCACCGTGATGAGCGCCTGCTCGACCACCTTCTCCTGGCCGAAAATCACCGCGCCGATCGCAGCCTTCGCGGCGGCGACCTGCGCACCAGTCGCTTCCGCTTGGCGCACGATCATGTCTTCGAGCTTCTCCAGCCCTTCGGTAGCGACCGCCATGACTTCAGCTCCTGCTTATCCGCTTGTTTCCCGGGTTTGTATTCCGCCGGACCCAGCAATCCAGACCCGCCGCTGTGACCAAATGTCGTGCAACATTCAGGCCAGCCACTGCGTCCGGCCGGCTGAATTACCGTCCGGGCGCGCGAATCCCAAGGATTGCCTGGAGATTACGACTTTTTCCACTGGGTACGATCCCGCTTCCGCGCAGGTCTGCCACGATTGCCCCCAGAACCGTGTGTGACGGGCAGCGCCGAATTTCCTGACCACTTGAAATCTTGAGCTTTTCCGATCCGAGTGAAATCTTCTGGGAGTGGTGGAAAAGCTCATCACGATCGCGGGAGAAACAGCCGGTCACCCATACAGGTTCCCGCCAAACCGCTACGAACGTGAGCGGGTCTCCTCAAACGCGCTGCGAGGTGCCGGCCGGTCAGTCCGATATCAGCCAACCGGGCTGATCCGCGTCGCTGGCAGAATGGTAGAGTGTGCGACAGCGAACCTATATCGGCCGCCTATGGCGCAACAGATTGAGCAGCCCCGACCCGGTCTGGAAGTCATTGCCGGCGCGGCCCGCAACGCCAATCGCGGCGGCCTGCCGCCGGTCCACCTCTGGAATCCGCCCTATTGCGGCGATCTCGACATGCGCATCGGCGCCGATGGCACCTGGTTCTATCTTAAAACGCCGATCGGCCGGCCGGCTTTGGTCAACCTGTTCGCGTCGGTCCTCAAACGCGAGGGCGAGAAATATTTCCTGGTCACCCCGGTGGAGAAGTGCGGAATCATCGTCGAAGACGCGCCGTTCATCGCAGTCGAACTCAGGGTCGATCGAGACGTACGTGGCCAAGTCCTGCACTTCCGCACAAATGTGGACGACTGGGTCGCCTGCGGACCCGCTCACGGCCTGCGATTTGAGCCGGAACGGCAAACCGGCGGATTAAAGCCCTATCTTCATGTGCGGCGCGATCTCTGGGCCAAAGTGACGCGCGCATTGTTTTACGATCTCGTCGAACTTGGCGAGGAGCGCGACGTTGCGGGGCAGCGCATGTTCGGCGTTGTCTCGGGGCAAGAATTTTTCGCCATGGCGCCAGCGGAAAGCTTGAAGGACCTCGTGTGATGGATGCGGTGCTGCCGGCCGATGTGAGCGCGGCGAGCCGCGACTTTTTCGTGCGGGCTCGCGCACGACTTGCTCTCGAGGTGCCGGCTGCTCTCAACGACCTCAGCGCGGAAGCCAAACGGGGCGATCTCGATCTCGATCCGTCGCTATGGGAGCGCGCCGGCGTGACGGCGACCCGGCCGGCGTCGGTTCTCATTCCGGTCATCGATCGGCCCGAACCCATGGTGCTGCTCACAGTGCGTACCGAGCTTCCCAGCCACCCCGGACAGATTGCCTTTCCCGGCGGGAAGATCGACGCCGGCGACGCTTCGCCCGCCGCCGCGGCGCTGCGCGAGGCCGAAGAGGAAATCGGACTTGCCCGAGATCTTGTCGACCCGATCGGCTACCTCGACCTCTATCTCACGTTCTCCGGCTATCGCATTCTGCCGACCGTGGCGCGCGTGGAGCCCGATTACCGGCTTGTGCTGGGCGAAGCCGAAGTGGCCGATGCCTTCGAAGTGCCGCTTGCTTTTCTCATGGACGTACAAAACCACGCCCTTCACAGCCGTGACTGGAAGGGGATAACCCGGAAATACTATGTCATGCCGTTCGGCGAACGCTACATTTGGGGCGTGACCGCGGGCATTTTGCGCAATCTCTATGAGCGGATTTATCAGCAGTGATTCGAGCAAAGCTCGTTGTTACGAGTCAGAGAGTCGCGCGCGGCTTGAATCGAAAGGGTTCGGACAATTGATGTTCTGCTTTCAAGCGCTGGCTACATGAAGCTTGAATGATCCGTCCCGTCCTCACTGAAGTGGCCTTGTTCCTGGCGCCGTTCGCGGTCTACGCGATCTTCCTGTGGGCGACCCGGGCCGGCGTGCTTCATCCTGACGCCTGGGCGTTGTCGCGCCTCGCCTGGCTGGTCGCTGCGGCGCTCCTATTGATGATCGGCAGCTTTTTCTTTCTTGCCCAGTGGGGGAGCGCGCCGCCCGGCTCAGCATACGAGCCGGCCCATACCGAGGACGGCCAGTTTGTGCCGGGACGAACCAGGTGACGCAAGCGCCACGACGCCTGCCTGCCGAATGGCTCGACGAGGCGCCGCTCGGCTCACTCCTTGCCGTGCTAGACAGCGCGGGCGAGGAAGCCCGCGTCGTCGGCGGCGCCGTGCGCAACGCGCTGCTCGGATTGCCACTCGGGGATATCGACATCGCGACCACCGCGTTGCCCGCCGAGGTGATGCGCCGCGCGCAGGCAGCCGGTTTCAAAGCGGTAGCGACGGGTATCGAGCATGGCACCGTCACCGTCGTCGCCGGCCAGCGGCCGTTCGAGGTCACTACCTTGCGTGAGGACGTGGAGACGTTCGGGCGCCACGCCAAGGTCGCTTTCGGCCGCGACTGGAGGCGCGACGCCGAGCGGCGCGACTTTACGATCAACGCGCTCTCGCTTTCCCGCGATAGCGCTGTCCACGATTATGTGGGCGGGCTCGCCGATATCGACGCACGGCGCGTGCGCTTCATCGGCGACCCGGCGCGGCGCATTGCCGAAGACTATCTGCGCATCCTGCGCTTCTTCCGTTTTCACGCCGCGTATGGCCAAGGGGCGCCGGATCCGGAGGGGCTCGCCGCCTGCATCGCGGCGCGCGTCGGGCTCGATGGGCTGTCGCGCGAGCGCATCCGCATGGAGCTCATGCAATTGCTCGTTGCCGGGCGCGCAACTCCGACGCTCGCCACCATGGCCGAGGCAGGATTGCTTGAGCAGGTGCTCGGTGCGGTGCCGCTGATCGCCAGCTTTGCCAACCTGGTCAAGCTTGAAAGCAAACTCGCGATTATGCCGGACGCGGTTCGCCGGCTCGCTGCGCTGGCGGTATCGGTGAGCGAGGATGCCGAGCGCCTGCGCGAGCGCTTGCGCCTGGCCAATGCCGAGCACGAGCAGCTCATGTCGATGGCGGAGCGATGGTGGAGCATCTCGGCCGAGACATCCGAGCATGCGGCCCGCGAACTGCTGTATCGTCTCGGCCGCGAGCGCTTTCTCGACCGCGTGTTGCTGGCCTGGTCGCGCTCACTCGATGCTGTGACGCACGAGGGCTGGCGGGCGCTCGCGACATTGCCGCAGCGGTGGAGCGTACCGGCCTTCCCACTTAAGGCAGCCGATCTGCTCGCCCGCGGCGTGGCCAAAGGGCCGCGGCTCGGGGCTGCGCTCGCAGCGGCGGAGGACGCGTGGATCGCGGCGGACTTTCCGCTCGATTCTGCGGCCGTGAATGCGATCGCCGATGCGGTGGCACGCGCGGAATGAGAGCTCGCGCGACTCGCCTGCACGCGGGCGAGCGATTACATTCCGACCAATGAAGCCCAACCGTCACCCGGCCGATATCGCCCGCCGCTCGGCGCAAGCGCTCGCAGGCCGTTCGCGTGCACGCGATGCGTTCCGGCGCGAAACCTTTGCGCTGCCGCGCGAGGCGGCGCGCGAGAAGGCGCGCGAGATGTTCCGCCGTTTTCCCAAGGCAGCCTATATGACCGAGGTCGAATCGTGGCGCGTGCTGCCGGGAGACCAAATCGAATTCACCATGCGCTGGCTTCCAAGCGCGGATTGATCGAGTTCGATCCGCGCACGATCCATGCTCGAGGCGCTCTCGTCTGGTCTTGCTGAAATCTCTCTTTTCCAGCTCGGGCTGATTGCCGCAATGGCGCTGCTCGCTTCCGTGGTTGGCGGGTTCGCCGGATACGGCACGGGCGCACTGATGCCGTTGGTTCTGGTGCCGATCGTCGGTGCCGAGCCGGTCGTGCCGATCCTTTCGCTGTCGGCCCTGTTCACCAATACCAGCCGGGCGGCGGCGTTTCGGCATCTGCTCGACTGGAGGCGCGCATCGATCGTGCTCATTGCCGCGGTCCCGACTTGCGCGCTCGGTGCCTGGGGCTACACCCTGCTCAGCGGCACGGGCGCGGCGCTTGTGATCGGCGCGATGCTGATCGCGAGCGTGCCGCTGCGGCGCATTCTGCGCAGCCGCGGGCTAGCCCTCTCCGACCGCGGACTGGCGGCGGCCTCGTTCGGCTGGGGGCCGCTCGCCGGCGGGACTGTTGGCGCGGGCATCATCCTGCTTTCGCTGCTCATGGCGACCGGGCTCGAAGGCGCCGCCGTGGTCGCCACGGATGCGGTGATCTCGATCGGCATCGGCATGACCAAGCTCGTGACGTTCGGGCTTGCCGGCGCCGTCAATGCGACGGTCATCGCGGTGGCACTGCTGATCGGCGCAGTCGCTTTTCCCGGCGCCTTTCTCGCGCGAGCGCTGCTTGCGCACCTGCCGCTGCACCTCCACACCGCGCTGCTCGATGCAGTGGTGGCGGGCGGCGGCGTCGTGATGGTGGTCAACGCATTCGCGCGCTAACAGGCTCAATTCTACGCGGACTGATTGGCCGCGATCATGGCCACTTCACCACGGGCGGCAGCGAGGAGAGAATCGACTCGACATTGCCGCCGGTGCGCAGCCCGAAGATGGTGCCGCGGTCGTAAAGCAGGTTGAATTCGACGTAGCGGCCGCGGCGCACGAGCTGCTCTTCGCGCTCCGCCTCGCTCCAGGGCGTGGCGAAATTTTTCGCGACCAGCTCGGGATAGACTTGTCGGAATGCGCAGCCCACCTCCTGGGTGAATGCGAAATCCGCCTCCCAATCGCCGCTGTCGAGGTAATCGTAGAAAATCCCGCCTATGCCGCGCATCTCCTGGCGATGCTTGAGAAAGAAATAACGATTGCACCAATCCTTGTATTTCTCGTATGGGGCCACGTGCGCATTGGCATCACACGCGGCTTTCATCGCGGTGTGAAATGCGATCGCGTCCGGATCGTGTTGTGTGCGGCGCGCCTCGAGCACTGGGGTCAAGTCCGAGCCGCCCCCGAACCAGGCTTTGGTCGTCACCACAAAGCGCGTGTTCATGTGCACCGCCGGCACATGCGGGTTCTGCGGATGGGCGATCAGTGAAATCCCGGAGGCCCAGAAGCGCGGGTCCTTTTCGGCGCCGGGAATCTCCGCGCGAAATTCCGGCGCGAACTCTCCGAACACCGTCGAGACATGGACCCCCACCTTCTCGAACACACGGCCCTTCATCATCGACATCTCGCCGCCACCGCCGGGCCCTCCCGTGTGATCCGTGCGGCTCCAGCGCGTGCGCGCGAATCGGCCGGCTGGGCGGGTCCCGAACGGCGCGTCTGCCGGCAAGCCATCCTCCAGCGTCTCCAGCGCCGCGCAGATTTCGCTGCGCAGCGCTTCGAACCAGGTTTGCGCGCGCGCTTTACGCGCTTCGAGCAAACCGGAATCCATTCTCTTCTCCCATTCTCGCTTCGCGCCACGCGGACGACACGCCGCTGCCGATATTTCGACATGTCTATACCACCGTCTCGGGCGCGCGACGTACATCGATGCAACGATGCGGGGAAAATTTCCGCTGAGCAATTTTTCGCCATGGTTTCACGGAACGCTGCAGCCGTGGGGGATGTCTGGGGAGTGTGTGATGTCGCCCCGCCGCTTGCATGGGGATTTTGCAAGCGGGCTGCGGCGGCGACCGCCAGGCGAGCGATGCGGGTGAGAGGCAGCGCCCAGGGGCGTGAATTGTCTCTCACCCGCCTCGTATTTTCTGGACCTTGAATCAGCGCTCTTTGTAGCCGGATGGAGCCAAGCGCAATCCGGATTGAAGCCCCGCGGTTCGCTCCGCCATGCCGATTACAGGGGCACGCGCCAGCCCTCTGCGTTTCTACCTGTTGTTTACAGGGCAACCGAAGCCGCCGCTCCTGTAAATAACAGAGAAGAAAAACAGGACCTTCCAGATAACAGAGAAAGAACAGGGCGCCGGCAGCCGTGAATTGACTGCGGCCACTTGCGCCGGCATGCACCGACTTTCGGTTCGGAAAAGCCCTCACACCGAGCAAGGAGTTCGGCTCCTGTTTCCCGCCTGCTGTTTACAGAGTGCCGGAGTGCACCCCCTAAAGGGAAACTCGAACAAGAACGGTTCGTGAGCAGCGAACGATGCCCGAGGCGCCAGCTTCATGTCTCAGCTGAACGGTGCAGTCCACCTATTTTTGCCCTGTTGTTTACAGGGCGGTCGCGCTCAATGAAAAAGCCCGCAACGGCTTCCCGCTCGGGCCTTGTCGCACTTCTCGATCGTAACCAAAGTGTACCCGAGTCGTGTTACATACACAAGTTAACTCTTGTTTATACCGACGCGGCCCGATGCTGGACCGGTTGCGCCTGCTCACGGCGCGGCGCGATGGACGGCCAATTCCGACGCACCGATTTGCCGCAGCGCTTCGCCCGCTGCCATTGCGGCTGCCACGGCCACATTGAGGCTGCGCAGGCCGGGGCGTATCGGAATGACGACGCGGATGTCCGCGGCCGCATGCACCTTCTGCGGCACGCCGGTTGTTTCGCGACCGAACAACAGGACGTCGCCGCGGTGGAACGCGCACTCAAGATACGACCGGTCCGCGTGCGTCGTGAACAAAATCAATCGCGTACGTTCGGCTTGGCGCCAGGCTTCGAATGCCTCCCAGTCCACGTGACGCACAACCTTCACTTCATCGAGATAATCCATGCCGGCGCGGCGGAACGCGCGGTCCGAGCTCGGGAAGCCGGCGGGCTCGATGATGTGCACCTCGACGCCGAGGCAGGCGGCAAGGCGCAGCACGGTGCCGGTGTTTTGCGGAATATCGGGTTGAAAAAGTGCGATGCGCATGGCGCGAGTCGGCTGCCTGTTCAGGACGGTTAAGAATACAAATTTCCCGTGGCACGTGCGCTCTATGGCCGCCGCTGATCGATGCCGCAGCCCACTTGCACTCCCGCGGCAAGGGTGCCAATAAACCCCGCCGGATCAAGCCGCTTGGCCTCTTGCTTGCGAGACGGAGAGCGGCCGGTTCGCTCGCCGCCGCCAGGCGGCATCTGCGCGTTGGGAGCCGAGCACATTTGGCACTCCGCGCGCAGCACTCAGCAGCCGCTGCGAAGTGGGCTGCGGGCGGACCGCGTAATAGAAAGGGACGATGCTTGTGACCACGATGTCTTCGGCCGAGCCGACACGTCGCGATTTCCTTTACATTGCGACTGGTGCCGTCGCCACGGTTGGAGCCATTGGCGCACTGTGGCCGCTGATCGCGCAGATGAATCCGGATGCGTCGACCATCGCGGCGGGCGCGCCGATCGAGGTTGATCTCGCGCCGATCGCCGATGGTCAGGTGATCAAGGTGTTCTGGCGCAGCAAGCCGATCTACGTCAATCACCGCACCAAGAAACAGATCGAGGAAGCCCAGAACGTCGACGTGGCAAAGCTTCCGGATCCGCAGCCGGATTCAGCGCGCGTCAAGCCCGGGCACGAGCAATGGCAGGTCCTGATCGGGATCTGCACCCACCTCGGCTGCATCCCGATCGCGCACCAGGGACCCTACGACGGCTACTTCTGCCCGTGTCACGGCTCGGTCTACGACACGTCCGGCCGCATCCGGCAGGGGCCGGCGCCGCTCAATCTCGCGCTTCCACCGTACGAATTTGTTTCCGACACCAAAATCCGCATCGGCTGACGGCGCCTCGATTGCATCCTTCCAAGGTTCGCTCATGAGCGGAAATTCGATCTACCAGCCGCAGAGCCCATTCATGCGATGGCTGGAGCGCCGCCTGCCGATCGGCGGGCTCGTCTACTCGTCGTTCATCGTCTATCCGACGCCGCGCAACCTGAATTACTGGTGGACTTTCGGCGGCATTCTCACCTTCATGCTCGCCGTCCAGATCGTCACCGGCGTGGTGCTGGCAATGCATTACACGCCGCATGTCGATTTCGCCTTCAACTCCGTCGAGCACATCATGCGCGACGTGAATTACGGCTGGTTGCTACGCTACCTGCACGCCAACGGCGCCTCGATGTTCTTCCTGGCCGCCTACATCCACATGTTTCGCGGCATGTATTACGGCTCGTACAAGGAGCCGCGCGAGGTGCTGTGGATACTCGGCGTGATCCTGCTGCTGCTGATGATCATGACCGGGTTCATGGGTTACGTGCTGCCCTGGGGGCAGATGAGCTTCTGGGCCGCGACCGTGATCACCAATCTGTTCTCGGCCATTCCGCTCGTTGGCGAATCGATCGTGACATGGCTGTGGGGTGGCTATGCGGTCGGCGAGCCCACGCTCAATCGGTTCTACTCGCTGCATTACCTGCTGCCGTTCGTCATCGCCGGCGTCGTCGTCCTGCACATCTGGGCGCTGCACGTGGCCGGACAGAACAATCCGACCGGGGTCGAGCCGAAGACCGAACACGAGACCGTCGCGTTCACGCCTTACGCAACCATCAAGGATGCCTTCTTGATGGCGGTGTACTGCATCCTGTTCGCCTGGTTTGTCTTCTACGTCCCGAATTTTCTCGGGCATTCCGACAATTACATCCCCGCCAATCCGGCGGTGACACCGACGCACATTGTCCCGGAGTGGTACTACCTGCCCTTCTACGCAATCCTGCGTGCCATCCCGAACAAGCTCCTCGGCGTAATGGCGCTTGCGGCCTCAATCCTCATCATCGCGTTCCTGCCCTGGCTCGATACGTCGCCGGTGCGGTCGGCGCGCTATCGGCCGCTTTATCGCCAGTTCTTCTGGGTGTTTGTGATCGCCTGCGTGGGCCTGGGCTGGTTGGGCTCAAAACCCCCGGAAGGCAATTACGTTTTGTTCGCGCGCATCTTCACGGCCTACTACTTCGCCTATTTCCTGATCATCCTGCCGGTGCTCGGCAGAGTTGAACGCACCAAGCCGGTGCCGAATTCGATCACGGAATCGGTGCTGGGCGAGGGTCTGCCGATCGGCGCGTCCGCGCCGCCGCCGATAAAGGCTTGAGGAAAGCCATGGCCGTTCCCCGCATCGCGCTGGTCTTCGTCTGCCTTGCCTCGCTCGCGGTGCCGGCGCTCGCCCAGGAACACGAGGCACCGAACCCGCCGAAGAACAAGTGGTCGTTTGCCGGTCCGTTCGGAAAATTCGATCGCGGCCAACTGCAGCGCGGGCTCAAAGTGTATCGCGAGGTCTGCCAGGTCTGTCACGGCCTCACCCTGGTCGCGTTCCGCACCCTGGCGGACCCGGGAGGACCCGGCCTCACGCCCGCCCAGGCAGCGGCGATTGCGGCCGAGTATCAGGTCAAAGGCGAGCCGGACGACCAGGGCGAGGTGAAAGATCGCCCCGGCCGCCCTGCCGATCATTTCCCGGCGCCGTTTCCCAACGACCAGGCGGCGCGCGCGCGTTACAACGCGGTGCCGCCGGATCTCTCCGTCATTGCCAAGGCGCGCGGATTTGAACGCGGATTCCCGTACTGGGTTTGGGATTTCTTCACGCAATACCAGGAGCACGGCGTCGACTACCTCACCGCCTTGCTGCAAGGGTACCGCGACCGGCCTCCCGCAGGCGTGACGCTCGCACCCGGCAGCTTTTACAACGAATACTATCCGAGCCACGGCATCGCGATGCCGCCGCCGCTCACGGACAAGCGCGTCGATTACACCGACGGCGCGCCGATGACGGTCGAGCAATACGCCAAGGACATCTCGGCGTTCCTGATGTGGACGGCCGAGCCCCATCTCGACGCACGCAAGCGCATCGGCATGCAGGTGTTCATCTTTCTGATCGTGCTGGCCGGCCTCCTCTACTTCACGAAGAAAAACGTGTGGCACGCGGTGGAACTGCACCCCGAGAAGCTCAAGCCGCGTGAGCCGACCGAGTATCCGCGAGGGTAGCTCGTCATGCCCGGCCTTGTGCCGGGCATCCACGTCTTGTTTCTTGATTGACCAAAGACGTGGATGGCCGGGACAGGCCCGGCCATGACGGATCGGGCAGCATGACCAAAGCTGTGCTTGGCATCATCGGCGGCTCCGGGATTTATGACCTGCCGGGGCTCGAGCGGGCGCGCAAAAAGAAGATCCGCTCACCCTGGGGCGAGCCGTCGGCGGCGCTGCGCGTCGGCGAGATCGCCGGCACGCCTGTGGTTTTTCTTTCGCGCCATGACGAGGGCCACCGGCTCTCGCCATCCGACATCAACTACCGCGCCAACATCGACGTGCTCAAGCGCGCGGGCGTGACCGATCTGGTCTCGCTCTCGGCCTGCGGCTCGTTCAAGCAGGAGCTACCGCCCGGCACCTTCGTGCTGGTCGACCAGTTCGTCGATCGCACCTTCAACCGGGCAAGCTCGTTCTTCGGCACCGGATGCGTCGCCCATGTGTCGATGGCGCATCCGGTGTCGCCGCGCCTGCAGGACCGCATCGCCGCGGCTGCCGATGGCGAAGGCATCAAGCTCGTGCGCGGCGGCACCTACGTGTGCATCGAAGGCCCGCAGTTCTCCACCCTTGCGGAAAGCCTGACCTACAAGCAGCTCGGCTATTCCGTCATCGGCATGACCAATCTGCCCGAGGCAAAGCTCGCGCGCGAGGCGGAACTTAGCTACGCGACGGTGGCCATGGTGACCGATTTCGACTGCTGGCACCCCGAGCACGATGCTGTGACCGTGCAGGACATCATCGCCGCGCTTACCGCCAACGCCGAGAAGGCCAAGGCGCTCGTAGCGCGGCTGGCGCGGGATTTTCCGCGCGAGCACGAGCCGTGCCCGATCGGCTCGGACCGCGCGCTCGATAACGCGCTGATCACGGCGCCATGGGCGCGCGACAAGAAGCTTTTGCAGAAGCTCGATGCGGTGGCCGGGCGGGTGTTGAAGAAGGCGTAGGATGGGTTGACGCCCGCGAAGTGCGCGGAAACCCGCGGCTTGCTGCACCAACCGATGGGTTTGGCTTCGCTCAATCCATCCTACGCCTCATATGCTAAACGCCTCGCCCGAGCCGCTTCTGAATCTCCCGCGCCGCCATTGTGCCGGTCGCGATCGCGGTCGCGATACAGGGATGCACGGGGTCGGCGACATCGCCCACCGCGAAAACGCCGCGGCGTGACGTCTCCATGTTGTCGTCGACTATGAGATATCCGGCGCGGTCTTGTTTCAACGCCAGATCGGCAAGCCAGGACTCATGAGTGTTAGGCCGGTAGCCGAGCAGAAGAACGACGTGATCGACGTCGCGGGTGCTACGGTCGTCGAGATGCAGGCGGACGTTCGCGCCGATTTCCTCGAGCGCCCGCACCGTTCGCTCCGTCAAGACTTCTGCGAGGCCGGAGGGTTCAAAGGCACGGAAGCGCTCGACGAGCGACGGCTGTGCGCGCGGGGATTGCCCGCGGACGATGATGCTTGTGGTGATACCCTGCTCGGCAAGCATGCGGCCGACATCGAAGGCATTGTCGCCACCGCCGATCACGGCGATGCGTGAGCCCAAATCCACGCCCGGCTCTCCGCTCCAGGCCGGCCCGAGATGCACGCGCCCCCGTCGCGCGAGATGATGCGCGTTCTCGACGGCGTCGAGCCACTCCGGCCCGCGAAATTCGGTTCCGGTCGCGATCACCATTGCGGTGCACGTCACGGCGCGCGTCGGGCGCTGGCTGGAAAATGCGATGTCCAAAGCAAACTGGCCATCGGCCAAACGCCGCGCGCGCTGCGGTCGGGCGCCGAACCAACACTCGATTTTGATCGCTTCGATGTGCCGCGCGAACTCGACCGCATCCTCGCGGCCGCGCATCCCCGGCCATCCCAACAACCAGGGATTAGGGTAGGGGTCGCGACGCGCCATCCCGCCTAGCGCTGCTTCCGGCTCGACGATGAGCGGTCGCAGACCATAATTGGAGAGCCAGAGCGCGCACGACATGCCCGCGGGGCCGCCGCCCAGAATGGGGACGATCGGCGCTTGCGAACCTTCCGGTCCAACCGCCACTGCCTACCCCGCCTTCGGTTGCGTCCCACCCGATGGTTCGCCACAGTGTGGCATCGGCACGTCGTCGAGCCACGTTCTACGCGAGAACCATATGGGCAGCATTCAATTCGAGCACGACCTCAAGGAGTCGATCCGCTCCATTCCTGACTATCCGAAGCCGGGAATCATCTTCCGCGACATCACCACCCTGCTCGGCGATGCGCGCGCATTCCGTCGCGCGGTCGACGAACTCGTGCAGCCGTGGGCCGGTATGAAGATCGACAAAGTTGCCGGCATCGAGGCGCGCGGCTTCATCCTGGGCGGAGCGGTCGCGCACCAGGTATCCGCCGGTTTCGTGCCGATCCGCAAGAAGGGTAAGCTTCCGCACAAGCGCGTTTCCATCGCCTATTCGCTGGAATACGGGTTGGACGAGATGGAAATGCACGAAGACGCGGTAGAGAAGGGCCACCGCGTCATCCTGGTGGACGATCTGATCGCGACCGGCGGGACCGCGGAAGGCGCGGTAAAGCTGTTGCGCCAATTGGGCGCCGAAGTCCTTGCCGCCTGTTTCATCATCGATCTGCCTGATCTTGGCGGCGCCGACAGGTTGCGCAAGTTCGACGTGCCGGTCCGCACGCTCATTGCTTTCGAGGGACATTGAGGCGGGTTCGCCTCCGCCGCGAACGAAGCACTACTTACGATGCGGCCCCCACGGACCGGGATCGTTATCTGTGGCAGCGGGCCGGCCCAATTCGATCGGCGACTGTTGCGGCAGGAATGGCTTGGCGTCGCCAGGCGCCTCCTCCGCGTTGCCCCACGGGCCTGCGTCAGCGCGTTGCTCCGCAAGCGCCGTCTCTTCTGATTCTTCCGCTGATTCGTGGGGCGAAGGCAGCGCGAGCAGGCCCGGATCGTGACCGCCGGCAAATTTGACCAGCGCGGCGACGCGCGCATCGACCGGCGGATGGGTGTCGAAAATATTGGAAAAACCCTCGCGCGGATTGTCAATGCACATTTCCATGACCGCCGAGGTCGCGCCGGGAAGTTCGCCGCGGCCCTCGATCTTGCGCAGCGCCGAAATCATTGCATCGGGATTCTTTGTGAGCTCGACCGAGCCGGCATCCGCAAGATATTCGCGCCGGCGCGAGAGCGCGAAGCGGATCACGATTGACAAGATCCAGGCGATGGCGATCAGGGCAAACGCGACGAGCACCGCAACACCGGCGCCCTTGCGATCGCCGCTGCTGCGGCCGCCGCCCCAGCGGAATCCGCCCTGAACCAGCAGCCGGAAAACCAGCTCCGCGACGAATGAAATCACGCCGGCGATGATCACGGCGACTACCAGCAGGCGCACGTCGCCGTTGCGGATGTGGGTCAACTCGTGCCCCAGCACCGATTCGATCTCGGCGTCGTCGAGCGCGTTGATGAGCCCCGAGGTGACGGTGATCGCGTATTGCTTCTCGTTCATGCCGGTGGCGAAGGCGTTGAGATTGTCGTCCTCGATCACCTTCAATTTGGGCATGGTGATGCCGCGCGAAATGCAGAGATTCTCGAGCAGATTGTAAACTCGCGGCGCCTCGTTCCGAGTCAACTCGCGTCCGCCGGTGACCGCGTCGATCATGGCCTGGTGGAATTTGTAGGCGATGAGGATCCAAAGCGCCGTGCCCAGCGTCGCCCAAGGCGCCGCATAGAGCGCGTCCAACAAGGCGCGCCGCATCAGCACGTCAGGGGGCGCGTCGATCGTGAGCGCCTCGCCGACCAGCGCGCCCGCGTATACGAGGAGGTAGACCAGAAAGAAAAGGCCGATCAGCAGCGCGATCGATCGGCGCTTGTTCGCTTGGATGTAGGTATAGAGTCCGTACGAGGCCATTTTGCTCGATCACGTGACTCGGCCAGAGTGTCCAGACACAGCGCTGGTCGCCGTCCTGAAACGAGAGATCGTCGCTAGAATTTTACCTGCGGCGCTTCCGCCAGCACCTTGCGCTCCTCGGCGCTCACGTCGAAGAACTCCTTCGGCTGAAATCCCAGCGAGCCCGCGAACAAGGCGGCAGGGAACTGCTGGATGCCCGCGTTGTATTCCTGCACGGCGTTGTTGAAGAAGCGGCGGGCGGCAGCGATCTTGTTCTCGATATCGGACAAATCCCTCTGCAGCTGCTGGAAGTTCTGGTTTGCCTTGAGATCGGGATAGGCTTCGCTCAGTGCGAAGAGTTGCCGCAAGGCGCCGCTGAGCATGTTCTCGGCCGCGGCCTGCGCCGCCACGCCCTGGCCCTGCGCGGTCACCGCCGCGTTGCGCGCCTTGACCACTGCTTCCAACGTGCCGCGCTCATGCGCGGCATAGCCTTTCACCGTTTCGACCAGATTGGGAACGAGGTCATGTCGCTGCTTGGTCTGCACGTCGATGTCGGAAAACGCCTGATTCACCCGCTGCCGCATGGCAACAAGTCCGTTGTAGATCGAGATGATCCACAGCACGAGCAAGACGATCACGCCGATGATGATCCAGGTGACGGCGGTGGAAGACATACGTGGCTCCTCGGAGGATTTTGCTGGCTGCCGCTCCAAATCTATGGTGTGGCGAGCGCAGAGGGAAGCCGTCGGAGCTTCGGAACGACGCATTGGATAAACTGTTGCCTTTAGCGGCGTGAATCGCGACACGATGTAAGGATATGGCTTCACCGCTCACCGAGCACGCGGCTTCGTCCCGCCCAGACATCATCGAGACCGATATCCCCGCGCGCCTCGATCGACTGCACTGGGGCCGCTTCCATACCCTCGTGGTCGTTGCGCTCGGCATCACCTGGATTCTTGACGGCCTGGAAGTGACGCTCGCCGGCGCGATCGCGCCCGCGCTCAAGGAGAGTCCGCAGCTGCATTTCTCGAACGCCGAGGTCGGGTTTGCCAGCAGCGCGTATCTTACCGGCGCCGTTCTGGGCGCCCTGTTCTTCGGCTGGCTCACTGACCGGCTCGGACGCAAGCGGCTGTTCTTCATTACGCTGGCGGTCTACCTCGTTGCCACGGCGGCGACATCGCTGTCATGGAATCTCGCAAGCTTCGCCCTCTTTCGCTTCCTCACCGGCGCGGGCATCGGCGGCGAATACACCGCTATCAATTCCGCCATCCAGGAGCTCGTCCCGGCCCGCTATCGCGGCTGGACCGACCTCGTCATCAACGGCAGCTTCTGGGTCGGCGCGGCGGTCGGCGCGGCCGGATCGATCGTGCTGCTCGATCCCGCGCTGCTGCCGCCCGATCTCGGTTGGCGCTTCGCCTTCTTCATTGGCGCTGCGCTCGGCCTCATCATCTTCTTCATGCGGCTGTGGCTGCCGGAATCGCCGAGGTGGCTGATGACGCACGGCCGCCCCGCCGAGGCCTCCGCCATCCTCGGTGATATCGAGGAGAAATTCCGCGCACGCGGCGAGCGCCTCGCGCCGAGCCCGCTGCCCACCATCCGGCTGCGCACACGGCGCTTTACGCCTCTCGGGGAGGTGGCCAAGACGCTGTTTCGTACGGAGCGCCGACGCACCCTCGTCGGCCTGAGCCTGATGGCGGCACAGGCATTCTTCTATAATGCCATCTTCTTCACCTATGCGCTGGTACTGACCGATTTCTATGGAATTCGCACCGATGATGTCGGCTGGTACCTTTTGCCGTTCGCGGCGGGAAACTTTCTCGGCCCCGTGCTCCTCGGCCGACTGTTCGACACGGTAGGCCGGCGCGCGATGATCGCGACGACCTACGGGCTTTCCGGTGTCCTGCTCGCGGGCGCCGGCTATCTCTTTGCCATCGGCGTGCTCTCGGCGATGGGCCAAACCGTCGCCTGGATGGTGATCTTCTTCTTCGCCTCGGCGGCGGCCAGCTCGGCGTATCTGACCGTGAGCGAAACCTTCCCGCTCGAAGTGCGCGCGCTGGCGATTGCCTTGTTCTATGCCATTGGCACCGGAATCGGCGGCGTGGTGGGACCCGTGCTGTTCGGCGCGCTGATCGATACCGGTTCGCGCTGGAGCGTATTCGGCGGGTATCTTCTCGGCTCGCTGCTGATGGTCGCGGCGGCTGCTGTCGAATGGAGCTGGGGGATTGCCGCCGAACGCAAGCCGCTGGAAAGTGTCAGCCGACCGCTCGCCGCAGCGGATTGAGCAGGCACGGCGCTGGACTTACGGCCGGTATTCCCGCATCACCGCTGCCCATGACCATGTCAGCGCGCAAAGAGACTATTCGTCGGCACATTGATGCCGAGGCGGCCAAACGCGCGCAGTGGCTAAAGCGCGCCGCGTTCTTCCACCAGGAGGATCTGCTCTATCTGAAATTTTTGATTCCAGAAGGGGCGCGCGTGCTCGAACTCGGCTGCGGCACCGGCGATCTTCTTGCCGCATTGCGGCCTTCGTTCGGTGTTGGCGTCGATTTCAGCGACGCCACGATCGCGCAGGCGCGCAAGGCCCACCCCGGCCTCACCTTCCTCGTCGCCGACATCGAGGATCCGACGTTCATTCAAAGCTTGCCTGGACCGTTCGACGTCATCGTCGTGATCGACACACTCGGCGCGCTCGACGACTGTCAGGCTATGTTCGAGCACCTGCACGCGCTCTGCACGCGCGAGACACGGCTCGTGATCGGTCATTTCTCGCACTTGTGGTACCCGGCGCTAAAATTCGCCGAAGCGATCGGGGTGAAGATGCCGCAGCCGCCGCAGAACGTGCTTGCGCCCGTCGACGTGCGCTCGCTCGCGGCGCTTGCCGACTTCGATGTTGTCAAAAGCGAGATGCGCGTGCTCCTACCGTTGCGGCTGCTTGGACTGGGTCGCTTCATCAACCGCTTTCTTGCCCCAATGCCACTGGTCCGCCAGTTGTGCTTGCGCCACTACACGGTGTGCCGCTCGCTGCGGCGGCCGGCCAGCGGCTTGCAATCGGCAACGGTCGTGATTCCCGCGCGTAACGAGCGCGGGAACATCGAGGCTACAGTCAAGCGCATTCCGCGGTTCACCGAAGCCCTGGAAGTCATCTTTGTCGAAGGTCATTCGAAGGACGGCACTTGGGAGGAAATCGAGCGGGTAGTTGCCGCGTATCCCCGGTACGACATCAAGGCGATCCGACAGCAGGGGATGGGCAAAGCCGACGCCGTGTTTGCCGGCTTCGAGCTTGCCCGCGGCGATGTTCTGATCATCCTCGATGCCGACCTGACAGTCCCTCCGGAGCAGCTGCCGAAGTTCTGGGATGCTTTGCGGTCCGGGAAGGGCGAGTTCGCCAACGGCTCGCGTCTGGTCTATCCGATGGAGCAGCAGGCGATGCGCTTTCTCAATCTGATCGCGAACAAGGTGTTTTCGCTGCTGTTTACGTGGCTCTTGTCGCAGCGCTTCACGGACACCTTGTGCGGGACCAAAGCGCTCGCCCGCTCCGACTACGCGCGGCTCAAGGCCGGCCGCGACTATTTTGGAAATTTCGATCCATTTGGGGATTTCGATCTGATCTTCGGCGCCTCCAAGCTTGGCCTCAAAGCGGTCGAGATTCCGGTCCGCTACGGCAGCCGCACCTACGGAGAGACCCAGATCTCCCGCTTTCGGCACGGCCTGATGTTGCTGCGCATGGTGTGGTTCGCGTTCATTCGCATCAAGGCGATGTGATGAAGGCACCGCAAGTTGAACAACTCCATGAGTTCCGAACAGTCTGGGATCGCAAGCCGGCGCTGCGCGTGATCTACAACGATTTTTACGATCGCATTGCAGCGGCCTCTCATCCCGGCGTGACGATCGAGATCGGCGGCGGAATCGGAAATCTGAAGCAGCGCCTGGGCGACATCATCAGCACGGACGTTCAGCGCGCGCCTTGGCTCGACTGCGTGGCGGACGCGCAGCGGCTCCCATTTGCGGCGGCTTCGGCTGCGAACATCGTCATGGTCGATGTGCTGCACCATCTCGAGTTTCCGCTTGTCTTCTTTCGGGAGGCCGCCCGCGTCTTGCGACCAGGCGGACGCGTGTTGATGGTCGAGCCGGCGATCACGTGGGGTAGCAGCTTGTTTTACCGGCTGTTTCATCATGAGCCGGTTCGCACCTTGGTCGATGTGCTTGGCGATGGTGATCCCGATCCAGGCCGCAGCCCCTATGCCTCCAATCAGGCGATTCCAACGCTGGTTGCCACCCGAGATCGGCAACGGTTTCACCGTCTGCTGCCCATGCTTCGCATCGCCCGCGTGGAATGGTTCGCATTTGCGGCCTATCCGCTCAGCGGCGGCTTCCAGCCCTGGAGTCTGATCAGCGAGAGATTGGCCCCTCGCCTGCTTCGTCTGGAACACGCGCTCGAGCCGACGCTCGGTCGTTTCATGGGCTTTCGAATGATGCTAGTTGTCGAAAAAGCAGTGGACCATGTGCGGTAATTTCGTCGGCGAGGCCATTTGATGTCGGGTAAGATATTCGATCTCGCCGGCAAACGAATTTATGTTGCGGGTCATCATGGCATGGTTGGTTCGGCGATCGTGCGTCGCCTCGCCGGCGCACCCTGCGAGCTGATCACCGTCGAACGCGGGCAAGTCGATCTTGAGCGCCAAGCGCAAACGGAAGATTTTTTAGCAACGACCAGACCGGACGTGGTGATCGTCGCGGCCGGCCGCGTCGGCGGCATTTACGCCAATAATGCCTACCCCGCGCAGTTCATCTCGGAAAACCTGGCAATCGCCCGCAATACGATCGAAGCCAGCTACAAGACCGGGGTGCAAAAGCTGCTGTTTCTCGGCTCGTCGTGCATCTATCCGCGGCCGGCCGAGCAGCCCATGCGCGAGGACGAATTGCTGCGTGGGCCGCTCGAGCCGACCAACCAATGGTATGCCGTGGCCAAAATCGCGGGCATCAAACTGTGTCAGGCGTATCGGCGCCAGTACGGCGTGGATTTCATTTCAATCATGCCCACCAACGTTTACGGCCCGGGCGACAATTATCATCCGGAGAACAGCCACGTGGTCGCGGCGCTGATCCGGCGCTTTCATGAATCGAAGCAGAATGGAGCAACCGCGGTCACGGTGTGGGGGACCGGCAAACCGCGTCGCGAATTTCTGTTCGTGGATGATCTCGCCGACGCCTGCGTGTTCCTTCTCGAGAACTATTCGGGCGAACAGCACGTCAACGTGGGCAGCGGCGAGGAGGTCACGATCGCGCAATTTGCCGCGCTGGTCGCCGACGTCGTCGATTATCGCGGCAAGTTGGTGTTCGATCCTTCGCGTCCCGATGGGGTGCCGCGCAAGCTTCTCGATAGCTCCAAGCTTGCTGCCATGGGATGGCGAACGCGCACCCCGCTGCGCGCTGGCCTCAAGCAGACCTATTCGGCATTCTTGAGCGGCGATTGTCGCGCTCAGTAGCGGCCCAGGCCGGGGCGATCGGGCGTCAGACGGCCTCGCGCAGCTTCACCGCGCCTTCGAGATCGACCGATACGAGTTGCGAAACGCCGCGCTCGGCCATGGTGACACCGTAAAGGCGGTTCATGCGCGCCATGGTGATCGGATTGTGGGTAATGATGACGAAGCGCGTTTCGGTCGAGCGCGTCATCTCGTCGAGCAGATCGCAGAACCGCTCGATATTGTGATCGTCGAGGGGGGCGTCCACCTCGTCCAGCACGCAGATCGGCGCCGGGTTGGTCAGAAACACCGCGAAGATGAGGGCGAGCGCGGTGAGCGCCTGCTCGCCGCCGGATAACAGCGACAGCGTCGCCGGCTTTTTGCCAGGCGGCTTGGCAATAATCTCAAGTCCCGCCTCCAGAGGGTCCTCGCTCTCGATCAGCTGCAGCTCGGCGGTTCCGCCGCCGAACAGCTCGGTGAACAGGTGTTTGAAATGATTGTTGACGACCTCGAATGAGGCGAGCAGCCGCTCGCGTGCTTCGCGGTTGAGATTCTGGATGCCGTGCCGCAGCCGTTTGATCGCCTCGGCCAGATCATCGCGTTCGGCGCTGAGCGATCCGTGCTGCGTTTCGACCTCGCGCAGCTCTTCCTCGGCGCGCAGGTTGACGGCACCGAGCCGTTCGCGCTCACGCCGCAGCCGCTCGAGGCTGGCCTCAACCGCGCTGGACTCTGGCAATGGCTTGTTCGGATCGATGCCGGCCAAGCCGGCAACTTCACTCGGTTCGACTTCGAGCATTTCATGAATTTCGTGCGCGACGTCGTCGAGCCGGCGCTTGCCGCCTTCGAACCGCTCTTGCGCGCGCGCTGCTTCCTCGCGCGCCGAAGCCATTGCTTCGAGTGAGCTGCGCGCAGCGCGATCGGCCTCGGCCAGCGCATTCTCGCCTTCGGCCAAGTGATCGGCGGCGTCGCGCCGTTGCGCCTCCGCGGCCTCGATCTCGCCGATCAAGGCGCGGCGCTTCTCCTCGAAGACGCGCGGCGCATCCTCGAGCGCGGCGCGCTCGTTTTTTGCCTCACCGATGCGCGCTTCCAGGCTGGTGATTTGCCCGCCAGCGCCATCCCGGCGCTCGCTCCAGGCTTCGCGATCGGCCGCGATGACAGCGATACGCCGGGCGGAAATCTCCGCCTCGCGCGCCATTGCCTGCGCTTGCGCCCGTACCTCGGCGACGTGGACCCGCTGCGCCTCGATCTCGCCGCGCAACGCGGCGAGCTGCGCCTCGATGTCCGCGGCCGCGGGCAGCGATGCAAGTGCTTGCTCCGCTTCGCTCCGAGCAGCCGCTGCTTCCTCGCAGCTCGAGGTGAGCCGCGCGTGCGCCTCCGTGAGTGCGGAAAGGCGTGCCGCGTGACGGCTCGCCGCACGTTCGGCTTCGGCATGGCGATCGCGCGCGGCCAGCGCCTCCTGCTGGAGCCCGCGGCAGCGGGTACGCGCAATCGCTTCTTCGCCTGCCGCGGATGTGACCTCGGCTTCCGCTGTCGTGACAGCCTTGCGCTTTGCTTCCAGCTCGCGACGCACGGCTTCCAGTTCGGCCTCGATGTCGGCGAGGCGATTCTTGCCGGCGAGCCGGCGTCCCGCGCCGGTCGGCGCATTGGCAGCGACGGAGAAGCCGTCCCAGCGCCAAAGGTCGCCTTCGCGTGAAACCAGCCGTTGGCCGGGCTTGAGCATCGGGGCAAGGCGCGCCGCGTCATTTCGGCCGATCACGCCAATCTGCGCGAGCCGACGCGCGAGCTCGCGTGGCGCCTTCACGTGGCGGCCGAGCGCCTCGACCCCGTCCGGCAGGGCGGGATCGCCGGGATCGACGGCGGCACCGGCCCAATGCATGGGAGCGGATCGATCGATGGACGCTTCGAGGTCATCGCCGAGCGCAGCACCCAGCGCGGCCTCATAGCCCTTTTCGACTTCGAGATTATCGATGATCGACGGCCACAGCTTTTTCGCATCGAGGTGCAGAAGTCTGGTCAGCGTTTTGGCTTCGGTCTCCAGCCCTTGCGCGCGACGTTCGCCTTGCGCGAGCGGGCCGCGGGCCGCTTCGAGCGCCTGACGTGCGGCGGAATGCGCAGCCTCCGCGCGCACGGCCGCGGCCTCGCTTTCGGCCAGCGAGGCCCGTGAGCGTTCCGCCGTTTGCAGAAGCGACGCCAAGTCGGAGGACTGGGCGTTTTCCATTGCAACGCGCTTGAGCTCCGCCTCGATCGCCGCCCTCTCGTCGGTCAGGCGGACGATCCGATTGGCGTGTTCGCGAACGGCACCGTCGAGCGCTTGCCGCCGCGCCGTCAGATCAGCGAGCTTGGCCGTCAGTTCGTCGGCTGTTTTTTCCGATCGTGCGAGAGCTCCATCGGCGTCGGCGACCCGCCTGTCGACGCCCGCGCGCTGCGCTTCGTTGGCCTTTGCCTCGCGCGCGAGGGTATCTTCTTCGGCGGCGAGTCTGGCAAGCACCGCTTCCGCATCGGCGGCGAGGCGCTGTTCACGCGCGACATCGTCGCCGAGTTGAACAAGTCGGCGATCGAGTTCGGCCATCCGTTCCTTGGCGCGCTGCTCCTCGCGTTCGAACGTCTCCCGCGCCATCATCAGGCGTTGCAAGGCGGCGGCCGCTTTGGCTTCTGCCTCGCGTCGCTCGGGCAGGGCTGCGGCCGCGAGTGCCTGGCGTTTGGACGCTTCCGCCTGCTCACCGGTCCGTTCGGCGACGACGCGAACCGCGAGATCCTTGGCACGCTCGGCTTCCGCCAGCTCGGCAGTCGCCGCAGTCCAGCGCAGGTGAAACAATGTCGCTTCCGCCTTGCGCACCTGCTGGGCCACGGCGCGGTAGCGGATCGCCTGCCGCGCCTGGCGCTTGAGCGCGTCGATCTGGCCCACGAGTTGATTGATGACGTCTTCCAGCCGCGCGAGATTGTGCTCGGCCGCGCGCAGGCGAAGTTCTGCTTCGTGCCGGCGCGCGTGCAGGCCAGAGATGCCAGCCGCTTCCTCGAGAACGCGCCGGCGTTGTTCTGGCTTGGCCTGGATGATCTCGCCGATGCGGCCTTGATGCACCATCGAGGGCGAACGCGAGCCGGTCGATGCGTCGGCAAACAGAATATGCACGTCGCGGGCGCGGACCTCGCGGCCATTGATGCGGTAGGTCGACCCCGCGTCGCGCTCGATCCGGCGCGAAATATCGAGCGTTTCATGCTCGTTGAATTGGGCCGGCGCCTTGCGCGCGCTATTGTCGAGTTGAATCGCGACCTCGGCGTTGTTGCGCCCGGGCCGATTGTTGGTCCCGGAGAAGATCACGTCGTCCATGTCGGCGGCGCGCAGCGACTTGTGCGAGCTCTCGCCCATGACCCAACGCAGCGCCTCCACCAGGTTCGACTTGCCACAGCCATTTGGCCCGACGACGCCGGTCAGGCCCGGTTCGATCAGGAAATCGGTTGGCTCGACGAAGGATTTGAACCCGAGCAGGCGCAGTCGCGTGAACTTCATGCCGACCCTTGTCGGTTAATGCCAGCAGCCCTGCCGGAATCGCGCAGGGCCCGCCCCCGTGGGCTGGGTCGTAAGGGATGCCGCATCGACCCGACAATGAATCGAGGCGGGTGATTCCGCAACAAAAAGAACATCTTGCCGCACTGAACAAGGGTGGCCGCGGCTGCCATCGGCGCCGAGAACGGCTCTGGATTTGCCTCTATCTGAGGCGAAAACCCTTTATTAACCCTTAAGATAGGGAGCGAGCTGCTTGTCCAGCTCCTCGGGGGTGAGCGCCCCGCGGAAAATCTTGCCGTTGATGAAAAAAGTTGGGGTGGAATTGACGCCGAATTTGTTCGCGGCCCGGTTCCGCGACTCCTCGACGCCGTTGAGAATCTGCTGATTCGCCAGACATTCATCGAATGTCTGCTGGGTGAACCCCGCCTGTTTGGCGATGGCCAGCAGCGGCTGGAGCGGCTTTTGCACCACCCAGTCCGACTGTTGCGCGAACAGCGCCTCGAGGAGCGGGAAAAATTTGTCCTTGCCTGCACAGCGCACCAGCATGGAGGCGGCGGCGGCGAGCTGATCCAACGGAAACTCGCGGAAAATGAAGCGTACCTTGCCGGTATCGACGTATTTCTTCTTCAGCTCGGGGTAGGTGGTCTGGTGGAAATGGGCACAGTGAGGGCAGGTCATCGATGCATATTCGACGATTGTGACCGGCGCGTTGGCCGCCCCAATGGCTTCATCGCCGAGCGGACCCGGCGTCATCAGCTCCGCCATCGAGATCTCTGTGCCAGGGGAAGGAGCGGCCCCCGCCGTCTCTGGCTCGTGCCAGAGGTAAATGCCCGCCCCCAGCGCCACGACCACGGCGGCGATGCCAGCCCCCAGCATCAAACGGCGACGTGTGATGGTCGCGCTGCGATCCGTTTCCTGTGGCGTGTCCATGATTTGCGGTCCGAAACAGCCGGTTTAGCCGGGCTCGCTACCCTGAAATGACAGATGTGGCAATGGGACAGCGGCACGCCAAGGCCGCGCTTGCGGTCACGACTGTTTGATGGCTGCACCAAGGCGGGCGAGCGCATCGCGCAGAATTGGATCGGCGATGTCATCGAGATCGGCGGCCAGCCGTGCCGCGGCTTCGCGGTCGAGGGCGGGCGGGGGCGGCCGACTCTTGCGGCCGAGCGGCGCCTGCCGCAGCCGCAGACCCGCAACCGCACGCCAGCCGAAGAAGCGGTTGACCCGCTCCAGAATGACCGAAGAGAGGTGCTGGATCTCAAGCGCCGTGGGGCCCTCGACCCGCAGCACCAGCGTGCCGGGCTCGGGAATCTTGCCATCCCATGGGCGTGGCCACTGAATTTTTTCGGGCTCGGCATGGCTTGCGATCTCCGCGCCCACGATATCGGCCCAGCGGGTGACAAGCTCCGTCGAGGCAAAGCCTTGTTTGGCGAAGGCGTCGTCGAGCGTCCTGTGCACAAGATCGGCGAGTGGACGCGGGTAGGATTTGCCGGGCTTGTTCACAGCACGCAGCTCTGCGAGGGGAGTCACCATGAGGCTAGCAGTCGCAACGCAGCGGCGAAAGCGCGTCACCCCGCATTCGGCCCCGCACGCGGCTGACCTGCTGGCCTGGTACGATCGGCACCGACGCCGGCTGCCCTGGCGTGCACTGCCGGGCACGACGCCCGATCCCTATCGCGTCTGGCTCTCAGAGATCATGTTGCAACAGACCACAGTCAAAACGGTCGGCCCATACTTTGCCCGCTTTACCGCGCGCTGGCCCGACGTGCGCGGCCTCGCCGCGGCGCCGCTCGACGAGGTGCTCAAGCTCTGGGCCGGGCTCGGCTATTACGCGCGCGCTCGCCATCTGCATGCCTGCGCAAAGGCCGTGGTGGAACGTCACGGGGGGCGCTTTCCGCAAACCGAACCTGAGCTTGCTACGCTGCCCGGAATCGGCCGCTACACCGCGGCGGCGATCGCGGCGATCGCATTTGATGCGCGCGTCGCTGCCGTCGACGGAAACGTGGAGCGGGTGATCGCGCGCCTGTTTGCCGTCAAGCAGGAGCTACCCGCAGCAAAGCCGCAGGTGCGGCGGCTTGCCGAAACTCTCGTGCCGTCGCGCCGTGCCGGCGACTTTGCGCAAGCCCTGATGGATCTCGGCGCAACCATCTGCACGGTGAAACGAGCGGCCTGCGCGTTATGTCCGTGGACGGAGGCTTGCACCGCGCGACGCCACGGCGATCCGGAAACATTCCCGCGCAAGGCGCCAAAGCCGCAAGGCGCCCTGCGCTTCGGCGTCTCGTTTGTTGCGAAGCGTGCCGACGGATGCGTCCTGGTCCGCAATCGGCCGGCGCAGGGGCTGCTCGGCGGCATGGCCGAGGTCCCGTCCACCGCATGGGCGCAGAACTTGAATGAACGCCGCGCGCTGAAAGAGGCGCCACTGAACGTGCGCTGGCATCGCGTCACTGGGCGGGTCGAGCACGGTTTCACGCATTTCCGGTTGCAGCAGATCGTTTACATCGCGCACGTTGGCGCGGGCACCCGCGCACCTGCCGGAATGCGTTGGGTCGCACGCGCCGATTTGCAGGGCGAAGCGTGGCCCACGATCATGCGCAAAGTGCTTGCGCACGCCTGCCCGGATTTCGGCTGATCCTTGCGCGGATCAGCTGCGCGGCTGCCGGCCTATCTCTGACGGGTCTCGCAAAATCTATTTCGACCGTGGGGCGTCAATGCGTTAGGGTTCGAGTTCCACTTTGGCTAACCGCCGTTTAGGATACTCGCCAACGCGATCCAAAGAGATCGCAAGCGAGTATGGGAGGAGATGCGATGATCACGCGACGCGATATCGTTGCCGCTGCCGGCGCAGTTTCGGCGGCGACATTGAGCCGTACGGCGCTCGGCGGCTGGGAGCCGAACGAGCGCTATCCCGATCCGGCGATTCAAATTCTCGATCCAAGCTTTGCGAAATATCGCATCGCCCAAACCACCGTGGAACGGCTCACCGGCGGCATGCGCTGGTGCGAAGGACCGGTCTATTTCGGCGACGCCCGTTGTCTCTTGTGGAGCGACATTCCCAACAACCGGATCATGCGCTGGGACGAAGAAACCGGACGGGCGAGCGTCTATCGCAAGCCTTCGAATTTTGCCAACGGCAATACGCGCGACCGTCAGGGGCGGCTCATTACCTGCGAGCACGGCGGCCGGCGCGTGACGCGCACCGAATACGACGGCAGCGTGACCGTCCTGATCGACAAATTCGACGGCAAGCCGCTCAATTCGCCAAATGACATCGTGGTCAAGTCCGACGACTCGATCTGGTTCACCGATCCGCCTTTCGGGATCCTCGGGAACTATGAGGGCTACGTCGCCACTCCGGAGCTGCCGACCAATGTCTACCGGCTTGATCCGAAGTCCGCGCGGGCAACAGTCGTGGCAGGTGACGTCAATCGGCCGAATGGGCTTTGCTTTAGTCCCGACGAAAGCAAAATGTACATCGTCGAGGCCGGCCTGAACCCGCGTGTGATCCGCATCTATGACGTTACCGGCGACAAGCTCGCCAACAGCCGCACGTTTATCACGGCCGAGCCCGGCGGCACGCCCGACGGCTTTCGCTGCGATGTCGACGGCAATCTCTGGTGCGGCTGGGGCATGGGCAACGCGCAGCAGGACGGAATCAAAATTTTCGACCCGACCGGCAAGCCGATCGGCTTCATCGCGCTGCCGGAACGCTCCGCCAATGTTTGCTTCGGCGGACCCAAGCGCAACCGCCTGTTCATGGCGGCGAGCCACTCGATCTATTCGCTCTATCTGAACACGCAGGGCGCGCCGGGCGGCTGACGAGTGGAGCTGGACCGGATTGCAAGCTAATGCCGTAACGGCTTCTACACGGATTCCATTGTCGCCCTGATCTCGGCGCGCAAGGTATCGATCGAGACGAGCCCGTTCGGCGTGTCGACGTGCCAGAAGGCCCAACCGTTGCAAGCCTCGAGTCCTTGTGCCAGTGCGCCGATGCGGTGAATTGAGCCGACCGCTCGGCCGAGCGCGATCGCGCCGTCGGCGCGCACCAGCGCCTCGACTTTTCGCCTCGCGTCGCACAAGCGTGCACCCGGAATGATCAACCCGCGCTCGATCAGCGTTGCGAACGGAACGCGCGGGGCCTCGCGCGCCGTCATGAACGGCGCGAGCGCCGACGCGGCGAGTGGCACGACTGCAGCAATCCGCTTCTGCGCGGCGGCCGCGTAACTGGCGTCCCGCTCGATGCCGATGAACCGCCGACCGAGGCGCTTGGCGACGGCGCCAGTAGTGCCGGTGCCGCAGAAGGGATCGAGCGCCAGATCATCGGGCCGCGAGGAGGCGAGAATCACGCGCGCCAACAGCGCCTCGGGCTTCTGCGTGGGATGGAGCTTGCTGCCATTTACCGTCTTGAGCCGCTCGTCGCCGGTGCACAGCGGCATGGTCCAGTCGGAGCGCACCTGCACGTCGTCATTGCCCGCTTTCAACGCTTCATAATTGAAGGTGTAGCCTCGGCTGCCCGGGTCGCGTGCCGCCCAGATCAACGTCTCGTGGGCATTGGTGAAGCGGCGGCCGCGAAAATTCGGCATCGGATTGGTCTTGCGCCACACCACATCGTTGAGGATCCAGAATCCCAAATCCTGCAGAATGGCGCCCACGCGGAAAATGTTGTGATACGAGCCGATCACCCAGAGCGTCGCTGCCGACTTCATGACGCGCCGACAGGCAAGCAGCCACGCGCGGGTAAAATCATCATATGCGGAAAAGCTCGCGAACTTGTCCCAGGCATCGTCGACCGCATCGACGCGGGAGTCATCGGGACGCTTTAGATCGCCTTGCAGCTGCAAATTATAAGGAGGGTCGGCGAAGACGAGGTCGGCGCTTTCCGCTGGCAATTCGGCCAATCGTTCGACGCAGTCGCCGATCAGAATTCGGTGGGATTCCGTCGACCTGAAACTGACGCGGGGCGCCCGCACGGACGCCCCGCGACGCGATCCAACCATGACTCAGGACTCTGACTCAGGTGACGCGGTCGGTGACGCGGGACCTACAACCGACGCGACGGACTATGAGTCCCCGAGGTAAAAATCGGCTTAATCACGAACGCCCTGGGAAAGAATTGCCCAGCAACTATATTGTCGCAGGCACGTTGCCGCGCGTGCTGCTAGACTGCTGTGACCGTTGCGCCACCTGAGCGCCGCGTCGCAAGGAGATAGGCCATGCGTTTGGACGATCTGCCGGAAAGCGGCAATATCGAAGATCGGCGTGCCGATGACGGCTATGCCGGAGGCGGTGGTGGATTTGGTCTTCCGATCGGTGGCGGTGGACTGGGCATCGGCACCATCGTCGTGCTGGGCCTCGTCGGCTGGGCACTCGGCATCGATCCAACGTTGCTGATCGGCGGCGCCGAGATGATTTCGCGCGGTTCCCCGAACGTCCAGGCGCCGCCATCGACCGCGCGCCGCACCGGCACCCCGAAGGACGAGATGGGCCGATTCGTGAGCAGGGTGCTCGGCAGCACCGAATTGCAGTGGAAAGCTATTTTTGCCGCCGACGGCAAAACCTACCGCGCCCCCATTCTGGTGATGTACCGCGGCCGCACCCAAGCCAGTTGCGGTGGGCAGGCGCTGAGCGCGATGGGCCCGTTCTATTGCCCATCCGACCAAAAGGTCTATCTCGACACGTCCTTTTTCGATCAAATCGCGACCCGCTTCCGCGGCTGCGACGTCGGCAGCAAGGCGTGCCAGTTCGCGCAGGCCTACGTCATCGCCCACGAGGTCGGCCATCATGTGCAGAATCTGCTCGGCATTCTGCCGCGCGCGCAACGAGAACAGCGCATGGCGAGCAACAAGGCCGCGGCGAACCACATCCAGGTGCAGGTCGAGCTACAGGCAGACTGCCTTGCCGGCGTGTGGGCGAACCGCGAGAACCAAATGCTCAAGAGCCAGGGCAAATTGCCGTTCATCGAGCCTGGTGACGTGCCCGCGGCCATGCGCACCGCGGCGGCAATCGGTGACGACACGCTGCAAAAGCGCGCGCAGGGTTACGTTGTGCCGGATAGTTTCACGCACGGCAGCGCGCAGCAGCGCCAGCGCTGGTTCGATACGGGGCTGCAATCGGGCAAGGTCGCCAGCTGCAACACGTTTGCGGCAACGCAGCTGTGAGGCCATTGCGACGCGTCCTCAATGGCTGGGATCGATGAAAGCAGGTCATTCATCGCGCTCAAGATCGCGGTGCTGACGATTTCCGACACGCGCGACCTCGCCGATGACAAATCGGGCGCGACTTTGGTCGAGCGCATCGAAAAAGCAGGTCATGCGGTAGCCGACCGTGCGATCGTCAGCGACGACATCGAGAAGATCCGCGCGCGTGTCAAGAAGTGGATCGCAGAGCCCGCTATCGACGTGATCATCACCACAGGCGGCACCGGCTTCACCGGGCGCGATGTGACGCCGGAAGCAATCGAGCCGTTGTTCGAAAAGCGCATGCACGCCTTCGCCACCATGTTCTTGGTTGTGAGCCAGGCGAAGATCGGCACCTCGGCAATCCAAACGCGGGCGACCGCCGGCGTCGCCGGAGCAACCTACATCTTCTGCCTGCCCGGCTCGCCCGGTGCCTGCCGCGACGCTTGGGACGAGATTCTCGTGCACCAGCTCGACTACCGCTATCGCCCCTGCAACTTCGTCGAGATCATACCGCGTCTCGATGAGCACCTGCGCCGCGGCAAGGCGAAGGGTGCGACGGGGTAAGGCCGGCGCATTGGGCCGGGCCAATTACTTCGTCACAGTCCCGCTGCACAAGAAGACGACATGGCGCCGCCCGAGGCGGCGGATGAGGTCGCGCTCGGGTTCATCCACATCACGATGGCCGCCCAGCGCGTCGTAGTGAGATTTGGCGATCAGCATGCCCTGGCGCGCGTCCGATTTGCGGGTGAGAGCGGCGCGCAGCAGTGCCCAGGTGTCGGAAAGCGCCGGCCGAAAGCGTGTTGCACGCATGGCGAAAAGCGCGGCTTGGGTACCCCCGCTGCCGCGGAGTTCCACCTCCTCGACAAACCGCCTCGTCTGATCGATCCAATCGGCGTCGGGCACGAAGCCTGGGCAAAAGAACAGTAGCCATCGCGCCCGGGCACCGGCGGCCGCCTCGTTCAGCCGTGCACCACGGCCACCTCTCGGTGTGAGGACGCGGCAACCGGCAGCGTCGGCAATCTGCGCCGTCGCATCGGACGAACTGGCATCGGCAACGATGACTTCGTGCACCATGCCGGCGATGACACCAGGTACCAGGGCAGCCAGGGTCGGCAACAGCGCACGTTCGTGATCGTGTGTGGCAATCACCACGCTGAGCATGCGCCCGTTTCCTCAAGCGATGCCGACGTCAGATGATCCGCATTGCGATGACTCAGTACCGATCGTCACGCGCCCTTCGCCGGGCCGGCTTGCGATCGCCGCTCTCGAAGAAATTCTGTCGGCACCAACCGCCGGCTCCGCGCACCGTTGCGAGACACTGCGCGTAGGTGTGGAAACCACAATTGTACGTGGATGGGCCGTAAAATGCGCACCACGGCGCGGCATGAGCCACCGTTCCCGCCCCGCCGATCACGAAAAGAAACACCACGCCCGCCAAGAGCTTCGCCATGCCATGTCTCCTTGGCTCTGCTGCCAGCTGCAACCGACCCGGCCCAATATGGGCGCTTGCGGGGCTTGCGCGAAGCGTTCCGACGACTATGTTCTTGTTTTGTTCTAAGGACCGTATAAAGTCGCGCTATGGCCTCGCTCTCGGCAAGTCGCAGCAATTTGCAGCCATCCGGCCCCGAGCCGCGGATGGCGGAGAAGTCGCGCCAGCAGGCGCGCGTCCTGCGGGCACGCCCTGGGGCAATTGATCTCGACGCTCCTACGGATGCCGAGGCCGCCGTGGACGGCGCGCGCCGTCGCGGCCGTGGTGCGCAATCGAACGCGTCGGGCCGTTTCGAGCCGTTGGCAAGGATCGCGTTCGATGACGGCTGGCAAAGCTCTGAAGAGCTGCCGCCGTTCAAGACAACCGTCACCATCGACAGCACCCGCAGAATCATCACTCACAACGATTCGCCCGATATCTCTTTTGACCGCTCGATCAATCCGTATCGCGGCTGCGAGCATGGCTGCATCTACTGCTTCGCGCGCCCTACCCATGCCTATCTGGGTTTGTCTCCCGGCCTCGATTTCGAATCGAAATTGTTTGCCAAGCCGCAGGCTGCGAAGCTTTTGGAGCGCGAACTCGCGGCCAAAGGATACGTGCCGCGCACGATCGCGATCGGGACCAATACGGACCCTTACCAACCCATCGAGCGCGAACATCAAGTGATGCGGCGCATTCTCGAAGTTCTCGATCGCTACGGCCATCCGGTAGGCATCGTGACCAAATCGGCGCTTGTATTGCGCGACATTGACATCCTTGCGCGCATGGCGCGACGCAACCTGGTCAAGGTCGCGCTCTCGCTAACGACGCTTGATCGCAAGCTCGCCCATGTGATGGAGCCGCGTGCGGCAACGCCGGGACGGCGGCTGGATGCCTTGCGCGAGTTGGTGGCAGCAGGCATTCCGGCTTCGGTCATGGTGGCGCCGGTCATCCCCGCGCTTAACGATTTTGAAATCGAGCACATCCTCGAAGCCGCAGCGGCGGTCGGGGTGGAGGAGGCCGGCTATGTGCTCCTGCGCCTGCCGCTCGAGGTGCGGGACCTTTTCCGCGAATGGCTGATCGCGAATTTTCCGGACCGTTACCAGCATGTGTTCAAGCTCATTCGCGAGACCCGTGGGGGCAAGGACTATGACTCAAGCTGGGGGAAGCGGATGACGGGTGGCGGGCCGGTCGCCTGGATGATCGGCCGACGCTTCGAGGTTGCCTGCGAGAAGCTCGGTCTCAATCGTAACCACACCAAGCTGACAAGCGAACATTTTCAGCCGCCGCGCCACGAGGCGGAACAATTGCAGTTGCTCTGACCTATGCCGGCGAAATCGTGCGGATGCGAGCGATCGCACAATCTCCTGGAATAGTGGTCTTCGGCTTTCCCCATCGTTCACAACGGGTCTCCGCGGCGGTTGACTTGAGCGGCGCGGCGCGCACCATCGCGCCATGAGTCGGCAGGCAACTCACCGCACCGCGACCGCTGCGCGCGCAGTACGTTTGCCGTTGGGCGAGCCGGCTATCCGCCCGACCTTCCGCCGCGAGCGGGCGGCGATGAAACGCGGTGTCTGGCCGATCGCAGGCTGCGATGAAGCGGGCAGGGGCCCACTCGCCGGGCCAGTTGTTGCGGCCGCCGTCATTCTCGACCCGAAACGCGTGCCGCGCGGGCTTGACGACTCGAAGAAGCTCGATCCGGAAACGCGCGAAAAACTCCACGCCAAGATTTGTGCCAGCGCCGAGGTCGCCGTCGCGCTGGCGCCGCCCTGGCGGATCGACCGCGACAATATCCTGCGCGCATCGCTCTGGGCGCTGGCGCGCGCGGTGGCGGCGCTGCCGGTCAAGCCGAGGCTCGTGTTCGTGGACGGCCGCGATCGCATCGATGTCGGCTGCGACTGCCAAGCGGTCATCAGCGGCGATGCGATCATCGCATCGATCGCCGCCGCCTCGATCGTCGCGAAGGTGACGCGTGACCGGCTGATGACTCGATTGGGATTGCTCTATCCCGGCTACGGGTTCGAGCAGCACAAAGGTTATAGCGTCCCCGAGCATTTCGACGCGCTGGCGCGGCTCGGTCCCACCGTTCACCACCGCCGATCGTTTGCACCAGTGGCCGCGGCGTACGGCGACGTGGTCACCGCCGATATGGCAACCGGCAAGATCGAAGCCAACGAGTTGCCGCTCTAGGCTTGCCGCCTTAACTCTGCCGCTCGCCCTCACTAGCGTGCGGCTGATGCTCTACGTTTCCGTCTTCGTCGAACTGTTGCGGTCGCGCCCATCGCTCGCGGTGTGGCTGGCGGCAGTTATCCAGGCGTTGCTCTGGGTCCTGGTGCCGACGTCGTTCTATGCCGGACCACCGGGCGAACTGGCGAACGTGCTGGCGGTCGGGCATGAGTTTCAGCTTGGCACCCATCTCGGACCGCCGCTCGCCTTCTGGCTGGCCGAGTTTGCCTTCGATCTCGCCGGCGGGCGCCTCATCGGCGTCTACATCCTCTCGCAAGCCTGCGTCGTCGTGACCTATTGGGTGGTGTTCGCGCTCGGACGCTCGATTGTCGGCGCCCAACATGCGGCGCTTGCCGTGCTGCTCATGGTCGGGATTGCCGCCTTCACCGTTCCAACTGCGGACTTCGGACCCGTCATCCTCAGCATGCCGCTGTGGGCGATTATCCTGCTGCATTACTGGCGGGCAGTCGGGGAGGGGCGGCGCGCCTATTGGCTGGCGCTCGCCATCGAAATGGGCCTGCTGCCGCTCACGACCGATATCGGCCTGCTGCTGATCGCCTTGCTCGTCCTGTTCACGCTGGCCAACAAGCGTGCACGTGTCCCCGCCCTAACCTCATACGATCCGCTAATCGCCATGATCATCGCCGGTGTGCTCATGGGCCCGCGTCTGATCTGGGCCGCGGATTCGGCGGAAGGTTTGTTGCCGATGCTTGATCGCCTGCGCATGCCGGAGGCTGTGGTTGGCAATCTGCTGGCTTGGCTACGGCAAATCGGATTGATTCTCGCCGCGCACGCCGGCCTGCTTGTCCTGGTCGCCCTGGTGGCGGGATGGCCGTGGCCGCGTCACGATCCCGCCCCGCTCATCGTGCGCCCTCCGATCGATCCTTTCGCCCGCCAGTTCGTCTATTTTTTCGCGCTCGTGCCGGCTTTCGCCGGCACGCTGCTGGCCGTGCTGATCGGATTGTCCGGACCGGTCGGAGGCATTGCGCCGCTCGTCATCCTCTCCGGCCTTCTCGTCGTGGTCGCCGCCGGTGACGGCATCCGATTCAACCGGCAGCATGTGGTCATCGCGGCTTGGTTCGGCCTGCTCATCATTCCACCGATCATGACCGGCACTGCGCTTTTGATATTGCCGTGGCTCAACTTCGACCTGAAGGTGATGCAACCGGCGCAGGCCATGGGCCGCTATTTCTCGGAAAGTTTCGAGCGCCGCACCGGCCGGCCGTTGCAGATCGTCGCCGGCGACCCACAGATCGCTTCGCTTGTTGCTCTTGGCGCGCCGAGCCGACCCAGCGTTTTTCTCGATGGCGCACCCGAACGCTCGGGATGGGTAACTCCGGAATCGATAAAAACCAGAGGTGCGATCGTGGTGTGGCCGACGACCGATACAGCCGGCATGCCGCCGGACACCATCAAGGCGCGCTTCCCCGATCTTGTGCCGGAGCTTCCGCGCGCGTTCGAGCGCCCCGTGCAGGGTAGATTGCCGCTTATCCGTATCGGGTGGGGAATGATCAGGCCGCAAACGGAAGAGAACGCGCGCGCGAGCGAGAGTAAATAAACCCCGCTCATACCGGCGCACGGCGAACCGCCGCCGAAACAGTCTCCGTGCCGGCACCCTTCCTGACCTTTTCACCTCTTCTGGCGGTGGACAAATCCATACCGCCTCGAATTCGTAGTGGGTCAGCAATCAGTTCACGGTTATTGTGGCGGCGCGTTCCGACGCGCGGCGCTGTTCAGCGACGGAGCCTATCGGCTGGGGGACTTGCCATGACCTACGCGACCAAGCCTGCGACCGAGCGGCCGCTTCTCGACCGTTATTTCGGGCTAAGCGAGAACGGCAGCAATGTTCGCACTGAATTCATCGCGGGCGTGACGACATTCCTGACCATGGTCTACATCGTATTCGTCAACCCGCAGATCCTCGGCAATGCCGGCATGGACAAGGGCGCGGTGTTCGTGGCGACCTGCATCGCGGCGGCGGTGTCCACTTTGGTGATGGCGCTCTATGCCAATTACCCGATCGCCTTGGCGCCGGGGATGGGACTCAATGCGTTCTTCGCCTTCACTGTGGTGCTCGGCCACAAATACACATGGCAGCAGGCGCTGGCCGGCGTGTTCTGCTCGGGGGTGACCTTCTTCCTGATCTCGGTATTCAAGATCCGCGAATACATCATCAATTCGATTCCGAAAAATCTTAAGCTGGCGATCTCCGCCGGCGTCGGTCTGTTCCTTGGGATCATCGCATTGGAGGAGGCGAAGATCGTCGTCGCCCAGCGCGAGACGCTGGTGACCCTCGGCGATCTCACCCAGTGGCCGGCCGTTCTGTGTCTGCTCGGCTTCATCTTGATCGTGGCGCTCAATTACCGAAACGTGATCGGCAGCACATTGATCGGCATTCTCGTCGTCGCATTCATCGGCCTGCCGCTCGGACTGGCTCAGTTCACCGGCATCGTCGATGTGCCGCCGTCGCTCGCCCCGACGTTCCTGCAGCTCGATTTCTCCCGCATTGCCGAGCTCACCTTCATCGTTGTTGTGTTCAGTTTCCTCATGGTCGACGTGTTCGACAATGCTGGTACCCTGATCGGCGTGGCGCACCGCGCGGGCTTTCTCGACAAAGACGGCAATCTTCCGCGCATGAAGCAGGCACTGATTGCCGACAGCTTTGCCGCCATGTTCGGCGCCCTCATCGGTACCTCGACCACGACCAGTTACATCGAGAGCGCCGCCGGCGTTTCCGCCGGCGGGCGTACCGGCCTGACCGCTGTGTTCGTGGCCTTGTTCTTTCTGCTGGCGCTGTTCTTTGCTCCGCTCGCCGGAATGATCCCGGCTTATGCCTCGGCGGCCGCGCTGCTCTACGTCGCCTGCGTGATGACGCGGGGACTTGCCGAAATCGATTGGACGGACATCACCGAATATGCGCCGGCGGTGGTCGCCGCAGTGACGATGCCGCTTACCTACTCGATCATGACCGGCATCGGGCTTGGCTTTATCACCTACGCGCTCGCGAAGCTGCTTGCCGGCAAGTTTGCTGAAGCGAAGCCTGCTGTGATCATCCTGGCCGTAATCTTCGCGATAAAGTTTGCGCTGCCGGACTAGATCGCGGCAGATCGATCAGTCGATCACGGCTACCGCATTGATTTCAACCAAGCAGCGCGGGTCGGTGGCCAAGCGAACCACCTGGACCGTGGTTGTGGCCGGTTTGGCGTCGCGAAAATACTCGCCCCATATCCGGTTGAGCGCGTCCTGATCGGAGAGATCGGTCACAAAGCGGTCCGCCGTCACCACGTCCGCGAAAGTAGCCCCGACCGCTTCCAGGCCACGCCGCAAATTCTCGAGCGCGGCCCGCGCCTGGCCTGCCATGTCGCGCGGCATGGAGTCGAACTCTTCGGGCCGATGCGGATGATAGTGATAGACCGGCGCCGCGGTAACGCCTGCAAGATAAACAGTGGTGCCGCCTCTCACCTTGATCGCGGGGGCGTAAGGCATCCACATGTTCGGTGCGTCCGGCCAATGGACATGTTCGATCGTTTTGGTCATGGGGTTTCTTCCCCTTGCCGGGTGTGTGAAGGATCTACGTTACGCGGTTTCCAGCATTTTCTTGACGGCCAAAAAATCCCGCCATGCCAATCGCTTCTGTAGCGGCTGCCGTAACAGATAAGCGGGATGCAGGGTAGCCATGGCGTGGATGTCACGCGTGCCGGTCTGAAAATTAAACCAGCGGCCGCGAGTCTTCAGGATTCCTTCCTTGACGTTCAGCAGTGTCTGCATCGATGGCGCGCCGAGACACACGAGTACATCCGGATCGGCGAGCTCGATCTGGCGTAGCATAAACGGCAGGCAGATCGCGCATTCCTGGGGCGTCGGCGTGCGATTGCCCGGTGGCCGCCACGGAACAATGTTGGCAATGTAGGTCGATCCGCGGTCGAGCCCGATGGCGGCCAGCATGCGATCCAGAAGCCTGCCCGCGCGGCCGACGAAGGGCAGCCCTTGCAGGTCCTCCTCGCGTCCCGGCGCTTCGCCCACGAACATCACGCGCGACTGCGGGTTGCCGTCGGCAAACACCAGCTGCGTCGCCGTGGTGCGAAGGGCGCAGCCCTCGAATCGTTCGAGAATCGCCCGTAACTCCTCCAGGCTTGCCGCGCTTTTGGCGGCTTCACGCGCTGCCATGACGGCGGTTTCGGGCGCAAGCGGAAGCTGTGACGTGACTACGGGTCGGTGTTTTGGCGCGAGGTCCCGGGCTAGGGTGCTGAAAAGTGTTCCGCCGACGCCCGACTGGACAATCTCGCCTCGCTTGGTGGGCAACGGGTCTGGTGCAAATCGATTCGTCGGTGCCTCGTCTAAAGGCACGTTGACCCCTGCCTCTTCATAGAAGGCGAGCAGCTCGCGGGCAGCTTGATCCCGATTCGCGGTCATCGCGTGCAATAATACTCCTGGCTCAGGCGAACATTGTAAGTGTGGGAGCTGTGATTTCCAGGCGCTTTGGCCGTTATCGGGTCGGCGTTATGTTGCGGGCGTGCCGCCAACAGCCGCATTGCACCGCCGGAGAAACCGATGAGTGAAGAATTGCCTGCCCGCGAAACGATGGAGTTCGACGTCGTGGTTGTGGGCGCCGGCCCGGCCGGTCTCGCTGCGGCGATTCGGCTCAAGCAGTTGGGACCCGACATAAACGTCGTCGTGGTCGAAAAGGGATCCGAGGTCGGCGCGCATATCCTTTCCGGCGCGGTCATCGATCCGATCGGCCTCGACAAGCTGATCCCGGACTGGCGTAGCGAGGATGCGCCCGTCAACACCAAGGTGAGCGAGGATCGCTTTTACTGGCTCTCCGCATCACGCGCGGTGCGTATTCCGAACTTCGTGATGCCGCCACTCATGAACAACCACGGCAATTACGTGGTCTCTCTCGCCGATGTCTGCCGCTGGCTGGCCAAGAAGGCAGAAGCCCTTGGGGTCGAGATCTACCCTGGATTTGCGGCAGCCGAGTTGCTGTTCGATGGCAACGGTGCAGTCGCTGGCGTTGCCACCGGCGACATGGGCGTGGCCAGAGACGGCGGCCCCAAGGAAAGCTTCACGCGCGGCATGGAACTGCGTGCAAAATATACGCTGGTTGCCGAAGGGGCGCGCGGCAGTCTCAGCAAAATGCTGATCAAGCGCTTTGCACTCGATCAGGGCCGCGAGCCGCAAAAGTTCGGTCTCGGTCTGAAAGAGCTGTGGCAGGTTGCGCCGGGAAAACACAAGCCAGGCCTGGTGCAGCACACATTCGGCTGGCCGCTTAATGATCGCACCGGCGGTGGCTCGTTTCTCTATCATTTCGACGAGGCGCTGGTTGCGGTGGGTTTTGTGGTGCATCTCAATTACGAAAATCCGTATCTGGAGCCGTTCAAGGAATTTCAGCGCTTTAAAATGCATCCGCTGGTGCGGTCTACGTTGGAGGGCGGTAAGCGGCTCGCCTATGGCGCGCGCGCACTGACCGAAGGCGGATGGCAATCTGTGCCGAAGCTGTCATTTCCGGGTGGCGCACTTATCGGCTGCTCCGCCGGCTTCATGAACGTCCCACGCATCAAGGGCAGTCACAATGCCGTCCTATCGGGCGTGCTGGCGGCCGAGCACGTTGCCGCGGCATTCGCGGCAGGCCGAGCAAACGATGAGATCAGCGGTTATGACACCGCGTGGCGCAACTCCGCCATCGGCCGCGATCTTTGGAAGGTGCGCAATGCCAAGCCGCTGTGGTCGCGCTTCGGCACCTCGTTCGGGATTGCGCTCGGCGGAGTCGATATGTGGAGCAATACGGTGGGCGTCCCGCTGCTGGGGACGCTTCGCCATGGCAAACCCGATTGGGCCACACTGAAGCCGGCAGCGCAATGCACGCCGATCGTCTATCCCAAGCCCGATGGCAAGCTCAGCTTTGATCTCCTCTCATCGGTGTTTCTCTCCAACACGAACCATGAAGAGGACCAGCCGGTACATCTGAAGGTCGCCGACCTCGTGCTGCAGAAATCGTCCGAACATGATCTCTATGGCGGTCCATCCGCCCGCTATTGCCCGGCCGGGGTCTATGAGTGGGTGGAGGAGGCGGGCGGCCCGCGCTACGTGATCAACGCGCAAAACTGCGTTCATTGCAAAACCTGTGACATCAAGGACCCCAACCAGAACATAACGTGGGTTCCGCCTGAAGGCGGCGGCGGGCCCAATTACCCCAATATGTGAGCGCGCGGGCTGCGGCGTCACGATGCCGCCCTGATCAAGGGCTTCAAGGACGGTGGACATGTCCGTTCTGGGCCGTTATTGCGGGCCAAGGCCAAAGAGGCCATTCTGCGTCCGAAGCGGCCGCGCCAAGGGCGTTCGTCCGCCAAATGGAGTCGACGAGCCGTGATTCTCTTCCCACGCATGCAGCGTGCGGCCCCGGCCGCACTGGCGCTTTTCGCCATCGCCTGGGCCGTATGGCCCGAAATGCTCTCCGCCCGGGCACAGACCGCGCAGAATTTCTCGCGCACGTCGACCTCGGGCAGTTATCTGGCCGCCCGGCACGCGGGTGGTGAGAAGGACGCCGCCGCCGCTGCTGCCTACTATCGCGCGGCGCTGCGTGGCGATCCTCGCAACAACGAACTGCTCGGCCGTACGTTTTTGGCCGTGCTGGCGAACGGAGAGGTCGACGAGGCGGTCAAGCTTGCCGAGCGCGTGCTGCAGGTCGACAAGAACGATCGCATCGCGCGGCTTGTTCTCGGCATCCGCGCGATCAAGCAAAAACAGTATCCGGTTGCGCGCCGCGAGCTCGCCCAGTCGATTCGTGGTCCGATCACCGATCTCGCCGCGACTTTGTTATCCGCTTGGACCATGGCGAGTCCGAACGAGGCCAAATTCGCGACCGACGCCATTGACAAGCTTACCGGCGCCGATTGGTACGCCATTTTCAAGGAGCTGCACGCCGGCCTGATCCTCGATGTTGCCGGACAGAAGAAGGAAGCCGGCAGGCGTTTGGAACGCTCATACAAGCTCGATTCGACGGCACTGCGCGTGGTGCAAAGCTACGGAAGCTTCCTGTCGCGGCAGGGGAGCAGCAACGAAGCCCTTAAAATCTTCTCCACGTTCGACGAAGCTTTGCCGCGCCATCCGCTCATCGTCGAAGCCATCAATGAGATCAAGGCGGGCAAGAAGTTGCCGCTGTTAGTCGATACTCCGCAGCTAGGCGCTGCCGAGGTTCTCTATGGCCTCGGCTCCGCACTGGGACGCCGCGGCGGCGAGGATCTGGGCCTGATCTACCTGCAACTCGCTCTCTATCTCGCCCCATCGCACCCCCTCGCGCTGCTTTCGCTTGGCGACCTCTACGAGGCGATGAAGAAGCCCGAACTTGCCAACAAGACTTACGAACGAGTGCCGTTGACTTCGCCCTTGGCGCGTAATGCGCAAATTCAGCTGGCGCTCAATCTCGACACGCTCGACCGAACGGACGAGGCAAAAGCCCATCTCGAAAAGCTGATCGCATCAAACCCCGGTGATCTGGAGGCGATCATGGCGCTCGGCAATATCTTGCGTGGCCGCAAGCAGTTTGCCGAATGCGCCGACGTCTATTCCCGGGGCATCGATACGATCACCAGGACCGAGAAATCAAACTGGGTGATTTACTATTTCCGCGGCATCTGCCTGGAGCGATCGAAGCAGTGGGCGAGGGCCGAAGCGGACCTCAAGAAATCGCTCGAGCTGTTTCCGGACCAGCCGCATGTGCTCAATTACCTGGGATATTCCTGGATCGACCAGGGCATCAATCTCGATGAAGGCATGCGCATGATTCAGCATGCCGTCGAACAGCGCGCCGATGACGGCTACATCGTCGACTCGCTCGGCTGGGCATATTATCGGCTTGGCAATATTGAGGAAGCGGTCAAGCAACTCGAGCGTGCCGTCGAGCTCAAACCGGAAGATCCCACCATCAACGATCATCTCGGCGATGCGTATTGGAGGGTCGGACGCGTGCTCGAAGCGCGCTTTCAGTGGTCACATGCGCGCGACCTCAAGCCCGAACCGGAAGACCTGGCCAAGATCGAAGCCAAGTTGAAATCCGGGCTTCCCGACGACACCTCATCCGCGGCCGAGGCCGAGCACAAAAAGCCCGGCGGCGGCTGATCGTGGCGGCCGCGCGCGTCGAAAAGGCGCCCGCCAAAGTCAACCTGACCCTCCGGATCGTCGGTCGCCGCCCCGATGGCTACCATGAGATCGATAGCTTGGTCGCCTTCGCCGGCGTCGGCGATGTTTTGACGTTTATTCCTGGACGTGCATTGACGCTCGCTGTGCGCGGCCCGACGGCGTTAGCCGCCGGCAAAGTGACAGACAATCTGGTGCTGAAGGCGGCCTCGGCATTGGCCGAGCGAATCGAACACTTGCGATTGGGACACTTTGCACTGTCGAAACGTCTGCCCGTTGCTGCAGGACTGGGCGGCGGCTCGGCGGACGCGGCAGCGGCGCTGCGCATCCTCGCGCGCGTGAACCGGATCGCGATTGATGATGGACGTTTGTTGGAGGCGGCGCTCGCAACCGGTGCCGACGTGCCGGTCTGCCTCGATCCGCGGCCGCGCTGGATGTGGGGCGTCGGCGAGGTGCTTTCCGAGCCACTCGATCTGCCGGCCATGCCGGCAGTCCTGGTTAATCCCGGTGTGGCTCTCGCTACCAAGCACGTATTCGCGGTGCTGAACTCCACACGGGCAGCGGAAATCTCGCCAGCCACCGCAACTGCAACAAATCCCCTGGACGAGATCGTGGATGGTCGCAATGATCTGGAAGAAGCGGCGACCGGGCTTGCACCTGCCATCGCCAACGTGCTCCGTGAGCTGCGCGCCGAGTCGGGTTGCCGGCTCGCTCGTATGTCGGGTTCGGGAGCGACTTGCTTTGGCTTGTTCGCGTCAAAGGGCACGGCGAGTGCCGCTGCGCGCAAGCTGCGCGTCGGCCATCCCGCATGGTGGGTTCGGTCGACGACGCTGGGCGCACGGACGGACGCGCCGCTCGCTCGTGCGCCATCCCGCAAGGGCTCCTTTTGAACCCGCGGCATCGAGATGGCATCGCCAGATACTGTGGGGGTGATCGGCGCTGGGATCGGCGGGCTCGCCACTGCCCTCGCGCTGTTGCGACGCGGTCTCGATGTCGAAGTCTACGAACAGGCGTCCGAGCTAAAAGAAGTGGGCGCCGGCATCCAGATCAGCTCGAACGGAACGCGCGTGCTTTATGCCCTCGGCCTGGAGCAGGCGCTCGCGGCTGTTCAAGTCATCCCCGCGCGACGGGAAATCCGGCACTGGAGCACCGGCGAGACATGGAGTTGGTTCGAGCTAGGTGTCACCACGGCTCAGCGCTACGGAACACCCCACGTCATGCTGCACCGTGCCGACCTGCTCGGGCTTCTCGCAGATTCAGTCCGGCGCCTGAAGCCGAACGCGATCAAGCTGAGCAAGCGCTGTGTCGGTATCAGCCAAACCGCTGAGCAGGTTGAAATTCGGTTTGACGCCGGGGAGGCGTCAAAGGTGGCGTTTGTGATCGGCGCCGACGGCATTCATTCAAAAGTTCGCGAGTGCCTGTTTGGATCAGACCGGCCCGAGTTCACGGGATGCGTGGCATGGCGCGGGCTGGTGCCGATGAGCCGGCTTGCGCCCAACTTGGCGCGCGTGGTGGGCACGAATTGGCTCGGCCCGCGCGGGCATGTTCTTCATTATCCGGTGCGGCGCGGTGAGCTCATGAATTTCATCAGCATCGTGGAACGAAACGACTGGCAAATCGAATCCTGGACCGTCGCAGGCACAGGAGAAGAGTTGGCGCACGATTTTCGCGACTGGCATCCTGACGTCCACGCGATCATTCGCAAGATCGCCGTGCCGTTCAAATGGGCGTTGATGGTCCGCGGGCCGATGGATTGCTGGACGAAAGGAAGGATTACCCTGCTCGGGGACGCCTGCCATCCGACGCTTCCATTCCTCGGACAAGGCGCCGTCATGGCGATCGAGGACGCGTATGTCGTCGCGGCGTGTCTTGAGAAATATTTCGCTGATCCCGCTGTCGCCTTCGCCCGGTATGAGAGCGTTCGCAGAGATCGAACCGCCATGGTGGTCCGCAAAGCGCACGAGAATCGGAGGCAAGCATTCAGCCCGGCGCTGGCCCACCACGACGAAGTGGCCGATTCGGTAGTTCGCGACTGGCAGCAGGTGCGGCGCCGGGAACGGCTGGACTGGCTCTACGCTTATGACGCGACGGCGGCCGACATTTGATGCCAACTGCTGCTAGCTCGAGCGGCACATGCAGAATTCCACCGTTTCTTCAAGCGCGTCCTTCATCGGGGAAGTGGGAAACAGCGCGAGCGCGTCGGTGGCAATGGCGCCATAATGCCGTGCGCGCTGGACGGTGTCTTCGAGTGCTCGGTGCTTCGTCATCAGATGGACAGCCTGGTCAAAGTCGGCATCGGAGGCTTCGCCTTGCTCCAGCGTGCGCCGCCAAAACGCGCGCTCGCTTTCTGATCCCCGGCGAAACGACAGGACCACCGGCAGTGTGATCTTGCCCTCGCGAAAATCATCGCCGACGTTCTTGCCGAGCTTGGCCGCCGTGCCGCCGTAATCGAGCGCATCGTCCACCAATTGGAACGCTATTCCAAGATTCATGCCAAATGAGCGGCAAGCGGCTTGCTCATCCTTGGGCCGTGCCGCCAATGCCGGCCCGACCTCGCAAGCGGCGGCAAAGAGCTCTGCCGTCTTGGCACGGATGACGGCGAGATATTCGTCCTCGGTCGTGGCGGTGTTCTTGGCGGCACCAAGCTGCATCACCTCGCCTTCGGCGATAACTGCGGCCGCCGACGAGAGGATTTCCAGAGCCTTGAGCGAAGCCACTTCCACCATCATCTTGAATGCCTGCCCGAGCAGAAAGTCGCCGACCAGCACGCTCGCCTCATTGCCCCAGAGCATTCGGGCCGCCAGCTTGCCGCGTCGCATCTCGCTTTCATCGACGACGTCGTCGTGCAGCAACGTAGCGGTATGCATGAATTCGACGGCAGCCGCGAGCTTGATATGACCGTCGCCGCGATAGCCCGCTAGTCTCGCCATTGCCAGCGTCAGTATCGGACGCAGACGCTTGCCCCCGGACGAGATCAGATGATTGGCGATTTCCGGTATCATTGTCACCTGCGACCCGGTCCGCGCCAATATCGTTGTATTGACCCGCTCCATATCGGTCGCCACGAGTTCGATCAGGCGGTCGATACTGGTCGGCGAGCGAGTTTCGAACGGGACAACGACCGCCAAGTGGTGCACTCCGATCAATAAGGACGCGGGAGCATAGAAACGCTATGCTGATGCGGCAAGCGGTCAAGTACACAATTGCGCGAGCGGCAATTTGACAGAGGCGGTTTGATGCTGAAGGCGGAGAGGATTGCAACGGGCACAGAGGAGGAGCGGTTGCCGCCGCACATAGCGGTATTGGTACCGTGCTTCAATGAACAGGCCGCGATTGGCAAAGTGGTCGCCGACTTTCGCGCGGCGCTGCCGGAGGCCGAGATCTACGTCTACGACAATAATTCCACAGACAAGACTAGCGAAGTGGCCCGTAGTGCCGGCGCGCTGGTACGCCGCGAAATGCACCAGGGCAAGGGCAATGTGGTGCGGCGAATGTTCGCCGATATCGACGCCGACGTTTATCTTCTCGTCGATGGGGATGCAACCTACGACGTGCGCAGCGCTCAAGCAATGATAGCGCGTCTCATGGATGAGCGGCTCGACATGGTCGTGGCAGCGCGAATTGATAGCGATCGGACCGCATACCGCCGTGGCCATCGGACCGGAAACCGGCTTCTCACGCGCTTCTTTGCCTCGACGTTCAATGCGACCTTCACAGACGTTCTCTCCGGCTATCGCGTGTTTTCACGAAGATTCGTGAAGTCGTTTCCAGTACTTTCGCGCGGTTTTGAGATCGAGATCGAGCTTGCGGTTCATGCGCTCGAGCTGGAGCTGCCAGTAGCCGAAATTCCCGCTCCCTATTATGCGCGGCCGCAAGGCTCGGCATCCAAACTCAAGACCTGGCGTGATGGTTGTAGAATTCTTGCAACGATGATCGGCCTGTATCGCTCGGAGCGGCCGCTCGCGTTTTTTTCGATCATCGGGGTCCTGCTTGCGATTCTCGCAGTCGCTCTGGCGATCCCTATCTTCATAACCTATTTGGAGCGCGGCATCGTTCCGCGCATCCCGACGGCGATTCTCTCAACCGGATTGATGCTGCTGGCTTTTCTCTCGATTGTCGCCGGCCTGATACTCGATACCGTAACGCGCGGTCGGCGCGAGATGAAACTTATCGCGTATCTTGAGCAGCGGCCCCCCGGCGAGGTCCGTGGACGGTGGCCGGCGCTCTCTCGGAGCTAGCGCGTGCGTGAGCTTGTCCGCACCAATGACGCTGTGTTGCTTTCCGCGATCCAGGCATTGCTCGATGCTGCGGAAATCCCGCATCTGCTGCTCGACCAGAACATGAGCGTTCTCGAAGGATCGATCGGCATTTTGCCGCGCCGGATTCTTGTCCACGACGAACATCAAGATAGCGCTCGGCGGGTGCTTGAAGACGCCGGGCTCGCCCACGAACTGCGGCCGCGGGCGGATGGAAAGGCGACAGATGTTACCCACGATGCAGTGCTCGGCGGTCGCCTGCGCCTGATGCAAACGCGCAGCGGCCATCGCGTTGGACACGATGCAATCCTACTCGCGGCGGGCACGCCGGCGCAAACCGGGGACCGCGTTGTTGATCTCGGGGCTGGCGTGGGAGCAGCTGGCCTCGCACTTGCCGTGCGCGTGAGCGACGTCACCGTCACGCTGGCCGAAATTGATCCGGACCTCGTCGCGATTGCCGCGGAAAATATAGTCCGCAACGGGCTTACCGCGCGCGTGCGCGCGGTTGTGCTTGATGTGGCGGCCTTAGAGGAAGGATTTGCGGCGGCCGACCTTGCCGCAGGTGCCGCGGACCATGTCATGATGAATCCGCCGTTCAACGATCCGCGCAAGCATAACGTCTCGCCGGACCCCCACCGTCGCGCTGCTCATGCTGCGACTGACGCATCCCTTATCGAGTGGGTCGCGGCGGCCGCTTGGCTGCTGCATTCAGCGGGAACGTTGACGATGATTTGGCGTGCCGATGGGCTTGCGCGCGTGCTCGCCACACTCGAACAACACTTCGGGGGCGTTATGATCCTTCCGGTGCACGGCCGTGCAGGCGAGCCGGCAATCCGGATACTGGTGCAAGCGAAAAAAGGAAGCCATACGCCGCTTACGTTGTTGCCAGCGCTTCTTCTCAATGACAGCGCGGGACATGCGACAGTGGAAGCCGAATCGGTGCTGCGCGGGGCCCGGCCGCTGCCGATCGGGGAAATCTAGGGTCAGCTGGATCGGGATTGAGCGCGCTACGGTAACGCCGTGGCTCTCTTCAGATCTTGCGTTCCGGCAATCCCCGCTTCGTATCGAGGTGCGAGATTGCGGCGATGGCATCGACCATAAGCAGCAGCAAATATGTTTTTCATTGCGTGTCGGGACGATCGAAACGATAGCCTGCGGCGTTTCCCAAGCTTGACGCAATAAGCATTCCAATGGTTGAGAAAAGGTAATCGGAGCTCCATGTGAAAAATCCGGCGATGTTTGCCGGCGATAGAAAAGGAACATTATGGCCGACCCACCCATGTCAGAGCACCTAGGCCAGCTGTTTGCGGCTGCGCGCGCGACACTCCAGCCACTGCTACCGAAACGCTTGCGTGGCGACATACCAGTCGTGCCGGTGGTAAGACTTTCGGGGGTGATCGGTTTTTCGACTCCGTTGCGACCGGGCCTCACACTTGCCCACGTTGCTCGCCCGCTCGAGCGCGCCTTTGCGATGCGCCGAGCACGGGCGGTCGCGCTTGTGATCAACTCACCCGGCGGCTCGCCCGTCCAATCGCATCTGATTTATTGCCGCATCCGTGAGCTTGCCGCCGCGCATGGACGCCGCGTCATAGCCTTTGCCGAGGATTTGGCGGCGTCCGGCGGGTATATGATTGCGTGCGCCGCCGACGAGATCATTTGTGACCCACACTCGATTGTCGGTTCCATCGGAGTGGTCGGTGGTTCATTCGGGTTCGCCAAGCTGATGGAAAAGGTCGGCATCGAGCGCCGGCTTTACACTTCAGGCGAGCACAAGGCCATGCTCGATCCGTTTTTGCCGGAAAATCCGCAAGACGTCGAGCGGCTCAAGACTGTACAGCGCGAGATTCACGAGGGCTTCATAAGTCTCGTTAAGCAGAGCCGCGGAACCCGACTGAATGGTCCGGAAAAAACCTTGTTCTCCGGCGAGTACTGGACCGGTAAAAGTGCCGTTGCGCTCGGGCTCGCCGATGGCATCGGCGACTTGCGCTCCATCCTGCGCCAGCGTTACGGCGAGGAGGTCGTCACTCCCTTGATTATTGCGCCGCGAGGCTGGTTTGGCCGCGCGCAACCGGGCGTGCTCGAACCGCTGCTGCACCGTGCCGACCTTGCAGGGGACATCGTTTCCGCCTTGGAAGCGCGTGCATTGTGGGCCCGATATGGTCTATAATGGCGAAACGGATCAGGAGCATCGTCGATGCCACCCTTCATCATCCCATCGATCGTCAAGTTTGCTGTTGGTGCGCTCGGGGTTGGCGTTATTGCTCATTGGGTGGCAAAGGAGGTCCGGCGCGTCAACGAGGAACTCGATCGGGCTGCGAAGGCCGCATCGATCGATCCGATTGCGCGTGAGGCATTGCCGACGTTGCGTCGCGACCCTCGAACCGGCGATTGGCGGGTGACCTAACACTTCACCGCCACCGCTATTCGGCTTTGATCCCTTTTTCCCGAATCAGCTTGCCCCAACGGGCGATCTCATCGCGCAAATACCGGCCGAAGGTCTCGGGGCTGCTCGGTGATGGCGTGACGCCGGATTGCCTAAGCTTGGCGCGGACGTTCGGATCGGTCAGGGCCACGTGGAATGCGGCATTTAGCCTGGTGATTACGCCAGATTCGGTCAAGGCGGGCGCAAGCGTCCCCGCCCACTGATCGGCAACCGTATCGAGAAATCCCTGCTCCACGAAAGTGGGCACATCGGGAAAGATATCGGAGCGGTGTTGCGAGGTCGCCGCGAGCGCTTTGAGCTTGCCTGCTCTGACCTGGGTCATGACCGTCGGCACGTCTCCGAACAGGCCATCAAGTTGGCCCCCGAGCAGATCGCTTACCGCTTGTGATGCCCCGCGATACGGCACCGCCTGGAACTTGACGTCGGCTGCGACCTGAAAGAGCTCAAGCCCGAGATGCGAGATGGCACCGAGGCCGGTAACGCCGATGCTGACCGGCCTCGTCTTTGCCAATGCGACGAGCTCTCGTGCCGAATTGACTTTCATCGAGGCGTTCACCACCAACATGGTCGAGTTGAATACCGCCAGCCCGACCGGCACGAAATCTTTAATCGGGTCGTAGAGAAGGTGACTGCGCAACGCCGGATTGATTGCGACCGCACCGACTGTGGTAAAGAACAGCGTAGTCCCGTCCGGCTCCGATTTCGCGACGTATTCGGCTGCGATCGCTCCGTTGGCGCCGGGTTTATTCTCGACCACCACGTTCTGCCCAAGCGCGATGCGCAGCCGCTCCGCGAGGAGCCGTGCGACGAAATCGGTCGTGCCGCCTGCGGTGAAGCCGATCATGAGGCGCACCGGTCGGTTGGAAAAATCCTGTGCTGCGGCCGGTTGTGACCACGGCAACAGAAGGGCGGCAGCTACTGCGACTAGATGCTGCAAGCGGCTCATGTGGCGGAACATAACCGCTGGTTTCCGGGCGGTCACGGGATCGGCAGAAGCCGATCCTGCGTATTGTCGCCGCAAGATGTGTGGGGGAGTGCCGAGCTCGCTTGCGATTGAGCCCTGTTTTGATTGACGCGACTAGTTACGGTTTTTAGTGTGGCCCGCGGAGACAAAAGATGTCGGCGCTCGAACCTTTGGTTTTGCAGCTGCACGAGATTGCCGAGCATTCCAATGCTTGGCCGTTTGACGAAGCGCGCAAACTCGTCGCCCGACTGAAAAGCCATCCCAAGGACGAGGTGATCTTCGAGACCGGCTACGGCCCTTCGGGCCTTCCGCACATCGGTACGTTCGGCGAGGTTGTACGCACCAGCATGGTACGCCACGCCTTTCGCGTGCTCACGGATAATAAGATCAAGACGCGGCTGATTGCCTTTTCCGATGACATGGATGCGCTGCGTAAGGTGCCGGAGAACGTGCCCAACCGGGATATGATGGCGGCGCACCTCGGCCAACCGCTTTCCCGCGTGCCTGATCCGTTCTCGAACGAACATCCTTCTTTTGCCGCGGCCAACAATGCGAGATTGCGAGCCTTTCTCGACCAATTCGGATTCGAGTACGAATTTCTTTCCTCAACCGAGTGTTACACGTCGGGCTGCTTTGACGCGGCTCTTCTGAAGGTGCTCGAGCGCTTCGAGCAAGTAATGGCGATCATGCTTCCGTCGCTGCGCGAGGAGCGCGCGCAAACCTATTCCCCGTTCCTGCCGATCTCGCCGCGCACCGGCATCGTCTTGCAAGTGCCGATCCTCGCCCACGATGCGAAAGCCGGGACGATCACCTATGAAGATCCCGAGACCAAGGAGCGTGTCACGACCTTGGTCACCGGCGGTCGCGCCAAGCTGCAGTGGAAGCCAGACTGGGCGATGCGTTGGGTGGCGCTCGGGGTCGATTATGAAATGGCCGGGAAGGATTTGATCGACTCGGTGAAACTCTCCGGCGAGATCTGCCGGGTGCTGGGTGGTGTACCACCGGAAGGCTTCAACTTCGAACTATTCCTCGACGAGAAGGGTCACAAGATTTCCAAATCCAAGGGCAACGGACTGACCATCGAGGAGTGGCTACGCTACGCACCGGCGGAATCGCTGTCACTGTTCATGTATCGAGAGCCGAGGGCGGCAAAGCGGCTGTATTTCGATGTCATTCCGCGTCAGGTCGACGAGTATCAGCAGCATCTTGAAGCGTATCAGCGGCAAGATGTGAGGCAGCGTCTCGATAACCCGGTCTGGCACATCCATTCCGGCGAGCCGCCGCGCCCCAACGTGCCGATCTCGTTCTCCATGTTGCTCACTCTCGTCGCGTCTTCCAACGCGGAGAATGCGGACACGCTGTGGGGCTTTATCCGGCGCTATCGCCCCGGCGTGACGCCGCAGACCAATCCTGAGCTTGATGCGCTGGTCGGTTATGCGATCCACTATTTTCGCGATTTTGTTCTGCCGCAGAAGAAATTTCGCGAACCCAACGAAAGCGAGCGCGCCGCCCTCCTAGATCTGCGCGACGCCCTGTCGCAACTTCCCGGCGCTGCCACGCCGGAGCAAATCCAGCAGGTGGTCTATGAAATAGGCCGGCGCGAACCTTTTCTCGACAAGACCGGCAAAACGAAAACCAAAGACGGCAAGCCCGGCGTGACCCTCGATTGGTTCAACATGCTCTATCAGGTGTTGCTCGGCCAAGAAAAGGGCCCTCGCTTCGGCTCCTTCGTGGCGGTCTATGGCGTCCAAAATACCGTCGACATGATCGACGGCGCGCTCGCCAGGTCGGCGTGACTTCCCCGATAACAGGGCTATCGGCGCGCAGGCGCGAGTGGCGCTTTCGTTTCGGCTGGTGACCGGCCTGCAATGACGCTCTCCGCGCTGGCAATCATCGCAGCCACGATTCTATTTTCCTCGTTCCTTTCCGGCGTATTCGGTATGGCCGGCGGAATGGTGCTGCTGGGTGTGCTGCTCAATTATTTCGACGTTGCCACCGGCATGGTTCTGTTTTCGATCATTCAGCTGTTCGCCAATGGTTGGCGCGCCCTGCAATGGCGGCACTACGTGCTTTGGCCGATTTTCCTTTGGTATGTGGGCGGCGCGATCATCTCATTCGGCGTGATGTGGATGATTGCATTCGTCCCGGACAAAGCGCTGGTTTATCTCGCGCTTGGCTTGATGCCATTCGTGGTGGAGCTTCTGCCGACGAGCATGCGGCCGAATATCGAATGGCAAGGGGTGCCGTTCCTGACCGGCATCATGACCACCATTATCCAAATCCTCGCAGGGGTCGGCGGCCTGTTTCTTGATATTTTTTTCCAGAAGAGCAAGCTTGATCGCAAGACCACGAATGCCACGAAAGCCGTGGCGCAATCCTTTAGCCACGTTGTGCGTGCCTGCTATTTCGGTTCGTTGTCCGGGATAGGCGACGTGCCAGTCTGGGAGACGGGCCCCGCGATACTGCTTGCGATCGCCGGCACCTCGCTAGCGCCATTCGTGGTCGAGCGAATGACGGACCACGGCTTTCGGCAATGGACGCGTGCGATCATCCTTGTCATCAGCGTCGTCTTTCTCGGTCGAGCCGGTTGGTTGTTTTGGCAGCGCTGACGCGCGAAACCTCAGCCGCGTTCGGCGAGCGCGTGGAGCCCGGCGTCGGATGACGCCCCTCTACCGATCACCGGATGTTTGCTGTACAGGTGCCAGAGCGAGTTTAGTTGAACATCTCCATCGCGCCGTTGAGCGCCATGAGGCCGATTTCCACCCCAAGCTGCGGGTACCGCTCGGCGACCTGCTTGCGAAATTCGCCGAGTGCTGCCCGATGCGTGTCGGTTTCGGCTTGGGGAGTGGCGACCTTGGCCTCACCGTAGGCAATCCTGGCGGCGCCGCAATCGCGGTGATCGATCGCAATCACTTTCTTGATACGGTGCAATTGAATCGACGTACCGAATTGTCCCAGAACGCCTTATGCCAGTCCTTAAAGGCAGGAGCGACGACGCCGATGGCCGCACCGGCGATGACAAACTGGCTGTATTTGCCGGTCAGATCTCGCCCGGCAAGATATTTCCACACGGGCTCCTGTATGCGCGGATCGATGCAAGTCAACACCATGGCTTCGTAATTTCCTTCGGCTGCAACCACAAAGAAAGAAGGCAATGTGATCGCGAGGCCCGCACCAGCTATTTGCATGAACCGGCGACGATTGAAGCCGCTTCGCAGCTCAGCACCACAGCATCCGCAGGGAATCCCATGTCGAACGAATCGCGTCTCGGCCATTTGGCTTCTCCTCATTATGAGAGATGGATAACTGAAGCTCGGCGCGATCGTCGCAACAGCCGGTGCTTCATCTTGCGAGGGCGGAATTGCAGCGTGCATCACTGACTTGCCCAGAGGATGCGCGCGATCCATAACACGTCGTGAGCAGCCAGCACATCCTCTTCATGCCTGGGACCGATCGAGCGCAGCTCGATCGTTTTCGTGGTACGCCGCTTGAGCTCTTTTATCACCAGCTTGTTGCCGCTGACTTTCAGCACCACGCGATCACCGCGGCGGATTGAGGCCGAGGGCGATACGATGATCAGGGTTCCGTCACCGTAAGTCGGCTCCATCGAACGACCGGAAATCTCCAGCCCATAGGCATGCTCGTCATCGGCCCCGGGAAATGCGATTTCCTCCCAGGAGTCGCGGATCGGCAACCCTGAGGTCGTGAAATAGCCTTCCTTGGTGGCTTGCCCGAATCCGATCAGCGGTATCGTCTTCGCGAGCGCCGACGTGCGGCTTGCTTCCATCAATTGTACGAATGTGTCGATGCTGGTGCCGGTTGCAGCCAGCGCCTTGGCCAGCGATTCGGTCGAGGGCCAGCGCGTACGCCCATCGGGAGTGATGCGTTTGGACTTGTTGAACGTGGTCGGATCCAGGCCCGATTTCTTCGCAAGACCGGACGGCGATAGCCCGCCGAGTGCAGCCAATCGGTCGAGAGCCGTCCAGATTTGTGTGTGGGTCAGCACGAGCAGCGGGCCAAACCGGATTTACGGCGCAGTTACATCCAGCTATGGAATTATAGCCGGTCCGGCAATCTCATGAAGAAAAACTTGCAAGCGCTCAACGACAGCGAGGATCTCGTGTCTTCGGAATTTGAAATTCCTTGCGGGTCAAGTGCCGCCGGTGCGCCGATCGACAGCGCAGGTTCGGGGCTTGCGTAGTGATCCAGCTGGTCGATCGGCTGGCGCGACCTTTCTTGCGCATCCTCGATGCTGAGGATGCGCATCGGCTGGCCATTCGTGCACTGAAACTTCCCGTATTCGCCGACGAGACGCGGCTCGACCCGCGGCTCGCGGTGCGGGCCTTCCAGCTCGATTTTGCCAATCCGATCGGGATGGCAGCGGGGTTCGACAAACACGCCGAAGTACCCGATGCGCTTCTTAAACTTGGCTTCGGCTTCGTCGAGATCGGCACGGTGACGCCACGGCCGCAAGCCGGAAACCCTCGTCCGCGCCTGTTTCGGTTGCCGCGCGACGAGGCGGTCATCAACCGGTTGGGTTTCAACAGCCAAGGGGCGGATGCAGTGCTGCGCCGCCTCGCCGCGCGGGCAAGGAGGCGAGGAATCATCGGCGCCAATATCGGCGCCAATAAAGACAGCGCTGATCGCATTGCGGACTACGTGAACCTGATCGGAGCCTTGGCGCCGGTGGTAGATTATTTCGCGGTGAACATTTCATCACCCAATACGCCGGGCTTGCGCGAGCTGCAGCGGGCCGACAAGTTCGATGAGCTGTTGACACGGGCGATGCTCGCACGGGAGCGAGCAGGGAGGGAAAACGCAGCACGCCCAGTTTTGATCAAAATTGCGCCGGATCTCACCCTCCATGAGCTTGATGATGTTGTCGCCGCGGCGCGCCGGCACCGGGCCGATGGAATGATCATTGGCAACACGACAGTCGCACGCGCTGCCAACTTGCGCGACAAGAGCATCGCAACGGAAGCGGGCGGCCTGTCGGGGCGCCCGTTATTTCCGCTCGCGACGCGGATGCTGGCGGAAAGCTACGTCCGCGTGGAGGGCGCGTTTCCGCTTGTCGGGGTGGGGGGCATCGACTCGGGCGAGGCGGCGATCGCCAAAATCAGAGCGGGCGCAACGCTGATCCAACTCTATAGTGCGCTCGTATTCCATGGGATCGGGCTTATTTCGCGCATCAAGTCCGATCTTCTGAAGGCGCTCGTCGGGGGCGGCCACAACGGAATCGAGGCGCTCGTTGGAATCGATGCGGCCGCCCTGACCCGCGCGCCGTGGCCGACCCAATAGGAGTACCGCGTTTCAAGCTATTGCCCTTTTGCGAAGCGCGCGAGCCGTACGATCAACCAGATCGGCAACACAATGGCGGCGCCAAGTAAAAGGTAGCGCCACAGCCAGCGCACCGCATCGAAGCCCATATCCCAGATGCGCAACACGAGCGTGCGCAGGGTCTCGAGGATGTTCCACGGATCGAGCCCGAGTGCTTCCAGAATAACGCCCACCAGAATTGACAGCAGAACAAGTCGAAAGATGACGGACAGGGGTGGTCCGCCCAGAAAGCGAGCCACATAGCTCTCGTTCATCGGCTTTCCCGTTGTGCTCATGGAATCACTTTATCACGCTCTGCGTTCGCGGGAGGCGGTTGCACTCGGTGCTCTCGATTCTCTCGAGCATCCGCTCAAGCGTCTCCAGTCGATCGGCCTCGGTCGGCGGCTTATCCCACCGTAGCCGATTGATGCGGGGAAACCGCATGGCCAGTCCTGATTTGTGCCGGGTTGAGCGTTGCAGTCCTTCGAATGCGACTTCCACTACGAGTCCCTTGTCGCGTGCGTGCACGACCTCACGCACCGGGCCGAAACGCGCCACGGTATTGCGCCGCACGAAGCGATCGATCGCAATGAGCTCCTCGTCGGTAAAGCCGAAATAGGCCTTGCTCACGGGAACTAGAGCATCGCCATCCTCGCCCCTGGTCCAGACCCCGAAGGTATAGTCGGAATAATACGACGACCGTTTGCCGTGGCCGCGTTGCGCGTACATCAGAACTGCATCGATGGTCAAAGGGTCGCGCTTCCACTTCCACCAGGAGCCTCTTGGACGACCCGGTACATACTTCGCGTCACGCCGCTTGAGCATGATGCCTTCTGCCGCCTCGGCATCCGCTCCGGCGCCAGCAGCCTGGGGATCAGCGCGGACGCGGGCAAGCTCATCCCAGGTGGTGAACGCCACAAGTGGTGAGAGGTCGATCCGAGGTTCGTCAAGCCGTCCGACGAATCGCTCCAGCCGGGCGCGGCGTTCGACGAAAGGAAGCCCGCGAAGATCTTGGTCCCCATCAACCAGAAGATCGTAGGCGCGCAGATGAGCGGGAAATTCGCTCAGTAGCTTGCTATTGACGGCTTTACGATTGAGCCGCTGCTGCAGCACGTTGAAACTTTGCACGCGCCCCTCGCGCATGATCAAGAGTTCGCCGTCGATGGCGCCGGGAACGCGCAAGGCTTCGATCAGGTCGGGGAAGGCTCCGGAAATGTCCTCGCCGGTGCGCGAATATAACTTGGCGACCGGTGTGCCATCGTTCGCGCGTCCGGTCACGGCTTGTACCCGGATGCCGTCCCATTTCCACTCACCCAAAAAATCCTTGGGATCGAGCGCTTCGAGATTGCGGTCCTCGATGGCATGGGCGAGCATCACCGGCCGGAATGGAGCTGGATCGCTGCTTGCGGGCTGATCGGCGCGGCCTTCGAGCCAGGCGAACAGTTCGATATAGGGCGGCTGCAAGGCCGGCCAGATCAGCTCGATCTCCTGCGGATCCCTCTCGCCGATCGCAGCGGCAGCTGTCCTGACACGCCAATGCGCAATCCGCCGGTCACCAGCTTGAGCAGGGCCCAGCGGCCGGATTCATCGAGTTCGTCGAGCCAGCGCGCGAGCTGTGCCGGCAGCTCCGATTTGCCGAGGGAAGAAAGCGCGGTGACAACGGAGGACAGTGTCAAGTCCTGCGGCCGCCGTTCCTGCCGCGGCTTTGCAGGCCACATCAGCGCTACCGTCTCGGAGAGATCGCCCACGTAATCGTGGGACAGCTCGAACAACACCGGATCGGTACGCTCGGCAATCAACGCGCGGATCAGGCTGGGCTTCGCATGTTGAAAGGTCAGGGACCCGGTGAGCGCCGCCAGAGCCCATCCGCGTTCGGGATCAGGCGTTTTGCGGAAATAATCGATCATCAGCCGGAGCTTGTTGTTGCCGCTGGGCTCGTAAGCGAGCCGATCAAGCAACTCGGCAAACCGGTTCATGTGACCTGAGCGAGATCGTCGGACGCACTATCCGGTTCGTCCTCGTCGCCATACCCGGCAATGTCCAGGGGCCGTGCGCGCAATCCCTGCGTCACGCTCCAATGCACGATTGCATCTTCCTGTCCGTGCGTGACCCACACCTCCGCGGCGCCGGTCCTCGCGATGGTGGCCGTCAGGCCCTCCCAATCCGCGTGATCCGAAATCACCAATGGCAGTTCTACCAATTGCTGACGCGCGCGCGCCCGCACCCGCATCCAACCCGAGGCGAGGCAGCTCAGCGGTTCCGGAAACCGTCGGGACCATGGTTCCCGCAGAATGCTCGGCGGACACAATGTGATCGTGCCAGCCAGTTCGGTCTTGTTTACACCGCGGGCCAACTCCACACGGCCGAGGTCGATGCCGCGACTCTCGTAGTAGCGCGTGGTCTTCTCCATCGCGCCATGAAGGTAGATCGGCTTGTCGTATCCAGCCGAACGGATCAGGGCGATCAGTCGTTGCGCCTTACCAAGCGAATAGGCGCCGACGAGGTGCGCGCGATCCGGAAACAGAGCCACGGAGCGCAGAAGTTTGGCGATTTCGACTTGGGGGTCGCCATGACGAAACACCGGCAGTCCGAAGGTGGCCTCCGTGATGAACACGTCGCATGCCACGCATTCGAAGGCTGCGCAGGTCGGATCCGAGACGTTCTTGTAATCACCAGAGGCAACAATCCGCAGACCATTCGCCGCGATCTCGATCTGTGCCGAACCGAGCACATGTCCGGCGGGATGGAAGGTTACCTCGGCGCCATCCAGGCTGACCTTCTCTCCATAGTCGACAGCCTGCGCGGACCTGGCGAAATCCTCGCTATAGCGCAGCCGCATGAGATCGAGCGTCTCCTGAGTGGCCAGAACTGCCCCATGACCAGCGCGCGCGTGGTCGGAGTGAGCATGGGTGATCAGTGCCCTGTCGACCGGCCGCGTCGGATCAATGTGGAACCCGCCAAGCTCGCAATACACGCCGGCAGAGGTCGGCAGGAGAATATCTTCGGCGCGCATTGCCGTTAGATAATCATTCCCCCTGCTGGCGCGACCCGTCGAGGCCGCGCACGCCTCACAAAAGCGTCGCCCGCACTCAACAATCGCCGATATCTTCAGGAGGCCGAAGTTCACCGCCCATGTTTTGGGTCGTGGACGCCTCTACGCCGTCCCCGCCGAGCGGTGCCTGAGCGATTAATCGCGCCTGAACACCACGGAAGCGAACCAGCCGGTTGCCACTGCCATGACCGCGGTGGCGAGGCCATAGAGCACACCGTGATCGCGCGCAGCATTGGTGACGACCTGCTCGAACCCAGATTTGTAAACTTCAAATGGAGAGGAGGCGCGTGCGAGCTGCGCCGCGTCGGCGAACAGCCTCACGTCGACCTCATAGGTACCGATCGGCACGTCGGCTGGTAACGGGATCGAGGCACGAAACAATTCCTTGGCGAGAAACGTGACCCCATTCGAGGCTTCGCGGTAAAGACCGTGTTCGCGCTTGATATTGATGAAAGAAACCCGAAACGGATCATCACTTGCAGCGTCGGCGATGTTGACGCTGGCGCGCTGCGGCAACGGAATGTTGTCCAGGCCGAGCTGCATTCGCCGCAGCGTCTCGGCGTTTGTGATGGCATCCAAGGGCCGATTCGAAAGTACGGCCAGGTACGCGGGTGCATTTTCAAATACGCGAGAGTCGGCGTTGACCCAGATGCCGAGCGCCCGCTCTTTGCGGAAAGTCACTACTGTTTGGCGTGGACCGGTAACGGTAATGACGACGTCGTAGCCGCTCCGCCGTGACCGGGACGCCGCATCCTGCTCGATGCCGCCGAACAGGACGAGCTGTTCGCCGATGAAGCTGGACGTCACCATGACGCGGTGGTCGGAGAGCGAGGTGACCAGCCGTTCGGCCGCGCCCGGGCCGGCAGAGATGGCGAGCGCGCCGAGCGCCGTGATAATCGCTGATGCGGAGCAGCGCGTCACGTGTCGGCATCCAGAAGACGGATCGAGTAGAGATGATCCGGGGGCAAAACGAGATCAAGCGCAAACCGAATTCCGACTGCGAGTACGAGAAGCCCGAGCAGGAGACGAAGCCGTTCGCCGCTAATCTTCTGTCCCGCGCGCGCGCCGAATTGTGCGCCGGTAACCCCGCCGACCATGAGAATGACCGCCAACAGCGCATCGACCAGATGATTGGTGGCTGCGTGCATCACCGTGGCAGAGGCCATGGTAACCAGTGTGAGCACCATGGACGTGCCAATTACGGTGGCAGTCGGCACTCGCAGGACGTAGATGAGCAGCGGCACCAGAATAAATCCTCCGCCAATACCCATCACGGCCCCGATGAAGCCCATCGCGAAGCCGATCGCCCACACCGGAACAGCCGAGACGTAGATGCGTGAGCGTTTAAAGCGTAGCTTGAACGGTAAGCCGTGGATCCACGTATGGCTGCCGGGACGCCGCAGTTCGATCGGCTTTCCCTGTCGTGCGCGAATGATCGCGCGCATGCTCTCGCTTACCATCAACGTGCCGACGATACCGAGAAGAAGCACATAGGAAACGCCGATCGTGATGTCGAGCTGGCCGATGCTTCGCAAGATCGTGAACAGCCAGACACCAAAAGCCGTGCCGATGATCCCGCCTGCGAGCAACATGAACGCGAGCGCAAGATCAATCGCGCGCCGGCGCCAGTAGCTGATCGCGCCCGACATCGAGGAGGCCGCGATGTGTCCGGTGACGCTCGCCACCGCAACTGCAGGTGAGATGCCGAGGAAAATCAGAAGCGGCGTCATCAAAAATCCGCCGCCAATACCGAACATTCCCGAAATGAATCCGATTGCCAGTCCCATGGCCAAAATGACGAACACGTTGACCGGCATGTCCGCAATGGGAAGATAGATCTGCAAGCGTGTCCTCGTTTTTGCCGTTCACAACGTGCAGAACCGGCCTGGACCGGCCGGGCTCAACTTGAACGAGTCTCGACCGTCTCTCACGGGACGACAAGCAACTGTCGTCGGGTGAAATCGCAACCGGAGTGGGCGCTGCGGACGAAGACTTGATCCCTGCGAGACGGTGTCGCCGGCACGACCCGCGAAGCGGAGTGGAACTCGATGGCAGGCGAGCACATTTTGACGGTGTTCGCCTGCGCGTCGCTCACTTTTATTGCGCAGGTCCGGGAGCAGCAAGACCCGAGGTCCGGACGTATTACGGGGGCGCAAGGAAGCTGCCGCTCATTGCATCATCACTAGGCCCGCTGTCACGGCCAGCAGGATGACGAGCGTGGTGCCTATCACGATTGCAATGTGAGCCCAGCCGAGCCGAAGAATGCCGCCGACCGAGGTTCCCAGTCCGAGCGCAGAGATCGCGACCAGCAGGCCCCAATTCGATGCCTCCACCAGGGGTGCTTTGATCCGGGTAAATATCTCCGCGAGGTTCGGAACCCCCGTTGCGATACTGTTGAGGAGGCACAGGGCGACAAAAACGACGGCAAAGACCGGAATCGGTATTTTCGCGGCAGCCGCTGCTACCGCCCGCCGCGAAAATAGCCATCCGACAGCGAGCACCACCGGCAACATCAGGAACACACGAAACAATTTGACAACGACCGCGGTATTACCGGTCGTCTCCGATACGGCATAGCCGGCCCCAACGACCTGCGCGACGTCATGGATGGTCGCGCCCAACATTACCCCGGTGGCCCGTGGGTCGAGTCCGAGCGACGCGCATGCGAGCGGGTAGAGCACCATCGCCCCGGTCGAAAGCGCATTCACTGCTACGACGATGAAGGCAACGTCCGTTTCTTTTCCCTTGTAGTCAGGTAAGACAATGGACGTGGCGAGGGTGGCTGACGCGCCACACACCGCCGTTCCGGCGCCGGCCAACGCCCCGTAAGCAGCGTCGCGTCCGAAAGCGCGGGCGAACAGGAAGCCGGCTCCCATCGTGATAATCATTGCAACCATCACCAGGACCGCGGTCAGCCATCCAAGGGCGGCGATTTCGCCCAATGCAATGCGCAATCCCAGCAGCGCGACCGCCCACCGCAGGATCGTTTTCAGGCAAAATACGATGCCAGGTTGAAACGACGGTCGTCGCGCCAAAGAATTGAGAGCGATCCCAATGAGCAGCGCAATCACCATAGCGGGGATGGGCAACATTCCAGCAAGCAGTGGCGCGCTGATTGCCGCGCCCATTGCGACCGCGGTTGCAAGCAATAAACCGGGGAGCGCGCGGCAGGCATTCGCTACCCAGTGCGCAGGCCAGGTCTTGGAGATCGGCAGTGCGCGTCGTTCGTGCAGGGCGTCCCCGCCTGTCGTTTCAGCGATGCTCGGACTCTGGCCCGTTGGTTGTGAGAAAGTGCGGCCGCGTTGTCAATCTTCCCTGCGGTTCGCGGCAAGTCGGCGCGCCGCCTTCTAATGAGAGACTACGTCATGGACGTCCTCAATGTGCCCCGTGCCGCCTGGATGACCGAGGAGCTTGTCCTGCTCGAGCAGCAGGTGCGGCGCTTCGTTGCGGCCGAATACGTGCCGCATTTCGATCGCTGGAACGAGCAGGGCATGTATGACCGGGACGTCTGGAACAAAGCTGGCGCCGCAGGGCTGCTTTGTCCCTCGATTCCGGAGGAATACGGCGGGCCGGGCGGCAGTTTTGCGCACGAAGCGGTGATCGGCCGCGAACTGAGCCTGGCGGGCTTTGATTCGTTCGGCGCGGGCCTGCATTCCGGCATCGTCGCCCCATACATCTTGCACTACGGGACCGATGAGCAGAAGCAACGTTGGTTGCCCAAGCTTGTCACCGGAGAGTTCGTCGGCGCTATTGCAATGAGCGAGCCAGGCACCGGTTCCGACTTGCAAGGCGTGCGCACGACGGCCAAAAAGTCCGGCAACGGGTACGTGCTCAACGGCTCGAAGACCTTCATCACCAATGGTCAGCACGCCAACTTAATCATCGTTGTCGCCAAAACCGATCCCAACGCGGGTGCCAAGGGTGTGTCGCTCATGGTAGTAGAAACCGACTGCGCAGCGGGTTTCCGGCGCGGCCGCAAGCTCAAGAAACTCGGTCTCGATGCCGCGGACACCTCGGAATTGTTCTTTGAGGACCTTAAGCTGCCGGCCGAGAATCTGCTCGGGACCGAGGAAGGGCAGGGCTTCGCGCAGCTAATGAACGATCTACCGCGCGAGCGGCTTATTGTGGCGGTTCACGCCCAAGCCATGATCGAGCGCGCGCTTGCCCTTACCATCGACTACGTCAAGCAGCGGCAGGCCTTCGGCAAGAAAATCATCGAATTCCAGAACACGCAGTTCGTGCTCGCGGAATGTAAATCAGAGGCAACTATCGCGCGCGTATTTCACGATCAGTGCATCGAGCGGTATCTCAAAGGCGAGCTCGATACGGTTGCGGCCTCGATGGCCAAATACTGGATTACCGAGCGGCAGGGCAAGATCATCGACCGATGCCTGCAGCTGTTCGGGGGATACGGCTATATGGAGGAATTTCCGATCTCGCGCATGTACCGGGATGCCCGGGTCATGCGGATCTATGCCGGGACAAACGAGATCATGAAACTTCTCATTGCCAGAAGCCTGTGATGATCCGAGCGGCGGATCTGCACGGTGCATGACCAATTGCCCTTCCGCGTAGCCCACGTGTAAGGTCGCGCCCTTTCGCCGGATTGTCCGTATGGCTCGCGACCAAATCGATATGAGGCCGATCGAATCGCGCGGGGAGCTCATCGCGTGGTTCGAAGCAGGAAGCAAGCCAAAATCCCAATTCCGCATCGGCACCGAGCACGAGAAGTTCGTCTTCACGGTCGAAGGTCACCGACCGGTGCCTTATGACAGTCGGCGCAGCATCCGCGCGTTGCTCGAAGGCATGCAGCACCTGCTAGGGTGGCAACCGATCATGGAGGACGGCAACATCATCGGTCTGTTCGATGTCACTGCCGGCGGCGCGATCTCGCTCGAGCCGGGCGGTCAATTCGAACTGTCCGGCGCGCCCGTCGAGACCGTACATCAGACCTCCGCGGAGCTGATGGCGCATCTCGCGCAGATGCGAGAAGTTGCGCGTCCGCTCGGCCTCGGATTTCTCGGACTCGGCATGACACCGAATTGGACCCGCGCCGAGATCCCGATGATGCCGAAAGGACGCTATCGCATCATGACCGCCTACATGCCGAAAGTCGGCAATCATGGCCTCGACATGATGTATCGCACGTGCAGCGTGCAAACCAATCTTGATTACTATTCCGAAGGCGACATGGTGAAGAAGCTGCGGGTATCACTCGCGCTCCAGCCGATCGCCACCGCACTGTTCGCGAATTCGCCGTTCACCGAGGGCAAACCCAATGGGTTTGTCTCGTTCCGCTCGGAGATCTGGCGCGACACCGATCCCCACCGATCCGGTATGCTGCCATGGGCGTTCGAGCCGGGTATGGGATTCGAGCGCTACGTCGATTACGCGCTCGACGTGCCGATGTATTTTGTCAAGCGTGGCGACCGCTATATCGACGTCGCCGGCAAATCATTCCGCGATTTGATGCAAGCCCGGCTTCCCGATCTGCCTGGCGAGCGGGCGACCATGTCTGATTGGCTGAATCATCTCTCGGCCATTTTTCCCGAGGTGCGGCTCAAACGCTATCTGGAGATGCGTGGAGCGGACGCGGGCTCATGGCGCAGGATCCCTGCAGTGCCGGCCTACTGGGCCGGACTTCTGTATGACGATACCTCGCTCGACGGCGCTTGGGAGTTGGTCAAGGGCTGGAGCGCCGTGGAACGCCAGAAACTGCGCGACGACGTGCCGAAGCTCGGTTTCGCTGCCGCGATCGCGGGACGCTCGGCAATGCAGCTCGCGAAAGCGACCATCACGCTTGCGGAACAGGGACTAGGGCGGCGGCGGCGCCTCGATCCCGGCGGCCACGACGAAACGCGCTATCTGCAGCCGATCCACGAGTACCTCGCGCGGGGCATCACACCGGCCGGGGAGCTTCTGGAAAAATTTCACAACTCCTGGGCCGGAAGCGTCGAGCCAGTATTCCAGGAATATGCTTATTACTGAGGCGCCAGCCTGATCGTGTCGGGTGCTTCGCTCGCTCGCGCCTTTTCCTGGCGGCGGTGCGAAGTCGAATTGCGGTCGCAATCTAGCTCGGCCGTTTCTCTTCGATGAGGTCTCGGGCTTCCGGATTAAGTGCCCGGACTTCGCGCGCCGGCTTGCTCAACGGTTCCTGCGTCATTTGCGCGCGCAA
>Ga0182033_10000002_pt1 | contig 118638 bp, 115 predicted proteins | sample tim00Cox0000000H_FD_125968 | JGI IMG/M metagenome (GOLD analysis project Ga0182033, IMG submission 125968) | Lab enrichment of tropical soil microbial communities from Luquillo Experimental Forest, Puerto Rico - timezero.00C.oxic.00.000.00H | ecosystem: Environmental > Terrestrial > Soil >...
CCATTTGTCTCCCGATGGCGTTTCTGATTTCGATGCTTTGCATAGCCGCACAGCCGATGAGAAAGCCGTTGCCTTGGCCTTCGATCTTCTTCTTTCGGGAGACGACATCCGGCGCCAGCCGCTGATTGAGCGCAAGACGGCACTAAAGTGGGCGCTCTGCAAAGCGCGAGAGGGCATCCAGTACGTTGAACATGCTGAGGGCCACGGGGACAAACTTTTTGCCGCCGTTTGCAATCTCGGGCTTGAGGGCATCATGTCGAAGCGGCTTACGTCAATTTACAAGTCGGGGCCGTCGAAGGCCTGGGTCAAGGTCAAGAAGCCAAAGTCGCCAGCAGCAACCAGAGCAATTGACGACACGTTCTAGCAGGGGAGTTTGCGGTATTGGCGTGTCTTATCCGAACGTATAATCCGGTTAGCCTAAATCGAGGATTGTCTTTTCCGAGATCTAGTAAAATCGGGGCCGCTCTTCTCTCCAGGAGAGCGCGGCCCCGATCTCCGTCCAACCGTCCCCACGGTCCCCGAAGGTCGGGGCCGTCATTCCCACAAAGAATTGTGACTTTGGCTAGGCGCGATAGCGAATGCTTAGTTGGTAGACACCGGATTACGCTGATACCGAAGCCCATTTGAAATGACCGGTTCGCTGCAGCTACGCGACTGTCCTGGCGAGTTGGTGCGGCTGTCCTGTGAGAAATGTGGACGCTCGGGCTAATACCGAAAGCAGAAATTGATTGAGCGCTACGGTGCCGATATGCGCCTACCGGATTTGCGCGAGGAAATTGCCTAGTGCAGCCGTCATGAACAAATGCACGACGCCTGCATCGTTCGTTATGTTGATTTGATTCCCAAAGTCGAAAAATTTCTTGGTCGGTAAGCGCCGAAGGAAAATGGCCCGTAACGGTGTGTAATCGTCACGGGCCACTGGGCAGATTGTGTACGTTTGAACCTCTCTATCATCGCCCTCAGGGCTCAGGGGGACTAATTACCCGACTGGCCGTGGCGTCTCATGCAGTCGCCGTACACGGCCGCTTGCGTGCTCTGAAAATCGCGGTTGCTCCACTTATTTGCTTCCTCATTACATTTTTGAAGTGCTTCATCTCTCGACATCGGCACAGAAGCGTTCGCTTTCGAAGCCGCGTTCGATTTCGCAGTCTGAGCTTTTTGCGCAAGGGCTTGCGCTCCGGGGGTAACAACAATCGCGGCCACTATCAAAAATGCGAAGGGCTTCATGAGGGTCTCCATATGTGTTCATGATCTTGGCACCCTCACAGCTAACGTAATCATGTGATGAACTGACGAAGCGGCTGTGACATGCATGCGTTTTGGGTATGATCGACTTGCAACGGTCGCAGTCATGTCACAGAAGACATTGCAGAAGCATTGCTAGAGCGAGACGCGAGTGAAGTGTCCTCAAGCGAATCTGGCAGGACGTTTGTCGGACGAAAGTCGAATACCCTCCTGTGAGAAATGCAGATCCGTCACGCTCTACGACGCGCAAGGCTTCCAAGTTCCAAATTCCCTCAATCGGTTTGCCGTCAGTAGCTAGATGCTCTTCAGGTACAATGCGGACGGCTCACTTGATTTGTATTTCCAGAGCGAAAGCCCCGGCACAGACAAAGAGGCCAATTGGCTTCCCGCACCGAAAAGCCCATTCAACTTGTTGATGCGTCTCTACTCATCAAGATCTGAAGGGCTTACGGGCAAGTGGAACCCGCCTTCGGTCACACGTGTCCAGTCAACGATGGGAAAAAGCGCTCAGTAGAGCTGGCCTTTAACGAAACGCAGTTGGCGAAATGTCCGCTTTTGACGGACATCGGTCAGTGGTCGGTATTAACAAAAAGTTGGTCGGTCCCCGACTGACGCGTTCAGTGGCCTGCCGCGAGGGTTACGCAAACGCCACACATGGCGTAGAATACAGGTGGAATCGATCAGACTTGCGACGGAAGGAAATAATTATGAGCCGCGACAACATCCGGGAAATGCTCGCCGATATCGAAGAGGCGGTGACCGAAAACTTATCTCCGCCCCGATACCGCAACGACAACGAGGGAGACGCGACCGTTGACCCGGACGCCGAAAATCTGAGGATGCTGGTCCTGCGCGTTGCCGCCGCATCGACAGAGGAAATCGATCGGGTCATTCTCGAACTACAAGGCGTGCGCGACACGCTGCGCGGTGAAGGGGAACGATTGAACCGAGAGCTTGCCCGCTTCACAAACATAAACCACGCGGCGATGACCGCGACGAAGGTTATTGGCGACCACCTCAAGCAAAGTGGCCCAGTCAAAAGGCAATAACGAGCAACGACGATTTCGGCCGGTCACGGCCAGCATCGCATGTCCGAAATGACAGACCGTGAATTGCTTGGAGTCATACTCAAGAGCTCGATCGATATGAACGGGATGGCAGCTCTCGAATTTCAAGACCGGTGCCTTAAACCACGCGGCCACCCTTCCTGCGACGGTCTCTCAGCACTTGGCACGGATACTGACAAGAACAAATTGGGAATTGGCCCCAATATCAGTCACCTCGAGATATCTCGGGTGGGGCGGTTTTGGGTGTCATGCACTGTCGAACGAAACGTCGGCGCGGCCCGGTTTTAGAATTTCTCAATGAAAAATAAAGCCCCTCTAAAACTCTCCTGAAAGCAAGTCATCGCAGTCTCCGCTAGAAAGTCGCCAAATCTACGATGGAGACAGGACGATGAACCTTCTGATGCTAGGATACCTCGCGGCTTTGGTCCCGTCGCTGGTTGCGCTCGCGTGGCTGGCCTGGAGGGTCCCCACCTTTAAGTAGAGTTCAGCCGACGGGTCGCTGCCAGCGATCACGCAAGGCTAGCGGCCGGCTGGTTCATCTTGGCAAGCCAGCAAGTTGCAAGAGGCCGCACGCTAAGACGGGCGGCCTCTGTCTTTTTGCGGCCACCGAGCACAAAGTGTTCTACAAAAAAGTCCCATTTATTAAAAAGTGCTTTCATAAATGGTTCAATTGCACGCATTCGGCTTAAAGCAAGACGCACGACTTGTCCGATTATTTGGCACGCTTTCACATCAAAGTAGGCAGGATGCCTGTGCACGAACGTAGAAACTCATCGCGCTTCCGCGTTCTCAAGGAGGCGAAGATCATTCTTGGTACATCGTCGGTGATTGACTGCGTGGTTCGCAATGTCACCAACTCGGGCGCCCGCGCGCAGATCGCAAAACTCCCGAGGATCTGGGCTTGACCTTTGACGGCAGCCGCTCGATCCGAGAATGCAGTCGTGTGGCGCACCGTGACCGAAACTGGTGTGAAATTTGTTCGGCTATGATCGACAGCCCATCGATGACATCCGACCAGTACAAAGCACACTCGCCTAACAGTTTCGCGCCAAGGCACGAAGTCCTGCATTTCGTGCAGAGTTGGAAGAAATGGCGAAATTTTATGAGTGGGCAGCGGATTCGTGCGCGGCCACACAATGGATTAAAGCCGTCCGCGATCGTTAATCGTTAAAGAGGGACGACTTGGCCGCTTTCGGTTTTGACGACGGAGGCGGCCTTTTTTGGCGACAATCGCCGAGTCACTCCAGCGCCTTTTGCGCACACTGACGGCCGCTTCGACGCACTTGCATGTGGATTTGCTTATTACCGCCCGGTACCTTGCGGACGTTCGGCGGAACTAACCGTTTACCACTGAAGCGCAAGGGCGGTTTCCGTCGGCCGCGCTATAGCGTATTGTGGCGGCTGCCGATCGGGGACGGACGCGGGATGGGTCGCTTCGGGGCGTTCAATAATGTTGGTCTTGCCCAAGCCGTGCGGCTTTCCGCTCTCGGCCTCGCTGGTCTTGTGCTTGCCAATTGCTCGGGCGGCCAGATGGCCGGCAAGATCGATCCACGTTACGGCGTTGCCGCCAGCGCGCGCGTCATTGAGCCTGGCCAGCCTGTTCCAAAGGGTGGCGGCGTTTATCGCATCGGCAAGCCATATACAGTCGCTGGCCGGGTCTATGTCCCTGAGGAAAATACCAATTACTCGGCGGAGGGCATGGCCTCCTGGTACGGCGACGATTTCCACGGCCGCTACACTGCTAACGGCGAAATTTTCGACATGGCGTCGATTTCGGCGGCACACCCGACACTGCCGCTGCCATCTTATGTGCGCGTGACAAATCTCGCCAATCGCCGATCGATCGTGGTGCGCGTCAATGACCGTGGGCCTTATGAGCGTGATCGTGTTATCGACGTCTCGGTGAAGACGGCCGAGCTTCTCGGCTTTTATGGCAATGGTGTCACGCGCGTGAGGGTTGAATACGTCGGTCGCGCTCCGATCGAGGGGTCGGACGACCGAAAGTTGGTCGCGACGCTGCGCGAAGGCAATCGGGCTATTTCGCCCATCCAGGTTACTTCGAGCAGGCCGTTTGCCCCAGCCTCATTCGACAGTCGCTCGTCGAGGACTTTCGACGCGGCGGGAATTCCGTCGCCTCCAGACCGTCCGTATCGGCTTGGTGAGGACGCGCGTGAACCGTCCTTTGTGCCTGCGCCGACGACGGAACTTGCTGCCGCCGCGCGCCCGCGCATCACTGCGGCGGCGCCATATCGTTCCGGTGAATCCGTCGCATCCCCCGTTTCGGCCTATGTACCGACGCGCTATGATAGCGCGAGTGGCTTCATGAACGGGCGCGGCCTTTACTGAGCCGCAATTGGCCCCCAGAGGTCGCGGAATTGCGGCCTTAATCTCATAGCGCTGCCTATTTAAGAGCTTGGATGATGACGATGCGGGATTTCGCGTTTGGACGTTGGTTCGTGGCCGTCGCCGTGACGGCGAGCCTAGGTACGGCCGTGGTCGCGGCGCCGACGGCAAAGCACGCCCCGGCCCAGGCGACAACGCAAAAAAAGGACGCGCCAAAGAAGGACCCACAGAAAAAAGACGAACCGAATATCGGCGCGCCGCACGCCATTCTCATCGATGCCGAAAATGGTGGTGTGCTCTTTGAACGCGATGCCGACCGTCTGATTTTTCCGGCCAGCCTCGCCAAGTTGATGACGGCGGAATACGTATTCAACGAGGTCAAGGAAGGCCGGCTGAAGCTCACCGACGAATTCATGGTCAGCGAGAATGCCTGGCGCAAAGGGGGCGCACCCTCGCACGGATCGACCATGTTCGCGGCGATCAACAGCAAGGTTCCCGTCGACGACCTGATCCACGCTATGATCATTCAGTCGGCAAACGACGCTTGCATTATCCTTGCGGAAGGGATTGCCGGCAGGGAGGCCGCATTCGCGGAGAAGCTTACTGAACGGGCGCGCGCTATAGGCCTTGCGAAATCGATCTTCACCAACTCGAACGGGCTACCGGACCCTGCTGAACAGGTAACGACACGCGAGCTTGGCTTGCTGGCGCGCCATATCATCCGCACCTATCCGGATTTCTATCAGATTTTCGGCAAACCCGATTACACCTGGAACAAGATCCGACAGCAGAACCGCAACCCACTTCTCGGTGCAATGAGCGGAGCCGACGGACTGAAAACCGGGTTCACGAAGGAAGCGGGTTACGGGCTGGTCGGCTCGGCAGTCCAGAACGGGCAGCGTTTGATCGTCGTCGTAAACGGGGTCAACACGCCGAAGGAACGAGCGGACGAGGCCAAAAAGCTTCTGGAGTGGGGCTTCAGGAACTTCGAGCATCGTATGCTCTTCGCTGAAGGACAAACGATCGGAACAGCCAAGGTCTTTGGCGGCTCGACCGGCCGCGTATCGCTCGTTGCTTCGGACGGCGCTGTGCGGGTGCTTTTGCCGAAGGCCGGGGGCGAGAAACTGATCGCGCGGATCGTCTACCAAGGTCCGGTGCCGGCACCAGTCACGGAAGGCACGCCGATCGGCAATCTCAAGGTCTGGCGCAACGACAATCTGATCCTGTCGACGCCGCTGAAAGCCTCCGAAAGTGTTGGCAAAGGGAACATGTCGCAACGCGCTTTCGATGCTGTGACTGAGATGATCATTGCGCTGTTCCGAGCCGGAGCCGAGCGGCTATGATGAGTGGTGACGCAGCACGGCTGCGTTGATCAAAGAAGGCTGGCTCGCTTTGCGCGGACATTTCATTACGTTCGAAGGCGGCGAAGGCAGCGGCAAGTCTACCCACGCCAGGACGCTTGCGCAGCGTCTCAAATCGGCCGGTATAGAAGTTGTGCTCACAAGAGAGCCGGGTGGCTCGACCGGTGCCGAGATCATTCGGCATATCCTGCTTTCCGGCATTGCAAAGCCGCTCGGGGCGGAAACCGAGGCAATCCTGTTCGCTGCGGCGCGCGACGACCACGTGCGCACGACCATATTGCCGGCGCTGGATGCGGGCCACTGGGTGATTTGCGACCGCTTTATCGATTCAACGCGGGTATATCAGGGCATTCTCGGCAAAGTCGATCAACGCCTGATCCGCAGTCTCGAAAGGGTGACGGTCGGGTCGGCATTCCCGGAACTGACATTCATCATGGATGTCCCCACTCAAACAGGTTTGGCACGCGCAAAGAGCCGTCGTGGACAAGATGCCGCAGACAGGTTCGAGGCTGAATCGGCGGAGTTTCACGAGAAGTTGCGCCAGGCTTATAAGTCTCTCGCCGCAGAAGAGCCCGAGCGCTGCGTCGTCATCGACGGTCGCGCGCCACGAAAGGTTGTAGCCGAGCATATCTGGTCGACTGTACGCGAGCGGCTGAATCCTCAGACGATCGGCATCGCGGAGGCCACAGGAACATGAGCCGCGACGAGTCAGATGAACGGGACAGCAAGCTGCCTCGTGAGACCACGACATTGTTCGGTCACGAAGAGGCTGAGCGCGCGTTGCTAGATGCCTATAAGAGCGGGCGCATCCCTCATGCCTGGTTGATTGGCGGGCCGCCCGGAATCGGGAAGGCGACGCTCGCATTCCGTCTGGCCAGGTTCATGTTCGTACATCCGGACCCGCAAGCCCCGGCCGTGCAAAAAGCGACATCCCTTGCAGTTGATCCGAACCATGCGGTGGCACGACGCATCGCAACGCAGGCGCAAAACGACCTGCTTGTGCTTGAGCGTGGACTCAACGAGCAGACTGGAAAGCCATATACGGTGATACGCGTGGACGACGTGCGACGCACCGTGTCGTTCTTTGGCTCAACGGCAGGCGAGGGCGGATGGCGGATCGCGATTGTCGATGCGGTTGACGATCTTCAGCGGGAAGGGGCCAACGCCCTATTGAAGGTCTTGGAAGAGCCGCCAAAGCACTCCCTGCTCCTTCTCATCAGCCATGCGCCCGGTCGGGAATTGCCGACCATCCGTTCCCGATGCCGACGCCTATTGCTGCGACCATTGTCCACCGACGGCGTTATCCACGCGCTCGCCGAGGCGACCGGCGCGAGCGCGGACGAACCAGAAGTCAGGGCAACAGCCGCGGCTGCCGAAGGCAGTGTCGGCCGCGCCGTTTCTCTCCTCGATGGTTCGGCGCTGGCGCTCCGTCAGCGCATTTTCGATCTATTTGCCCAACTCCCCAATCCCGATCCGCTTGCGCTTCATGCGCTCGGTGACGCCATCGGTGGGACCGATCCCAAAACGCTTGAAGCCTTCATGGATCTGGTCAACGGGTGGCTATCGGGGCGGCTCGCGGAAACCAAACAAGGCAAGGCAAGCATGGCCCGCGTCGCCGAGACCTGGGAGAGGGTCAATCAAGCTGCGCGGGATGCCGAAGCGTACAATCTCGAACGCAAGCCCCTGGTGTTTGCCATTTTCGGAGCGCTTGCCGAAGCCGCCCGCATTTGATCGCGGTTAGATCGGGGTTCGCTTCTTCGCAGCGTTGTGATTGAATTCCGACCACTCGCCGTGCGTTCAGACATTCCGGCTGCATAAGAGCGGCCGATCCTCCGGAGGATGCGATGATCATCAAAACCACACGGCGTCGTTTTGTTGCCGGTGCTACAGCCGCCGCCGGCGCCGCCGCTTTTCCCATGCCCTCGATAGCGCAGGGCGCGCCGCTCACGATCGGCCTGCTGACGGTTAAGACAGGGCCTCTCGCGGCCGGCGGCATTCATTTCGAGGAAGGCATTACCTCGTTTCTCAGGGACAAGAACTTCACTTTGTCCGGGCGCAAGATCGATCTGATCGTCGCCGATACTGGCGGCAATCCCGCGGGTGCCAAGACAAAGGCGCAGGAAGTTGTCGAACGCGACAAGGTCGATATCGTGCTTGGGCCTTTCGCGGCCTTTGAGTTGCTGGCCACTGTCGATTATCTCGCGCAGGCGAAAATGCCGACGCTGGCCTTTGCCGGTGCCGAGGATGTGACGCAACGAAAGGCGGGGCCCTATCTGACTCGCACATCGTACACGTCGGCACAATGTCTTTACCCGCTTGCCGACTACGTTTTCAACGAGATGAAGCTCAAGCGTGCCGCGAGTATGGGCGACGATTTCGCTTTTGGTTACGAGCAGGTCGGAGGATTTCAGCGAGTCCTGGAAGAGCGTGGCGGACAGGTCGTGAAGAAACTATGGTCCCCGCTCAACACCGCGGACTATGCACCCTATGTCGCGCAAATTCCCGAATGCGACGTTGTCTGCGAGGTTCTCGCCGGTTCAAACCCCCTGAAGTTCACTAAACAGGCGCGTGGGCTCGGGATGAAGCAGCCTTTGGTCGGCGGCGCGACTGTTGCCGACGACACCATCATCGGCGCGCACGACGAAAGTGCGGAAGGGCTGATCAATACCAATCCCTATTCGCTCGACCGCGACACCGAGGCGAACAAGCGGTTCATCGCGGTCATGAAGAAGAATTATGGCGACGACGTGCGCATTGGACACTACGCGGCCTGCTTCTATGCCAACGGCCAGATAATCGAAGCGGCGCTCGCAAAAACCGGTGGCAAGTCTGACAACCCCGATGGTCTCGTCAAAGCTGTGCGCGCCGTCACGCTGACCGACACGCCGCGCGGCCCGCTCAGCTTCGATGATTACGGCAATGCCGTCGTCGATGTCTATGTGCGCCGGGCAGAGAAACAGAACGGCAAAATGGTCAATAAGACCGTCAAGACCTACAACAAGGTCACCCAGTTCTGGACGATGAACCCCCAGGAATTTCTCACCCAGCCCGTGTTCTCGCGCGACTATCCACCGATGAAGGGGTAGGCCGAGGCCGTCAGTCGCCGCAATTCGTGATGCAAATCGAGAGGTAAGAGCGGTCGGGATTCTTTTTGCAGCTTGCAATGCATGTGGTTTGCTCGCCACTGCATCGCATGGGGACCGCAAAAGCGCTATGGCAGGAGAACAGAACGAGCGATGCTGCCAGCGCGCCCACAACGATCCTAGAATTAAAATAGACCATGCAAATTTGTAAAAGGGCCACAGATCGTCGGCAATAGTGCCCGGCTATAGGGCCGTCCTCCTTCACTTGCCCCAGTTGCTTGCGGTTGATACCTAATCCCCACACCTCGCCATGGCCGGACTTTCTGGGCCATTCTGAACGAAAAGCTCGAAATGCCGGCCAAGACACCTTTTTACATCACGACCGCGATCTCGTACCCGAATGGTCCGCCGCATATTGGCCACGCCTATGAGGCGATCGCGACCGATGCCATCGCGCGCTTCATGCGGCTCGATGGCTATGACGTCTATTTCCTCACGGGCACGGATGAGCATGGCCAGAAAATCCAGCAGACCGCTACTCGTGAGGGGCTGACGCCGCGCCAATTGCTCGATCGCAATGTGCCTCGCTTCGAGGCAATGGTTAAGCGGATGAATTGTTCGAACGACGATTTCATCCACACAACCGAGGAACGCCATCACCGTTCGTCCGAGGCGATCTGGCAACGGATGGAGCAAAATGGCGATATTTACCTTGGCAAATACGCTGGCTGGTATTCTGTCAGGGATGAAGCCTATTACGCCGAGAATGAGACCCACCTGAACGAGCAGAAAGTGCGCGTCGCGGCGAAAACGGGCGCCCCGGTGGAGTGGGTCGAAGAGGCGAGCTATTTCTTCAAACTCTCTGCCTACCAGGAGAAGTTGCTCGAGCTCTACAAGCGGCCAGATTTCGTGCTGCCGAAGGAACGCCTGAACGAGGTTGCAAGCTTCGTGCGCGGGGGTCTGCAGGATCTTTCGATCTCACGTACCACTTTCGACTGGGGCATTCGCGTACCTGGCAGCGACGGCCACATCATGTACGTGTGGGTGGATGCGCTCACCAATTACATCACCGGGGTTGGCTTTCCGGATACCGACAGTGAGAAATTCAAGCGCTACTGGCCCGCATCGCTTCACGTTATCGGCAAGGACATCGTCCGTTTTCACGCCGTGTATTGGCCCGCCTTTCTGATGTCGGCGGGTATCGCCGTGCCTCAGCGCATCTTCTCGCACGGGTTCTTGTTCAATCGCGGTGAAAAGATGTCGAAGTCGGTCGGCAACGTAATCGACCCGTTCACCATGGCTGACACTTATGGCGTGGACCAGTTCCGCTATTTTTTCCTGCGCGAGGTTCCCTTCGGCCAGGACGGCAACTACAGCCACGAAGCAATCGTCAACCGAATCAATGCCGATCTGGCGAATGATCTCGGGAATTTGGCACAGCGTTCGCTGTCGATGATCGCCAAGGCAAGTGGTGGCAAGCTGCCGGAGCCGGGCACATTCAGCGAAACCGACAGGACCATTCTCGCGGCAGCGGATGCCATGATAGGCACGACGCGCGAATACATGAAAACGCAGCAGCTGCACCAGGTGCTTAATTGCGTCTGGGCTGTCGTAGCCGATGCCAACCGTTACTTTGCGTCCGAAGCGCCCTGGGCTCTGGCAAAGACTGATCCAACGCGACAGGGGACGGTTCTTTACGTTACGGCGGACGTTCTGCGCCAGGTCGCCGTCCTGGCACAGCCGTTTGTCCCAGCGTCCGCGTCGAAGTTGCTTGATCTGCTGGCGATCGGCCCAGAGGAGCGCAGTTTTGACGCGCTGACGCCGACAAAACGGATCAAGGCCGGCGTGGCCTTGCCTTCACCGGTCCCGGTGTTCCCACGCTTCGTGGAAACAGAGGACAAGTCCTGAAGGTCGATGGCAGGAAGAAAAGCGCACGGGGCGAGGGCCCACGCGCCTTTTTCAACGATAGTGCCGAGTAGTTCTTTTCCACGCAGACTGTCTTGACCTGACGCTCCGCTCAAAACTCATGTGTCCGAGAGCCTTGACCACGCCATAGCGTAGTCGCTACGAACTGGCGCAAATGCCCGAGCGTCCTCAGGCATTGTTATGAAAATCATTGATCCATGCTCGTCGACAGTCATTGCCATCTCGATTTCCCGGATTTCTCCACTGAACTCGACGCGGTTATTTCGCGCGCCCGGGCTGCCGGAATTGGGCGCATGGTGACTATTTCGACCCGTGTGAAGAGGCATGCCCAGATACTCGCGATCGCAGATAGGTTCTCTGAAGTCTTCTGCTCCGTTGGGACGCATCCGCACTATTCGGACGAGGAGCTCGACATTGATTCAGCCCGATTGATCGCGATCGCGAAGCATCCAAAGGTGGTGGCGATCGGTGAAGCGGGCCTGGACTATTTCCGCAACAACAGTCCGCGCGATGCGCAGGAGCAAAGTTTCCGCGAACACATCAAGGCAGCGCGGGAGTCCAGACTGCCACTCGTGATTCATTCGCGCGACTGCGATGTCGATATGGCTCGAATCCTGCGGGAAGAAAGCGGGAAGGGCGCCTTTCCGGCCGTCCTGCATTGCTTCACCGGCGGACGCGAACTCGCGTTTACCGCCATTGAGCTGGGGCACTACGTGTCTTTCACTGGCATTCTTACTTTCAAGAATTCAGATGCGCTACGCGAAATAGCTTCGACTTTGCCCGCGAACCGCATCATGGTCGAAACGGACGCACCGTATCTCGCACCGCTGCCATTTCGTGGAAAACGCAATGAGCCGGCCTTCGTTACTGAAACCGCCAAGGTTCTCGCGCAGGCGCGCGGCGCGTCGGATGAGGAAATTGCGCGCCAGACGACCGAGAACTTCTTCCGGCTGTTCAACAAGGTTCCGCGCAAGCTTGCGGATGCCGCATGAGCTTAACCTTTACGATCCTGGGCTGCGGCTCTTCGATGGGTGTGCCGCGGGTCGCACTCGGCTGGGGCTCCTGCGATCCAAACAATCCGAAAAACCGGCGCCGTCGTTGCTCGCTGCTGGTCGAGCGCACTAATGGCCAAGGGCAGCGGACGCGTGTCCTGGTCGATTGCTCGCCGGACCTGCGTACGCAGCTTCTCGACTCCGAAGTCGATTGGCTTGACGGTGTGGTAATAACGCATGAACACGCCGACCACACTCACGGCATTGACGACCTGCGACCCCTCTTCGTCAACAAGCGTCGTCGCGTCGACGTTTACCTTGACGAGCCGACGTCCGAGGCCATGCACGCCCGCTTCGGCTATTGTTTCGCAACACCCTCCGGCAGCGAATATCCGCCTATCGCAAACGAGAAGCGCCTTACGCCTGGTCGATCGGTCACGATCGACGGGCAGGGTGGCTCAATTGAAGTGCTCCCCGTCCTGCAGAACCATGGAGATATCCCGTCTCTCGGTTTCCGCTTTGGCAATGTCGCCTATTCGGCCGACATAAAAAGCCTGCCTGGCGAAAGCATTGCATCGCTTGCCAGCCTCGACGTCTGGATTGTGGATGCGCTTCGCATCAGTCCACACCCAAGCCATTTCAATCTCGCGGAAGCACTGGACTGGATTTCACGGATCAAACCAAGGCGCGCCATCTTGACCAATCTGCACAGCGACCTGGACTACGCAAAGCTGTGCGGACAATTGCCGCCATCCATCGAGCCCGCCTACGACCAGATGACCTTCACGGCGTCCTGAAGCGGCTCGGGGCACGCAACGCCATTTGTTATTTCTCCCGTGTTTTCTGGGGTTATTGGTTATGTTCCATAATATGTCTTATGCGAATCATGTGTTCTTATCGCCGTGACCGACAGGCTTTGCTACGGTCGCGCCGCCACTAATGAGCCCAGCCTCCGCACCTCGATCTCCCAGTGAAGCCCTCACGCGATATCTCCCAACTGATTGAGATCATGGCGGCACTGCGTACGCCAGGCTCCGGGTGTCCGTGGGACCTCGAACAGAATTTCCGCACCATCGCGCCCTATACGCTCGAGGAAGCCTACGAGGTGACGGACGCGATTGCGCGCGACGATTTGGCTGGTTTGAAAGATGAGCTTGGCGATCTGCTTCTACAGGTCGTTTTCCACACGCGCATGGCACAGGAGCAAGGCGCGTTCGATTTTGGTGACGTCGTAGAGACTATCAACGCCAAGCTGGTCCGTCGGCATCCGCACGTCTTTGCGGACGCGGAAGGAAAGACCGCCAAGGCTGTGGAGGGCCTCTGGGAGCGCATCAAGGCCCAGGAGAAGTCCGAGCGCGGAGAAAACGCGCCGAGCGGGGCCTTGGCCGGCGTCCCGGTTGCCCTGCCCGCGTTAACCCGTGCGCTCAAGCTTCAGAACAAGGCCGGGAGCGTCGGCTTCGACTGGAATGATCCGCGTGCCGTCCTCGCGAAGATCCGCGAAGAGGCGAACGAGATCGAGGCCGAGCTTGATCGAAATGACAAAAGCCGAATAGCTGGCGAAGTCGGCGACCTGCTGTTTGCGGTCGTCAATCTTGCGCGCCATCTCGATGTGGATCCCGAGGGCGCGCTGCGGGAAACGAACCTGAAATTCGAACGTCGTTTCTCAGCGATTGAGAGGGCGCTAGCGCAGCGTGGGAAGACGCTGCGGGACGCGACCCTCGCCGAGATGGACGAATTGTGGGACGAAGCGAAGGCGGCCGAGAAAGACCGCCTTCGGTCGTGATTGAAACGCGATCCCCGCCCGAGGCGGCGGCCCGAGATGCTGCGGCCGGAGAGCGGGCCGGGTCCGGGACCGAACCTTTGATTGCCGCTGCGCACGCGGCGCTCACCAGTAAATCCCGGTGTAGCGGACGCGGGCGTCAAACGGATCGCAAAACAGCGCCGCCTCCGGCCCGTAGCACATGGCGTAGATGATTCCGAATGGAATGATGATGCCCCTGCCCCTTTTTGTCCGGATTTAGATCGGCGGTTTCACCTCCGTCGTCCCCGGATATTTGTGTTTCACCATTTCTGCGTTCTTTGCATCAGCGCGCACGCTGAGCTCCAAATGCCCGTCATCTCGCATTTGACGAGACAAAACTTCTGAATGGCGATAGAGCCAACTCAGGCCTGCCCCATCGGAAGGATCGAGCAACAAATGAAGAGTCTGCCGCGCTTCTCCTAGACGCGCTTCTATCGCGGCAAGCAAATTCTCGACCCCCTCCCCGCTCAATGCTGACACAAGAAGCGGGTAGCGTCGATGCTGACGCTCGGCGAAGTTGAAAATTCGTTCGCGCTGGTTTGAATCCAGCCGATCGATCTTGTTCCAAACCTCAAGCAGTCGCGGATCGTCAGGTTCAATGCCGAGTTCGGTGAGAACTTTTCCCACGTCGTGAGACTGCGCTTCAGAATCGTCATGGGAGATGTCGCGCACGTGCAAGATCACGTCGGCTTCGATCACTTCTTCAAGGGTGGCACGGAAAGCCGCCACCAGCATCGTCGGCAGATCCGAGATGAACCCGACCGTATCGGAGAGAATGACACGTGCACCATGAGGCAGTCCAACCGCGCGCAATGTCGGATCCAACGTAGCAAACAGCATGTCGGCCGAAAGCACGCTTGCGGTCGTCATCCGGTTGAAAAGCGTCGATTTGCCGGCGTTGGTGTAGCCGACAAGGGCGACAATCGGATATGGCACACGTTTGCGGCTATCGCGATGCAGCTTGCGCGTACGCTTGACCTTGTCGAGCTCCACCTCGATCCGCGCTATGCGTTCTTCGATCACGCGTCGATCAGCTTCAATTTGCGTCTCGCCCGGGCCACCGAGAAAGCCGAAACCGCCGCGTTGCCGCTCAAGGTGCGTCCATGAACGGACCAGACGACTTTTTTGGTAGGTGAGATGCGCCAACTCGACCTGCAGCGCGCCCTCGCGTGTGCGAGCGCGGCGTCCAAATATCTCGAGGATCAGTCCTGTACGGTCGATGGCCTTGGTGTTCCACGCCTTCTCGAGATTACACTGTTGGACCGGCGAGACAGGGCAGTCCATGACAACGACCGATGCGGACAAACTCTTCGCAAGGCCGGCAATCTCGTCGACTTTGCCCTTGCCGATGTAGGTCGCAGGACGGATTTCGCTGAGTGTGACGAGCCCCGCTTCGACCACGGTCAAATCGATGGCCCGCGCCAGGCCGACGGCCTCCTCAAGGCGCGCCTCCGGCGTTCGCTCATGGGATGACGAGCGTGTCGCGCCCTTGACGGGCGGCTTTTTCAGCCACGGCTCAATAACAATCGCCCGGCCGGTCTCGACACCCGACGTTGTCGGGCTCAGCAGATCAGCGCGCTGATTGCGACGGCGTACTTCCAATCAGGCCTTGTCTCCCGCCGGTGGCTCGTCAGCTCCTTCGAAGAGTTGGATGGGGTGACCCGGCATAATCGTCGAAATTGCGTGCTTGTAGACGAGCTGGGAATGCCCATCCCGTCGCAGCAGCACGCAGAAATTGTCGAACCAGGTCACCACGCCCTGCAACTTGACGCCGTTCACCAGAAAGATGGTGAGTGGGATTTTGCTTTTGCGGACGTGATTGAGGAAGGTGTCTTGCAGATTTTGCGCACGATCGGCCGCCATTGCCGTTTTCCAGTTTTTGCTCGCGTCTAGCGCGCGAGACCTTCTTTGCCCAAGTCCTTCCGCATGTGAGTGAAGAGCATGCGCCGCTTTACCCCTCGCAAAGCGGGGCCCGGGAAGCACTATTAGATTGCAGGTGCTCTCTGGGCGCAAGCATAAGTTCAAAGAAACCCCATCAAGCCTTTGAATAAACGGGGATTTCCTGCATTTTCTGGAACCGGCGCGGCCGCTACGGAAGCCGACCAGCGGCTAGTCGCTGATCTCGGCGTAGTCGTGGTAGTCGCGCCGCAGCCCCGTCGCGATCAGCCCCGGCACGCCATTGCCGACTGGGCGGCCGTCAATGCTCACGACCGGCAAAACCGTCTGGCTGGCCGAGGTGATGAAGGCCTCGCGCGCGCCGTAGGCCTCTTCGACCGTGAAGGTCCGTTCCTCGAACGCCAATCCTTGCGCGTTGATGGTGTCGATCACGACCGACCGTGTGATCCCAGGCAGGATGTTGCTGCCGAGCGGATGGGTAATGAGTACGCCGTCGCGGCTGACAATCCAGGCATTCGATGATCCGCCTTCGGTGATGCGGCCCTGGCTGTCGACAAGCCAGGCCTCGCGTGCCCCGCGCTCCCGTGCCGCCTGCTTTGCTAACACGTTCGGCAGCAAGGCGACCGTTTTGATGTCAACGCGCTTCCAGCGGATGTCGGGCACCGTGACAACCGCAATCCCTTCGGCCGCAACGTCCTCGAGAGACTGCTGATCGCTGTTGCGCGCGGTAACCACAAGAGACGGTCGCGTACCTGCCGCGGGAAACGGGAAATCCCGCCTCGCCACCCCACGGGTGACCTGAACATAGACGATGCCATCGCGAACTCGGTTGCGCCGGATCGTTTCGCGGAGGACGACCGCCAGTGCGGCTTGCGACATAGGAGCAGCAATGCGCAATTCCCCAAGCGAGCGGTTGAGCCGGGCCATGTGACGACGCTCGTCAACAAGCCGACCTCCTCTCACCTCGCAGACTTCGTAGACGCCGTCGGCGAATTGATATCCGCGGTCCTCGACAGCCACCTTGGCGGCGTTGCGAGGCAGATAACGGCCGTTGACGTATGCGATACGTGACATGGAAACGCTAATCTATTCCGAGTGCCTTGAGCTTGCGATGCAATGCCGAACGCTCCATGCCTACGAATTCCGCAGTGCGTGAAATATTGCCGCCAAAGCGGCTGATCTGTGCGACCAGATATTCCCGTTCGAAGACCTCGCGGGCGTCGCGCAATGGCAGGCCCATCAGGTGCTCGCCTCCGTTACCGTTCGGCATGCTCGGCACCATCGAGCCGACGTCCGGCGGCAACATGCTGGCATTCATCACCGCCTCAGGATCTCCGCCCGCCAGGATCATCAATCGCTCGATGTTGTTGCGCAGTTGTCTGACATTGCCCGGCCAATTGTGCGACTGAAGCACCGCCATCGCGTCTTCGCCGATGCGACGCTTCGGCAATCCCGTCGCCTGCGAAATCTGGTCCATGAAATAATCCACGAGGTCCGGTATGTCCTCGCGTCGTTCGGCCAGAGGCGGTACGCGGATCGGAACGACGGCAAGCCGATGGTACAGGTCCTCGCGGAATTTCCCTTCAGTGATCAACGTCTCAAGATTGCGCGCCGTTGACGACACGATACGGACATCGACGGCTATCTTCGCGCTTCCACCGACACGCTGGAATGTCTGGTCAACTAGGACGCGCAGAATCTTATTCTGCGTCTCGCGAGGCAGGTCGGCGATATCATCGATAAACAGTGTGCCGCCATGCGCCTCTTCGAGCGCGCCAGGCTTGCGTCCTTCCGAGCCATTGGATTGGTCAACGCCAAACAGCTCGATTTCCATCCGCTCGGGTGTGATCGCGGCTGCGTTGATTACGACAAACGGTCCATTTGCCCGCCCGGACAGTTGATGAAGCGTTCGCGCCGCAAGCTCCTTGCCGGCCCCTGAGGGACCGACGACAAGTACGCGACTGTTCGTTGGCGCCACGCGATCGATAGCCTGACGCAATTGCCCGACAGTCGCCGACCGGCCGACAAGCGTCGACGGCTGTGGCGCAAGCTGCTTGAGCTGTTTGACTTCGCGTTTGAGCCGGGAATTTTCCAATGCGCGGTCGGCGACGAGAACCAGACGGTCCGCCTTGAACGGCTTTTCAATAAAATCATATGCGCCGTGCTTGATCGCGGCGACTGCGGTCTCGATGTTTCCGTGACCTGAAATCATCACGACCGGCAACTCGGCGTGTTCCTGTTTCACGCTGTCGAGCAGTTGCAGGCCATCGAGCTTGCTGCCTTGCAGCCAGATGTCCAGGAAAACCAGGTTCGGCCGGCGGGTTGCGATTGCGGACAGGGCATCGTCGCTGTTGCGGGCGGTGCGTGTCGTATAGCCCTCGTCCTGCAGGATGCCAGCAACCAAATCGCGGATATCGGCCTCGTCGTCGACTATCAAGATTTCGGCGGTCATGGTGCTACTCGCTTACGCTCTTTTGCTTTTCGGGCTCAGCGGCATCGGCTTTGCCGGCGGCGGCAATCCGCATCCGCACCCAGGCCCCGCGTTGGCCCGGAATTTTCTCGGCGGCATCGCGCAGTTCGATCGTGCCACCGTGCTCTTCAACAATGCGCCCAACGATCGCAAGCCCAAGTCCGGTGCCCTTCTCGCGGGTCGTAACGTAGGGCTCGAGCAACCGGCTGCGATTTTCCTTTGGCAGGCCGATGCCGTTGTCGATGATATCGATCACGATATCGTCGCCGTCCCGCGCCGCGTTGACCTGGATTTTCCCTTTGCCGAGCTCGCCGGGCGGCACTGCTGCGATTGCCTCGGTCGCATTTTTGATGGTGTTGGTGAGCGCTTGCGAAACGAGACGTCGGTCAAAACGCGCCGGCATCGGGTCTTCGCTGATGTCTGCATTGATGTCGATTTCTGAATTGCCGACACGCATCAAGAACACAGCGTGCCGCACCGTATCGGCCATATTCTCGCTGGCGAGTACCGGCTTGGGCATACGGGCGAAATGAGAGAACTCGTCGACCATCCGTCTTATGTCGTCGACCTGCCGGACGATGGTGTCGGTGCACTGTTCGAAAACGCCGCGGTCTTCACCGATCATTTTTCCGTATTTGCGACGTAGGCGTTCGGCAGACAACTGAATCGGAGTGAGAGGGTTTTTGATTTCGTGTGCGATGCGACGCGCGACATCGGCCCAGGCAGATGTGCGTTGGGCGGCGACCAGCTCGGTAATATCGTCAAGCGTCACGACATAACCACGGTCAGAGTCGCCCGACTGTTCGCTCGTAACGCGCACCGAGAGATTTCGCTCGCGATTGTTACGGCTGATGGTGATCTGATCTTGCGGAGAAGCTCCCGATTGAACGGCCGCCATGGTCCCCACGAGTTCGGGCAATACTTCGGTCAAAGGCTGACCAAGTGCCTCGCTTTCTGTTCGCCCGATCAACTTTTCTGCGGAGCGGTTCAGGATGCTCACATTTCCACTGCCGTCGACGCCGATGACCCCCGCGCTGGCGCCCGAGAGCACGGCTTCGGTAAAACGGCGACGGCTATCCATGACGTCGCGCGCGTTCATGATGTCATCACGCTGCGTACGCAGGTCCTGGATCATACGGTTGAATGTTTCGCCGAGGTGCGCGAGATCGCCCTCGGCCTGGCGCACCGGAACGCGAACGTAGAGATTTCCAGCTGATACGGCGTTGGCCGCGCCGATGAGGCGGCGGATCGGTGCCACAAGACGGTTGGCGAAGTTAAATCCGATCCAGACTGCCGAGAGAAGCACGATCAGCGCAATTACGGTGTACATCAAAGCAAACGCAACCTGCACACCGAGGCGACGTGACTCAAGCGCAGCGTATTCGGTGACGCTTGCGCGTGTCGCCTGCAATTGAGGCACGACCCGCGGATCGAGGAGTCGAGTGACGTAAAGATAGGTGTCGTCGAATTGTTCAAGCTTGATGATGGCCGCCACATAGTTGGCGTCCGGCAACAAGACGATTTGTGGCTCCTTGGAGGTGATATGCGCTAAGGCGTCTCGGGGTGGCAGCGCGAAGGTCTGGTTGGTGTTGACGTTCGCGCGCGCAATGACCTTGAGATCTTTGTCGATCACGATCACCGCGCCCAGACCGCGGGCCGCCGCCTGGAAGGTCAGGAACTGGCGAAGTTTGTCCGGGTCCTGTTCAAAAATTGATTTGCTGCGCGCGATCTCGAACGCGGTGATCATTATGTCCGAACGCACGAACTGGGCATGGTCGCGCAGATAGGCTTCCGCGACGATGAGCGAGTTCTCGACCGCAGAGCGCGTGCGCGTAGAGAACAGTCTGTCGAGACCGCGATCGAGAGTAACGCTCGCGACAATCGCGACCAGAATTGCCGGCACGGCGGCAATGACCGAGAACAGGCCGACGATCCGGACATGCAGTCGCGCGGCGGCGCGACCGCTGCGCCTCGCCTGTATGACTTGCCACACTTCGCGGAGAATAATGCTGAGCAAAAGCAGCACCGTCACCGCATTCACAAGCAGCAAGGTCACGACCACGTTGTGCGTGGGTGAGATAGGCGTCAGGTCGGCGAGGACAATGAAAGTGATAAAGGCCGAGAGCAGTGCGAGCCCAACCACGACTGGCCCGATAACGCGCGATTCACTCCGCTTGGCGGGAGCGGCAGCAAGCGCTGTGTCGGCTGTAGCGGCTTGTTCGACGGTCATGGGCCCCGGCGGAAGAACACGGGGGGCACCTGTCCAACTGGACAAGACAACCAAAGGGCTCAGGCCCTCCCCGGCACTGATGCTTTTATACAACAATGTTGCCGAATTGCGACAAATCCGCGGCGCAAAGGCCATATTGCGGGGTCTTTTCAGTTGCCGCCGCGAAACACCTGAATGTCGAGGTCGCGGATTTTCTTCCGCAAAGTGTTGCGGTTAAGCCCCAGCAGATCCGCTGCCCGGATCTGATTTCCCCGGGTTGCTGCCAGGGCCGCCGTAAGCAACGGATATTCGATCTCGCGCAGAATGCGGTGATAGAGCCCGGCCGGCGGCAAGCCATCTTCGAACCCCGCGAAATAAGCTGCGAGGTGGCGCTCGACCGCACCGCTGAGATTTTCGTCGCCCCTCGGCTCTTCGCTTCCAATCGGAAGTGCAGGCTGCGCCAGTTCCGCATCGATCACCGCCGCGGTGATTGTCTCCTGTGGGTAGAGCGCGGCCAGCCGGCGAGCCAGATTTTCGAGTTCGCGAACATTACCAGGCCAGCGATGCCGCTTGAGACGATCGAGCGCGGCCTGATCAATCTGCTTTGGCGGCAGACCCTCTCGCTGCGCTTGCGCGAAAAAGTGGCGGATGAGGTCGGGAATGTCTTCGGTTCGCTCGCGAAGCGGCGGCAGTCGCAAGGGTACGACGTTGAGCCGGAAGAACAGGTCCTCGCGGAACAGACCTTGCTGGATCAAAAGTCGAAGGTCCTTGTTCGTCGCCGCGATGATCCGGACGTCGCTCTTGATGGGCGTGCGGCCACCAACGGTCGTGTATTCGCCCTGTTGGAGCACGCGCAACAAACGGGTCTGTGCTTCCATCGGCATGTCGCCGATTTCATCCAGAAAAAGGGTGCCGCTTTCCGCCTGTTCGAAGCGGCCGGCACTGCGGGTATTGGCGCCGGTGAACGCGCCCTTCTCATGTCCGAATAACTCGGATTCGATCAGGTCTCGCGGGATCGCCGCCATATTGATGGCGACAAATGGGCTTGCGCGCCGTTTCCCGTAGTCATGCAACGCGCGCGCCACCAACTCCTTACCTGTGCCGGACTCGCCGGAGATCATTACGGTCAGGTCGGTTTGCATCAAGCGCGCAAGGACACGGTAGATTTCCTGCATCGCCGACGATCTGCCGACCAGCGGGATTCCTTCAAACTCTTCGCCTTTCGGAGCTGCCGCGCGCGGCTCTTTCGGTTCCGACAGCGCGCGGCCGACGATGCCGATCAGTTCTTTCAGATCGAACGGCTTCGGAAGGTACTCGTAGGCGCCTCGCTCCGAGGCGCGAATAGCCGTCATGAAAGTATTCTGCGCACTCATGACGACGATCGGCAGGTCGGGACGCGCCTTGCGAATGCGCGGGATCAGGTCAAATGCATTTTCATCCGGCATGACGACGTCGGTGATAACCAGATCGCCGTCGCCTTGCGTGATCCATCGCCAGAGAGTTGCGGCGTTACCGGTCGACCGCACCTCGTAGCCAGCACGGGACAGCGCTTGATTGAGCACCGTGCGGATCGCTGTGTCGTCATCGGCAACCAGAATGCTTCCAGTCGGCATATCGTGTCTCACGAATTGGGAACCGGCGATGCATCATCGGCGACGTTTCCGTCACCGCTGTAGATAGGCATAAGGACGCGGAAGATTGTCCGCCTTGGCTGTGATTCACATTCGATGATGCCGCCATGGTCGCCCACAATCTTGGCAACCAACGCCAGACCAAGGCCGCTGCCGCTATGCTTTGTCGTGACGAAGGGGTCGAACAGATGTGGCATCAGATCTTCGGGAACGCCTGGCCCGTTGTCTTTGACGCAGAACTCGAGCGGTAGGGAAACGCGTGTCTTGCTGCCAGGCACAGACAGGCGCACACCGGGACGAAAAGCGGTCGTTAGCTGGATTTCGCCATCGCTTGCGCCCTCGCCGATGGCTTCTGCGGCATTCTTGAGCAGATTGAGAAAGACCTGAACGAGTTGGTCGCGATTGGCGAGAACCGGCGGCAGTGAGGGGTCGTATTCCTCGGTGAATTTGATGTGCCGCGCAAACCCCGACTGGGCGAGCCGTTTCACGTGATCCAGGATCACGTGGATATTCACGGGCTCGCGGTCTATCGGACGTTCGTCCGCGAAGACTTCCATCCGATCGACAAGCTTCACGATGCGATCCGTTTCGTCGCAGATCAATTTGGTGAGCGGCCGATCATCGTCGCCTGCGGATTGCTCGAGAAGCTGCGCCGCGCCGCGAATGCCGGACAGTGGATTTTTGATTTCGTGGGCGAGCATGGCAGCCAACGCGATCACCGAACGCGCAGCGCCGCGATGTGTCAGCTGTCGGTCCATTTTGTCGGCGATGGTGCGTTCCTGCAGCATGACGATGACGTGTTCCGGATATTCGGGAAGCGGACCCACGTACAGATCGACAAGTCGTTCGCCAGGATTTCGCGGCGTGGCCAGGTCGACCTTGTATTCATTGACGGCCGCACCGCGGTGGCGCACTTGCTCGATCAAGGTCAGCAAGGGCGAGCCAAACGGTACGAGCTCGCGCAGCGAGTGTCGGCGCAGCATTGACGTCGATGCATCGAAGAATTGTTCGGCGGCTACGTTGGCGTCAGCAATCTTTCCATCCGGTGCCACCATGATCACCGGATGCGGTAGCGCATGCAGCATCGCGTCGGCTGGACTATGGACAATTGCGGAAAGAGCTTGCGCGCGCGTCATGCCGTAGCCCTCCGGCCGAAATCGTCAAAAGCCTCGGCCAACATCTGCCGTGCACGCTTTGGCTCCTCGGCGGTCAGCACGCGGTTGCGATGGTGTTTGAGCTGCTCGGCCGGCGCCTCGACGGTGACGGCTGCCGCATTGAGCGCCCAGCCGAGATGCTTTCGAGCATGACGGCGGCCGATCGTCAGTCCGTGATGACTCAGCATCTCGTCATACAGCGCATCGATCAAATTGAATTGCTCGACAAGTGACGGCGTGCCGGCGCGCGCGCCCGTTGCGAAGTATTGCGCGATTTGACCGGGCAACCAGGGACGACCCTGAACGGCGCGTCCGATCATGACTGCATCGGCCTCGGAATCGACCAAAGCCTGAACGGCATCAGCGCATGTCTGGATGTCGCCATTGACGACGATGGGAATTGAAACAGATTGTTTGACTGCTCGGACCGCGCGCCAGTCAGCTCGTCCGTCGAAGAATTGACATCGCGTGCGGCCGTGCACGGTGATCAATTTGATGCCGGCCGCTTCCGCGCGCCGTGCAAGGGCGGGCGCATTGATGGTCGACGTGTCCCAGCCGAGCCGTATCTTCAACGTCACAGGTATACGCGCGGCAGACACCGTCGCCTCGATCAAGCTCAAAGCGTGGTCGAGGTCGCGCATCAGGGCTGAACCGGCGGCGCCGTTGGTAACCTGCTTGGAAGGGCAGCCCATGTTGATGTCGACGATGTCTGCGCCCTGCGCCTCCGCGATGCGGGCGCCTTCGGCCATCCATTGCGGCTCGCAGCCGGCGAGCTGTACGACGTGGATCCCTATCCCGCCACCCTCACTGCGAACGCTTGCCTCCCGCTCTCCGCGCGCCAAGCCGGCGCAAGCCGTCATCTCTGATACCACCAGCCCCGCGCCAAGCCGCTCCGCAAGACGACGGAAAGGTGCGTCGGTAATGCCCGACATCGGGGCTAGAACGACGCGATTTGGAACCACGACGGGCCCAATGGCGAGCGGATCGCCAAGCAAATAGTTCGTTTTCTGTGTTACAGGCCTCTTGCCTACCATTTAGGCTGTCCGTTTTAGTGCTCACAGATTAGCCATTTTGCTCCGCAGCGCAAGTGCTGCAATGCAAAAAACTGTTCATTCCGGATAATGGTTACTGCGTTTCCGCGCCGCCCGGAAAGCGCTAAAGCAGTGCGACATCAAGGAGCAGCAGATGGCGCGTGTCGCAGCCATTGTGGTAGCCGCCGGACACGGCGTAAGGGCCGGTGGCGATCTTCCCAAGCAATTTCGCCGCCTCGGTGGGGATACGCTCCTCCAACGCGCCCTCTCCACCTTTACCGGCGTTTCCGCTGTTTCCCTGGTGCAGCCAGTGATACGGCCGGACGACCTCGCACTCGTACGCACACTGACTGACGGTATGGACATCCTCCCGCCCGTTTCAGGAGGTGCCACACGCCAGGCGTCGGTGCGGGCTGGCCTCGAAGCCCTCGAACCGCGTGAGCCTGACATCGTGTTGGTCCATGACGCGGCCAGGCCGTTTGCCACTTCGGAACTGATTGCACGCGCAATTGCGGCTGCAGAAAAAACCGGAGCAGCGATTCCCGGACTGCCCGTGACCGACACGGTCAAGCGCATCGACCAAACAGGAACCATTGAAACGACACTCGATCGCAATTCCATCCGACTGGTACAAACGCCGCAGGCGTTCGCCTTTCCAGCCCTGCTAAAAGCTCATCGGCGCGCCGTCACACACGGCCGCGACGATTTCACCGATGACGCGGCGCTCGTAGAGTGGGCAGGCATGAAGGTCAGCGTATTTGAAGGTGAGCCAGGCAATATCAAGCTCACCACACCGGACGATTTCGCACGCGCAGAAGCCATCCAGGGCGCTTTGCTCGGCGACGTGCGTACGGGCTCTGGCTTTGACGTGCATGCCTTTGGGCCAGGCGATCACGTCACCTTAGGGGGTATCCGAATTCCTTGCGATCGCGCTCTAACCGGACACTCCGATGCCGACGTTGCGCTTCACGCGCTCACCGATGCGATCCTAGGTGCGCTTGCCGACGGAGACATTGGCACGCATTTTCCGCCGACCGATCCGCAATGGCGCGGCGCGTCGTCAGACCGGTTTCTTTTTTTCGCGGTCGATCGCGTGCGAGCCCGAGGTGGTCTTATTGCGCATCTCGATCTCACGATCGTCTGCGAGTTCCCACGCATATCCGCGCATCGCGATACAATGCGCGCGAACATCGCAAGAATCGCGCGTATCGACACAGAGCGCGTCGCCGTGAAAGCGACGACCAGCGAAAAGCTCGGCTTCACCGGCCGGGGTGAAGGCATTGTGGCCTATGCAACGGCAACGGTCCGCCTCCCGTGGGGCAAATGATGCCCGACAAGGATTTGCTCGTTGCAGCGGAAGCCTTATTGGAGCTTTGCAAATCGAAGAAGCTGACCCTCGCGACAGCAGAGTCATGCACGGGCGGTCTGGTGGCTGCAGCGCTCAGTGAAATTCCTGGTTCCTCGGTGGCTCTCGACCGCGGCTTCGTGACCTACTCCAACGAGGCGAAACAGCAGATGCTGGGTGTGACGCCGGCCACGATCGACGTCTACGGCGCGGTAAGCACCGAGTGCGCCGAGGAAATGGCCAGAGGGGCTCTGGCGCACGCCTCGGTCGATCTTGCGGTCTCGATTACCGGCATAGCAGGACCAACGGGCGCGGTTCGCGGAAAGCCGATCGGCCTTGTCTATTTCTGCGCCGCGTCGCGCAGCGGTCGCGTCATCGCGCACGATCGCAAATATGGTGACATCGGCCGAGCAAACGTACGACGAGAAGCCGTCCTGCAGGCTTTGGCCATGCTTCAGGAACTGGCCGAAAAGGAAGAGCCCCAACAGCCCGCCGGAAAGAGCTAGCGGCCGTAGATTTCATCCGCTCTACGTTCGAAAGCAATGGCAAATCGCCGGAAAGCTGCATCGAACATCGCCCCCATCAACACAGCAAGCGTTCGGCTTCTGAACTCGTAATCGATAAAGAACTCAACATCACAGGCTTTGGCATCGACCGGATAAAAGGTCCACCGATTCTGCATCCGCTTGAATGGACCGTTCAGATATTCGACCAAAATCTTCAGGCTTTGCCGATCCAACGTTACGCGGCTCGTAAAGGTCTCGCGAACGATCTTGTAGGCGACGGTCATATCCGCAACGAGAACGGTTCTTCCGTCTTTCTCAATGCGACTCTTGACTGCAAGCGTGCTGCACAAAGGGACGAACTGCGGATACTTCTCAACGTCCGCCACCAGATCGAACATGTCGGTGGCGGCGTGACGGACGCGTCGCTTCGTGGAAAACTGGGGCATTGAGTGATTAGCGGGCAGCGCGCGCAGCTTTCAGCCGCGCAAAGTCTTCGCCTGCGTGATGCGACGACCGGGTCAATGGCGAAGCAGCGACCATGAGGAAGCCCTTGCTGTACGCGATGGTTTCAAGGTTCTTGAACTCGCCGGGCGGCACGAAGCGCTTGACTTCATGATGCTTGCGGGTCGGCTGGAGATATTGTCCGACCGTGAGGAAGTCGACTTGTGCGGAACGCAGATCGTCCATGACCTGCAGGACCTCATTCCGCTCTTCGCCCAGACCGACCATGATTCCGGACTTGGTGAACATCGTCGGATCAATCTCCTTTACCCGCTGCAGCAACCGCAGCGAATGAAAATAGCGCGCACCCGGTCGTACAGTTAAATAAAGCGAAGGCACCGTTTCCAGATTGTGGTTGAATACGTCGGGCCGGGCCTCGACGACCAGCTCGAGCGCCCCGTCCTTGCGCAGGAAATCCGGCGTCAGAACTTCGATCGTTGTCTGTGGGCAACGCGCCCGAATAGCGCGGATCGTATCGGCAAAATGTTGCGCTCCCCCGTCGGCGAGATCGTCGCGATCGACCGACGTCACCACGATATGGGCGAGGCCGAGCTTGGCCGTTGCCTCAGCAACGCGCACCGGTTCATCGGGATCGAGCACACCGGGAAGACCGGTTTTGACATTGCAGAAAGCACAGGCGCGCGTGCAAGTGTCGCCCATAATCATGAAGGTAGCGTGCTTTTTCTCCCAGCACTCGCCGATATTCGGGCAACCCGCCTCCTCGCACACGGTGTGGAGCGCGTTTTCGCGCATAAGCTTTTGCGTGGCGAAATAACCCGCCGAGACCGGCGCCTTGACGCGAATCCAGTCTGGCTTCGGCAGAACGGGTGAATCCGGTCTGTGCGCCTTTTCCGGGTGGCGCGGGCGCGGATTGTTCACGAGGTCAAGGACGACCGCCATGGCTTCTACTTACGGCTGCTGGTGCGTCCCCGCAAGGTCATGCGGCTATGCTTTTCGAATTGCACGCCAGATCAGTAGAAATACGATGGCGCCGATCGTTGCGGTAATCAGATTCCCCCAGAAATCCGGCACGACCTCGAGACGCAATTTTTCAAAAAGAAAACCGCCGACGATCGCGCCCACGAGACCGATGGCAAGATTGTATAACAAGCCTCCGCGCCCGCCGAGAATCTTCGTGGCGAGCCATCCGGCGAGCAATCCGACAATGATCCATGCGATGACGCCCATGACCTTCTCCCGAATTAAGGTGCGGCGCGAATCGGAAATCTATACAACTGGCGGTGAAATGCGAGTGCTCCCCGGCTCTCTGCCGCCCTACTAATGCCGTGACGAAAACGCCAAGACGACGTTCGAAAACGCGTGGCTATGTATTTATCCTCGGTGTTTATACCGCCGCCGTTTTCCTGAGCTCATTACTTCTGTTCGGCGTCCAACCGATGTTCACGCGCATGGTGTTGCCGCGGCTTGGCGGTTCGCCATCCGTCTGGTCGGTGGCGATGGTTTTCTTCCAGTCGATGCTGCTTGCAGGTTATGCGTACGCGCACATTCTGATGACCGCGCGCAATCGATACGTCCCAGTCGCCGTCCATCTTGCTTTGCTCATTGCCGCTGCCCTTACCCTTCCGCTGTCGATTGGCGACTTCTTGGGGTCGCCTCCGACAGGCGCGGCTGCACCTTTCTGGCTGCTTGGTTTGTTCACCGTGTCGACCGGTCTGCCGTTCTTCGCGCTCGCTGCGAACAACCCATTGACGCAGGCGTGGTTTGCCCGGACGCGACACCGCGATGCGCAGGACCCTTATTTTCTCTACGCGGCGTCCAACGTCGGCAGTTTTCTCGCGCTGATCTCCTATGCGGTGTTGTTCGAGCCGGTTTTTACTCTGCGCGCACAAAGCCGGCTTTGGACCCTTGGATTTATTCTCCTGATCGCACTGATTGCCGGTTGCGGCGCTCTGATGCTTCGCAACCAGCGGCGCACCGTGGCAGGAGCAAAGACTGTCGCTGGCGACAAACCAAGCTGGCCCGTGATTGGTCGCTGGGTATTCATTTCGGCCGTGCCGTCCGGCCTCCTCGTCGCGGTGACTGCGTATATTTCAACCGATATAGCGGCAGCGCCCTTGCTGTGGGTCATTCCGTTGTCGCTCTACCTGCTGACCTGGACTCTTGTATTTCAACGGCACGCATTGATCCCGCACAGCACGACGCTGTTTTTGCAGCCCTTTGCAATCGCTGGAATTGTTGTCTTGCTCTATTACGCCGGCTGGATTCCGTTGCTCGATAGCCTGAGCGGGCATCTTGTGTCTTTTTTCATCATCGCAATGGCCTGCCACGGAGAACTCGCGCGAACACGACCAGCTCCGCAATACCTGACGACCTTTTACGTTTCACTGTCCTTCGGTGGAATGATCGGCGGATTGTTTTCCGGCCTGGTGGCACCTTACGCATTCTCATGGGTCGCGGAGTACCCTACTCTTGCTGTCCTGGCTGTCTTGTGCCGTCCCTTCGGACAAGAGACCTGGAGGCCCTTTGAACGTCTGTTATGGCCACTCGATCCGACCTACTGGCCGCAGCTCAGCGCACGGTTCTGGCCGGTCGCCGTTGTGATTGGGCTCGGCTTGCTGTTCTCGCGTTCGATCGGCTTTGATTTTGGCGGCGATCCCGAGCTTCTCAAGGTCGTCATTCTGGCTCTGGTCGCGATATCACTTGTCCTGCTCCGGGATCCTCCGAAATCGGCGTTCGCTGTGGCCATGGCTTTGGCCATGATCTGGCTATACCCGGCCAGTGAGACGCGGCCTGAAACCCTGCGCAGCTTTTTCGGTGTCCACAAAATCTACGAGAGCGACGACGGCCGCTTTCGTATTCTCAAGCACGGATCAACCATCCACGGTGCGCAGCAGATCGAAGATGACGAAGGCCAGCCGATGAACGGCCGGCCGAAACCGATCACTTACTACCACGACAAGTCGGCGATGAGCCGGGTGATTGAAGCGGTGCGCGCCCGGAAAGGCGGCCCTCTGCACGTCGCAGTTATCGGCCTCGGAACCGGAACATTGGCGTGCCTCAGCACTCCCGATGAAACCTGGCGCTTTTACGAAATCGATCCCACCATCGTTGAGATCGCACGCGACCCGAACCGTTTCACTTTCCTGTCGTCTTGTTCTCCGCAAGTGGGGATAGTCATAGGGGATGCCAGACTAACACTGGCCAGGGAGCCGGATCGCCAATTCGATCTCATCATTGTTGACGCTTACTCGTCAGACGCGATTCCGGTGCACCTGGCGACGGCAGAGGCAATGGCGCTCTACAAATCCAAGCTCGCTCCCCAGGGCGTTGTCGTTATGCACATCTCAAACCGCCACCTCGAACTGCACAGCGTGGTTGAAGGCATCGCTGGCGCAAACGGCCTGAAAACCTGGGTCTGGAGACGCGACCAGGATGATTCCGACGACATAAACTACGTCTTCTCATCTGATGTCGTAATTTCTGCGCAGAACGCCGAGGATATCGGCGCCTTGGCCCATGACAGCTCCTGGGTGCTGAACACGCCCAATCCTACGATAAGAACCTGGACCGACGACTATTCCAACGTGGCCGGCGCGCTCTGGCGCAAGTACGTCAGATAGTGTCCGGTCAGATGTTCAGGACGCGACCGTAGGCATCGAGTACGGCTTCCTTCATCATCTCCGACAAGGTCGGGTGCGGGAAGATCGTATGCATCAGCTCTTCTTCGGTGGTCTCCAGATTCATTGCGACCACGTAGCCCTGGATGAGCTCGGTAACTTCCGCACCGACCATATGCGCACCGAGCAGCTGGCCTGTCTTTTTGTCAAAGATGACTTTGACCAGGCCCTGATCTTCCCCGAGCGCAATCGCCTTTCCGTTGCCCACGAATGGAAAGCGCCCGACCCGTACGTCCAACTTCTTCTCTTTCGCCGCCTGTTCGGTCAGGCCGACTGAGGCGATTTGCGGCGAACAGTACGTGCAGCCCGGAATCATAAGCTTGTTCATGGGGTGAGGGTTAAGCCCCTTGATCGCCTCAATACAGACGACACCCTCATGCTCGGCCTTGTGCGCAAGCATCGGTGGTCCCGACACGTCTCCGATCGCATAGATTTCCGGAACATTTGTCTTGTTGAATTGATCGACGACGATGATCCCGCGATCGGTTTTGACGCCCAGCTTTTCCAACCCAAGGTTCTCGATATTTCCGACGACGCCAACGGCCGAGATGACGCGCTCGAACGTGATCGATTGCGTCTTGCCGCCTTCCTCGACGGAGGCGGTCACGCTGTCAGCCTTCTTGTCGAGCTTGGTCACCTTCGCGTTAGTGTGGATCTTGATGCCCTGCTTTTCAAAACTCTTGCGCGCAAAAGTCTGAATCTCCTGATCCTCGACCGGAAGAATCTGCGGCAATACCTCGACGACTGTCACCTCCGAGCCGAGCGTCCGAAAGAAAGATGCAAACTCCATTCCGATGGCCCCCGAGCCGATCACCAGGAGTGTTTTCGGCACGTGATCGGGGACCATGGCTTCGAAATAGGTCCACACCAGCTTCTTGTCAGGCTCAATGCCAGGCAACACGCGCGGTCGCGCGCCTGTCGCAATGATGATGTGCTTTGCCTGGTATTGACCGGCGCCGAGCGCGCCTTTTGGCGCTTCGCTCTTCGAGGCCTTCACCGACACTTTGCCCGGTGCATCGATTGCGGCTTCGCCCCAGATGATCGAGACCTTGTTCTTCTTCATCAGGAAGCCGACGCCATCGTTCAGTCGCTTCGACACCGCGCGCGAGCGTTGCACGACAGCCTTGGGGTCGTAGGCGACATTATCGGCCTTCAGGCCGTAATTCTTTGCGTGCTGGAGGTAGTGAAAAATTTCAGCCGAACGCAGGAGCGCCTTGGTCGGGATGCAACCCCAGTTGAGACAAATACCACCGAGATAGTCGCGCTCGACGATCGCCGTCTTGAAGCCAAGTTGCGCCGCGCGAATGGCCGTGACGTAGCCGCCGGGCCCGGAACCGATGATGAGGACATCAAAATTGGTGTCAGCCATAGGCCCGTCTGCCTCCTTCGCGCCCCGATTGAATGTATCTCAAATTAGGCATGTAATGACTGTCATAACAGGGGAAACGTCATGAGCAGGACACTCAGCCGCCTTGCGGCTATCGCAGTCTTTTTGATTGCGCAAGCGGACGTTGTGACCGCTGCCGAAGTCAAAGTCTTCAGCACTATCGGCGTGCAGGCGGCTCTCGAAGAACTGGCGCCCAAGTTCGAGCAGGCAACCGGCAATAAGCTCAATATCACCTGGGCCACAGCCGCGATCCTCGTCAAACGTGTACAGGCTGGTGAAACCGCCGATCTAATGGTTTTGACTAAGCAAAGCCTCGACGCCCTAACCAAAGACAACAAGGCGACCACCGGCAGCGATGCGATCTTCGCGAACTCAGGCATGGCCGTAGTCGTGAAGAAAGGCGCACCCAAACCGGATATCTCCACGCCGGATGCTTTCAAGCAGGCGTTGCTCAACGCAAAGAGCATCGCTTGGTCCGATCCGGCGGCCGGAGGCGCAAGCGGCGTCCACTTCGCTAAGGTGATCGATCGCTTGGGTATTGCGGATCAGGTCAAAGCCAAGACCAAGCATCCGCCCCCGAGCGGCAATACGGCCAACCTCGTCGTTGCAGGCGAGGCCGAACTCGCCGTCCAGCAGGAACCCGAGGTGATGTCGGTGGCGGGTGTCGACATGGTCGGCCCGCTGCCTGGCGATCTTAACAACATCACAGTCTATGCCGCCGGCATCGGAGCAGGCAGTCAGCAGTCGGATGCGGCCAATGCACTGATCCGTTTTCTGCACACTCCGGAAGCGCAGGCCGTGTTCAAGGCGAAGGGCCTTAAGCCGGCGGACGCGCCGAAAGGAACCTAGCCCGCGGTTAAGTAACGTACTGGGCGACGCCGTTGCCGAACGACCAGTTCTCCTTCTGAACTTCGAGGAGATTGATGAAGACGTTCTGCGGCCGCAAGCCGGGCTGCTGCGCGAGCAACTCGACGATGCGCGCGAATAGCGCCTTCTTCTGATCGACGTTGCGTGAGTTGGTGACGGTGAGCTGAATCAACACCAGGTCATCGGTGCGTTGAATGTTCAGGTAGGTCGTGCTGTAGAAAAAGCCGTCGTGGTCGTGCTCGGTGACGACCATGAAACGATCTTCTTCCGGCACGACGAAGGTCTCGCGCATGGCGCGATAGATTGCCTCACCGATGGCCTTCTTGTAGGCGGCTGGCTTGCCCTTGCGCAGGTCGATGCGGACCAGTGGCATCAGACCACCATCATCACCGGGTTTTCGATGAGGGTCTTGAACGCAACGATGAGCTGACCGCCGAGCGCGCCGTCGATTGCGCGATGATCGCACGACAGCGTCACGCTCATGATGGTCGCCGCCTCGATCTTGCCATTGCGCACGACGGCCCGTTCTTCGCCCGTGCCGACCGCCAGAATGGTCGACTGCGGCGGATTGATCACGGCTGTGAAATCCTTGATGCCGTACATGCCGAGGTTCGAAACTGACGATGTTCCGCCCTGGTACTCATGTGGCTTGAGCTTGCGGTCACGCGCGCGCGCGGCGAGATCGCGCATCTCGTTTGAGATTGCTGACAGCGACTTGGTCTCGGCATTGCGTACGATCGGAGTGATGAGACCGCCGGGCAACGCCACAGCCACACCGATATCGGAGTGTTTGTGCTTGAGCAGACCCGCTTCGGTCCAACTGACATTGGCATCCGGGATGCGCTGGAGCGCGAGTGCCAACGCCTTGATGACGAAGTCATTCACCGAAAGCTTGTACGCGGGTTTGCCGTCTTTGTTCTTCTGCGCGGCGGCATTGATCTCCTCGCGCGCGGCCATCAGCCGACCGATATCGCAGTCCATCGTTTCGTAGAAATGCGGGATCGACTGTACCGAGGCCGTCAGCCGTTGTGCGATGGTACGCCGCATGCCGTCATGCGGGATCAGTTCGTACGAACCTTCCTCATAGAGCGAGCGGATCTGCGCATCCGACATCACCCGCGCGGCGAGGCCGTCAGCGGCAGGGGGACCGCTTGGCGCGCGCAATCCCTTGCCTGACTTCGCCTGATCGACGTCGCGAGCGATGATCCGGCCATTTGGGCCCGAGCCCTGAACGCTGTTCAGGTCGAGGTTGGCTTCTTTCGCCAAGCGGCGGGCCAAGGGCGAAGCGAAAACACGATTGGCGCCCGCGGGGCGAGCGCTTGGTACCGCTGCAGCGGGAGCGCGAGGCGCAGGCGCAGCCTGAATTGCCGGTGCCGGAGCAGATTGCTTTGTGTCACCCTTTTTGGGCTCTTCTGCCTTGGGAGCCGTCGGCGCTTTGACGTTTGCGCTCGCCGCTGCCTTTACGTCTTCGCTTTCGTTTGCGAGCACGGCGATGACCGAATTCACCGCCACGTCCTGGGTTCCTTCGGGCACGACAATCTTGGCAAGCGTGCCATCGTCGACGGCCTCATACTCCATGGTCGCCTTGTCGGTCTCGATCTCAGCGATCACGTCGCCCGATTTGATCTTGTCCCCTTCCTTCTTGAGCCATTTGGCCAGGTTGCCCTTCTCCATCGTGGGCGACAGCGCCGGCATGAGGATGTTGGTGGGCATCGCGCGACCTACCGGTAACAAACGGCCTTCGCCGCCTCGACGATTTCGGCCACCGACGGAAGCGCCAACTTTTCGAGATTGGCGGCATAAGGCATCGGCACGTCTTTCCCCGACACGCGCGCGACTGGCGCGTCGAGATAATCGAAAGCGTTCTCCATGACCCGCGCTGCGATCTCAGCGCCCACCCCGCTTTGTTGCCAGCCCTCCTCTACAGTCACCAGCCGGGCAGTCTTCTGAACCGAGGTCACGATGGTCTTGGTGTCCATTGGCTTGATCGTACGCAGGTCGATCACTTCGGCATCGATCCCTTCGCCGGCCAATTCGTCGGCGGCCTTGAGCGCGTAGCTCATCCCCATCGACCAGGAGACAATCGTCACGTCATTCCCCGGGCGCACGATCTTTGCCTTGCCGATTGGAAGCACGAAGTCATCGAGCTTGGGCACCGGTGAAGAATGGCCGTACAGAATTTCGTTTTCGAGGAAGATCACCGGATTGAGATCGCGGATCGCAGCCTTCAGCAAACCTTTGGCATCGGCGGCGGTGGACGGAGCAATGACCTTCAGGCCAGGAACGTGGGAGTACCACGCGGAATAGTCCTGGCTGTGCTGCGCCGCGACGCGCGCGGCGGCACCATTCGGACCGCGGAACACGATTTGGCAGCCCATCTGTCCGCCTGACATGTACAAGGTCTTGGCGGCTGAATTGATCACCTGATCAATCGCCTGCATGGCGAAGTTGAATGTCATGAATTCGACGACGGGCTTCAGTCCGGCGAGCGCTGCGCCGATCCCCAGGCCTGCAAATCCGTGCTCGGTGATCGGCGTGTCTATGACCCGCTTGGCGCCGAATTCCTGTAACAAACTCTGCGTGACCTTGTAGGCGCCCTGATATTCGGCGACTTCCTCTCCCATCACGAAGACGTCTTTGTCGCGGCGCATTTCCTCGGCCATCGCGTCGCGCAGCGCTTCGCGCATGGTCATGCTGACCATCTCGGTGCCTTCGGGAATGTCGGGATCGCTTGCGATCTGCAGGGCGGGCGCTTCCGGAGCCTTGGCTGCTTTTGGCGCCGGCGTTTCCGGTGCTTTCGCCTGGCTTTTTTCAGCTTTGGCCGGCGCAGCGGACTCGGCTGCTTTCCGCTGCTGAGCGGGTTTTGTCGCTTTTATCGCGGCCTTGTCCTCACCCTCGCCGAGAATGACAGCGATGGGAGTGTTGACCGCGACATCGGCGGTGCCTTCGGGTACCAGAATTTTTCCGAGCGTGCCCTCGTCCGCCGCTTCAACCTCCATCGTCGCCTTGTCGGTTTCGATTTCGGCAATCACGTCGCCCGATTTGATCTTGTCGCCTTCCTTCTTGAGCCATTTGGCGAGATTGCCCTTCTCCATCGTCGGAGACAGTGCAGGCATGAGGACTTCAGTCGGCATGGGTCGTTATTGCTTTCCGGACAACAGAACTAGCGATAAACGTCGGTATAAAGCTGGGATACGTCAGGCTCGGGATCGTGGGTGGCGAACTCGGCAGCCTCGTTGATCACATCGCGCACTTCGCTGTCGATTTTCTTGAGCGCGTCCTCGCTGGCAAATTTTTTCTCGAGGATTCGTTGGCGTGCCATGTCGATCGGATCATGGTGAGTGCGGACCTCGTCGACCTCTTCACGCGTGCGATACTTGGCCGGGTCCGACATCGAATGTCCGCGATAGCGGTAGGTCAGCATCTCAAGAATATAAGGACCTTTTCCGGATCGGCACCATTGCGCGGCCTTCTCGCCTGCGGCTTTCACGGCGCGCACATCCATGCCGTCGACCTGGTCGCCGGGAATGTTGAACGACAGACCGCGCCTGGACAGGTTCACTTCAGCGGAGGAACGCGAGATCGAGGTGCCCATGGCGTAACGATTGTTCTCGATCACGTAGATGACCGGCAATTTCCAGAGCTCCGCCATGTTGAAGCTCTCGTAAACCTGACCCTGATTGGCTGCGCCGTCGCCGAAATAGGTGACCGAGACGTTGTCATTGCCGCGGTAACGATTGGCAAAGGCAAGGCCGGTGCCGAGCGGCACCTGCGCACCCACAATGCCGTGACCGCCGTAGAACCCTTTCTCCACGCTGAACATGTGCATGGAGCCGCCCTTGCCCTTGGAATAGCCGTGCGCGCGTCCGGTCAGCTCAGCCATTACGCCTTTGGCCTCCATACCGGTCGCAAGCATGTGTCCGTGATCGCGGTAGCCGGTAATGACCTGATCGCCCTCCTTGAGGACCATCTGCATGCCGACGACTACGGCTTCCTGACCGATGTAGAGATGGCAAAAGCCGCCAATCAGTCCCATCCCGTACATCTGCCCCGCTTTCTCTTCAAAGCGGCGGATGGTCAGCATGGTGCGATAGGCGGAGAGCTCCTGCTCCTTGCTGAAATCAGCGACGGGTCTGGTGTCGGCGCTCGGAGTTTTTTGGGCGACCGCCATTGGCTCTCCCTGCGAAAGCGTCCGGCTATTGTGACAGGGCGTCGGTGGGCTTTCCAAGCTCCCAATAGCTTAAATTGCGCGGCCGCGAAAGCGCGAGACCGTCGCGGGAATTGCGCAAAACAGGTTGAAAATGGCCAAAAATTTCAAACCGTCCGGTGGATAACGCCGATGCCCGGTTGCGGTTGCTATCGGGGTCGCAAGAGGAGGGTCAGATCGCGTGGGTCGGCATAGCCGACCAGGGCACGAGCGCGTTCATCCAGCATGTCGGGATCGATGCTGTCAGCGCGCAAAAGTGCAACCCGTCGCTCCCAATGCGCTCGTTCGGCCTTTAGTCCGGCGAGCTCGCTCTTCATGGAGGCAAGCTGTTGCTCGAGGTCCTGTTGTGCCCGTAACCCATGGTTGCCGGTGAACGCATTCGCGGCGAAATAGCCGATAAACAAGGCGGCAAAGATATAAAGACCGAGGACAGTCAGAACAGTGCGGCGGCGGCGATGCGTGACCATGATGCGCCAAGATCGCCCAAGCCCGTTAAGGCGCCTTTAAATTTCGAAACTTTTTGACGACGGCAAATCTTACCGCAAGCCGCCCGGGTCATGAATGCCGCACGGGTCGTCCGGTGTTATAGAGGGCAATCGACGCCAGAGGCCGACCATGTTCCGCATTTTTGCCGTGGCCGTTGTTCTTGCTTCTCTGCAATTCGCCCGTCAACCGCAACGACGCAGTATTACACCTCGGCGCCCTGGTGCGCGGTGATATCGCTCGGGGCCGGCGATGTGCACTGGGAGTGCATCTACCGATCGATTGAGCAATGCCGGACGACCATCCTTGCGGGCAATCGCGGCTTCTGTAATCCAAACCCGTACTATGTCGGAGCTTCCGAGCCGCGGCGGTCGCGTCGCGCCCGTTCGTATTAATCGCGTTAGATCCTGTAACGAAGTTCGTTGAGTACGAAATTGCCCAGCCGCTTGCCACGGTTGCGCAGAACTTTCAGCACCCCGTGATCGACAAAATAAGTCAGCAGAATCGAATCACGCGTTTTCACTCGGTTATGAACCGGGTCGGCGGAATGCCACGTGTTCTTGCCGACCGCAAAGGCATAACCCGTGTTGGGTGCAAACCGCATTTGCGATTTCTTCGGCATGGAACCGTCAGGCAATTTCTCGTGAAAGATCGTCCCGATGTCGGTGTTGGCATCGTCCTTCGGCAGGTAAAGCTGGACAGTGATGCCTTTCCAATGCGTGTCGGTGTGCGGCGTAATGAGATATCCCGGAATGTCGCGAGTGAGAATCGGGATCGGGTACATGCCGACCTTGGCGAACTGCTCACCGAAGCGTTTCGAAAGTCCGGGCGCCAGGCGCCGAATGAAGGCTTGCTTGACCGGCTCGGAGCACAGTGCGCGACCGACCACGTCCCAAAGGGCGTGCTTCTCCGGCGGCAGATTTCGAATGTACTCCGGAAACAGATCGATCTTTACACGCGTGTGCGTGCCGTCCCTGAGATCGTGCCCCTTGCTTCGGCCGTGCATCGGCCGGTAGTCGGTGGACTCCGGCATCAGAGTCAGAATCTGCGCGTATATGTCGTCGGGAAACACGCGATCGAATTCCAGATGGAAGAATGGTTTTTCGACCGCCCGTGACCCGTCAATCGACCCCACGATGAAATTGGCCAGGCGCTCGGCTGTTCGGCGGCGATCATAGGCTGAAAGCGTCGTGCTCTTGTCCATCGCACCCACTCGAGTTTGTGTTTCGATAGCAATGTGCGGCGAAATGGGCGGCGAAGGCAAGGTGCCCTCGCCGCAATTATCGTCGCGATTTGAGAACTTCGCGTCCTGCGTATTTCGCCTGCGAGCCGAGTTCCCCCTCTATCCGAAGTAGTTGATTGTATTTGGCCGTTCGATCGGAACGGGCAAGCGACCCGGTTTTTATCTGACCACAGTTGGTAGCCACCGCAAGGTCGGCAATGGTCGAGTCTTCTGTCTCGCCGGAACGGTGCGACATCACCGCCGTGTAGCCAGCCTTGTGTGCCATTTCGACTGCCGTGAGCGTTTCAGTGAGGGTGCCGATCTGATTGACCTTCACAAGGATGGAATTGGCGATGCCCTCCTTGATCCCCTTCGCCAGCCGCGTGGCATTGGTCACGAAAAGATCATCGCCTACGAGCTGGCACTTTTTCCCTACGAGATCGGTCAGAAGCTTCCAACCTTCCCAGTCGTCTTCCGACATTCCGTCCTCGATCGAAACGATAGGATAACGCTCGATCAGATCGGCGAGATATTTCGCCTGATCCTGACGTGAGCGCTTGGTCCCTTCGCCCTCATAGACATAGGTTCCGCCCTTGAAAAATTCCGTCGCCGCGCAGTCGAGCGCCAGCATCACGTCACCGCTGGCCCTGTACCCGGCCTTATCGATTGCCTGCATGATAAAGTCGAGCGCAGCTTCCGCCGATTTGAGGTTGGGAGCGAAGCCGCCTTCGTCACCAACATTGGTGTTCAGTTTGGCGGCGTGAAGTTGCGCCTTGAGCGTGTGGAAGATCTCTGCGCCGGCGCGCAGTCCCTCGGCAAACGTCTTCATCCCCATCGGCATGATCATGAATTCCTGAAAATCGATGGGGTTGTCGGCGTGCACACCGCCGTTGATGATATTCATCATCGGCACAGGCAGCGTGCGCGCGGCCGTGCCACCGACATAGCGATAGAGGGGTGCCTTGTTGGCGGCCGCCGCGGCCTTCGCAACGGCGAGGGAGACACCGAGAATTGCGTTGGCGCCGAGCCGGCTTTTGTTTGGCGTACCGTCCAGAGCGATCAAAGTTTCATCGATTTTTGTCTGCGCTTCGGCGTCCATTCCGCCAATGGCGTCATAGATTTCGCCGTTGACCGCATCGATCGCCTTGCCGACCCCCTTCCCGCCGAAGCGCTTCTTGTCGCCGTCGCGCAGTTCGACCGCCTCGTGCGCGCCGGTCGAGGCGCCCGACGGGACAGCGGCACGGCCCCTGGATCCGTCTTCCAGGATGACATCGACTTCCACTGTCGGATTGCCCCGGCTGTCGAGGATTTCACGGCCGATGATGTCGGTGATGGCGGTCATGGATGGGTCCGATATTGGTAATGCGGGGCTTCTACAGGATCGATTATCTTGTATCTATAGCTCATTGCACTGGAGAAATTCCCTGCATGTGGCGTTTATGTCGCGTCCAGCCTCAACTCACGCGGAGAAGCGCTGTTTCGCTACCGTCATCGGTGCGCAAAAACAAATGGCCGTATACGTCGGAAATCGTGATGATGGGATTGGAAACGGTTGGCAGTGAACAAATCGCCGTATCGCTCGGTCACTAGGGGCCGCCGCGATGGTGAAAAACGGCGGCCCCTGCTGACAGCTACAACACTGGGGAGCTTTGAGGCCGTTGGTCGAAAGTACGCCAATAAAGGCCCGTCACACGGCGTATGTAGGGCAAAATCCCTTCTTCATTTTTCGGGTCGCACACGCTATATCGGAGACATGTTGTGGCGTACCTCTCGCGGCAGGCCACTAAACGCGGCTGCTGCTTTCATATAATGGCACGGAAGACCAAAGCCCATTTGAAGCTGCGACCTAGAAAAGTCGCTCTCCCTCCAGTCGTCAAGAAAGATCCCCTAGACGAATTCAAGAAAACGTCGCCGCACTATAAGTTTGAAACGACACCGGGCGGCCAGCGCATGTTATCGGCCCCAAACGATAGCGAGCGTTCTTTGCTCAGCTTCCAGCCCTTTGCACAGCGAGCCTTGGCAATTGCGCAGGAACATCGCCTAAGGATCAGACCGCATTCAGTTCAGGGGCGCATGTTCAAAACGCTTTATAATTTTGTCGTTATTTTTCCTTAACCGCCGTCACAACCTACAAGCCGGACGTTGGGACCACTACCGAAAGCGGAAATTAATTGAGGGCTACGGTGCCGATATGCGAGAGGAAATTGCACAGTGCAGGCGTCATGGACAGAAGCACGACGCCTGCAGGGTGCATCATGTTGCGTTGGCGATCAGGAATGTTTAGCCGCAACGCCGAATTCTTTTGAACGAGCCATCGTCGCGAGTAATGGTGACAGTGCGGCATCCGCCAGCCCGGGCGTAGCCACGATACCCATCATGATACCCACGATACCTAGGACTGTCGTAGTCCCGGTAGTGGTCGCGGTGACCCACACTCACGCCCCCGACCGGGGTATCAACAGTCACTTGTGCGAACGCGGGAACTACAGGCGTGGCGATTGCGATACCCGCAGCCGCCAACAAACCAACCAAAATCGTGCGCATGTTCCACCTCTCTGGAAGTTGTGAATGTCTACGTTTCAAGTGAAAAAATGTTCCGGCCAAAGCCCGGAACATCGTTAATTGGATAAATGGCTCGGTGAGCTAGAGAACAGTCGAACATGAATGGCTCGCTTCAACTTTTTGACTATCCAGGCGAGCTAGTTCGGCAGTCCTGTGAGGAATGCGGACGCTCGGGCAATATCGAAAACAGAAATTAATTGAACGCTACGGTGCCCATATGCGGTTGCCGGATTTGCGTGAGGAAAATGCACAGTCCAGGCGTCATGGACAAATGCACGACGCGCGTTCGATCTAGTTCCGAAAGCCGAAAAGTTTCTTGCTTGGTGAGTGCCGAAAGAAAGTGGCCCGCAACGGAAAGGGGACCAACCGTCATGGGCCAAGGTTGATAATAGAACAGGTTTGAACCATTCAACACTGACACGGCGTGAACGGGCTTTTAAGTTGGACCTTGGGCCAACGCACAGCAGTTAGGCGGGGACGGGCGTTCAAAAAGAAACCGGCCCTTGGCTTGATATGAAGCCAGGGCCGATGCAGTTACATGTCACCTTGTGGTTAAAGGGTCGGTCAGACCAATGGCGAAGAAACAACTGCAGCTGGGCGGCCCAACCCCGATCCCTGGTTCCCCGGACCGGGCCGTCCTCGACCGCGTGCCGAACCCTCATACGGGCACGAACTATATTGCACGATTCACGGCCCCTGAGTTCACGACCCTCTGCCCTATCACCGGTCAACCAGATTTTGCGCATCTGGTGATCGACTATCTGCCGGCGCGGTATCTGGTCGAATCCAAATCGTTCAAGCTCTATCTCAACAGCTTCCGCAATCATGGCGCGTTCCACGAAGATTGCACGGTAGCGATCGGAAAGAAGCTGACGGCGCTGCTCAAGCCGAAATGGTTACGGATCGGCGGATATTGGTATCCACGCGGTGGGATGCCGATCGATGTGTTCTGGCAGACCGGCAGATTGCCGAAAGACGTCTGGGTACCGGAACAAGGCGTTGCCCCCTATCGCGGCCGCGGCTAGATCGCCCGAGTCTGTCGGCGCATTTGCAGGGCACAGACCCATCCCGTTACGGCGAGAGCGACCGCGCCGACGAGCAGCACAGCATTGACGCCAATGCTCTTGAGCCCGATGCCGTAGACCACGGGACCTGCTGCCTGACCGAGGAAGAAGAACATGGAATGGGCGGCCGTCGCCGAACCGCGTGCTGTCGGCGCCAATTCCGTGACGTGGACCTGGATGCAGCCGTGCAGCAGGTAAAATCCAAAACCCATGATCACGAAATTCGCGAACTCGATCGGCCACGGCATGCGCAGTGCGATGACGAGGAGACAAAACCCCATCGTCATGCCGCCCGCTGCCATGAGCCGACGCTCGCCGACGTTTGCAAGCAGCCACGCGACCAGAAAAGTGTAGATGACGCCACCAATGCCAAACCCGGCGAGAACCACACCCGCTACCGAAGAGCGCTCCACGCCATCCGTGCGCAGTAATCCCGCCATGTAGGGAAACACACCAAACAGAAACACAGCTTCAATGAAGACCGCGCCGAAACAATACTTCGCCATCGGATTGCTGAAGATCGCGCGATAATTCGGAATCAAGGTCGACAGGTCGAAACGCCCGGGCTTCTCGCCCATATTTCGAAATCCGGGAATGGCAACGGCGAGTGCGACGAGATCAATTGCGCCGGTGAAAAAGAACACCGCGCGCCATCCAAAGATGTCACCGACCACACCTGCGCCCGACGCCCCGAGCAGGTTGCCGCTCATCGCCGCAAATAACAGCCGACCAATCGCCACTTGGCGTTGCTGCACCGGAACCCGGTCGCCGGCTACGGCCAGCGCAATCGGAAATACTCCGCCCGCGGTAGCGCCCGCCACCACGCGTAGCGCCATCAGTGTTTCAAAATTCGTGGCGAGCCCGCACGCCAATGTTGCGACGCCAACGATCAGCATGCAAAGCGCTATCAAGCGCGTCTTGCTGAACATGTCGGCCAATGCGCCGAGGACTGGCTGCACAAGCGCATAAGGCAAAGTGAAGCCGGTTGAGAGCATTGCAGCGGTCGTCGTCGTTACCTTCAAATCCTGCGCGATCTGCGGAATGACAGGATCGACCGAGCGCATGAAAAGCGTCGTCGCGAAGATGACGAACGCCATGAGATTGAGAACGCGTCCCATGGAGACGGTATGCGCGCCTCAGCTCTTGGCCAGCCGATCAAACTCGACCAGCTTGCGCAGGAGTGGCTCCATCTCTTTCACGGGAAGCATATTGGGGCCGTCGGAAGGAGCCTTGTCGGGATCCTGATGCGTCTCGATGAATAGACCCGCCACTCCCACCGCGGTTGCCGCCCGCGCAAGCACGGGCACGAATTCTCGTTCACCACCGGATGATGTGCCCTTGCCGCCCGGCTGCTGCACCGAATGGGTGGCATCAAAGATCACGGGAGCTTGCGTCGTTTGCTTCAGGATCGGCAGCGCGCGCATGTCCGACACGAGCGTGTTGTAGCCAAACGACACGCCACGTTCGGTGACGAGAACGTTGCGATTGCCGGCGCCCGTGATCTTTTCAACGACGTTGCGCATGTCCCATGGCGCCAGGAACTGACCTTTCTTGACGTTGATGGTCTTGCCCGTTTTCGCGGCTGCCTGGAGAAGATCCGTCTGGCGACAGAGAAACGCGGGGATTTGCAGGACGTCGACGACCGGCGCGACACGCTCGCATTGCTCTGCATCGTGTATATCGGTGAGTACAGGCACCTTCAGCTTGTCGCGAATCTCGGAAAAGATCGGCAGCGCCTGTTCGAGACCGATGCCGCGCGCCGAGTTCGCTGACGTCCGGTTAGCTTTGTCGAACGATGTCTTGTAGACGAGCCCAATACCGACGCGCGCAGCAATTTCCTTCAGCGCCGTCGCCGTCTCGAGGGCGTGAGCCCTGCTCTCAAGCGCGCAGGGCCCGGCGATCAGCGCCAATGGCAAAGTGTTGCCAAAGCGAACATCGCCCACCACGGCAATGGAATTGGGTTTCTGGTCCAAGATTTAAATCCTTGCGGGGCGGACCATGAAGGGACGCAAGCTGTTGGTCAACCGGGCTTCCGTGTCGCTGGCTCGAACACAAGGACCGCCCCCATCGCATCTTCCGATCCGATAATCGCATCGTTGCCGACATAGAGCCCCGCAATGCCGGCAAGTTCGGGTAACGCCTGCAATCGGCTCGGCGATGTCACGGCAAAGCGAAGTGCCGCCAGTCGCGCTCCGCGCGACATGTCGGGAGCCTTCACGCCGAAGCGCCGCAAAAAAGCGGCGGGCGTCACCACCTCAATTGTTCCGCGCGGCGTAGCGATGGCAAAGCCGTCTTTGGCAGCGCTGACGCGAGCGTCGGCAAAGACCTCAAAAAATCGTCGGTGCTCTTCCGGTTGTTCGGCGACAACCACAACACCGGCTACTGCGGAGACGCCGTTGGTATGTCGCTGAAAGCTTGGATTCCAGAAATTCTCCGGATAGTGCTGCTGGCATGCCGCAAAGTGAATGTCGCGCGCGCCACTGTCCTCGGCAAATGCTAAAGAAAAGCCGACCTTCACCGAGGATCCATCCGGCCTTTTTGCCTCACGTTCGAAGCGCAGCGCATCCAACTCACCGACGCCGGCGTCGGAGAACGTTGCTGCATCTCCGGCGGCATCCTTCGATTCAAGAATGAGCAGCGAGAAGCCCTCGCCGCGCGCGATGAAATCCCGATTGTACGCCCCGAACATCGTCGAAAACCCGTCCCTGCCGAGCTTCTCCGGCTCTGCCAATGTCAGCAATTCAATGAAGAAGGCTGGCAGCTGAACGATGTGATTGTGCGTACCCCACGGGTGCTCGTTGCGCGCACCTACGGTGAAGCCAAGTCGCCGATAAAGATCGGCGGCCGCATCGAGGTCGCGTACGGCGTGGACGATATGATCGAGGCTGCGAGCCATCGCTGCGATACTACACCAACCGGCTACGCTCGACTGCTGCCCCGATGAATGACGAGAACAGTGGATGTGGCTCGAACGGCCGCGATTTCAGCTCAGGATGGAATTGGACGCCAATGAACCAAGGATGATCGTCATACTCGATGATTTCGGGCAGGATTCCGTCGGGCGACATGCCCGAAAAACGCATTCCCCGTTGCTCGAGGCGGCCTTTGTACGCCGTGTTGACTTCGTAGCGGTGACGGTGGCGCTCTGAGATCTCCGTCGCACCATAAATTTGCGACACTCGGCTTCCGCGGGACAGGACCGCATCATAAGCGCCAAGCCGCATGGTGCCACCGAGGTCGCCGCTCGCGCTGCGCTTCTGCAACTCATTGCCTTTGAGCCATTCGGTCATCAGTCCGACCACCGGCTCGGACGTTTGGCCGAACTCCGTGGAATTGGCGTTTTCGATGCCGCACAAATTGCGCGCGGCTTCCACAACCGCCATCTGCATGCCAAAGCAGATCCCGAAATATGGCACGTTCCTTTCGCGCGCGAACTGTGCTGCCTTGATCTTTCCCTCGGCGCCGCGTTGACCGAATCCGCCCGGAACGAGAATGCCGTTGACGTGCTCGAGGAACGGCGTCGGGTCTTCGTTCTCGAACACTTCGGACTCGATCCAGTCGAGATTGACCTTCACCTTGTTGGCGATGCCGCCGTGCGACAGCGCCTCGATCAGCGATTTGTAGGCATCCTTCATGCCGGTGTATTTGCCGACAATGGCAATCGTGACGTCACCCTCGGGGTTACGGACGCGCTCGTTGATGAGGCTCCAACGATCGAGATCGGGGGCCTGACGCGGTTCGATTCCGAAAGTGGCCAACACTTCTGCATCCAGTCCCTGAGCCGAATAGGCCTCCGGTACGGCGTAGATGTTGTCGACGTCGCGAGCCTCAATCACCGCGCTTTCGCGAACATTACAGAACAGCGCGAGCTTGCGCCGCTCGCTTTCAGGGATAGGCCTGTCGGTCCGGCACAGGAGAATATCCGGCTGGATGCCAATCGAGCGCAATTCCTTCACCGAGTGTTGGGTGGGCTTGGTCTTGAGTTCTCCGGCGCTGGGGATGAAAGGCATCAAAGTGAGATGGACGTACAGCGCATGCCGGCGTGGCAGGTCGTTACCGAGTTGGCGGATCGCCTCAAAGAACGGCAGACCTTCGATGTCGCCGACGGTGCCGCCGATCTCGCACAGCACGAAGTCGTAGCCTTCATTGCCGTCTCTGATGAAATCCTTGATGGCGTTGGTGACGTGCGGGATGACCTGAATGGTGGCGCCGAGGTAATCGCCGCGACGCTCGCGCGTGAGGATGTCCTGATAGATGCGGCCGGTCGTAATGTTGTCGTGGCGCGTAGCGGGGCGCCCGGTAAAGCGCTCGTAGTGGCCGAGGTCAAGGTCGGTCTCAGCGCCGTCGTCGGTAACGAAGACCTCCCCGTGCTGGTAAGGGGACATCGTTCCCGGGTCGACGTTTAGATATGGGTCCAGTTTGCGCAGGCGAACTTTGTACCCGCGCGCTTGCAGGAGCGCGCCGAGTGCCGCAGAGGCCAGACCCTTGCCAAGTGAGGAGACCACGCCGCCGGTGATGAAAATATACCGCGCCATGGGACCTAACCTTTAGCCCGCGCGAATCGATTCGACGAGCCCGAAAAGCACAGAGCTGTCCTGCGCCTGTGTGTAGTTCGATAAATTTTCGACTTTCCAAATGCTTGGGCCACGATCTTCATTCCGATTTCTAGTTCGTAGGGGACTTCTCATAACGCTGAAGGGCCGGAGTTCCCGGCCCTTCGCTAGCGACTTCATTTTGACTGTGGCACCTGCGGCCCAGAGGGTGCCGGGGGGGCCGCTGGTGCGGCCGGCGGTGTGCCCCCTTGCAGCTGATTGAGCAAGCCACCACCACCACTTCCGAGCGGCGCCGGCGTACCCGGGGCTGCCGGCGTACTTTGCTCGCCCTGCAACACAGAGGTCGGTTTGCGGTTCATACCGGCCAGGATCGACAGCAGCAGGCTGGTGACAAAAAACAGACCTGCCAGGATCGCGGTCGCGCGCGTAAGAACGTTTGCGGTTCCCCGGCTGGTCATGAAGCCGCCCGTTGAACCGATCCCCAGTCCACCACCTTCAGAGCGCTGCAGAAGCACCACCCCGATCAGAGCGAGCACCAGCATCAGGTGGATGACGATGATCACATGCTGCATTCGTTCGATATCCGTCCAAACATCGCCAGTCCGGGCTTTCCGCCAGGCTGGCGCTCACTGTCCATATAGGAATTCGCCGCGGTCTCTACACGATCGGTTTGGCTTTTTCCACCCTTGTGACCGCTAGCGGTAAATCGCCGCAATTCCAAGGAAATCGGCGGCTTTGAGGCTCGCGCCGCCCACCAAAGCGCCGTTCACGTCCGCGATTGTCAAAAGCTCCCCCGCGTTGCTCGGTTTGACCGAGCCCCCATAGAGGATCCGAATGCGACCGCCTGCCGCGTTGAAGCGTTCGGCCAGGCGTTTGCGGATGAAGGCGTGAACTTCAGCGACGTCGGCCGGCGTGGGCGTCAGTCCACTTCCGATAGCCCAGACAGGCTCGTAGGCGATCACCAGCCTTACGGCGCCGGGCCCATCGGGCAGCGACCCCTGCAGCTGAGTTCCGACGACGTCGAGCGTCTTACCCGCCTCCCGTTGCGAGCGCTGCTCGCCGACGCAAACGATGGCCTGCAGGCCCGCGCGGAACGCAGCCTGCGCCTTAGCGCGCACCATTGCATCGGTCTCATGGTGCTCGGTTCGCCGCTCGGAGTGACCGACGATCACGGCGCCGGCCCCTGCATCGGCCAGCATTTCGGCCGAAATGTCTCCCGTGTGGGCGCCAGCAGGCTCCGCGTGGCAATCCTGACCGCCGATTATCACCGCTGAACCTTGCGCGGAGGTGGCAAATTCCCGGATCAAGGTCGCGGGCGGACACACCATCAACTCGGCTTTGCCTCTCAGCTCCGCCGCACCGGACAGAATCTTGGCAAACTCGGCCCGCGACGCAGCGAACCCGTTCATTTTCCAGTTACCCGCCACCAGCGGAATTGGGCTGCCCGCCGCCATAGAAAATCCCCTTAGGCGTGCGGTATCAGACCCGACCGGGCAACGCCAGCGCACCGCTCCGAGAGCTGATCCCTCTTGAGTTGCAATGAGTTGGCGCGGTCACTATGGTGCCCTCGCCCCGCTTGAGCTAGACAGCGGTCATCCACGCAACCAACCGAACATTGAACCAAAACAACGCGCATGCTCCGCGGACTTCACAAAGCTTCTTCAACCTGGCTCGGCAAAGCCGTCATGGCTGTTGTCATGGGCTTCCTTGTCATCAGTTTCGCGATCTGGGGCATCGGCGACATCTTCCGGGGATTCGGACGCAACGCCGTGGCCACCATAGGAGACACCGAGATTTCCGTTGAGCAGTTCCGTCAGTTCTACAACGACCGCCTGCAACAACTCGGGCGCCAGCTAGGCCGACCGATTACACCCGATGATGCGCGGGCTCGCGGCCTCGACCGCCAAATCCTCGGACAATTGGTCGCCGAAACCACCCTCGACGAGGAGGCGAAGAAATTGCGCCTTGGTGTTTCGGAAGCCGACATCGCCAAGCGCATCACTGCCGATCCATCATTCCGTGGCCCGAGCGGCCAATTCGATCGCAACCGCTTCGAACAACTCATCCGCCAGGCGGGATTTACGGAAACTCGGTTTGTCGACGACCAGCGCCGAGGGCTGTTGCGACGGCAAATAGCCCAGAGTGTCGGTGGCGAAATGAAGGTCCCGACCATCGCGGCGACTGCCCTCAATCAGTATCGAAACGAAAAGCGCAGCATCGAATATGTTGTGCTCGGCCCGGCTCAGGCTGGCGAAATTCCTCCGCCGACGCCGGAGGTCCTGAGCAAATACTTCGAAGAGCGGAAGGCGCTTTTCCGCACACCAGAATTTCGGAAAGTCACGCTGCTGCGTTTGTCGCCGGCGGAAATTGCTAAACCCGACACCGTGAGCGACGCCGATGCCAAGGCGTATTTCGAGCAACGCAAAGACAGCTACGGAAGACCTGAAAAACGCGAATTGCGTCAGATCGTCTTTCCCAACGCGGAAGAGGCTGCGGCCGCACGCGAGCGCGTCACCAAAGGCGCGACCTTCGATGACATCGCCAAGGAGCGCGGCGTGAATGAATCGGACACTATGCTCGGTACTGTCGCAAAAGCCGACATCATCGATCCCGCGATCGCCGACGCGGCCTTTGCTCTCAAGCAGGGCGAAATCAGTCAGCCGGTCAAGGGACGGTTTGGAACCGCCCTGCTGCAGGTGAGCAAGATTGAGCCGGGTGAAGAGAAGACTTTCGAGCAGTTGGCATCTCAGGTCAAAACCGAGATTGCGGAAGGCCGCGCCAAGAGCGAGGTCACGACCCTGCGCGACAAGATCGAAGATGAGCGGGCAGCTGGTTCGACTTTGGCCGAGGCTGCAAAGAAACTTGGTCTTTCGGTCATCAGCATCGAGGCGGTCGACCGGTCCGGACGCGGTCCCGACGGCCAACCTGTCCCCGGACTGCCGCAGACGCCCGACGTCGTCAACGCAGCCTTTTCGAGCGACGTTGGTGTCGACACTGAAGCGCTCCAGCTGCCGAATGGCGGCTATCTCTATTTCGACGTTGTCGGCGTAACCCCGTCGCGCGAACGCACGCTCGAAGAGGTTAAAGATCAGGTCGAAGCACGACTACACGATGACGAGGTCGCCAAACGCTTGCTGGCAAAAGCCAACGATATTGTAGGCAAGCTCAAAGCCGGAACGGCCTTCGCCCAGGCTGCGCAGGAAGCGGCTCTCTCGGTCGCAACGGCCACAGGCCTCCAGCGCGGCAAGCAAGCAGGCTTTGTACCGGCGAGAGTCGTTGACGTTGTATTCCGGACGCCAAAGGGGGCTCCTGGCACTGCCGAGGGCGAAAAGCTCACGGAGCGGTTTATCTTTCGCGTAACTGACGTCGTGGATCCAACGCTCGACGCGTCATCGCCGCAGGGCAAGGCGATCAACGACACGCTGCAGAATTCCTATGTCGACGACATCGTCAACGAATTCATCGGGTGGCTGGAAAACGACTTCGGCGTGAATGTGAACCCGGCCGCCCTGAATCAGGCAACCGGCGGCGGCGCCCAACAATAGCGTCTTCCATGCAGATCGAGCCGTCGGAAACCGCCTTTGCCGAACGCTATAGGCGCGCCGAACCGCAGGTGGTGTGGACCACCCTAGTGGCCGATCTCGAAACGCCTGTCTCTGCTTTTCTTAAGCTTGGCGGGGGCGAGGCCATGAGTTTTCTGCTCGAGTCCGTCGAGGGCGGGGCAGTCCGCGGGCGCTATTCGATCATCGGACTAGAACCCGATCTGATCTGGCGCACGGTGCAAGGCAAAGCCGAAATCAATCGTGTCGCGCGCAGCAACTCAAATGCGTTTGCCCCCTGCCCCGAACCGCCACTGCCAGCGCTGCGCACGTTGATCGCCGAAAGCCGCATCATCTTGCCGGAGGGCTTGCCACCAATGTCGGCCGGTGTGTTCGGGTATCTCGGCTATGACATGGTGCGGCTAATGGAAGAGCTTGGACCACCCAATCCGGATCCGATCGGCATTCCTGATGCGATCCTGGTGCGTCCAACGGTCATTGTGGTTTTCGACGCCGTCAGGGACTCGATCACGGTCGTGACACCAGTGCGTCCGGAAAAGGGCGTTGACGGAAAAACGGCACTTGCGCGCGCCATCGAAAGGCTCGCCCACGTGGTCGACAGCCTCGACCGCCCGTTGGATAAATCGCTGACGGAGCACGACGCCGGCCCGATCGATGTACCGGCAAAATCGAACACGACGCGCGATGAATTCAGGACCATGGTGCGCAAAGCCAAAGACTACATCGTCGCCGGTGACGTCTTTCAAGTTGTCTTGGCTCAGCGTTTCGAAGCGCCCTTCGCGCTGCCACCGTTCTCGCTCTATCGAGCTCTCAGGCGAACCAATCCGTCGCCCTATTTGTATTTTCTGGATTTTGGCGACTTCGCTGTTGCCGGATCGAGCCCGGAAATCCTGGTGAAAGTATCCGACGACGTTGTCACGATCCGTCCGATCGCAGGCACACGCCACCGCGGCGCAACACCGCACGAAGACAAGGCGCTCGAGGAAGAGCTGTTAGCTGATCCGAAAGAGCGTGCGGAACATCTCATGCTCCTTGATCTTGGACGCAACGACGTCGGGCGCGTCGCGGCCATTGGCACCGTCAAAGTCACCGACCAGTTTTTCGTCGAACGCTACAGCCACGTGATGCACATTGTGTCCAACGTGGAAGGCAGGCTCGCCGGTAATCGCGACGCGCTGGACGCGCTGTCAGCCGGCTTTCCCGCTGGAACCGTTTCCGGCGCGCCGAAGGTGCGCGCAATGCAGATCATTGATGAACTCGAAAAAGAGAAGCGCGGGTTGTATGCCGGTTGCGTCGGCTATTTCTCCGCCGCCGGCTCAATGGATACCTGCATCGTTCTGCGGACCGCACTGATCAAGGACGGCACGATGTATGTTCAGGCCGGTGCCGGGATCGTCGCCGACAGCGATCCGGACTTTGAACAGCAGGAGTGCATCAACAAGGCGAAGGCCCTGTTTCGTGCGGCGGAAGAGGCGCGCCGCTTTGCCAGCGCCGCCAAACGCGGCCAGTAACCACGTAAAAGCCCGGCTGCTTGACCCCCCTCAGAGGGCACCGTAAACCCCTGCTGCAGCGGTGAAACATGATCGTCCTGATCGACAATTACGACAGCTTCACCTTCAACCTTTTCCATTATCTTGGCGGGTTGGGGGCCGACGTTGTTGTGCACCGTAATGACAAGATTTCCGTCGCCGACGTCATGGCACTCGAGCCTAACGCTATCGTGCTGTCACCTGGCCCCTGTACGCCAAATGAGGCCGGCATTTGTCTTGATCTCATCGCAAAGGCCTCGCCGACGACGCCGATCCTCGGTGTGTGCCTCGGCCATCAGGCGATCGGTCAGGCCTTTGGCGGCAAGGTGGTGCGCGCTGCACCCCTTCATGGCAAGGTATCGGAAATCAGCCACACCGGCGCGGGCGTGTTTCGCGGCATCAATGGGCCGCTGAAGGCAACGCGCTACCATTCGCTGGTTGTCGAGCGCTCCAGCATGCCAAGCGCGCTTACGGTCAATGCGGAAACCGCCGATCGTCTGGTGATGGGGCTGATGCACAAGAGCCTGCCCGTGCATGGCGTTCAATTTCATCCGGAGAGCATTGCCTCCGAACACGGTCACCTGATGCTGCGAAATTTTATTGAACTGGCCGCGGCCTGGAACGCCCGGCGCGGGCGCGACGCGACGAAGGTCCGCAAGCCAGCGACGCTGCAGGCGACCTGAGACATCACAATGGCCGATCATTTCAAAGCACTAATCGCTAAAGTTGCGACAGGCGCCACTCTTTCCCGCGAAGAGGCGGCTGGCGCGTTCGACCGCATGATGTCCGGCGAAGCGACGCCTTCCCAGATGGGAGGGTTGTTGATGGCGCTGCGTGTGCGGGGCGAGACCGTCGAGGAAATCACCGGAGCGGTCACAACCATGCGCGCCAAGATGCTTGGTGTGAAAGCGCCACCCGACGCCGTCGACGTTGTCGGCACCGGCGGCGATGCGTCGGGCTCATTCAATATTTCGACCTGCGCGGCGTTCATTGTTGCTGGCGCCGGCGTGCCTGTTGCAAAACATGGAAACCGCGCCCTCTCTTCGCGATCGGGAGCCGCCGACGTTTTGCAGGCGCTCGGCGTAAAGATCGAACTTACCGCTGATCAGGTCGGCGCGTGTATCCGTGATGCCGGCATCGGCTTCATGTTCGCGCCCGCGCATCATCCCGCGATGAAGAACGTCGGACCGACACGCGTTGAACTCGGTACGCGCACCATCTTCAACCTGCTCGGTCCACTCTCCAATCCCGCGCGCGTCAAGCGTCAGATGATCGGCACCTTCTCCAAGCAATGGGTCGAGCCAATGGCCCAGGTGCTGAAAAACCTCGGCGCGGAAAGCATCTGGGTCGTACACGGCTCGGATGGGCTTGACGAAATTACCACTGCGGGTCCGACCACTGTGGCGGCGCTTGAAAACGGCAAGATCAGAACCTTCGAGGTGGGCCCGGAAGATGCCGGCCTCAGCCGTTCGAAATCCGAGGCCTTGCGTGGCGGCGATGCCGAACACAATGCCAAAGCTTTGCTCGATGTGTTGAAGTGCAAGCGAAGTCCGTTTCGCGATGTCGCGATCCTTAATGCCGCGGCGGCGCTCGTCGTTGCGGGGAAAGCGAAAGATCTCAAACAAGGCGCGATGATTGCAGCGAAGTCGATCGAATCCGGGGAAGCTGAGGGCCGTCTAGACCGGCTGATCGCTGTCTCAAACAGTGTCGAGGCCTCAGGTACAGGCGCATGACCGATATCCTGGCCAGGATCGAAGCCTATAAACGTGAGGAGATTGCTGCCGCCAAACGCAGACGCCCATTGGCTTCTTTGGAGAGCGACGCAAAATCGGCTTCACCGCCACGCGGTTTCGAGCGTGCGATCGAGCAGCGTATCGCGCTCGGCGATTACGCGCTCATTGCCGAGATCAAGAAGGCCAGTCCCTCGAAGGGATTGATCCGTGCCGATTTCGATCCTCCGGTTCTCGCCAAAGCCTATGAAGCAGGAGGCGCCGTGTGCCTTTCCGTGCTCACCGATGCGCCGTCGTTTCAGGGGCAGGCTGAATACCTCGCAATGGCTCGCAACTCCACGCCACTGCCTGTTTTGCGAAAGGACTTCATCTACGAGCCCTATCAGGTTGTGGAGTCACGCGTACTTGGCGCTGACTGTATTCTGATCATCATGGCGGCCGTCGAGGACGGAGCGGCCAGCGAAATAGAGCGGACAGCGTTCTCCCTCGGTATGGATGTACTAGTTGAAGTTCATGATGAAGTTGAGCTTTCCCGCGCGCTCAAACTGAAATCGCGACTGATCGGCATCAACAATCGCGATCTGCGGACGTTCCAGACTTCGCTTGCCGTCAGTGAGCGGTTGGCGCCGAGGGTTCCGCACGACCGCATCGTGGTGGCCGAAAGCGGGCTGAACGCACCTTCGGATCTTGCGCAGCTTAAGCACATCGGAATCTCGACTTTCCTGATTGGCGAAAGCCTGATGCGCGAGGCGGACGTCGCGGCTGCGACCAAGGTGTTGCTTAGGCGCAGCACTCAGCGCACTGCCGCGGAGTGAACGATGAAGCGGCGAAAAAGCACACCGGCCGCCCGCAAAGAAACCGTCGTGGCGAAGATACCTGACAACCCGGCTGTCGCCGCTGCGCCAGCACAAGCCGCAAGTCCCCTCACCCACATCGATCAGCGCGGACAGGCCCGCATGGTCGATGTCACCGAGAAAGGTGCGACCGAGCGCATAGCGGTGGCCGAAGGCCGCGTCATCATGCGCAAGGAAACGCTGGACCTCGTGCTTGCGGGCAACGCCATGAAGGGCGACGTCCTTGGCGCTGCACGACTTGCCGGCATCATGGCCGCAAAGCGCACGCACGGACTCATCCCGCTCTGTCATCCGCTTCCGCTCAGCAAAGTCGAAATTGAGATCAATCCGGAACATTCTCTGCCCGGATTTCTTGTGCAGGCCACCGTCAAGGTTACGGCCAAGACGGGCGCCGAAATGGAAGCGCTTACCGCCGTCTCGATCTCGTGCCTCACGATTTACGACATGGTCAAAGCGGTCGAACGGGGCATGCGGATTGAGGGCATTCGCCTGCTCCTCAAGAGCGGCGGAAAATCCGGTGAGTGGCGTGCGGAGGCCTAGCCTATGGCGCTAATGGCGGTCGCGGACGCACTGCAGCGCGTGCTGGCTGATGCGAGACCGCTGCCGGCCGAAACCGTTGCTCTCGATGAAGCGCTTGGGCGCGTGCTCACTGATGACGTTATTGCCTTGCGCACGCAGCCGCCTGCGGCGCTGTCGGCCATGGATGGTTACGCGGTTCGCGCCAGCGATGTCGCGCAGGCCCCGGTCACACTTAAAGTTATTGGTGAAGTAGCGGCTGGCCACCCCTTTGCCGGAAAAGTTGGGCCGGGCGAAGCCGCGCGGATTTTTACCGGCGGCGTCATGCCTGCCGGCAGCGACACGGTGGTGATTCAGGAGTTCACCACCCAAGATGTAGGCCGCCTCGCGATTCAGAAAGCAACGACTGCCGGTCGCAACGTGCGCGCCGCGGGCATCGACTTTGCCCGGGATCAGAACCTGCTGCGTCGGGGCCATCGCCTGACTGACCGCGACCTGATGCTGGCGGCCGCCATGAACCACCCGCGGCTCAGGGTGCACCGGCGACCGAAGGTGGCCGTACTCGGTACCGGCGACGAACTGGTGCCACCTGGCAGCGCGCCACAAGAGGGCGAGATCGTCTTCTCGAACGGATTTGCTCTCGCGGCGCTTGCACGCCTTAACGGAGCCGAAGTGCATGAACTCGGTATCGTTCGGGACTGCGTCGAGGACATCGCGGCCGCCGTGCGCCGCGCACGGCAGCTCAATGCAGACATTCTCGTGACCACAGGTGGCGCCTCGGTCGGCGAGCACGACTTGGTCCAGCGGGCGCTCGCAACTGAAGGTTTGGAACTGTCGTTCTGGCGTGTCGCGTTACGCCCCGGCCGCCCAATGATGCATGGCCGCCTGGAGGGTATGCAGGTTCTGGGCGTCCCCGGGAACCCGGTGTCGTCCTACGTATGCTCGTTCCTTTTCCTGGTGCCGCTAATACGGACTCTCGCCGGGCGAAAGGATATCGCCCACCAGCCCGAAAATGCCCGGCTTGGCACGAACCTTCCGGCAAACGATGAGCGCGCCGACTATCTGCGGGCCATTTTGCAAGCGGGGCCAAACGGTCCCCTGGTAACCCCCCTGCCGGCCCAGGACAGCTCCCTGATGGCCCCATTGGCCAAGGCCGACTGCCTGCTGATTCGCGAACCGTACGCACCTGCGGCGCTCGCGGGTTCAGACTGCATCATCCTTAGGCTAGGCCTTTAGCCACCTTTTGCTTTTTCACTCCAAATTAAGTGGTTGCGGAACACATATCGAACAGATAGTGTCTGTTCATGATTTGTTTCGGGCTTGGACCCCTTTTGGGGTCGGCCGACGGGAGAAACCAGATGCTGACCCGCAAGCAATTCGAGCTGCTGAGGTTCGTCCACGAGCGCCTGACCGAGACGGGGGTGCCTCCCTCTTTTGACGAAATGAAGGATGCTTTGGACCTGCGCTCCAAATCGGGGATCCATCGGCTGATCACGGCGCTCGAGGAACGCGGATTTATCCGCCGCCTACCCAATCGGGCGCGGGCGATCGAGGTGATCAAGTTGCCAGACTCGGTTGGTCACGGACTTGGCTCGTCCCGTGCGCGCGGCTTCACACCCAGCGTGATAGAGGGTGATCTTGGCCGTGTGCGTACGACGTCGGAGGATGACGGGGGTCGCCCGGTTGCCGTTCCGGTCATGGGCCGTATTGCCGCCGGCACCCCTATCGAGGCGATCCAGACCCGAAGCCACATCATCAACATGCCGCCCGATCTTCTTTCGGCTGGCGAGCATTTCGCGCTCGAGGTTCGTGGCGACAGCATGATTGAGGCCGGCATTCTCGACGGCGATCTGGCCTTGATCCGCAAATCCGAGGCAGCGGACACTGGCGACATCGTGGTCGCACTCATCGACGACGAGGAAGCGACGCTCAAGCGCTTTCGCCGCCGCGGTGCTTCGATCGCACTTGAACCTGCGAACACCGCCTACGAGGTACGGATCTTGCCGCCCAACCGTGTGCGTATTCAGGGCAAGCTGGTGGGATTGTTCCGCAGGTACTAGTCATCGGCCTCGAGAGTTTCTCATCGCGGCGCTGCCTCACGCGGAGCGCTTTCTCTGATGGGCTGGTCGACCGACGCAGCGTTGCCTGTAGCGCGCACCCACGGCCGCGCATAGCCCGGTGGCAGCGTAGCGGCTTTGCTCGAAATGCTGGCCGCTCCAGCGCAAGGCAACGGCGTGCGCGCGCCGATAAGTTGTGGCCAGAGACCTGGCTAGCCTGTGGCTTTCTCCTTGGCCCAGGTGTCGCGTAGTCCGATCGTACGACTGAACACGGGTGCTTGTGGCTTTGCGTCTCGGTCGAGACAGAAATAGCCCTGCCGTTCGAATTGCACGGGCTCCTCGACACGGGCATCCGCGAGCGCCGGTTCAAGGCGGGCTCCGGTCAGCACCTCTAGCGAGTTCGGATTGAGGTCTGCGGTGAAATTATCGCCACTCGGACTAGGCTGTGTGAAAAGCGGATTGTAGATTCGCACTTCAGTCGGGATGGAATGGGCCGCAGCAACCCAGTGGATGGTCGCTTTCACTTTGCGGCCATCGGGGGCGTTGCCACCACGTGTTGCCGGATCGTAACTGCAGCGCAGCTCAGTCACCTCACCCTTTGCATTCTTTATGACTTCGCGACATGTGACAAAGTAGGCATAACGCAAGCGCACCTCGGTACCCGGAGACAGTCGGAAGAATTTCTTCGGCGGATTCTCCATGAAGTCGTCCTGCTCGATGTAAAGCTCACGTGCAAATTTTATTTTGCGCGCGCCTGCCGCCGGGTCATCCGGATGATTGGCGGCGTCGAGCTCTTCGACCTGTCCTTCGGGGTAATTCTCGATCACGATCTTCAGTGGACGCAACACCGCCATCCGGCGCAACGCTTTCTTATTGAGCACTTCGCGCACCGAAAAATCGAACATGCCGACGTCAACGACGCTGTTGGCCTTGGCGACGCCGACGCGTTTGACGAAATCGCGTATCGCTTCGGGGGGCACGCCGCGTCGGCGCAACCCCGCGATCGTTGGCATGCGGGGATCGTCCCAGCCGCTTACGTGGCCGTCGCGTACAAGCTCGGTCAGCACACGCTTGGACAGCACCGTATAGGTCAGGTTGAGTCGAGCGAATTCATACTGATGCGGCTGCGAAGGCACGTTCAGATTGGCGATGAACCAGTCATAGAGCGGACGATGATCCTCGAATTCGAGCGTGCAAATCGAATGCGTGACTTGCTCGATGGCGTCCGACTGGCCATGCGCATAGTCGTAGCTCGGATAAATCTTCCACTGGGTACCGGTGCGCGGATGCGTCGCGTGGAGAATCCGGTACATCACGGGATCGCGCAAATTGATATTCCCCGATGCCATGTCAATCTTGGCGCGCAGAACACGCGCACCGTTTGGAAACTCGCCGGCCCGCATGCGGCGGAACAGGTCAAGGTTCTCTTCAACACCGCGGTCGCGGAATGGACTGTTCTTCCCCGGCTCGGTGAGCGTGCCACGATTGACGCGCATGTCGTGCGGGCTCTGATCGTCTACATAAGCTTTGCCCGCCCGGATCAGATCCTCCGCCCAGGAATAGAGTTGCTCAAAATAGTCAGACGCGTGATAGAGGTGCTCTCGCCAATTAAAGCCAAGCCACCGAACGTCGCGCTCGATGGCATCAATATATTCCTGCTCTTCCTTCGTGGGATTTGTATCGTCGAAGCGAAGGTGGCATCGGCCGCCAAATTCCTCGGCAATCCCGAAGTTCAGGCAGATCGACTTGGCGTGTCCGATATGAAGGTAGCCGTTGGGCTCCGGCGGGAACCGCGTGACAACTCCCTTGGTCCGGCCGAACTCGAGGTCGGACTTCACAATATCGCGGATGAAATCGCGCCCCGCTTCCGCGACCTGAGTTTCGTCCAATGCCATGCCGTACCAGCCTCTATGAATGCGCATTTGCCAGAGCGGCAGTCGCGCGGGGCCTATCTGCCAAATCCCGGCGCGCCCCTCAAGCGCATACTACGGCAATAAAGAGCCCGGCACGCGGCCGGGCTTTTCGTTAGATTGGATCGACCGTTATCGGGTCGAAGTGGATGTTCGACCGCCATCACTCCCACCCGAGCTTGGGCGAGTCGTAATGGTATAGGTGCTGTCACCGCGGGTGATCGTTCTGTCGCTCGAACCGAAGGGCTGCAATGATGTGCCCCCGTCCGAGTAATGTGTAGTGGTTCCTGTGGGACCTATTGTCGTTGCGACGGCCTTAATCTCACGCGGGGCTGGAGCATTTCCTCTACCGGAATGCAGTTCTCGCGATCATCTGCGTACTGATCCGCCCCCATTTTCTGGCCTTCCTTTGGCTTCGTGAGACGATCCTTATTGTTCGCGTTATCGCGCGCGGTTGAGCAATTGCCAGCGCCGTTGGTCGTGGGAGTGTTGCCCTCCGCAAAGGCCGGGAGGGTTATTGCTGTGCTCAGGTTCGCGGCGCCGAGACTTAATAGAACGAACGTCGTCGACGTTTTCATTGAGTATCCTTCTTTGGTTAAGTCGGAACTAGCTAAGCCTCGCCACCCACCTGTCATGGGCACGCGATAACTAGTGGCGATATCCCGACTGCGGCGTGAGTGCGCCGTTGGGGATCGATTCATCTTCACGGACGGGTTTTTGACGACGCGCGTCTATGGACAGTCATTCAACGAGAATTTGCCGCCGCAGACATGAAATTGTGCCTACTGGACTGAAAGTTATGATACATGACGCGGCACAACCACCTGAACCGCGGACGCAGAATTAATCTACGCGAATATGACCAGCGAAATTGTCACCCGATTTGCTCCGTCCCCGACAGGCTTTCTTCACATTGGTGGCGGCCGGACGGCCTTGTTCAATTGGCTCTACGCCAAGCGGCATGGCGGCAAGATGCTACTGCGTATCGAGGATACGGATCGCGAGCGGTCAACCGCCGCCGCGATCAACGCCATCATCGACGGCCTGACATGGTTGGGGCTGAACTGGGATGGGGAGATTATCTTCCAGTTCTCCCGCGCCGTGCGACACCGGCAGGTCGCTGAACAACTGCTCGCCGCCGGCCATGCCTATCGTTGCTATTGCAGTCCGGACGAGTTGAGCGCGATGCGTGAGAAAGCGCGCGCGGAAGGCCGCACGCGTCTCTATGAGGGTCGTTGCCGCGATCGCGACCCGAAAGACGTCCCGGCCGGCGTCAATCCGGTGATCCGCCTCAAGGCTCCGCTTACTGGTGAGACCGTGGTCGACGACCAGGTCCAGGGACGAGTCGTCTGGCAGAACGAAAACCTCGATGACTTCGTCTTGTTACGGTCGGACGGTACGCCGACCTACATGTTGGCCGTCGTTGTCGACGATCACGATATGGCGGTCACTCACATCATCCGCGGCGACGACCATCTCAACAATGCCGCGCGACAAACCCAGATCTACCAGGCCCTGGGATGGAAGGTCCCTGTGATGGCGCATATTCCGCTCATCCATGGGCCTGACGGATCCAAATTGTCGAAACGCCACGGTGCGCTTGGTGTCGACGCCTATCGGGCCATGGGTTACCTACCGGCCGCGATGCGCAACTACCTGGTGCGGCTCGGTTGGGCGCATGGCGATCAGGAGATCTTCAGTACCGAGGAAATGATTGCGGCCTTTGACCTGCCGCAGATCGGACGCTCGCCGGCGCGGTTTGACTTCACGAAGCTTGAAAGTCTCAACGGACACTACATACGCGCGAGCGATGACGCCGATCTCATTGCTGGCATTGAGCAGCTTTTGCCGCACATCGCCGGCGGGCAGGAACTCGCCAGCAAAATGACGCCTGTGCTCCGCGCAAAGCTTCTGGCTGCCATGCCTGGCTTGAAGGAACGGGCCAAGACTTTAGTTGAGTTGTTCGAAGCGTCCCGCTTCCTATGGACGAGCCGGCCGCTCGAGATCGCCGATCAGGCTAAGGCCCTGCTCACCGGCGAGGCCAAAACCCTGATTGCTGCATTGTTACCGGAGTTGGAGGCCGTTCCCGATTGGAACGCAACGACCGTCGAAGCGATCGTGCGGCCTTATGCTGAGCGGGCGGGCCTGAAACTTGGCGCCGTTGCGCAGCCGTTGCGCGCCGCCCTCACCGGCCGTACGACCTCGCCGCCGATTTTTGACGTTTTGGCTGTCCTGGGCCGGGACGAGAGCTTGGCCCGCCTGCGGGATCAGGCGGCATGAACATTTCATAGCGAGCGAAAATCCAGTCCCTACCTATATGCATGACAGGACAAGACTTTGCGCTATCTTGCAGCGCACACTTGAATGGGATACGCAAAAAGCGGCCGGAAATTCCCAACGCCAAACCGGCGTCACACCTTCCCGGCTGTAACGTTCCACGCGCATCACTTGCGGCCAATTCGAGGGCTCGATCATGGACGCCAAAACCAGTGCCAAAAACAAGACCGGCACCCTGACGGTCGGCAACAACAACTGGGACATGCCGATATACCCGGGCACGATCGGCCCGGAGGTTGTCGATATTTCGAAGCTCTACGCGCAGAGCGGGATGTTTACTTACGACCCCGGCTTCACCTCAACGGCGAGCTGCGAGTCCAAGATCACCTATATCGATGGTGACGAAGGCATCCTGCTTTACAGGGGCTATCCCATAGAGCAGCTGGCCGAGCACGGCGACTTTCTTGAGACCTGTTATCTGCTTCTTTACGGCGAACTGCCGACGGCGGCGCAGAAAGCCGACTTCGACTACCGCGTGACCCGTCACACGATGGTTCACGAGCAGATGAGTCGCTTTTTCCAAGGCTTCCGCCGCGACGCTCATCCGATGGCAGTGATGACAGGCTGTGTCGGCGCGCTTTCAGCCTTTTATCACGATTCGACCGATATCTCTGATCCGCATCAGCGCATGGTTGCTTCGGTGCGAATGATCGCAAAGGTGCCGACGCTTGCGGCGATGGCTTACAAATATTCGATCGGCCAGCCGTTCGTCTATCCGAAGAACGATCTCGACTATGCGTCCAACTTTCTGCGCATGTGCTACGCGGTGCCAACCGAGGAATACAAGCCGAACCCGGTCCTGGCGCGCGCGATGGATCGCATTTTCATTCTGCACGCCGATCACGAGCAGAATGCATCGACCTCAACGGTTCGCCTCGCGGGCTCTTCCGGCGCTAACCCATTCGCTTGCATCGCGGCCGGCTGTGCGTGCCTTTGGGGTCCCGCGCATGGCGGCGCCAATGAAGCGGCGCTCAACATGCTGCGCGAGATCGGCACGGTGGACCGCATTCCCGAATTCATCAAGCGCGCGAAAGACAAGAATGATTCCTACCGGCTGATGGGCTTCGGCCATCGCGTCTACAAAAACTACGACCCGCGCGCCAAGATCATGCAGAAGACCTGTCACGAGGTTCTGGTCGAACTCGGCATCAAGGACGATCCGTTACTCGATGTCGCCATGGAGCTCGAAAAGATCGCGCTGCATGACGAGTATTTCACCGAGAAGAAGCTTTATCCGAATATCGATTTCTATTCGGGCATCACCCTCAAGGCCATGGGCTTCCCGACCACAATGTTCACCGTGCTGTTCGCGGTGGCGCGTACAGTCGGCTGGATTGCCCAGTGGAAAGAGATGATCGAGGATCCGAACCAGAAGATCGGTCGGCCGCGCCAACTCTATACGGGCGCAACGCGTCGCGATTACGCGCCAATCTCGCGGCGGAAATAGTCCGCCCTAACTGCCTCTGCCGTTTGATTTGCCGTGAGCTTCGGCGCGGTTGCGCCGTCGTAGGCCCACTGCACATAGGCACCAGCCCAGGTAAATCCGCCGCCGAACGCTGCGAGGACCAGACGGTCTCCGCGTTTCAGTTTCGGCTCGTAATCCCAGAGGCAGAGCGGAATCGTGGCGTTGGTCGTGTTGCCATATTTGTGGATGGTGACCATCACTTTGTCCATCGACAGACCCATCCGCTCGGCGGTCGACTCGATGATGCGTTTGTTGGCTTGATGTGGCACCAGCCAGTCGATCATGTCCGCGCGCAAGTTGTTGCGCGCCATGATCTCGGAAGACACTTCCGCCATTTTCGCTATCGCGAACTTGTATACGGCGGCGCCCTCCTGGTGAACGTAATGCAACCGTTTGGCTAGGGTCTCGGCAGTCGGCGGCATACGGCTGCCGCCGGCCTTCTGATGCAGGTGGATCATTCCGGAGCCATCGGAATGGATCAGCGCATCCATAATCCCGTAACCGATTTCATTTGGCTCAACGAGGACCGCGCCGGCTGCGTCTCCGAACAGCACGCAGGTCGCCCGGTCCCTGTAGTCGATGATCGAGGACATCTTGTCGGCGCCAACGACAACGACCTTCCGCGCTGTACCAGTCGCGATGAACTGCGCGGCGATGGTAAGTGAGTACAGAAAACCGGAGCAGGCGGCCTGCACGTCGAAGCTGCCTACATTGCGCACGCCGACCATGTCGCAGATCAGGTTGGCCGTGGACGGGAATTGCATGTCCGGGGTCGTCGTCGCGCAAATCAGCAGATCGACCTCTTCCGGCTTAGTCCCGGTCTTCTCCAGGAGGCCACGCACGGCTTCCGCGGCCATATAAGAGGTGCCCAGGCCCTCGCCCCTGAGAATATGGCGTTCTTTTATTCCCGTACGCTCGATAATCCAGGCGTCGCTAGTATCGACCATGCGAGCAAGTTCTGCATTGGTGAGCAGATCCGGCGGCAAATAGCCGTGAACGGCAGTGATCGAGGCACGGGGAGAAAGGGTCAAAGGCTGGAGTCCGGTTTAATCCAATGACATACGCCTAACGGGGACCGTCCAGCAAGTCATACTGAAGGCTGGAGCATGGCTGGTATTTCACGATTCTTAACGTGCCGCTCCTGCGCGATGTCGAGCACGATTCCTGCGCCCCGATTGCTGGGATTGCCCTTTCCAACCTCCATGAGGGTGTCCAGGTGCACGAAAGCCTGCGTTTGCCGCTGGCGCTCCGGGGTATCGGACAGCAACGGAAGCAAGGCATCAGCGAGCCGCGCAGGCGTGCAATCACGCTGCAAGAATTCCGGCACGACGTTTTCGCCGAGGACCAGATTGGCAAGGATGACCGACGGCACATTGAGCAGCAGACGCCCCGCGATTTCCTCGATCAATGGCACCTTGTAGGCCGCAATCATCGGCACGCCAGCGAGTGCGAGTTCGAGCGTCGACGTGCCTGACTTGCTCAACGCAACTCGCGCCGATCGAAAGGCCTCGGCCTTTTCCTCCGCATCCGTTACGACGCGCGCCGGACTGGGCCACGATGCGACCGCTGCTCGTGTGGTGTCCGCAAGCCGGGATACCGCCGGTACGACCACTTCGGCCGGACCGAATTGTTCGATCACGCGCGCAATCGCTGCGCCGAACACGGACGCCATCCGGCGGATCTCGCCCTCCCGGCTACCGGGCAGAACCAAAACCAGCGGTGGGTTTGCAAGACGCAGCCTTCTTTCGAGATCCTTCGGGCGTAAGTCATCGAGACGCTCGACCAGCGGGTGCCCCACGTAGGTGCAGGGCGGACCTCCCAGTTCAGCCAAGACCTTCGGCTCGAAGGGCAGCAGCGCAAGGACATGATCTACATAGGCCCGCATTGCTCTCGCTCGGCCCGGACGCCAAGCCCACACCGAAGGACAGACATAATCGACAATCGGAATTTCCGGCAGCTTCGCCCGCACGCGCTTTGCAACCCGGTGCGTGAACTCGGGACTGTCGATGATGACAAGTGCATCGGGCTTTGCCGATACAACTGCATCAGCCGCTTCACGAATGCGTCGCAAGATCTTTGGCAGGCTCTTCGGAATTGTCGCGAAGCCGATAATCGCGAGGTCGCCGAGTGCAAACAGACTCGGTACCCCTTCGGCCGCCATGTGCGCGCCGCCAACGCCGGAAAAATGCACTTGCCCGTTTGTGCGCTGTTTGATTGCCGCGATCAGGGCTGCGCCGAGCCGGTCGCCCGATTCCTCGCCGGCAACCAAAAAGATGTGAGGGCTCATTTGTCCTGTCCGGACGATACGCCTAGGACAAAAATATTGGCGCGATCTGCAGCGCTCACCAGCTGCTCCGCTTCGGCCACAACGGTGCTGCCAGCAACGACCGCAATGCCGGCAAGGCCCGCACCGATGACGCCCTCGACGGTCCTGGGACCGATTGACGGCAAATCGAAACGACGATCCTGCGCCGGTTTGGGTGCCTTCACCAAAGTGCCGGTGCCGCGGGGTGCCCGAACGCGACCGTTTGACCGCATCTCGGCCACGCGCGTGAGCATAGCGTCAGTTCCCTCCGCCGCCTCGACAGCCAACACATGAAGCCCTGCCACGACCACCGCCTGTCCAATATCGAATTTCCCGGCCGTGTGCAGGTAATCAAGGCCGAGCGCAATGTCCGCATGGTCGTGCTCTGACGCCTGCACGCGGCCGAGTACCCCTTCAGGTATCAGAATGTCCGGGGCGACCTCGTGCGCGCCGAGCAGCCGGAATCCATCGTGCTCCAGCACTTTGCCCATCCCAGTCAGCAGATGGTTGTCGCCCCCGCGATACGCGGCAATCACTCGCGGCAAAACGCTGAGCCCCTTGAGGTCGGGATGCACCTGCCAGAGGGACGGCCGCACCAGTGATCCGATGCAGACCACATCGCGACAACCCGCGGCACGGGCAAGGCGCATGAATTTTCCGATTTGCCCGATATGAACCCAGTGATGCGGAAACCGCTCAACCGCCGTTCCCTCCGCGGCTCCACGCAGTGGAAACAACAGAACCGAGCGTCCGGATTTCGTCACTTTGTCCGCCACCGCCAACGGAAGACTGCCGCCCCCGCAAAGCATTGCGAGAGGGCCTTCGCCACTGACGGCGGAAACTGCGCTCATGCCTCCGCGTCCGCGGTGTTGCGCATGACGGCCATCGTCAGTGGTCGATTCCCCGCACGAATAAATTCGATGATCTTGTTCACCAGGGGATCGGCACCGTACTCGGACGCCACTTGGTCAATGCGCGCCCTAAACTCACCCTCTCCGAAAAACAGCGCCTGATAAGCCGAGCGCACGCGTTGGACGTCAGTTTTGGAAAAGCCGCGACGACGCATCCCAATCACATTAAGCCCAATCAGATCGGCAAGGGGACCATGCGCCATCCCAAAAGGTATGACGTCGGCCCGCACCCCGCTTAATCCAACGATCATGGCACCTTCGCCTATACGCACGAATTGCCGCACCGCCACCCCGCCGCCGAAAACAACATGATCGCCAATGGTTATGTGTCCGCCGAGCAAAATGTTATTGGCGAAGACCACGTGTTTGCCAACCTTGCAGTCGTGAGCGACGTGTGAACCCACCATGATAAAGCAGTGATCGCCGATTTCAGTAACACCGCGGTGGTCCTCGGTGCCGGTATTCATCGTCACGTTCTCTCGTATATCGCAATCTGCCCCAACCACCAGTCGTGTAGGTCCGCCACGATAGCTGAGCGACTGCGGTGGCGACCCAAGCGAAGCGAAGGGATGAATGACGGTCCGCGGACCGATAGTCGTATGGCCCGTGAGATTGACGTGAGCGACCAGACGGCAATTGTCGCCGATACTCACGTGCGCACCGACAGTGCAGTAAGGACCGATCGATACATCTTTACCGATCTTGGCCCCGGCGTCGATCCGAGCCGAGGGATCGATCGTGCCCGTAATCATGCGTCAGAAAGCATCGCGCCGACTTCGGCTTCGGCGACAATCTGTCCAGCTACTTTTGCCTCGCCGCGAAACCACCACATCGATTTGCGCCGCGTGATCCGGTTCATGTGGTATTCGATCGTGTCGCCGGGCCGGACGGGCTTGCGGAACTTGGCCTTGTCAATCGTGAGAAAGAAAACGGATGTTGGCTGCGTTCCGGTTGCCGCGACACAAAGCACCCCGGCGGTCTGCGCCATTCCCTCGATCATCAATACGCCGGGAAACACCGGATTGTCGGGAAAGTGTCCCTGGAAGTGTGGTTCATTGAACGTCACGTTCTTAATGCCGATCCCATGTTCATCGCCGCGGATATCGATCACGCGGTCGACCATCAAAAACGGATAGCGATGTGGCAGCATTCCAAGGACGGTCAAAATATCCGCTGCTTCGATCGTCTTCACGATTTTATTCATGACGGCTTTCTCATTCATCGGCCGCGGGGTCGGCACCGCTCTTCTGCCGCGCCAGCCGCTCGAGAATCATCATTTCACGGAACCACTGCTTGACCGGCTTGGCGGGGGTCCCGCCCCAGCGCGCGCCCGGCGGCACGTCTCCGTGCACGACGCTGATTGCCGCGATCTGCGCGCCTTCGCCAATCGTGACGTTGTTGTTCAATCCAACGCGCGCACCGAGCACAACAAAGTCCTCAAGAGTGGAACTCCCTGAAATTCCCGTCTGCGCAACAATCACGCAATGGCGGCCAATGCTGACATTGTGGCCTACCTGCACCAGGTTGTCGATCTTAGTCCCCTCGCCGATTACCGTGTCGCGAATTGCGCCGCGGTCTATCGTCGTGCCGGCGCCTATCTCGACGTCGTCCTGAATAATCACTCGGCCGACCTGCGGAACCTTGATGTGTCCCTTACCGCCCATCAAGTAACCGAAGCCATCCTGGCCGATCTTGCAACCGGGATGGATGATGACCCGATCGCCGACCAAAGCATTGCTCAGGCTCGTTCCGGATCCGATCGAGCAATCGCGTCCTATCCTCACATCGGCGCCGACGACAGCGTTTGCTCCGATCACGCTGTCGCTGCCAATTTCGGCGCGTGGTCCGACAACGGCGCCCGGCTCGATGCGGACTCCGTCTTCGGTGCGGGCACCGGCGTCGACGTGCGCATGAGAAAAATCGCCTGCATCAGACAGTGAAGATGGCCGCAATGCGTGCGGAAACAGAGCCCGCGACGCTATGACAAAGGCGCGATACGGTTCGCGCACGATCAGAACCGCTACCCGTGCCGGAAGTTCCTTGGCCAGCGCGGCGGTCGTGAGGCAGGCGCCCGCGTGTGTTGTGATCGCAGCCTTTGCAAAATTTCGACTGTCGAGGAATGTGAGATCTGACGGAGCCGCGCGGTCGAGCGGTGCGACATTGACAATACGACGGGGGTGCGGCGCCGGCGATCCTTGCGTCGCGCCGGTCAATGAAGCGATCTCCTCAAGCGTGAGGCCCGACGACTGTCGTAAGAAGATCGGCTCGCTCATACGCACTACAGTCCGATTTCTGACGCCGCCTGAGGTGGCCGAGATCAGAACTTGGTGCCGCCGCTGAAACGAAAGATCTGCGTGCGGTCACAAACTTGCGGGCCACCGAGTGCCGGTGTCGCACAATATTTCGTAATCGGATAGGCCAGATCGAAGCGCAGCGGCCCGAGTGGTGAATCCCACAAGAGCCCAACTCCAACCGAGCTGCGGATGAACGATGCGCTGTCGAGGCCGACCTGAAGGGTTTCGCCAGTCACATTCCAAAACGTTGGACCCTTGTAATCCCAAACATTGCCTGCGTCGACAAAAGCCGCGACCTTGATGCCAATGTCTTTTGGCAGGAAATACAGGGGCGTCTGCGCTTCGACACTGGCGCCCCAATAGAGGGTGCCGCCGAGAGCGTCGTTGGTCGTGCCGGGAGTCAGATCGCGCGGACCTATACCAGCGGGGGAGAAGCCACGTACCAGATTCGGACCCATCTGGAATTGATCGAGCATGCGCAATTGTTCGCCGCCCCATGGTTCGACGTTGCCGGCCTGCACTTTAAATACGCCAACGATGTCGGAGAAAACTTCGTAATAGGTTCGCGCTTCAACCGCCGTACGGATGAACTTCACGTCGCCGCCGACGCCCGCGAAATCCTGCCGCAGTTCGGCGTAGAGACCGCTGGTCGGAATCTTGTTGTTGTCCAGCGAATTGTAGGAGGTCGTGTAACCAACCAATGAAACGTTCACGGGGCCCTGCGCCAGTTCCTTGCGGACGGCAAGTGAAGCTTCGCCATTGGCATAGCAGCCAAACGGCGGGTTAACGATCGTGTCCCCTGGCCCGCCAGGGGGAACGGTGGGGAACGGCTCATTTCCCGGCGTCACACCCGGCCCACCATTGATGAGCGCATTGCTCGAAAACTGACAGTCATTGTACTGAATTGGCAGCGTAATCTTCTGCTGATAGAAACTGTATCGCGGCTGAAACGCGATTTCTTCGGTCAATGCAAAGCCGAGTCGCAGGTTAAATCCGACAGTCTGGCTGTCGTAAGACACATAGCTCGATGCCAGGTTCTGACGACCGAAAATGTCGATACCGCCGGCCATGCGATAGCCAAACAAGAACGGTTCGACGAACGACAAATCGAAGCCGCGGGTGCGCTGCCCGTAAGTGAGGGAAGCCTTCCCGTAGTTGCCACGGCCCATCAGGTTGCGGTCAGCGACGCTGACTTCGGCAATGAACCCATCCGCCGTCGAGTAGCCGCCCGAAACTGAAAACTCGCCAGTAGCCTGTTCTTCGACATCGACATTGATGACCACGCGATCGGGCGCCGAACCTGGCTCGTTGGTGATCTTCACCGTTTTGAAAAAGCCGAGATTCTTCAGCCGCCGCTCGGCGCGATCGACCAATGCACGGTTATACGCATCGCCCTCGCCGAGATCGAATTCGCGGCGGATCACGTAATCGCGCGTCCGCGTGTTGCCGCGGACATTGATGCGCTCGATATAGGCGCGCGCACCTTCTTCGACGACAAAGGCAAGGTTGATTGTTTTGGTTTCGAAATTGCGTTCGCCGCGCGGTCGTACGTTCGCAAAGGCGTAGCCATGTTTGGCGGCCTGGACCGTCATCAGCTCGACGCTTTTTTCGACAAGGTCCGCGTTGTAGACGCTTCCCGTGCTCACCCTGAGCTGACTGCGCAGTACCTGCGGATCTATCGCACGCACGTTCGAAATGACTTCGATGTTTCCGACGTGATATTGGGCGCCCTCATCGATCGTGAATGTGACGACAAACCCTTTTCGCGCGGGATCGTACTCTCCAACCGCCGAGACGATGCGCACATCGGCGAAGCCGTGCTTCAGATAGAAGCGGCGCAGTAGATCACGATCCGCTTCCACACGGTCCGGATCATAGATGTCGGTCGTCTGCAGAAAGCTCAGCCAATTGCTTTCCGAGGTTTTGATCACCTCTTTCAGGCGGCTATACGAATAGGCACTCGTCCCTGCAAAGCGGATCTCTTTGACGCCAGTTTTTTCGCCTTCGCTAATCTCGAATACGAGATCGACGCGATTGTTCGGCAGCTCGATGATTTTCGGCGTGACCGACACGTCGAACCGGCCGGTGCGATGATAGATCTCGATGATGCGCTGCACGTCGGCCTGGACTGTCGGTCTTGACAATGTGCCGCGCGGCTTTGACTGCACTTCGGCCGTAAGCTGTTCGTCCTTGGCCTTCTTGTTGCCTTCGAAGGCGACCCGGTTGATGACCGGATTTTCGACGACCGTCACTACGATGCGCCCGCCGCTGTGGCTGATGCGGACGTCGGAAAAAAGCCCCGTGGCGACAAGGGTCTTAAGCGCCTCGTCTTCCTGTTCGGGGCCTATCCGCCCCCCTGGACCGGGCTTGAAATACGAGCGGATGGTTTCGGGTTCAACGCGACGGCTGCCTTCGACGACGATCGAACTGACCGTCTGCGCAACCGCTGGGCCCGAGGAGGCAAGGGTCACGCAGCCAGCACCGACAAGGATACTGCCGAGGATCAGGCAGCTCAGAGCCAGCCCCCGAACCCTCCTGACACTCAGTCCCATTCGCTACGCGCCCTTTTTTCTTGCGGCCGCCCCCAAGCGGTCCGGGCTGGCATAGGCGAGCTTTTTACAGCGTTTTTTCCGCGCCGCAAACGAAACTCCCCGCAAAGTTTCCCTTTTCCCTCAGTGTAGCGAGTATAGCGAAATCAAGGACATACAAAGGCACCCGTTCTCGAAATCAACCGAAAATAACCGAAATCTACGGGACGTGACATCAAGGGCACACAATGACAAACGAGCAACAGAAACAAAGCGCAACTTAGAAGGTCTTTGAAAATTCTGGAGGATGCTTGTGAGTTCACCGACATATCGCTGGCGCTGCAAGCGGGCAAAATATTTCTCGCGATGCCATCTAGAACCATCGTGCTCGAAATTGTCGGTGTAGAGCAACCCACGATTACAGAACCCGATATAAACACTCCCACCTCAGGAAAAAAATCCGGATGGGGTCTAACCCCTTGAAATATATAGAGGCAACTATTTCCCTCAAAAAGTTGCCCGTCAGCAACGGTCAGGAAGTGGCGAGGTGGAGGATGTCATTAATCCCGCCTCAATGAGTTAACTCAGTGACTTAGATGGAAGGTTGGCGGAACCCCAACTTTTGGGGAAAACATCTGCAATACTACACTTTCTGGTGCCCCCAATATTGGCTGAAACGGTCCAATATTACCCTTTGTCGACCCCCTGATGCGGGGTGTCGCTGATGTACTTGGTGACGGCAAGAAGAATCACATGGGGATGACCCTGGGCGACACTCGCATAACCGGCCAATCACGATGGGTTGTGCAGCTAAGGGTTGCTTTTGGTATCGGCTGCTTTGTCGTCGGGCGGCGTGCGTAATTGGGGTCGTCTGCACGGTGCATTTATTTCGGCGTCTGATGGCGCCATCCCCGCGACGTTCGGTGGGCTGTTTCTATGGGTTGCTTTCCGGCTGCTGCGCCAAGTGCGCTGGCACAACGACTAAATGACCAGACGTTACAAAGGCCGCCCCCGCGGCAAGACCATCGCCCGCGAGTTTCCATTCATCGTGGAAATAGCCGTGCCACCCGGTGGCCTTGGCAAACGGCTGAATGCAATGCACGCATTTCACGATCAGCGCGGCATTCAGGTGGCGCGCATCCGGCATCGACATGAAGGTGACCGCGATCATTTACTGTGGTGCTTCGCCCGCCGCGCAATTGCGGAAGAGTTCGCGGCCGAATTCGGCGGCGTATTGATGGGATAATCAGTATGGCAATCTAGAGCACGTTTCCAGTGAAGCGATGGCCAGCCCGCAGATACAGAGCAAGAGAATTTCGGTTATGGCATTCGCATCAGCAAAAAAACGTCGCATGACCCGTCAATCAAATTGATCATTTAGAATTCGCTAACCTTGATAAGCCATACGTACATTGTTTTTAAGTGCAAAGACTCCGTATAGTTAATGGGGTCAGCTTGACCGCCCTGGTCGACGCTCTTGCTCCCGATTTACAGCAGGCCAACGTACATAGGCCAATATCCAAATGCCGACGATGTTTACGAATGGAATGAAATAGACAATCGTCCACCATTTACTGAATCCAAGGCGGCCAAGAATTTTCGCAATTGGGACGCCTAGAGCAACAATGAAAAAGATAAGAATGAACCAGTGCCAAAGATTCATCGAACCCATTTGTCGCTCCCAGACCTAGCGCCGTATGCAAAAGCCCCAACCTTTCTGGTCAGGGCTTCGCGTGCGAACGATGCAAAGGTGCAAACCAAACAGCGCACCCGGCACGATTATTCCGTAACATCCGTTTCAGCAGTGGTCACATCCGCTAAAGGGCAATAGCGGACTTGCAGCGTACTATTTTTGATCGCGTTCCCGCTGCCTCTCCAGCTATACGCTCATAATCCTCCGTGATCCGCTGCATCATTTTTTTGGTTTCCTCATGCTCAAGGCTTTTAGCGATGCTGATAACTTCTTCTGCACGAAAGCCAGTATTGCGGGTCTTTCACAGTGGCCATGCTCAGGCTGGTATCAAGAAGGCTAGCAGAAAAATCAAAGCCAACGCGCTGAAAAATGCAACTTCCTCAAGATAGGTGCGATTGATATGGTGTGACATTGGGCGCTCCACACTCATGGACGCAAGTATGTCGTGGAGTCGCTGCGTCCCATGTGAAGCACCTCACAGGACCACGAACTTTCTTCCGGACTTCCGAAAGTTCCTAGCGATAGTTGACGGCTACCGTTCCCCATAGGCGCACACCGAACATTCATAAGTGCGCGCTCCGTATTCGGGGTGGTACGTTGGCTCGATGCTCGACGGGAACAACTGCAGTCCGCAATGTGGACACCACCCCCCCCTCAGAAAACCCCACGGCGGAACGAACCGGGAAGGGTTGGTAGCCTAACTGGTTCACGAAGTGGCCAAATGCAAGATGTCATTAAAGGTTGCAAAAATCATCAACATGAGGACGATCGCGAGCCCTATCCGAAAGCCAAGTTCCTGGGCGCGCTCCGACAGAGGTCGGCCGCGAATCGCCTCTATGGCGTAGAACAAAAGGTGACCCCCATCGAGCAGCGGTATCGGGAACAGGTTTAACAAGCCAATCGAGACTGACAGCACTGCCGTCAAGTGAATCAGCGCGGCGAATCCCGCCGTGGCAACCTGCCCCGAAACCTGCGCGATCCGGATCGGCCCACCGAGCTGATCGGCTGCCTCCCGTCCCGTGAACACGCCACTGATGTAGGACAGGGTCCGGTCCACCACGAACCAGGTTTCCTGCGCGCCCATGACGATCGCACGCAGCGGTGGCGCTTTCTCGGTCTTGATGTCACCTGGCGCCATTGAGCGGCTGATGCCAAGCACGCCAAGCCGATGAACATTACCGAAATTGTCTTTGATTTCCTTAAGCTGCGGGACAGCTTTGAGTGTCACCTGCGCGTTGTCGCGATCAACCTCGATGGTCAGCGGAGCGCCCGCACTGATGCTGACGATGCGCTGCATGTCGGAGAAGCTTTCGATCTTCTCCCCGTTGATCGCGAGGACAAGGTCACCCGGCTTGAAACCGGCCGCTTGTGCAGCACTGCCCGCCTGCACGGTATCGACGCGGGCGCTGGTCGTTTGCTTGCCGACGGTCATGAAGATGCCGGCGAAAATCGCAATAGCCAGCAGGAAGTTGGCGACAGGGCCAGCCGCGACAACCAATGCGCGCGATCCGACGGGCTGGAATTGGAAGCTGTCCTTCTTCTCCGCTTCCGTCATGGTCGCGGCCGCGGACTGGTCAGGTGTGCTCGCGGCATTTTCGTCGCCGAAAAATTTCACGTAGCCGCCGAGCGGAATGGCCGAAATCTTCCAGCGCGTGCCATAGCGGTCGTAAAAGCCGGCGATCTCCGGACCGAAGCCAACAGAGAACACCAACACTTTGATGCCGCACCAACGCGCCATCAGAAAATGGCCAAGCTCGTGGAAGAAAACGACGATGGTCAAAACAAACAAAAACGGCACTACGTAGCCGACGAGACCGACACCGAGCGCGCTCAGACCTCCCATGATTTCCATTCCCATTATCAGCCTCGTCCTGCCCTACAGGGCCTTTGTGCCGCCCAAGTTTCCTAGGATGCCTTTACGGCAATTTCGGGCAAGAGGTCGCGTGCCAGACTTCTTGCAATACGGTCAACGGCCAGCGCCGCGTCGATTCCGGCGGGTTCCCCCAATAAACCTCGTCCCGCGGCCGCATCAAGGGTCGCTTCCACCAATGCCGTGATCGTCGGAAACGATATCCTGCCGGCGATGAATTCGCTAACGGCGACCTCATCGGCCGCATTGAGCACAGTGGGCGCAGCCCCACCCGCTTCCATTGCGCGCCGGGCAACCGCAAGCGCGGGAAACCGGTCGAGATCCGGCGCCTCAAACGTGAGCTCCCCCAACTCGGCAAGGTCCAATCGCGCGGCCGGCCCGTCGATCCGTCGCGGCCAGGCCAGACAATGGGCAATCGGGATTCGCATGTCGGGAGACCCGAGCTGGGCGACGACCGAACCGTCGCGGAATTCCACGAGCCCGTGCACCACCGATTGTGGGTGAACCAGCACGTCGATCTCCTCCGATTTAAGCGAGAACAAGTGATGGGCCTCGATGATCTCAAGACCTTTATTCATCAGCGTCGCGGAATCGATCGTGACTTTCGGGCCCATGACCCAATTGGGATGACGCAAGGCCTGTTGAGGAGTCGCCGCCTTGATCGCCTCTTTTGAGCAAGTTCGGAACGGCCCGCCGGATGCCGTGAGAATTGCGCGTTTCACATCGGCGCGGTTCCCGGCGCCGAGCGCCTGAAACACGGCGTTATGTTCTGAATCGACCGGAAGCACGGTGGCGCCGGTCGTTGCCGCCCGCCGCATGAAAAGACCGCCCGCACAAACGAGGCATTCCTTGTTGGCGAGTGCGACTGTCGCGCCCCGCTCGACGGCCGCAAGCGTTGGCTTTAATCCGACCGAACCGCTGATCGCCGCCATCACCCAGTCAGCCGGTCGCTGTGCCGCTTCCACCAACGCCTCTTCGCCGGCAGCGGCTTCGATGCGCGAACCGGACAATGCGTCCTTGAGCTCGCGATAGGCGGCGTGATCTGCAACCACCGCATGGCGCGCGCCGACCTCGCGCGCAATCTTCCCCAGCGCGGCCGCATTGCGACGTGCACTGATCGATTCCACCCGGTAGCGCCCAGGTTCGCGCTTGATCAGGTCGAGCGTACTGGCACCGATTGAGCCGGTCGCGCCCAGAATAGTAATTCCACGCACATCGGTGGATGGCCTTGAACTCTTGGAACTTTTGCGCGCAACTTCAACTGTACTCATGCACTCACCATACCAGCAGTCCGCGTGCAGGCCCATCGAAGCCGCCACGCATTAATCCGATCAGGCAGCCGGCGACGGCCGCAGCCCAAAACCCATCCAGCCTGTCCATCACCCCACCATGGCCAGGAATGAGCCGGCTGGAATCCTTTGCGCCGAATTGCCTTTTCACCCAGGATTCAAACAAATCCCCAAATTGCGCCAAGATCGAAAGTACGAATGTGATCGCCAGCATCGCAACCGTGCTGAATGATCCAAACAGGTTTGCGACGAGCGTCCCAACGATCGTGGCGCCGGCCGTACCGGCGATAGCGCCAGACCAGGTTTTTTTCGGGCTTACGACCGGCATTAATTTCGGTCCGCCGAAAGCGCGGCCGACGAAATAGCCAAATACATCCGTGGTCCATACGATCGCGAAGAGCAGAATGATGACGGCAAAGCCAAAGGCGGCATCGTGTCGCAAAAGGACCGGTGCCAGCAGCATCGCGCCCGCGTAGCCTATGCCGAGCGTCACCCATAGTCTTCGCGCGGACGGGGCGAAAATCGCTGCCGCCAGCGCGCCCAAACCCAACATCAGCAGCGCCGAGAGTGGACGTTCGAGCCAGACCAAGAAACCAGCTGCTGCGATAGCACCCGCACAGGAGATGAACAACGGTCGATGGGCTTTGCCGGCAACAAGCTCCATCCACTCCCATAGCACCGCGAGAGCAGCCGCACCCCAAAACAGGACGAATGGCCATCCTCCGGAATAGGCGGTCACCAGCGCGAGTGGCGCGAGAACCGCGGCAGAAGCGATCCGCAACACAAGATTGTTTGCAGACAAGGGCTTGTCGGTCTCGTTGGAATGAGAAACAGGATTCGAGTCGATCACGGGGTTCACGATCCAGTCTGCGCCACGAGGCCGCCAAACCGCCGCTCGCGTTGTTGATATTCACGGATCGCGAATTCGAGAGCGGCACGATCGAAATCCGGCCAATAGGTCGGCACGAAAACAAGTTCGCTGTAGGCTGCCTGCCAAAGAAGAAAATTCGACAGACGCTGTTCACCGCTTGTGCGAATGATGAGGTCGGGATCGGGAATGTCGGGCGCGTCCAAAAATTTGGCGAACGAATCCATGTCGACGTCTGACACGCTCAGGTCGCCGCGCTTCACGGCGTCGGCCACTCCGCGCGCGGCGCGCACGATTTCCTGACGAGCGCCATAATTGAACGCAACGACGAGTGTAAGACCGTCATTGTTTTTCGTAAGTTCTTCCGCCTCAACCAGCAATCGACTGATGTCCGGTTCAAGATCCGCCCGTTCGCCTATCACGCGAACGCGGACATTGCTTTTGTGAAGTTCGGCCAGATCATTTCGTACGAACCGCCGAAGCAGCCCCATCAGTTCGCCAATTTCGTTGGCGGGCCTGGACCAGTTTTCGGCACTGAAGGAAAAAATCGTCACAATCTTGATGCCGATCTCGCCGGCGCTCCGAATGGTCCGACGCAAGGCTTCGACGCCGCGACGGTGTCCCTCCGCTCGCGGCAATCCGCGCGCAGCAGCCCAGCGGCCGTTGCCGTCCATGATAATTGCAACGTGACGCGGCACATCGAATGCCGTCGCAGCGTTATTCTGGATCTCGGCCTCGGGCATGGGGCACGACCTCAGACCGTGAGGATTTCCTTTTCCTTTGCAGCCAACATGTGATCGATCTCCGCAATGCCGGCGTCGGTTGCTTTCTGGATCTCGCCGGAAAATCGATCGTGATCGTCCTTACTAATCTTGTGTTCTTTTTCCAGTTTTTTGATCACGTCCATGGCGTCGCGCCGAACATGACGAACCGCAACGCGCGCGGTCTCGGCGTACTTGTGGGCAACCTTCACGAGTTCTTTGCGCCGTTCCTCGTTAAGTTCGGGAATACGCAGGCGGATCGTTTGTCCCTCTGTTGCAGGCGACAAACCGAGATTGGAATTCACGATCGCCTTTTCGACCGGATGGACCAGCGAGCGGTCCCAGACATTGACGGAAATCAACCGCGGTTCCGGCACGCTTACGGTCGCGACCTGATTCAGCGGCATCTGCGCGCCATAGGCGTCGACCATAATCGGATCGAGCAAATGTGCGGACGCGCGGCCCGTGCGCAGTCCCGACAATTCGGCCTTCAACACGCCGCTAGCACCCTGCATGCGGCGCTTGATCTCATTAAGGTCATGCGTAGTTGCGTTTGCCATGGCAATTCCTCGCACGCCGCATCATGTCGCGCGGCATAAAATCGTCGCCGGTCTAACCGACGATCGTTGCGCGCCCTTTACCGCGCAGCACGGTTTCTATGGCGCTCTTCTCAGCGATAGAGAAGACAATGATAGGCATCCGGTTTTCTCGAGCAAGCGCGAAGGCGGCACCATCCATGACCCTGAGATCCTTCTCGATTGCCTCCTGGTGGCTGATTTTGTCGTAACGCTTGGCTTTCGGGTCTTTTTTGGGGTCGGCGGTGTAAACACCGTCGACGTTGGTGGCCTTGAGCACCGCCTGTGCCTCAAGCTCAGCTGCCCGCAACACCGCGGTCGTATCGGTCGTGAAATACGGATTGCCGGTGCCGGCGGCGAGTAGCACCACGCGGCCTTTGCCGAGATTTTTCATGGCGCGTTTACGGTTGTAGGTTTCGCAGACTGCAGTCATTGCCAGCGCAGACAGCGTTCGCGCTTCGCATCCCGTCCGTTCGATCGCGGCCTCAAGGACGAGGCAATTCATCACAGTGGCGAGCATGCCCATCGTATCGCCGACCGGACGCGGCACGCCACGTTCGGAAACCTCTATGCCGCGGAAGATATTGCCGCCCCCGACTACGACGCCGAGCTCGACACCGAGCTTCGCGCTCGCCGCAAGATCCGCTGCAAGACGCTCGACGGTTACCTGATCGATGCCGAAGCCGTTTGCGGCAGACAGCGCCTCGCCAGAGAGTTTGACGATGACACGACGATAGACCGGGCCACTCATGCGTTGCGATCCCCTATCATACTGCAGCTCGCATGATTTCCGAAAATCGGGAGACCGCTTTTCGGGATCATGAGCCGGGATCGCCGCGAGCCACGCCGGCCGACGATCAATCACGTCTGACCGGCGGCGGCCGCAACCTCGGCGGCGAAATCGGTTTCCTGCTTCTCGATGCCCTCACCGAGTGCATAGCGGACAAAACCGGTGACTTTGATCGGTCCACCCACCTTGCCTTCGGCTTCCTTCAGCGCCTGCGTCACACTCTTCTTGTCATCGAAAACAAATGGCTGCTCCAGCAGACAAACTTCCTTGTAGAACGTCTTGAGGCCCGACTCGACAATCTTGTCGATTACGTTAGCCGGTTTGCCTTGCTGCTTGAACTTGTCGGCAAGCACATTCTTCTCGCGCTCCACAACTGCCGGATCGAGCGCTCCAGCATCGAGCGCCAAAGGGTTGGCGGACGCGACGTGCATCGCGACTTGGCGACCAATCGTCGCCATTTCGTCGGCCTTGCCGCTCGATTCAAGCGCCACGATCACCCCGATCTTGCCCAGGCCATCGGCGACTGCATTGTGTACGTAGGACCCGATCACGCCCTTCCCGACAGACAAGGAGGCGGCCCGACGCAACGTCATGTTCTCGCCGATCTTCGCGATCGTGTCGGAAATAGACTCCGACACCGTTATGCTTCCGGCTTTCGCGGCCTTGAGCCTTTCAACGTCGGTTCCGACCGAAAGCGCGACGTCGGCGATCATCTTGACCAGGCCCTGGAATAGGTCATTGCGCGCAACGAAGTCGGTCTCCGAGTTGAGTTCGACCACGACACCTTTCGTGCTCCTCACCTGAACGCCGATCAGACCTTCGGCCGCAACGCGACCAGCCTTTTTAGCGGCCTTGGACAAGCCTTTCTTACGCAGCCAGTCCTGGGCCGCCGTCATGTTGCCATTGGTCTCGGTCAAGGCGGCCTTGCAGTCCATCATGCCGGCACCGGTCGACTCGCGCAGCTCCTTGACCATCTGGGCGCTGATATTTGCCATCGTGTGTAATCCTTGATCCGTGGCGGCCGGACCTGTTCCAGCCGTCCACGTCTAAAAGTCAGAAAGTGCCGCAGGGCGTCCCGATACGTGGTTCGGGCGGCACGCCCGCGGTTCACTCCGCCGTCAATTCCTTCGCCTTGGTGATCCAGCCGTCGACGCGGCCGGGAAGTCCAACCTCTTCACCGACATTGTGGGCGGCCTTCGCATTGAATTCGGCGATCTGCGAATAGTGGAAAATGCCGAGATCGTTGAGTTGTTTTTCGATCGCCGGTGAAATGCCGGGCAATTTCTTCAGATCGTCGGCAACGCCGCGCGGCCCGGGCAATTGCTCGAAGCCGAGATCGCCGGCTGTCGGCGCCGTCGGCACGGACTCGGCAACGATCGGCTTCTCGGCCGCACCGATGTCCACGCCCATCTCGCCCTGCGCACGGGAAATTCCGTCGATTGCCGCTTTCGCCACGAGGTCGCAGTAGAGCGACACCGCCCGACTGGCGTCGTCATTGCCTGGCACGACATAAGTGATGCCGGCCGGATCACAATTGGTGTCGACAACGGCGGCGACCGGAATATTGAGCCGCTGTGCCTCCTTGATAGCGATGTCTTCCTTGTTGGTGTCGATCACGAACAAAAGGTCGGGCACGCCACCCATGTCCTTGATGCCACCGAGCGAACGATCGAGCTTGTCCCGCTCGCGCTGCATGGTGAGGCGCTCTTTCTTGGTGTAGCCCGCAGCCTCACCGGAATTGAGCATCTCGTCTAGCTTGCGCAGCCGCGCGATCGAAGCCGAGATTGTCTTCCAGTTGGTCAGCGTGCCGCCGAGCCAACGTGAATTAACGTAGTACTGTGCACTGCGCTTGGCGGCATCGGCAATTGCGTCCTGTGCCTGGCGTTTGGTGCCGACAAACAGGATGCGGCCACCTTTGGCGACCGTATCGCTGACCGCCTGCAGGGCCCGGTGCAGCATCGGCACGGTCTGCGCGAGGTCGACGATATGGATATTGTTACGGGTGCCGAAGATGAACGAGCCCATCTTCGGGTTCCAACGATGGGCCTGATGGCCGAAGTGCACGCCAGCTTCCAAAAGCTGACGCATTGAAAAGTCAGGAAGCGCCATATTCTTCTCCGGTTGATCCGCCGCGGACGTTCGTGAGCCCATTTGGGCCACCGGACGGCCTTTTTGACCCATTGTCGGGGTCTAAAGCCTGCGTCCGCGTGAGTGATGTCGGGGCTTATATAGGTGCGATCTCAGGAATGCAAGGCGTGACAAAAGGTTAGCTAGGCCCTGGCGCCCGTCGTCGCGCTAGGCGACGTGCAGTGCGTGGCGAACCGTCTGAACCCCGATTCCAAAGAACAATTCCGGGCCGTCTTTAGCGCGACCTTCCTTCTGCTCGCATGGCGGAAGCCCGATCTGTTCAGTCAACCGGACGAGTTCGGCGATCGTCCGAACGCCCATCTTTCCCATGATGCGGCTGCGGTGCACCTTGATCGTCTTTTCCACGGTTCCAAGATCCCAGGCGATCTGCTTGTTCAAACGGCCCGAAATCACGTGGCGAAGCACCTCGGCTTCACGCGGGGTCAATTGAGCTAGTCGCTGCCTGATACAGGCCAGCTCCGCCCGCTTTTGCATCGACTTCTTTTGCCGCTCGACTGCAGTCTCAATCGCCGCGAGCAGTGCTGCGCAATTGACCGGCTTGATCAGGAAATCGATCGCGCCCGCCTTCATCGCGTCAACGATGGTCGGCGCATCCGTCGTGCCCGAGACAAATATAATCGAGCGATCGCCCTCACCGTCGCAAAGCGCGGCCTGCAGCTCGCGCCCGTCGATGCCCGGCATCCTCAGATCGACAATAGCGCAGCCCGGAACGTCAGGGTCATGCCCGGCAAGAAACTGCTGCGCAGAGGAAAAACTTTGTGTCGCGTAACCGGCGGCTCCAATGAGTCGCGTGAGCGACTTGAGTACGCCCGGATCGTCGTCAACGATAAACACGGTGAATTCCGCCGGCGTCGCCATTTCTTCTGGTAAGCACGGCGCAACAGGCGTTACGCACTCAGGCTCGGAATAATTTGACGGCTTGATAGTGATGTTCATCATCTCCCCGCAATGACATTGATTCAAACGCGTCGATTTTTTTGTCGTTGGCGAAGACTAGAACGGGCGTGTCAAATCGCTCCATTGGACAGAGGTAGCTGCACCCTATACCAAGGTTTCGCGCGCCAAGCCCCGGCCCAGTGCGCCATTTGCCCTGAAACATGATTTGCGAGGCCCGGCTCTCGGCCAGGCAGATTGTTCAGACGCTACGGGCGAGTGCCTCGTTGAGACACGATATCAAGTTACGATCGTCGAACGGTTTGGCCAAAAAGCCAACCGCGCCTGCCGCAAGCGCCTGCGCGCGCGCCCTCATTTCGGGGAACGCCGTAATGAATATGACAGGCAGGCTATGGCCTTGGGCAATCAACCGATCCTGCAATTCTATTCCGGTCATGCCGGGCATTTGCACGTCGGTAATCAGGCAATCGGCATCCGAAACGTGTCCTGATTTCAGGAACGCTTCGGCTGAGTCAAAAGAGGCTGTTCCATAACCAAGCGATCGAACGAAGCTGGTCGTGGCCCGGCGGAACGATTCATCATCATCGACAATTGCTATCACGGGCATCTTCGGCAAGTTGGCGTCCTTTGATGATGAAAGAAATAAGACGTCGAGCCGCGCTATGCACGATTCCGATGGTAACGTTCAACTATCGGAAAGAGACGAGAAATTACACCAAGGTATAGTTTCCCTAGGTTTTTGTTCGACGAATCCCCAAAAGGTCCGCCATCTTTACGAGGTCGGCTAACGACTTCGCCCCCATTTTTCGTGTGACCTTACCCCGGTGCACCTTGACCGTGATCTCGGTGACGCCGATCTCCGCCGCGACCTGCTTGTTCAAAAGGCCGCCGGTTACCCAGGCCATGACTTCTTGTTCCCGTGGCGTGAGCGTCTCGAATTTCGTCCTGAGTTCCGAAATCGCTTTTTCGTTTGCGTAATTCGCGCGTGAACGATCGAGCGCGATTTGTATGGCATCGAGCAGATCCTGGTCGCGGAACGGCTTCGTGAGGAACTCGACCGCGCCTGCTTTCATCGCCTTCACGGACATCGGAATATCGCCGTGGCCGGTTATGAAGATAATGGGAATCTGGATCTGCGCTTTTGTAAGTTCCGCCTGAAAATCCAGTCCACTTACGCCAGGCAACCTGACGTCCAGGATAAGGCAGCACGCAGCATCAGGTCGTTTCGCCGCAAAGAATTCCGTAGTCGATGCGAAGGCCTCGACCTTCAGTCCTACTGAGCGGACCAGGTTGCTCACCGCCCCGCGCAACGAAGCGTCGTCGTCGACGACGAAAACGACCGGCTGCGTATCGGGACGCTCGGTTTTGGCCTGACTGCGTGTGCCTTGAGGCGGTGTCATTGAATGCCGGGTAAGACAATGTGAAACACGGAACCGTACGGGACTCCCGGCGAAACTGACAAGGTTCCACCATGGGCTTCGACGATCGAACGGCATATTGCGAGGCCCATGCCCATGCCGTTGTTCTTGGTCGTGAAAAACGCATCGAAAATGCGCTCGGCATGCTCTGGATCAATCCCCGTGCCCGAATCTTGCACCGAAAGCGCCACTCCCGCCGAATTGAAGGGTTTGGACCGTACCCGCAACGTCCGCGCTCGATCGTCAATATTGTGCATGGATTCAGCGGCATTTGTCAGGATGTTCAACACGACCTGCTGAAGCTGTCCTCGATGGGCGGGGATCATGGGAAGTTGACCGAGTTCGAGTTGGACATCGATCTTGGCTGCCTCGAGCTCATCACTCGCCATTGCAATCGTTTCACGAATGAGTTCGTTTGCATCGAGCGGCGCGCCCACCGGGTCACTCTTTGCAAACATCGCGCGTATGGACTGGATCACTTCGCTGGCCCTGTGGCCGTCGGCGGATATGTGCTTGAGGGTGTCCCGCACCTCTGCAAGATCTGGCGTTGATCTGTCTAACCAGCGAAGGCCGGCATTTGCGTTTGTGACGATCGCGCCGAGCGGCTGTCTAATTTCATGCGCTATCGCGGCGGACATTGCTGCCAGCGTCGTTCTTCGCGATACCTGCGCAAGTTCCTGCCGAGCTTCCAGCAACTTGTTTTCGGCGTCCCTGAGTTCGGTGACGTCTCGCGCCACCCCATAGATGCAACCTTTGTCCATAGCCGCTTTCCAGGACAGCCATCGATAAGATCCGTCTTTGTGACGCAACCTAGTGAGAAAACGATGCGTCATGTGACCCGCGGCGAGCCGTTTGGTTTCAGCGTGCGCATTCTCGCGGTCGTCTGGATGGAGCATCCACAGCAATGTCCTGCCGATCAGATCGGCCTCCGGCCATCCAAGCGTCGCTGTCCACGCAGGGTTCACGTTGAGAAACTTGCCGTCGGCATCCGCGATCACCAAAAGGTCTTGCGAGACATTCCAGATCTGCAGACGCTCGTACGTTTCCGCCTGTACCCGCTGCTCGAGCGTTTCGTTGAGCTCGCGCAAGGCGGCTTCCGAACGCTTCCGCTCGGTTATGTCTTCAGCGACGACGTTGATCCCGATGATGTGACCATCCGCGTTTCTCAACGGGTGCCAGTTGGTGATCCAGACGTGATCGGCGTTGCTTTTGTCGGCCTTCTGCCCGCGCACCTCGACACCGGTAACGGGCTCGCCGGTGCGTACAATGGCCTGAACGAGTTGCTCGACTTGCGCCGCGACCGCCGGGACGGTTTCACGAACCGAACGACCGATATGATCTGCTACCGAAATACCACAGATCTCCGTTAGGCGCTGATTGATCTGCACATATCGACAATCGAGCGACAGAAACGCGAGCCCTACCGGCGCCGTGTCATAGATCAGCTGAAGCTCAGGCAGCCGGTCATACAAGTGCCCATCGTGCAGTTGTTGTGTCGAAAGCGCGGCTCTGCCGGTTGGTGCAGCGCGTCGAGAGCCGATCTGCTTCAGCTTTTCCGGTTTGTGCATCATTACTCAGCCAAGAAGCCCAACCTACATGACAATTGTGGTCATTGGAATAAATGCGCGGATCACCGATGTTGATGCCTATTTTGCTGCCATTCAATTGGATTCACGGCGATACCTTCGTATATGAGCCCTTCCCTTTTCGATACCGCCCGTTAACCAGCGTACAGTGGCGTTAGAAGCCTTCGCCAACCTAGGCTCGCTGCAACGAAAAGCACAATTCGTTGCGGGGAGTTTTTATGTTTCGGCCTCTGCTTATTGCCAGTCTCGCAACTGTCGCCATTGTCGGCGGCGTTGCCATTTTGGCAGGACCCGGCGCCGAGGTCAGGGCTAACACTCCCGCAACGAAAAGCGATCGACCTGAAATTCAACTCGTCACGCGCGAATGTGCGCAGCACGCCTGGCCTTACTACCCGGGCAACTGCATTCGTGACCACCGCCACTCGTCCGGCAAAGCCTCCGATGTACGTGTCGTCTTCGCGAGCCAACTGCCGAACGCAGCTTCGAGCAACGGGAAATAGGCCGTATTCAACAAAGCTCCTGGAGACTTTGTCATGTTGACCACCGGCAAGATTCACGGAATGAGCCTCACCATCGCAGCGACCCTGGCTACGGTTGCGTTTTTCCAGACAGGCCAGGCTTCAGCTGACCCGCTTGGTTTTGTTTCGCCTTTCAATTTCAGCCGCAGCGACGAGATGGTCTTCGCACCGGCCATGCGGCAGTTGCCCAAGGAGGCCGACGACGATCTGACAAGCGATATTCCGCCGCGCCTGCATCGTAACATCGTGGAGTACCCCACGCGCGAAGCGCCGGGCACGATCATCATTGATACACCAAATACCTATCTCTACTACGTGCTCGGCGGCGGCAAAGCGATCCGTTACGGGATCGGCGTTGGTCGCGAGGGATTCACCTGGTCCGGCGTGAAGGCAATCGAGCGCAAGGCCGAGTGGCCTGACTGGATTCCGCCGACTGAGATGCTTCAGCGGCAACCTTACCTTCCCCGCTTCATGGCGGGTGGGCCAGGCAATCCGCTCGGTGCGCGGGCCATGTACATCGGCGGCACCGTCTATCGCATCCATGGAACGAATGCCCCCACTACAATCGGTAAGCAAGTGTCGAGCGGATGCATCCGTATGCTCAACGAAGACGTCATAGACCTTTATGCACGTGTGAATGTTGGAACAAAGGTTGTTGTTCTGCCGATGCATCCGGGTCGTGGCCCGAGCGTGGCGCAAAACCAAACAGGTCCCGCAACGCGAAGCGCTGCCGCCAACGTTGCCCGGGCTCAGGGTGTCAACTGAGCGGATCCGAAGCCGATCAAGCGGAGGCACGTCATGAACAGTTCACTTTGGTCCGCGGGTCGCAACACGCATCTCAAGATCGTGGCCGTTGCGCTCATGGCTTCGATTGTCGTGGTCGTCGTCGGAATCAATTCGCGCGTCGAGAGCGGAGCGCCTCTAGTCTTGGTCAAGGCAGGGCAGCCGACCGTTTATACTGGCAATAGCGGGCCCACGATCCGCTGAGCGGAACCTGCTTGGCATGGAGAGTTCGAAGCCGCGGTGTCGAACCGCGGCTTTGCTTATGCGTTAACACAGGAGAAGGAACAGAGCGGGGCGGCGTGAGGAGCACGCCATGGCCAATACTCTTCCGGTCCGATACAACCCGCCGGGCAATGACGAACTGCATCCTTGGATCTATCGAGCAATCATCGGCCTAACAATCTGGCTTGTGTTATCGGTATGGGTGCTTTTCAGCCGCGGCACCTACGAAGGGTTGACGCTCTCGGTAATCACCCTTTTCTTCCTAATCCTCGTTGGTATTCCGGTCATTCTCTGGCTGACGTGGCGGCGGAACACAGACCCTAACAAACAACACGGCTTTGTCGCACCCTTCCACGACTGGGCATCGCAGTCGTTCGAAACATGGACGGGCGGCGTCAGCGGCGGCGAAGCATCAATGCAAATCCTGTTGCCTATCGCCGTCGTGGCCTTCGGCATGACGATATTCGGTCTCGTATTTCTGATCGCGGTTCCGCACCTCGGTCCGTCATGATCAGACGCGGAAGATCAACATGCAGCCCGCACGCATTTTCCTGCGCCACGCGCGAAAAGATACGCTCGACGCCGGCTCGCTCGACACGAACACGAATGCCCGGAAACGTCTGTTCGAAGCCCGACTTTTTCCGCTGACTGGAGGTCGGCCGAAGTGTCCCAAGTAAGCTGGCCTTCTTTCGTCGCCGCAGCGATCAATGCCGGTGCGATGGCTTCACCTGGTGGCGCTGCCGCACGCTGAGGCGTGGCATAGACAAGCGGCAATGCGGCTGCGGCCTTGAGAATCCTGCGGCGTGAAAAGCGACGGCTCATGAAGAAAGGTGCCTGCGTGTGCCCGCCATCTGACCTTTGGCACCGGCCACGCTGTCCAAGCGAGGACATAGAGCCAAGCCCGGGCACGAGCGTCTACAGCGCCTCGACCTGCACCACGCCCGGCACGGCCTTGATGGCACCCGCGATCTGCGGCGAGACCTTGAATCGGCCCGGCAGTTTCACTTCGACTTCCGTGCCGCGTTGAAGCAGGAGCACGACGCTTACCTCACCGTCGCCATTGGCTTGGGATGATCGCGGAGCGGTCTCGAGCCGCTTTGCCACCGCCTCAAGAGGCGCGCCATCGCGCAGAAACACGCGCAGACCCTTTTGCAGATTGGCGGCGGCACTGTCGAGCGGATCCACCGACTGGATGCGTGCGCGCACCTCGTCCCCCTGCACTTCCGCAGACAGGAAAAGCAACACGGCATTCCCCGGTTCAAGCAAGTCGCGGTTTTCGGCCAGCCCTTCCGAAAAGATGACCGCCTCGAAATGACCGGTTGGATCGGACAGGCCGATGATTCCCATCTTGCTGCCGGTGCGGGTGCGCCGCTCGATGCGCGAAACGACAGTCGCCGCAACGCGACCCGCTGTCGCGCCTGCTTTTACCGCGCGTGCGAATTCCGCCCAGGGCTGCACCCGTAATTTCTTGAGCACGGCTGCATAGTCGTCGAGCGGATGCCCGGACAGGAAAAAGCCGACGGCCTCATATTCCCGACGCAAGCGTTCCGCCGGCAGCCAAGGTTCCACCTGCGGCAGCGCGATTTGCTCGCGCGTTGCACCTCCCCCGAACAATTCGCTCTGACCGATCGCGGCCGTATCATGAGCGCGCTGCGCTCGGGCTAGCACGAGGTCGACGGCGGCAAATATGCGGGCCCGGTTTTTCTCGAACGTATCGAATGCTCCGGCTGCGGCGAGACTTTCCAGCACGCGTTTGTTCACGGCGCGCGGATTGATGCGCGCCGCAAAGTCCGCGAGATCGGCGAATTCCCGGTTACCGCGCGCGGCAATGATCGTCTCGACGGCCTGCTTGCCGACGCCCTTGAGTGCTGCGAGCGCATAGATGATCGTATTGCCGTCAACCTCAAAGTCGACCGCCGAGCGGTTGATCGAAGGCGGGTCCACCGCAATGCCCAGCCGTTCGGATTCCGCACGGAATTCCGCAAGCTTGTCGGTGTTGCCCATGTCCAGTGTCATGGTCGCCGCCAGAAACTCGACGGGATAGTTCGCTTTCATGTAGGCAGTCTGATACGCGACCAGCGCATAGGCTGCCGCGTGACTTTTATTGAAGCCGTACTCGGCAAAGCGTTCCAGCAGATCGAAAATCGCGTCAGCCTGATAGCGCTCTACCCCGCGCTCGACGGCACCTGATACGAAGCGCTCGCGCTGCGCCTGCATCTCCTTCTTGATTTTCTTGCCCATGGCCCGGCGCAACAGGTCGGCTTCACCGAGCGTAAAGCCTGCAAGGATCTGCGCCGCCTGCATCACCTGTTCCTGGTAGATGATGACGCCGAATGTCTCGCGCAGGATAGATTCGAGTTTTGGATGGATATAATCCGATTGCTCCATCCCGTGCTTGCGTGCGCAGTAGGTCGGAATGTTTGCCATCGGGCCAGGACGATAGAGTGCGACCAGCGCAATGATGTCCTCGAATCGGTCCGGCCGCATGTCCAGCAGCGCCCGTCGCATCCCCGCGCTTTCCAGTTGGAAGACGCCGACTGCTTCAGCGCGAGCCAGAAGGTCGTAGGTATTCTTGTCGTCAAGCGGGATCGCCGCGAGATCGATATCGATGCCACGCCTTTTAACCAGCGCGACCGCCGTCTGCAGGACAGTCAGGGTCTTCAGTCCGAGGAAATCGAATTTCACAAGGCCGGCCTGCTCGACCCACTTCATGTTGAATTGGGTGACCGGCATGTCGGACTTCGGATCGCGATAAAGTGGGACCAGCTCGGACAGCGGGCGGTCTCCGATCACGATGCCGGCGGCATGGGTCGATGCGTGACGATTGAGACCCTCCAGCTTCTGCGCGATGTCGAAGGCGCGTTTCACCACGGCATCGCCATCCCGTTCCGCCTGCAGGCGCGGCTCGCCTTCAATTGCCTGTTTGAGAGATACCGGCGCGGCCGGATTTTGTGGGACCAATTTGCAGAGCTTATCGACCTGCCCGTAGGGCATTTGCAGGACACGGCCGACGTCGCGCAGCACGCCGCGCGCCTGCAATGTACCGAAGGTAATGATTTGTGCGACCTGGTCGCGGCCGTACCGCTCCTGCACGTAGCGGATCACTTCGTCGCGGCGATCCTGGCAGAAGTCGATGTCGAAGTCCGGCATCGACACGCGTTCGGGGTTGAGGAAGCGTTCAAACAGCAAGCCAAACCGGATCGGATCGAGATCGGTAATCGTCAACGCATAGGAGACAAGCGACCCGGCACCCGAACCACGACCGGGCCCGACGGGGATGCCCTGCTTCTTTGCCCATTGGATGAAATCGGAGACGATCAGGAAATAGCCCGGATATTTCATGCCGGCGATGACGCCGAGTTCGAATTCCAGTCGCTCGCGATATTCATCAACTGTATGACCGAGGGCGACCCCGACGGATTCAAGTCGCCGCTCAAGCCCCTCTTCCGCGCGCTTGCGCAGCTCGCTCGCTTCATCGAGCGACTTGCCGGTATCTCCGGTCGAAAACCGAGGAAGAATCGGATGGTGTGTGCGCGGACGGAACGCGCAGCGCTGCGCAATTTCAACAGTGTTTGTCGGGGCCTCCCGCAGATCGCGGAATCGCTCCACCATCTCCGCGCGGCTTTTGAATCGATGCTCCGGCGTCAACTGGCGGCGGTCGCTTTCGGCGACCAGGCGACCCTCTGCGATGCAGATCAGTGCGTCGTGGGCCTCATAGTCCTGAACCGTTGCAAAATAGGGCTCGTTGGTCGCCACTAATGGTACGCCTTTGCCGTAGGCCAGATCGATCAGCACCGGCTCGGCGCGCCGTTCGGCCGCCGTGCCATGCCGTTGCAGTTCGACGTACAGGCGGTTGCCGAAGAGCTTGAGCAGCGCATCAAGGCGGGCTCCCGCGAAATGGCTCTGGCCGGCCGCGACGGCCATGTCGAGGGGGCCGCCCGGTCCGCCCGTCAACGCAATGAGGTCCGCAGTTTCTCCCTCCAGCCATTCGAGCCTGAGGCGCGGCGGCTCGTTCGCCGGCGTGTCGAGAAAGGCGCGCGAATTAAGCCGCATCAAGCTGCGGTAACCCTCGCGCCGCGTGGCCAGCAACACGATACGCGAGCGTTCAGGTGCCACATTGACGTTGCGCGGCCCGTGGTCGGTGTCGCCGAAATCGATCGCAAGCGCGCACCCGACGATTGGCTGAATGCCGGAACCCGACAGCTTTTCCGAGAATTCCAGCGCACCGAACATGTTGTCGGTGTCAGTCAAGGCCAGCGCCGGCTGGTGGTCAGCTTTCGCCAATTCGGCGAGACGCGCGATCGTGAGCGCGCCTTCTAGCAGCGAAAACGACGAGTGCACGTGCAAGTGCACGAAATCGGGGCCGGCCATGTCAAAACGGGGTTGGGTGATTCCTTGTCGCACTCAGAGTGGGGCCGCCGCCCCCTGCTGTCCACCTCAGGCCGTAACCGCGCACAAAGCTATTCCCGCTTTTCTTGCGGGTATCCCCACGTCATGGCCGGGGGATATCGGCCACCCACGTCTCTCGGGAGGGACGGCCTGTAAGACGTGGATGCCCGGCGCTGGGCCGGGCATGACGGGGGAAGGTCGTTCCCGCGGCCCTCAAAGATTTCCCAGCACCTGGGTCCAGATGGCAATCATTCCGATAAACAAGGCAAGCGAGGCCAGAGCAGCAGCTTCTTGGATCACAGCTTTGAACATAACTTCGTCTCCCGGAACAGAGTGAGAACATAGTTCATCATTTGTTCAGGAGTCAAGTGATAACTCTTGCCAGGAGAACTTCGCTTAGATTCAATGATTTAGGCGGATCTCTTCAGGTTTCGCCCGACAAGCGCGTGGGTCTGGATTAGGCCGTCTCGATGATTTTGCCGTCCCGCAAGGTCACGCGTCTGTCCATGCGTGCGGCAAGGTCCATGTTGTGCGTGGCGATAATGGCTGCGAGACCGGAGGCCCTAACGAGCTGCGTCAGCGCGCTGAAGACATGCTCGGCGGTGTGCACATCGAGGTTGCCGGTCGGCTCATCCGCCAACAGAATTCGCGGCGCATTGGCAACCGCGCGGGCGATCGACACGCGCTGCTGTTCGCCGCCTGAAAGCTCCGCCGGCCGATGGTTCAGGCGAGCGCTCAATCCCAGATATTCAAGGAGTTCGACCGCGCGCGTTTTCGCTTCCGCGCGCTTGAGGCCGCGGATCATTTGCGGCAGCAGTACGTTTTCAAGCGCCGAGAATTCCGGCAGCAAATGATGGGACTGATAGACGAATCCGATTTCATTGCGCCGAATGCGGGTTCGCTCGTGATCCGCGAGGATCGCGGTCGCGCGCCCTTCGATATAGACGTCACCGTGATCGGGGTGTTCAAGCAGACCCGCGATGTGGAGCAGTGTCGATTTGCCGGCGCCTGACGGCGCCACCAAGGCGATCGACTGGCCCCCCCAAAGCGCGAGTTCGATGCCGTTGAGCACATGCAAGGTCTCGTCGCCCTGGCGGTAGTGACGTTCGATGTCGTGCAGGAACAGGATCGGAACATCCTCTTCCTTGCGCGCTTGCGGCGGCTCCGGCTGCTCGATCATTTCCACCCTGGCAGCGGTGTAGGCCTTACTCATAGCGCAACGCCTCCACCGGATCGAGGCGTGCCGCCCGCCATGAAGGGTACAAAGTAGCAAGCAGTGAAAGCACCAGCGCCATTATGACGACCGCGGTCGTTTCACCGGAGTCCATGTCGGCCGGCAGGTGCGAGAGGAAATAAAGCTCGGGCGAAAACAGTTCTGTATTCGTGAGCCACGACAAGAACTGCCGGATGCTTTCGATATTGAGACAGACAACGACGCCCAGCATGAAGCCGACGATGGTGCCGACAACACCGATGGACGCGCCGGTTATCAAAAAGACGCGCATGATCGCGCCCTGCGTTGCGCCCATCGTACGCAAGATGGCGATGTCCTGGCCTTTATCCTTCACCAGCATGATCAGGCCCGAAACGATGTTCAGCGCGGCGACCAATACGATGAGAGTCAGGATCAGGAACATCACGTTGCGTTCGACCTGCAGCGCGTTGAAGAACGTCGCGTTGCGCTGACGCCAGTCGATGATGAAGATCGGACGTTGCGCGGCGTCCTGCACCGCGCCCCGATAACGATCGACCCGGTCCGGATTGTCGGTATAGACCTCGATCGCGGTCACATCGCCCGCACGATTAAAATAGGCCTGCGCCTCCTTCAGCGGCATGAAAACCATGGCATTGTCGTATTCCGACATGCCGATCTCGAAGACCGCTGCGATCTTGTAGACTTTGATGCGCGGCGTTGTTCCCATCGGGGTGACAGCACCGCGCGGTGCAACGAGCGTGATGTTGTCACCGGATCGCAATGAAAGCTGATCGGCGAGCCGGCGCCCGATCACGACGCCCTGCTCGTCATCGAAGCCCTTCAGCGAGCCCTGCTTGATGTTGTTGGCGATGGAGGGAAGCTTTTCCAAATCCATCAGGCGAATGCCGCGCACCAGGACGCCGCTCGCGTTGAACGGCGACGACGCAAGCGCCTGCCCTTCGACGATCGGCGCGGCAAGCCGAATACCCTGAACGCCGGCAACACGCGCGGCCACCTCGTCCCAATCAGTAAGAGGCTTCTCGAGTGGCTGGATCAGCAGGTGCCCGTTGAGTCCGAGAATTTTGTCGAGCAGTTCTTTGCGGAAGCCATTCATCACCGCCATCACGATGATGAGGGTCGCAACGCCGAGCATGATCCCGAGGAAGGAGAAGCCGGCGATGACCGAAATGAATCCTTCCTTGCGCCGCGCCCGCAAGTAGCGCAGCGACAGCATCCATTCGAACGGGGAAAAGGCCCGCGTCCCCTGGGGCTCGCTCATCGTTGATTGGTCCCGCGCTCGACTGTTCATAGAGATTCTGGCGGATTCGTGCCAAAGGCGCGAGGGCAAAGCCATTGGCAACACACAGGATTCTTGCCCTGGACGTCTTGTCGCGGGTCCGCGGAACAGCGGATCGCGGCCGACTACCTGGACAATAGATCGATGGCAGCCGCCGGGCTCAGGGTATCCCGGCTGCCATCAGCACGCTTTTTAAGCTCAATTTTGCCCTCGGCGAGGCCGCGCGGACCGACCAAGACCTGATAGGGAATTCCGATCAAGTCCGCGGTAGCAAATTTTGCTCCGGGCCGTTCATCAAGGTCATGATAGAGAACTTCAATCCCCTTCGCACTGAGTTCACGATAGAGCTGTTCGCAGGCTGCATCGGTATCGGACGCACCCTGCTTCAGGTTCAGTATTGCGACCCTATAGGGCGCCACGGGCTCCGGCCAGATGATACCGGCATCGTCATGGGATGCTTCGATGATGGCAGCGACCAGGCGGCTCGGGCCAATCCCGTAAGAGCCCATGTGGACGGGAACTTCCTTGCCATCATGCGTTGCGACGACGGCCTTCATCGGGTCGGAGTATTTGGTGCCGAAATAGAAGATATGGCCAACCTCGATGCCCCGTGCGGAGACCTGCTTATCGAATGGCACGCGGGCAAAGACCGCGGCATCGTGCATTTCAGACGTCGCTGCATATTGCGCGGTCCATTTGTCGACGATGTTCTGAAGGCTTGCCACGTTGTCGAAATTCACATCGGCCGGCGGCACGGCCATGTCGAGATAGTCTTTGTGGCAGAAGACCTCGGATTCCCCGGTCTGCGCGAGGATGATGAACTCGTGGGAAAGATTTCCACCGATCGGTCCTGACTCCGCGCGCATCGGAATTGACTTCAGCCCCATTCGCGCAAAGGTGCGCAGATAAGCGATGAACATCTTGTTGTACGAATGTGTCGCACCGGCCTGATCAAGGTCGAATGAATAGGCGTCCTTCATCAGGAATTCTCGCCCGCGCATCAGTCCGAAACGCGGGCGCACTTCGTCGCGGAACTTCCACTGGATGTGATACAAATTGAGCGGTACATCTTTGTACGAGCGCACGTAGGCCCGAAAGATTTCCGTTATCATTTCCTCGTTCGTCGGACCGTAGAGCATGTCTCGCTCGTGTCGGTCCTTGATGCGGAGCATCTCCTTGCCATAGGCCTCGTAACGTCCGCTCTCCCGCCAGAGGTCGGCCGACTGAATGGTAGGCATCAGTAATTCTATCGCGCCCGAGCGGTTTTGCTCCTCACGCACAATCTGGCAGATCTTCTGCAGCACGCGGAAACCAAGCGGCAGGAAAGCATAAATGCCGGCGGCCTCCTGCCGCATCATTCCCGCGCGCAACATCAGTCGGTGCGAGACGATTTCCGCCTCTTTTGGCGTCTCACGCAGGATCGGCAGGAAGAAACGGGACAGGCGCATGGTGCTTGAAAGGAATCGAGGATGATGGGTCAGAGAAAGCTGATCGCTCGCAAAAACACAAGGGCTAGAGCGCTTTTTCGGGAATTTATCGGATGCCGCCGCATCTATATCCATGTTAGGCTGGCAACAATAGGGGCCGACGAGAACATGCAAGCGGGCATCAGGCAGTTTCTGGGCGCGATGGCGGCCATGGCGCTTGCCTTGCACACGGTCGCGTGGGGCATTGCTCCGGCGCCCGCGCCTGCATCGGTCGATCCATTTTCCGTGATTTGCCACAGCGACGCATTGGCCGCCGTGGACCCGGCGTCCGATCAAAGCCCGCAAGCACCGGCTCACGCCTGCGATCATTGCAACCTTTGCAGCGCGTCTGCTCCCCCCTTGCCGCCCGGTACAACGATCGCCGCTTACGTCACGCCGTCGCCGGAATCGGCAGTTCCGCCACCCATCGATAACCGTCGACACGATGCAGTTGTCGGCGAGCCCGGTCTCGCAAGAGGTCCCCCCAGTATTGCCTGACGTCGTTGCCGCGTTTCAGCGCGGCTTGTCTTCTCCGTCATCGCGATATTGGAGTTTCCCATGTTTAGGAATTCATGGCCCCTGGCCATGCTCGGTGTCGGACTAGCAGCATCGGCTACAACTGCGCGCGCACACGAGATCGTCGGCAATCGTTTCTTTCCGGCGACACTTGCCATCGATGACCCCGGCGTTAACGACGAAATGGCATTACCGACTGTCTCGGCGTCGAAAACCGGCGACAATCCTTCATTCAAGCAACTCGACGTATCGGGCGAGTTTGCCAAGCGCATCACCGAAGACTTTGCGATCTCGGTCGCACCGACATGGTCTCGCCTCTACGCCCCCGGGGGTCTAACGATGAATGGTGCGCCCGGTTTCCAGAATCTGGAGACACTGTTCAAGTACCGTCTGTTTAAAAATGACGAGCACGAGTTTGTGATGTCAGCCGGACTCGAGATCGAGTGGGGTGGAAGCGGCGCGCAGGGCGTCGGCGCCGAACGCTTTAACGTCTACACACCTACGATCTTTTTCGGGAAAGGGTTTGGCGATCTGCCGTCGAGCTTGAATTGGGCGCGGCCGTTCGCGATCACCGGCCAGGTGGGCTACTCGATTCCTGGCGTATCAAAGGTCGTCACCGCGACCGTTGATACCGACACGCTCGAGCAGGATATCGACACGGAATACATCCCGCGTGTGCTCAATTGGGGCGCCACGCTTCAATACAGCATGCCATACTTGAAATCCGTTGTGGCCGATCTTGGGTTGCCCGACTTTATAAATCGGATGATCCCGATCATCGAAGCTTCGTTCCAGACGCCGGTCTCAAACACGGCCACCTCTGGCACCGTGACGACCGGTACGATCAATCCGGGGATCATCTACACCGGCAAGACCTATCAGGTGGCGATCGAGGCGCAGATTCCGGTGAACCGCCAGAGCGGCACCAGCGTTGGCATCATCGGCCAACTGCACTTCTACCTTGACGACATATTCCCGAACACGCTCGGACGACCCATCTTCGCGAATAATATCAATACAGGGACGCCGATGCTCGGCCGCTAGTCATGCGCATCATTGTAACAACCACCACCATCGTGTTGGCGCTAGCAAGCCCCGCCTTTGCACACGCCTACCTTGACCATGCCTCTCCGAGGGTCGGCAACACAGTCGCGCAATCTCCTCGAGAAATCGTGCTTTGGTTCAGCGAAAGGATCGAGCCTGCTTTCAGCAGCATTGAGGTCCGCAATGAGCAAGGCGTCGCGGTGAGTTCCGGAAAGGCGAGCGGCGGGGGCACACAGTTACGTATCCCAGTCAAAACATTGCCGCCTGGAACTTACAAAGTGATTTGGCGTGTCCTCTCGGTGGACACACACCGTACGCAAGGCGATTTCTCGTTTCGCGTCGGACCGTAGTGCGGAAGGTCCTTTCATGACGGATCCGCTGATCTTCGTTCGCGGCGTGCATTTCGCCGCGACGTTGGCGGCATGCGGGACGATCGGGTTCATTCGCCTGGTGGCGGAACCCGCCAAGATACCTGGCGATTTTCAGCCGCTTCGGAGCCGGCTGTCAGTTCTGATTTTGCTCGCGCTCGTCCTCGCCATTCTCTCGGGCGCCGTCTGGCTCGTCCTCATCGCCGCCGACATTCTGGGTGCGCCGCTCATCGATGTCTGCCTGCATGGCGGAGCCTGGCCGGTGCTTTTCGAAACCCGTTTCGGTCTTGTCTGGTGCACGCGGTTCGCTCTGGCATTGGTGCTCGTGCTCTCGCTGCTTCGTCCGATCCCGGAAGCGTTCCAACTTGCGACCGCAGCCCTGTTGCTATGCCTGCCTGCAACGGTTGGCCATGCCGGCGCGACGCCAGGTCTGACTGGCGACATCCATCTCGCCTCCGACATGTTGCATCTGCTGACGGCCGGAGCGTGGCTCGGCAGCCTGCCGGCGTTTGTTTTGTTGCTTTGGCAGGCGCAACGGAACGCAAACCCCGCCTGGGCTGCTTTCGCGACGCGCGCTACCCGGCGCTTTTCGACCGTCGCCATCCTCAGCGTCAACGTTTTGCTTGGGAGCGGATTGATCAACAGCTGGAACCTGCTGGGTGGGCCGCGCGATCTCTTCACAACCGATTACGGGCGCCTGATAGCGCTGAAAGCAGGACTGTTTACTGTGATGCTCGTGATTGCCGCGGTGAATAGATTTTATCTCACTCCGCGGCTGCCGGAGCGCGGCGCGATGCGTTCCCTGCAACGCAACAGCCTGGCCGAAATCACTCTTGGACTCTGCGTGCTTGGTTTTGTTGGGGCGCTTGGAACCTTATCCCCGACCGCCCATACGCACCCCGCACCCGAGGATCGTTCGCCGGACACCGCGTTCGTCCATATTCATGCCGCGGAGGCCATGGCCGAGGTGACGATCACCCCCGGGCGCGCTGGATCCGTGCAGGCCGCAATTCGCGTAATGCGTGAGGATTTTACAGTGTTCCCGGCAAAGGAGGTCCGCCTTCGTCTCGAACCGCCAGCGCCGTCCCATCAGGCACTCGAACGAGAGGCTGCGGACCTGGGGGGCGGGCTTTGGCAGGTCAGCGGAATTACCATTCCGGAGCAGGGAATCTGGACGGTGAAGGTCACCATTACTCCGCAACCAGGAGAAACGATCCTGCTCGACGCCCCGGTCGTGATCGAACGCTGAATTGTACAAATGTGCTGACACGCTTTCGGCGATCGGGTAGCGTCGCGCAAGTCCGTACGAGCGGAGCCTGGGCGCAAGACCGGTTCCTCACCTGCGGTCCAAGTCTTGGGAGAGAAGCAAGTCCGGGCGCGGGAACCGCTGCCCACCCCTAGAATACAAATAATTGCCGGGGCAAAGGACACAGAAATCGACGAGCAGGGCTCCGCGCCCTGCTCTTTTTTTCGACCTACATTATCTAGCGATGCGGCGGACTGGAGATCGCGATCAGGAAATCATACGGGATGAGTCCCCGCGTGTAGGCGAAGTAGAGAATTCCAAAAATCGCGGTGGCCACAACCGTGGTCCAACCTAATTTGTGCCAGACCCGATGTATTGCCGGCGCGCCGGGGTCAGTCCCCGGCGCCACCTCGCCGCTTTCTTCCTGATTGCGTACCCCCCACGGCAATACTGCGAACATCGTGATCCACCAGATCAGGAAATAAATGGCAATCGCGGTGGTCTTGCTCATCGTTCGCGTCAAGCCTGTTCCAGCTCGACCAACGTTCCGCAGAAATCCTTGGGGTGAAGAAATAGGACCGGTTTGCCGTGCGCGCCGATCTTCGGTTCGCCGTCGCCCAAAACACGCGCACCCTCCGCCTTGAGCTTGTCGCGAGCCACGCGGATGTCCGGTACTTCGTAGCAAACGTGGTGGATGCCGCCGTCGGGATTGCGCTCAAGGAATTTTGCGATCGGTGAGTCCGCTCCCAAAGGCTCGAGGAGCTCGATCTTGGTGTTCGGCAGCGTGATGAAGACCGTCGAAACGCCGTGGTCGGGCTGCGCGACTTTGGCGGACACTTCGGCACCCAGCGTGTCCCGGTAAACCTTGGAGGCTTTGGCAATATCGCCTACGGCGATGGCGACGTGATTGAGACGACCAATCATGATTTCGTTTGCTCCAAATCGCTCATCATACCGTCAAGACATGGACATAGCACATCGGTTTCTTGCCCCAGCGTTGGGCAACGGCGGCGCGGACCGCGCGACGCAGCGCTTCGGCCACCGCGTCGGGGTCGCGTTTACGGCCGCGCGGCAGCGACTCAAATGTTTCGATCAAGGCGTCGCGCACGGCGTCGTACATCGAACCGCCTTCGCGGTCACGCTCGGGAATGCCGATCACGTCAACCGACGGCTCGTCGACCATTTCGCCTCTGTCAGTGATGGCCAGCGCGACCGAAATTGCCCCGGCGAAACTTAGTCGTCGTCGATCGGCGACCGTACGCGAATCGGCCTCGACCAGCAGGCTGCCATCCTTGTAGATCCGTCCGGAAGGTACCTCATCGACGATGCGCACTTGCGGCGAAAGCTGTACCAAATCGCCATTGCGACATTGCAGGACCTCGCGTACACCACGTCGGCGAGCAAGAGCAGCATGCTCATGCAGATGCAATGCCTCCCCGTGCACGGGGATCAATACTTTCGGCTTTACCCAGCCGATAAGTTCTTCAAGTTCGGCACGGCGCGGATGCCCCGATACGTGCACCAGATGGGTGCGATCGGTTATGACTTCGATTCCCTGCTCGATCAGCAGATTGATGACACGGCCGACTGCCTTCTCATTGCCCGGAATTGTGCGGGCGGAATAGATCACCCGGTCCCCTGGCGAGAACGTCACCTCGGGGTGCTGGTCTTCCGCGATGCGCGAAAGCGCTGCGCGCGGTTCACCCTGGCTGCCGGTACAAAGCGCAACGACTTTGTTCGGGGGCAGATGGCCATAGGCGTCCATGGGCCGAAAATCCTGGATGCCCTCAAGATAACCAGTCTCCCGCGCAATCTGCACCACCCGCTCCATCGCCCGGCCGATGACAACAACCTCGCGATCGGCAGCGCGTGCTGCGTCTGCGACAGCTCGCAGGCGCGCGACGTTCGATGCAAATGTCGTGACAGCGGCCCGACCGCGGGCCGTCTTGATGAGTTCCGCAATTGTCCGTGCGACATCGGATTCCGATGGTGAGCGGCCTTCGCGAACCGCATTGGTTGAATCGCCAACCAGCGCGAGACAACCCTCCTCGCCCAGCGCGCGCAGTTTCTTCTCGTCGGTGGGATCATGCAGTATCGGGGTTGGGTCGATCTTCCAGTCGCCGGTATGCAGCACAGTGCCACCTGGCGTTCGGATGATCAGCGCACTCGACTCCGGAATCGAATGCGCCATTGTGACGAGTTCGATGTCGAAAGGCCCGACATTGAACCGACTGCCCAGTGTAACGACATTGACCGGAATCTTCGGCGCTCCCGGTTCGCTCGCGCATTTCGCCTCAAGAAGCGCGGCCGTAAAGGGGGTAGCGTAAATGGGAAACTTCAGCCGTGGCCAAAGATCGAGCAGCGCGCCGAAATGATCCTCATGCGCGTGCGTGAGCACCAGCCCGGCAAAATCCTTCCGCTCGTCGACCAGATAGCGGACATCCGGCAAAATCAGATCGACACCGGGCAGATGATCCTCAGCGGCAAATGACACGCCGAGGTCGATCGCAAGCCAGGTTCGATGATGCGCGTCGCCAACGCCGTAGATCGACAGGTTCATGCCGATTTCGCCGACGCCCCCCAGAGGGGCAAAGACCAGTTCTTGTGGCGCGGGCATAGTCACCGTCCACCAAAACCAAAAACTTCGCCGGCGGTGATCGCGGTCACGGTGCCGGCCTGCTCGAGCAGCAATCTTCCGGCGTCATCGAGCCCTTGAAAGCGGCCCGACACTTCGCGCTCCGGGAGCCGCACCTGCAGGGCCTCCCCAAGACCGGCGGCGCGCTTCAGCCAGTCGGCGCGAATGGCAGCAAAGCCCTGGCCGCGGTTCCACTGTTTCAGACGCTCTTGCATCGCCACCGAGAGCGAGACGAGCAGCACTTTGGGCATAACCACGATGCCGGCGGCGGCGAGGTCGACTGCGGGATAAGCAGTGTCTGGCGGGTGCGAGGCACAATTGACGCCGATCCCGACCGCGACGGCAAACGCCGGCGCGCTTTCGCTTTCGATCAGAATGCCGGCCACCTTCGCGGGTCCGATGAGCAGATCGTTTGGCCATTTCAGCTTCAGCAACGGACCGATCTGCGGCGCGCAGGACGCGATGCCGTCATGCAATGCGAGCGCGGCTACAAATGACAATTGCGGTGCCTGAGAGGCCGGTGACGGCTCGGTCAGCAGAAGGGTCGCGTAAAGATTGCCCGGCGGTGACGTCCATTGGCTGCCGCGGCGACCGCGCCCGGCAGTTTGAGTTTTTGCTGTGATCCACAACGGTCCGCGCTCGCCGGCGCGCGCACGCGACAGCGCCTCGGCGTTGGTCGAGCCGAGTGTTTCGTAGACTATGTGCCGGACCCCCGCCAGGTCCGTGGCTTCGCGGTTCATTCAGAACAATGATTTTGCTGCAACGGTCGCCGCACCAAGGAGCGGCGCGGGGTAGACAAAAAACAGGAGGTTGATGAGGCCTGAAACCCCGAGGACCAACCGCAGCAGCGTCGGCATGGGCTCAAAGCCCTTCACCGGCTCGTCAAAATACATGATCTTGACGATGGCGAGATAGTAGTAAGCGCCCACCACGCTGCTGAGCACGCCGATGACGGCAAGGGTAAAGAGCCCGGCCTTGATGGCGGCAAGGAACACGTAGAATTTCGCGAAGAAACCGGCGAGCGGCGGAATGCCTGCGAGCGAGAACAAAAGCACGCCCAGGAAAAAGGCCATGGTTGGATGGGTGCGCGCAAGCCCTGCAAGATCGCCGATGTTCTCGACGTATTTACCGTCGCGGCGCATCGCCAAGATTACGGCGAAGGTGCCCAGCGTCATCGCCACGTAGATGCTCATATAAACGAGCACGCCCTGAACACCCTCGGGCGTACCGGCCGCAAGACCGACCAGCGCATAACCCATGTGGCCAATCGACGAATAGGCCATCAGGCGCTTGATGTTGCGTTGGCCAATCGCAGCAAAGGCGCCCAGGGCCATCGAGGCGATCGAGACGAATACGACGATCTGCTGCCACTGGTGGGTGATGCCTGGAAAGGCGACGACGGTCGCACGCGCGAAGATCGCAATGGCAGCGACTTTGGGCGCGGCCGCAAAGAAAGCCGTAACCGGCGTGGGCGCGCCTTCATAAACGTCGGGCGTCCACATGTGGAACGGCACCGCGGAAATCTTGAAACAGAAGCCGACGAACAGGAACACCAGCCCAAAGATGAGCCCGATGTTTGCGCCATTTTGTGTTGCCTTGGCGATGGCGGCAAAGTTAATGGTGCCCGTGAAGCCGTAGATCAGCGAAGCGCCGTAAAGCAGCATTCCGGACGAGAGCGCACCGAGGACGAAATATTTGAGCCCCGCCTCGGTCGACCTTGCGTTCTCGCGGTTCGACGCCGCGATGACGTAAAGCGGCAAGCTCATCAGTTCGAGGCCGAGATAAAGCGCAATCAGGTCCGACGCCGAGATCAACATCAGCATGCCGAGCGTCGCGAGCAGGAACAGCGCGCCGTATTCGAATTTCTGCTGTTTTTCGAAGGTGAGATAATCGAGCGACAAAATGAGAGCGCCGCCGGACCCGATCAGTGTCAGAACCTTTAGAAAGCGGGCATAGTCGTCGACGAGGAAACTTCCCCCGAACATGACATGCGGACCACGCGGCAGCCAGAACAGAGCCGCTGCCGCGAGCGCCAATATGATCACGCACCAGCCGTTCACGACTGCGGAACTGCGCTCGCCGATTGCCGCGCCAATCATGAGCATCAGCATTGCCCCGCACGCAAGCACAAGCTCGGGCAGCAGCGGCAACAGGTCCTGCAAGGCGGGCAACTGGATCATGGCCTCGCCTATTGCGCCATGAGCGCGGCCGTCTTGGCCGCGGCGATGGCGTGGTCGTAGTTTTCAAGCAATTGGGCAACCGAAGCGGCCGACATATCCAGCACCGGTTTGGGCGCAACACCGAAGAGAATGGTGAGCACAACCAGCGGCGCGAAAATCACGCATTCACGCCAACCGATGTCGCGGATTCCTTCGAGGGCAGGCTTGAGATTGCCGAAGATCATTTTCCGGTAGAGCCACAATGCGTAGGCCGCGGACAGGATGACCCCGAGCGTCGCGAGCGTTGCGACGGGAATATTGACCTTGAAGGTCCCGATCAGTGCCAGGAATTCGCCGATGAACCCCGACGTCCCCGGCAGGCCGACATTGGCAAGCGTGAAGACCATGAAGACGAAGGCATACAGCGGCATGCGATTGACCAGCCCGCCATAAGCAGCGATTTCGCGCGTGTGCATGCGGTCGTAGACCACGCCGACGCAGAGGAACAGCGCACCGGAAACAATGCCATGCGAAATCATCTGGAAGATGCCGCCGGCGACGCCTTGCGTGGTGGCACCGAAAATTCCCATGGTGACGAAGCCCATGTGGGCCACCGAGGAATAGGCGATCAGCTTTTTCACGTCCTCCTGCATCAGCGCCACCAGCGAGGTGTAGATGATGGCGACGACCGAGAGCGTGAAAATCAAGGGCGCGAACTCGTGGCTCGCGGCCGGGAACATCGGCAGCGAGAACCGCAGGAAACCGTAGCCGCCCATCTTCAGGAGGATCGCCGCAAGGATCACCGAGCCCGCGGTCGGCGCTTCGACGTGCGCGTCCGGCAACCATGTGTGCACCGGCCACATCGGCAATTTCACCGCAAACGACGCAAAGAAGGCGAACCAGGCCCATTTCTGCAGGCCGATCGGAAATCCATGCCGCAGCAGCACGGCAATATCGGTGGTGCCTGCTTGCCAGTACATCGCCATGATGGCGAGCAACATCAAAACTGAGCCCAGCAGCGTGTAGAGGAAGAACTTGAAGCTGGCGTAGACACGGCGCGGCCCGCCCCAGACGCCGATGATCAGAAACATCGGAATGAGGCCCCCTTCGAAGAACAGATAGAACAGCACGAGATCGAGTGCCGAGAATGTTCCGACCATCAACGTTTCCAGGACGAGGAAGGCGATCATGTATTCCTTCACGCGCGTCTGGATTGCGGTCCAGCTCGCCAGAATGCAGATCGGCATCAGCGCGGTCGTGAGAATTACGAAGGGCAATGAAATGCCGTCGACGCCCATGTGGTAGGACGCGATACCGAGCCAGTTGTGCTTCTCGACGAACTGGAATTCCGGCGAGCCGCCATCGAAGCGCCAGACCATCACCAGCGAAATGGCGAATGTGACAAGCGTCGCCCACAACGCTATCCAGCGTGCGGTGCCCCGCGCCCAACGCTCGTTGCCGCGGACGAACAGTGCGACGAGCATTGCGCCGAAGAGCGGCAGGAACGTAACGACGGAGAGAATCGGCCAATTCATCAGTGCGTCCCCGCCGAAAACATGAACCAGGTGATAAAGGCGGCCGCGCCGATCAGCATTGCGAACGCATAGTGGTAAAGATAGCCGGTCTGCAGCCGCACAACGTTCCGGGTCACATCGAGCACTCGCGCCGAAACGCCGTCAGGGCCAAAACCGTCGATGAGCCAGCCGTCGCCGCTCTTCCAGAGCAGACGCCCGAGCCACTTGGTCGGCCTGACGAAGATCAGGTCGTAAAGCTCGTCGAAATACCACTTGTTGAGCAGGAAGCGATAAAGCCAGTCGTGCTGGTGCGCGAGTTCGACCGGAATATCGGGCCGCCGGATATAGAAGTGCCACGCGACCAGGAAGCCCAACAGCATCATTGCCGTCGGCAGAATGCCGACATACAGCGACACGTGATGCATGTCTTCGAGCACGTGGTTTGATTTTGCGAAAGCCAGCGATTCACGGAAAAAGCCTTCGACGCCATGACCGGCGAAGATCTCCTTGAACGGAAGCCCGGCGAGCACCGAACCGGCGGCAAGGAACCCCAGCGGAATGAGCATCACCATCGGGCTCTCATGCGCCTCGCGCCAGTGCTTGCGATCGTGAGGCTCGCCATGGAACGTCTTGAAGATCAGCCGCCAGGAATAAAACGACGTGAGCAGTGCCGCGGTGACCGTGCAAATGAAGCCATAAAGCGCCATCGGATTCTTGCTGACGAAGGCCGCCTCGATGATGGCGTCCTTTGAGAAGTATCCGGCCGTGAGCGGGAAACCGGTCAGCGCCAGCGTGCCGATGAGCATGACGATGTAGGTGTATGGAATGCGGTCTTTTAGTCCGCCCATGTTCCGGATGTCCTGCTCCTGGTGCATCGCATGGATTACTGAGCCGGAGCCGAGGAACAACAGCGATTTGAAGAAAGCGTGCGTGAATAGATGGAACATGCCGACCGAATAGGCGCCAACCCCCATGGCAACGAACATGTAGCCGAGCTGAGAGCAGGTCGAATAAGCGACAATGCGCTTTATATCGTTCTGCACGAGACCGATGGTGGCGGCGAAAAATGCCGTGGTTGCACCGATCAGCGTCACGAAGGTCTGCGCATTGGGAGCGAGCTCGAACAATGGCGACAGCCGCGCAACCATAAACACGCCCGCCGTCACCATGGTGGCGGCATGAATGAGGGCCGAGACTGGCGTAGGGCCTTCCATGGCGTCGGGCAGCCAGGTGTGCAGGAGAAACTGGGCCGACTTGCCCATGGCGCCCATGAACAGGAAGAGGCAGGTGAGCGTGAGCGCATCGGCCTGCCAACCAAAGAAGTTTATGGTTTTGCTGGTGAGTGAAGGGGCCTGGGCAAATACCGTGTCGAAATCGATGGCGCCGGTGAGCATGAAAACGGCGAAAATGCCCAACGCAAATCCGAAATCGCCGACGCGATTGACGATGAAGGCCTTGATGGCCGCCGCATTTGCTTCGGGCTTGTGATACCAGAAGCCAATCAGAAGATAGCTTGCGAGGCCGACCCCTTCCCAGCCGAAAAACAGCTGCACGAGGTTATCCGCGGTCACCAGCATCAGCATGGCGAACGTAAACATCGACAGATAGGCGAAGAACCGCGGACGATACGGATCTTCGTGCATGTATCCGATCGAATAGAGGTGCACGAACGCCGATACCGTATTGACGACAACCAGCATCACGGCGGTGAGCGTGTCGATGTGCAATGACCATTCGGCCTTGAGGTCGCCTGCCGTCATCCAAGTGAAGACCGGCACGCGCGCATCGTGATGCCCGAAGCCCACATCGACGAAAGCGATCCACGACAGGATCATGGAGATCATCAGAAGTGTGGTCGTGATCAGTTCCGCCGTCCGTGAGCCGGTGGCGGCAGGTTCGTGCGCTTCCTCCTCGTGATGGGAGGAATGTATGACGGCGCCGCCGTGCGCACCCGGTTCGCCGTGATGCGGACCATGGTCGGCCGTGGTGTCTTCGATGCCCGCAACCGGACCCTTGCCGGGAAACCGCGCACGTGCACCGACGAGCGCGATCACGCCGGCGAGGATCGCCCCGAGCAAAGGCAGAAAGACGATCGCTTGATACATGCCGCCTTCAGCCCTTCAGCAGATTGATGTCCTCAACCGCAATCGATCCACGATTGCGGTAGAACACGACCAGGATTGCAAGACCGATGGCTGCTTCCGCGGCGGCGACCGTCAAGACCAGCAGCGCGTAAATCTGTCCGACGATGTCGCCGAGATGAGTCGAGAAGGCGACCAGATTAATGTTGACCGCCAGCAGGATCAGTTCGATCGACATCAGAATGATGATGACGTTCTTGCGGTTGAGGAAAATGCCGAAGATCCCGAGCGTGAACAGGATTGCGGCGACCGCGAGGTAATGACCCAGACCGATGGTCATGCGCCGCTCCCCAGTCCCTGGCCGGACCGGACCTTGACGATTTCAATCGATGCAGCCGGGGTGCGGGCGACTTGGGCACCGATGTGCTGGCGGCGGACGCGCGCACGATGATGGAGGGTGAGCAGAATGGCACCGATCATGGCGACCAGCAGGATCATGCCGGCCGCCTGAAAAAAGTAGACATAACGGGTGTAGAGCACGAGGCCGATCGCCTCGGTATTCGGAACGGTTGTCGGGATCGGCGACGTGATCGCTTGGGGGACGCCGGGCCCAAAGGCCCAGGCACCCACGACGAGCAGCAATTCGGCGAGGAAAATCCCGCCGATCAACATGCCGATCGGAAGATATTGCAACGCGCCCTGCTTGAGCTCGGCGAAATCGACGTCAAGCATCATGACGACGAACAGGAAGAGCACTGCGACCGCGCCGACATAGACGACGATCAGGATCATCGCGAGGAATTCGGCGCCCATCATCACGAAAAGGCCGGCCGCATTGACGAACGCCAGAATGAGATAAAGGACAGAATGCACCGGGTTTCGCGACGCAATCACCATCACGGCGCTGGCCACGCAAATGCCGGCAAAGAGATAGAAGAACAGCGCAGCCACAATCATGCGTGGCTCTCCGCGCATCCCTGGCCATCTCGGCACCGTAGGTGGCAAACCATGTCCATCGTCATCACCTGTACGGCGCGTCGAGCGCAATGTTCTTGGCGATCTCGCGCTCCCAGCGATCGCCGTTCGCGAGCAGGCGCTCCTTGTCGTAATAGAGCTCCTCGCGCGTCTCCGTGGCGAATTCGAAATTGGGGCCTTCGACGATGGCGTCGACGGGACAGGCTTCCTGGCAAAGGCCGCAATAGATGCACTTCACCATATCGATATCGTAGCGCGTGGCGCGGCGCGTTCCGTCATTGCGCCGAGGACCGGCTTCGATAGTGATTGCCTGCGCTGGGCAAATTGCCTCGCAAAGTTTGCACGCGATGCAGCGTTCCTCGCCGTTCGGATAACGACGCAGGGCATGTTCGCCGCGAAAGCGCGGCGAGATCGGGCCTTTCTCGAACGGGTAATTGAGGGTCGCTTTAGGCTTGAAGAAGTAGCGCATGGCCAGCACGAAGCCGGTCAGGAACTCCGTCAAAAACAGGCCTTTGGCTGCGCGATCGAGTCTCATCGCTTCCTCATTTCATCGCGCCGGTTGCCAGTGCGCCGTACTGGATGACGGCGGCTACGATCGCCACCATTGCGAGCGACAATGGCAGGAATACTTTCCAGCCGAGCCGCATCAGTTGGTCGTAGCGATAGCGTGGAACCATGGCCTTGGCCATGGCGAACAGGAAAAACATGAACAGCGCCTTGAGCGTGAACCAGATCACGCCGGGCACCCAGGTGAATGGCGCAACCGGCACGGGCGGCAGCCAGCCACCGAGGAACAGGATGGTCGCCATGGCGCACATGGTCCCGATCGCCACGTACTCGCCGAGCATAAACATCATATAAGGCGTCGAGCCGTACTCGACCATGAAGCCGGCAACAAGTTCCGACTCCGCTTCGACGAGATCGAATGGCGGCCGGTTCGTCTCGGCGAGAGCCGAGATGAAAAACACAGCGAACATGGGGAAGAGCGGCAACCAGTACCAACCGAACAGCCCGTATTTCCCGTCTTGCGCCGTGACAATGGCCGTCAAGTTGAGCGACCCGGCACAAAGCAGCACGGTGATGAACACAAACCCGATTGAGACTTCATACGAGACCATCTGCGCCGCCGAACGCAGCGCGGCAAGAAACGGATATTTCGAATTCGACGCCCAACCGGCCATGATCACGCCGTAGACCATCAGCGAGGAGATTGCGAAGATATAGAGCACGCCGACATTGATGTTCGCGATCACCCAATTTTTGTTGACTGGGATCACGGCCCAGGCGGCCAGCGCCAGTACGCACGTCACGAGCGGCGCCAGCAGAAACACGCCCTTGTTGGCGCCGGCGGGAATAACCGGCTCTTTGACGACGAATTTCAGCAAGTCAGCGAAGGACTGGAATAATCCCCACGGTCCTACGACGTTCGGCCCGCGCCGTATCTGCACGGCCGCCCAGATCTTGCGATCGGCAAGAAGGATGTAGGCGATCGCAACGAGTAATATGACGAGCAGCAGCACCGACTGCGCCACGATGACGATCAACGGCCAGAGGTAAGTCCAGAAGAATTCCATCGCCCTACTCCGCGGCAGTTCTGGCCGCGGCGTGCGCGAGAGCCGAGCATTCGGCCATGATTGCAGAGGCGCGGGTGATGGCGTTGGTGAAATAGAAGTCGCTCACGCATGAGCGCAGGGGGGCCTTGTCATGCGTGCCGCTGAGTTTCGCAAGCTTACCAATATCGGAACCATCCCCCGGGGCAATCTCGCCGATGCGCGCCAAATGCGGGCAAGCGACATAAAGAGCCTGACGCAGAGCGCCGAGTGAATCGTAGGGCAGTTTGTGTCCGAGCGTATCGGACAGCGCACGCAGAATGGCCCAGTCCTCGCGCGCATCGCCTGGAGGAAACGCCGCGCGGCTCGTCATCTGTACGCGACCTTCGGTGTTCACATAAGTCACGGATTTTTCCGGATACGCAGCGGCCGGCAAAATCACATCCGCGCGGTGCGCGCCACGGTCGCCATGCGTACCGATGTAGACGACGAAGGCACCCGTCGGGACTTCTACCTCATCGACACCAAGCAGGAACAGCACATCGAGCGCGCCGGCTTTGAGCATGCCAGCCGTGTCCAACCCACCCTCTTCCGGCACAAACCCGATATCGAGCGCGCCGGGAAGCGCCGCCTCGCTGTGCAGAATGTTGAAGCCGTTCCATCCGTCCTTGACGACACCGAGCGAAGCCGAGGCCTTCGCCGCCATCGCGAGCACGGCCGCGCCGTCCGGTCGGTTGAGTGCGCCCTGCCCAATGATGAACATCGGCTTTTCTTTTTGTGCGGGCGCGTGATCGACGAACTGCGCGAGGCTTTCCGCCCCGGCGCCGAGATAATTGTAGGGGTATGTGAGATCGGCTTTTTCGCCAACAACGCCGATCAGGACATTGCCCTTGAGATAGCGCTTGCGGATACGGGCATTGAGCACCGCCGCCTCGCGGCGTGGGTTCGTGCCGATCAGCATGATTGCGTCCGCTTCGTCGATCCCCGTGATCGTCGAGTTGAACAGGTAGCTCGCCCGTCCGAACTTCGCGTGCAGCGGCGAACCAGGATAGCGCGCGTCGATGTTTTTCGATCCGAGCGCTGCCATCAGCGACTTGAGCGCAAACATCTCTTCGACGCCGGCCAGCTGTCCGGCCAAAGCGCCAATGCGCTTGCCGTTGCTGGCCCTCACCTTGCTGGCAATGGTCGCGAAGGCTTCTTTCCACGAGACAGGTTGGAGACGGCCCGCGACGCGCACATAAGGCTGGTCGAGGCGCTGTGTACGCAAGCCATCGACCACGTGACGCGTCTTGTCGGAAATCCATTCCTCGTTCACGTCTTCATTGGCGCGCGGCAGGATCCGCATCACTTCGCGGCCCCGCGTATCGATACGGATCGACGAGCCCACTGCGTCCATGACGTCGATTGATTGAGTTTTGTTCAGCTCCCATGGACGCGCCGCAAACGCGTATGGCTTGGAGGTCAAGGCACCGACCGGACAAAGATCGACGACGTTGCTTTGCAGCTCGGATGTCATCGCGTGCTCGAGATAGGTAGTGATCTCCATATCCTCGCCACGACCGATCGCACCAAGCTCCGGAACACCGGCAACTTCGGTCGTAAACCTGATGCAACGCGTGCAGTGAATGCAACGCGTCATGATTGTCTTGACCAGCGGACCTATGTATTTGTCTTCGACAGCGCGTTTGTTCTCGTGATAGCGGCTTGCATCAACGCCATAAGCCATGGCCTGGTCCTGCAGATCGCATTCTCCGCCCTGATCGCAAATCGGACAATCGAGCGGGTGATTGATCAGCAGGAACTCCATCACCCCTTCACGCGCCTTCTTCACCATCGCCGATTTGGTGTTGAGGATTTTCGGTGACCCGTCCTTGTTGGGCGGCAGATCCTTGACACCCATGGCGCATGACGCCTGCGGTTTCGGGATTCCGATCACTTCGATCAGACACATACGGCAGTTTCCAGCGATCGACAGGCGCTCGTGGAAGCAGAAGCGCGGAATTTCGGCGCCAGCCGCTTCGCAGGCCTGGAGCAACGTGTACTCCGGCGGAACATCGATCTCTTTGCCGTCGACAATAATCTTCGTCATGCCGCGTGCTCGCTCGGTCGATTGCGCCGCGCGTTTTTCCATAGTCTTGCGCCGGGAATGTCCTCCCAGCTGAACGCATACTCGCTCGGTCCGTGCGCGAGCAGGTGGTCGAGGCGCGCAACACCTTCCGCCATGCTCGGAAGATGACCCGTCGGAATCCACCACATGACCAACGTGGTCTTGATCGGAGCAAACCATTCCTCGCGCCGTGCGTAGAAGCGCTGATGCAAGGTCTGCCAGACGAAGCGCTCAAGCGCCTCAACCGTTTCCCAGACCGTCAGGTTTGGCAGAATGGCCGGGTCGTCGCAAACGCGCATGTTCATGGCGTGACCGCTGTCATCCTGCAGCCGCCATACGAAGCCGGGGATCTTATCGGCGAGCCCGTTCACACGTTCGACATTTTCGACGAATTCGCGCATGCGCTGATCATCGAGCGAATATCGGATTCGCGCGATGTTGAACTGTGCCAGATGATGATGGGGCGGTTGCAACATCTTTTACTCCGCCGCCTCGCGCACAGCGCCGTGCGCATCTGCGTTACGCGTGTACTCGTCGATGCGCCGTTCGATCTCTGGGCGGAAGTGGCGCAGCAGACCCTGCACGGGCCATGCGGCGCCATCGCCGAACGCACAGATTGTGTGACCCTCGATCTGCTGGGTCACCTGCATCAGCATGTCAATCTCGCGCTTTTGCGCGCGCCCGTCCGCCATGCGGGTTAATACGCGCCACATCCATCCCATGCCCTCGCGACATGGCGTGCACTGGCCGCAGCTTTCATGCTTGTAGAAATACGAAATGCGGGCCATCGCACGGACGACGTCGGTCGATTTATCCATCACGATGACCGCAGCCGTTCCGAGCGCGGATTTCTTGTCGCGGCAGCCGTCGAAATCCATGAGCAGAGTGTCGGCCTGATCTTTTCCGGCGGGGACCAGCGGCATCGACGAGCCCCCGGGAATCACGGCGAGCAGATTGTCCCATCCGCCGCGCACCCCGCCTGCATGTGTTTCCAGAAGTTCGCGCAGCGGAATGCCCATGGCTTCTTCGACGTTGCAGGGCCGTTCAACGTGACCGGAGATGCAGAAGAGCTTGGTGCCGGTATTGTTCGGACGACCTATACCGGCAAACCACGAGGCGCCGCGTCGCAGGATATCGGGTACGACGGCGATGGACTCCACATTGTTGACGGTCGTCGGACAACCAAAAAGCCCGACATTTGCCGGGAACGGCGGCTTCAGCCGTGGCTGCCCTTTCTTGCCTTCCAGGCTTTCCAGTAGCGCGGTTTCCTCGCCGCAGATATAGGCGCCGGCACCATGGTGAACGTACAGGTCGAAATCCCAGCTGTTCACGTTGTTCTTGCCGATAAGCTTGGCCTCGTAGGCCTCGTCAATTGCCGCCTGCAGGCGCTCGCGCTCACGGATAAATTCGCCGCGCACATAGATGTAACCAGCATTCGCGCCCATGGCGAAGGCGGCGATCAGGCAACCTTCGACCAGCAAGTGCGGATCGTGCCGCATGACGTCGCGGTCTTTGCAGGTTCCCGGTTCGGATTCGTCGGCGTTGACCACGAGATACTGTGGCCGTCCGTCCGACTTTTTCGGCATAAATGACCACTTCAATCCGGTCGGGAAGCCGGCGCCGCCACGCCCCCGCAGGCCGGACGTCTTCACCTCTTCGATGATCGCGTCGCGCCCCTTTGCCAGAATCTCCTTCGTGCCATCCCACGCTCCGCGCGCACGCGCGCCTTTCAGGCCCCAGTCGTGCTGGCCGTAGAGATTTCGAAAGATGCGGTCCTTGTCAGCCAGCATGTCTCACGCCTTTTCCTTGAGCGTGGTCGCGCCGCCGATGGGTGCCGACAGTTGTCGATCGATCTGCGGACCGGGTTTGACCTTTTTACCCGCTGCGAGATTGTCGAGAATCTTGCCGAAGCTCTCGGCGGCGAGGTCTTCGTAGTAGTCGTAGTTGATCTGCGCCATTGGTGCGTTGACGCAAGCGCCGAGACACTCAACTTCGACCCACGAGAACTTGCCGTCCTTGGTCACTTCGCCCTGGTCGCCGATGCGCGTGCGGCAGACCTTTTCAAGATCATCCGCGCCACGCAGCCGGCACGGCGTCGTGCCGCAAAGCTGTACGTGAAATTTTCCAACCGGCCACAGATTGAACATCGTGTAGAACGTCGCAACTTCCAAAGCGCGGATGTGCGCCATGCCGAGGAAGTCGCTGACATGGCGGATCGCTGCCTCCGGCAACCAGCCGCCATGCTGTTCCTGTGCGCGCCAGAGCAGCGGAATGATTGCCGATTGCTGACGGCCTTCCGGATATTTGGTGATTTCCTTCTTCGCCCAGGCAAGATTCGCCTTGTCGAAAGAGAAATCCTTCGGCTGCATTTCCGGTGGAGCAAGGCGGCGAACGCTCATCGGTCCACCTCGCCAAACACAATATCGATCGACCCAAGAATGGCGGACACGTCCGCGAGCATGTGGCCGCGGCAGAGGAAGTCCATGGCCTGTAAATGCGCGAAGCCTGGCGCGCGGATTTTGCACTTGTACGGCTTGTTGGTGCCGTCGGCGACCAGATAGACCCCGAACTCGCCTTTCGGCGCTTCGACGGCCGCATAAACCTCACCCGCCGGGACGTGGTAGCCCTCGGTATAGAGCTTGAAGTGATGGATCAGGCCTTCCATCGAACGCTTCATCTCGCCCCGTCTCGGTGGCACAATCTTGTTGTCGTCGACGGTGACCGGACCTTCTCCCACTGGTGAGCGCAGTTTTTCCAGACATTGTTTCATGATCCGCGTCGACTGGCGCATTTCTTCCATGCGGATCAGATATCGGTCGAAGCAGTCGCCGTTCTTTCCGATCGGAATGTCGAAATCGAGTTCGGAATAGCACTCGTAGGGTTGCGCCTTGCGCAAATCCCATGCGGCGCCCGAGCCACGCACCATCACGCCGGAGAAACCCCAATTCCAGGCGTCGGAAAGCTTCACCACACCGATATCGACGTTGCGCTGCTTGAAGATTCGATTGCCAGTGAGCAACGCGTCCAGATCGTCAACCACCTTCAGAAACGGATCGCAGAACGCGTAGATATCGTCGATGAGTTTCGGCGGCAGGTCCTGATGCACGCCGCCGGGGCGGAAGTAGGCTGCATGCATGCGTGAGCCTGACGCTCGCTCGTAGAACACCATCAGCTTCTCGCGCTCTTCGAATCCCCATAGGGGGGGCGTGAGCGCACCAACGTCCATTGCCTGTGTGGTGACGTTGAGCAGATGCGACAGCAAGCGCCCGATTTCCGAATACAGGACGCGAATCAATTGCGCGCGCATGGGCACATGAAGGCCGAGCAGTTTCTCGACCGCGAGGCAGAAGGCGTGTTCCTGATTCATCGGCGCGACATAGTCGAGCCGATCGAAATAGGGCACGGCCTGCAGATAGGTCTTTTGCTCGATCAGCTTTTCGGTGCCGCGGTGCAGCAGACCGATATGAGGGTCGACACGTTCGACAACTTCACCGTCGAGTTCGAGCACGAGACGCAGCACCCCATGCGCCGCCGGATGCTGCGGCCCAAAATTGATGGTGAAGTTGCGCACCGCTGTTTCGGCCATCAGATCACCAACTCTGCGGCGGCTTTCGCCTTTTCGGTCACTTTCGTGTTGAAACGATCCCAGCTCACCACGACGCGTTCGTGACGCCCCTCCCCGATCAGATCCATGCCGTCGTGGGCGCTCACCTTGAACACGATCTTGCGGCCCTGAACCTCGCTGACTTCGACGTCAACCTTAACCGTCATGCCGGGCGGCGTTGCCGCCAGATGCGAGACGTCAACATGCGTGCCCAGGCTGCCTTCGCCGGCATCCAGATAGTTGCTGAGGAGCTGAGTGCAGGTCCATTCCATCAGCACGATCATGAAGCCCGTCGCGAACACCTTCGGCATTTGCGCAATGATCGGCGATTCCGGATAGGTGTACGGCACGGTCTTGTTCTCCGGCACCTTGTAGGAGAACGAATGTTTGAGGCCGGGCTTGAGTGTCGGCTTCATGCTCAGGATCCCTCGCTTCCCGGCTTCGCCTTCTCGTCGCCGGGCAGCACATAGTCCGTGCCTTCCCATGGCGAGAGGAAATCGAAGCTGCGGAATTCCTGCGCCAGGGTCACTTTGTCATAGACGACACGCTTTTGTTCATCGTCCCAGCGCACCTCAACAAATCCGGTAAGGGGAAAGTCCTTGCGCAACGGATGGCCCTCGAATCCGTAGTCGGTGAGGAGCCGACGCATATCCGGGTGTCCAGTGAACAGGACACCGTAGAGATCGTAGGTTTCACGCTCGAACCAGTCGGCGCCGCGGAACACATTGATAAGTGACGCAACAGGCGTCGTTTCGTCCGTCATGATCTTGAGCCGCACGCGCTGGTTCAGATGCGGCGATAGAAAATGATAGACGACGTCAAAACGCTGCTCGCGCGATGGCCAATCCACCGCGGTGACATCAATGATATTGATGAACTGACAAGCCGGATCGTCCCGAAGAAAGGTCGCGACCTTGATCAAATCGGCTGCGCGTGCGTCGACCGTCAACTCACCACGCGCGACCGTGTAGCCGGTGACTGAAGCGTTGAGGGCGTTCTTTATCGTCTGCCCAATCCTGTCGAGCGTGTCGTCCATGTCCGGCTCCGCTCAGCGCTCGATCGTGCCGGTACGGCGAATCTTTTTCTGCAAAAGCATCACGCCATAGAGAAGTGCCTCCGCGGTCGGAGGACAGCCGGGCACGTAGATGTCGACGGGGACGATGCGATCGCACCCGCGGACGACCGAATAGGAATAGTGATAGTAGCCGCCACCATTGGCGCATGATCCCATGGAGATGACGTAACGCGGCTCCGGCATCTGGTCGTAGACCTTGCGGAGCGCAGGCGCCATCTTGTTGGTCAGCGTGCCGGCGACGATCATGACGTCCGACTGACGGGGCGACGCACGCGGTGCAAAGCCGAAACGTTCGGCGTCGTATCGAGGCATCGACATCTGCATCATTTCGACCGCGCAGCAGGCGAGCCCGAATGTCATCCACATCAATGAGCCGGTGCGCGCCCACGTAATCAGGTCATCAGCGGCAGTGACGAGGAAACCTTTGTCGGAAAGTTCCACATTCACACCGGTGAAAAACGAATCATTCGCCCCGACCGGTTTTCCGGTGCGCGGATCGATAATCCCCCTCGCGGCGGGTGCAACGACGGTCATGGGCTCAATCCCATTCCAGTGCCCCCTTCCTCCACTCATATATGAAGCCGATGGTCAGAACGCCAAGGAACACCATCATCGACCAGAAACCGAATAGCCCGATTTCGCGGAAAGCGACGGCCCAGGGGAACAGGAAGCTGACCTCGAGATCGAAAATGATGAAGAGGATGGCCACGAGATAGAAGCGCACGTCAAACTTCATGCGAGCGTCATCAAATGCATTGAAGCCGCACTCGTAGGCGGAGAGCTTTTCGGGGTCCGGCTGCTTGTAGGCAACGATGAAGGGGGCAATCAGCAACGCGAGGCCGATGGCCAGCGCCACCGCGATGAAAATGACCAATGGCAAATAATCAAGCAGCAATGCGCTCATCGCGACCTCAAGCGTGCAGCCCCGCCTTACTGATATGCGCCCGCCCGGACCGCGCGGCGGCCCGATAAGGCGCCGGTGTCCCGCACAAATAGGCCGTTGCTAGTTTGGAATGACCTCAAGGCGGGAGCGGCCGAGGCTTAGCGCAGCGCACAATGGGTGGCAAGCCAACATTGGTCGGCATCCACGCGTGAGCTCATCCAAAATTGCAAAGGTGCCGCCCGCATGATTGATAGGGGCGAACGAGCCCTTGAATCGCCGCCAAGTTGGCGGCCGTACGACGGATATAGTGCATGGGTGCTGTGCGACGGATCGCTCTGGCCGCGGCTGTTTTTGCTGTCACAATTTGCAGCCCGGTGAATGCCGACGACTACCCTTCCCGTCCGGTCAAAATCATCGTGCCTTTCGGGGCCGGAGGACCGACAGACGTCTACACACGGGCGATCGGCGAAGAACTGCGCAAGTCCCTGCACCAGCCATTCGTGATGGAGAACCGGCCCGGCGCGGGCACAACGATTGGCACCGATTTCGTCGCCAAATCGCCCCCTGACGGCTACACGCTTCTGATGGTCTCCGGCACCCAGACCGTCAATGAGACCCTCTACGCTCATAAGCAATATCAGCTCATGCGCGACCTCGTTCCGGTCGCCCCGCTGATCGACACCGATCTGGTGCTGGTCGTGCATCCCTCGGTGCAGGCAAAAACACTGGGGGAGCTGCTGGCGCTCGCGCGATCAAATCCTGGGGCAATCAACTACGGCTCGTCCGGTCCCGGTTCGAACTACCATATGGCCGGCGAGCTGCTTAAGAACCTGGCCGGTGTCGACATCGTGCACGTGCCGTATAAAGGTTCGACCGGTGCGCGGAACGACATCCTCAGCGGACAAATCCAGATGCTGTTCGACTCGGTGCCGACCATGGCGCCGATGATCAAGGCTGGCCTCGTTCGCCCCCTCGGAACGACCGGAACGACCCGGTCACCTATCCTGCCCGACGTGCCGACGATCGCTGAAGCGGGCGTCGCGGGTTTCAACGCGACTCTCTGGGTCGGCTTCATGGCGCCGGCGGGCACGCCGCAACCGATCGTGGACAAGCTCCATCGGGAGATCACTAAGATCGCATCGCGGCCCGATATCAAGGAAGCCTGGGAAAAGACGGGTGCGACTCCGATCACAATGACGCAAACCAATTTCAAGGTGTTTATGGATGGACAGGTCGCCAAATGGGCGAACGTCATCAAGGCCAATCATATTCCGCCCATCAACTGACGCGGACGACACGTGCCCAGTCCAATATAGGTGAGTGATGAACGAAATGATCAGCCCCACAGCAGCGGTAAAGAGCGAGGAACACTGGACTACCAAAGATGGCGGCGTGAAGTTGTTTCTGTTCGAGAAATACGCGCGCGATCCCGCGAAGACCATCGGCACGATCCTGTTTGTCCACGGGTCGTCCATGGCATCTCAGCCGACCTTCGATTTGCAAGTCCCGGGTCGAGCCGATTCATCCGCAATGGATCACTTCGCACGACGTGGTTATGACTGCTGGTGTGTCGATATGGAGGGCTACGGGCGTTCTACCAAAGACCGCGACAACAACGCGCCGATATCCCAGGGCGCCGATGATTGCTACGCGGCTGCTTTGTACATCCAGAAACTGCGCGGAAAACGTCCGTTTTTGGTCTATGGAATTTCTTCCGGCGCACTGCGCGCGGCGATGTTCGCCGAGCGGCACCCGGAGATGGTGGCGAGACTGGCGCTCGATGCCATGGTCTGGACCGGTGAAGGTTCTCCCACGCTCGAACAGCGGCGCAAGAAGCTTCCCGAGTTCAAAGCGACAAATCGCCGTCCGATCGACAAGGCGTTCATTCACTCGGTGTTCGACCGCGACCACCCCGATACGGCCGAACGCCACGTGATCGATGCATTCGCTGACGCGGTGACTGCACTCGACAATTCAGTGCCGACCGGGACCTACGTCGACATGTGTTCGAAACTGCCGGTCGTCGATCCGGAAAAAATCAAGGTGCCGACGTTGATCATGCGCGGTCAACACGACGGCATCGCGTCGCTCGAAGACCTGATGAAATTCTATGCGAAGCTCCCGAATCCGGACAAACAGTTCACCGTCATGCCGGGAATTTCGCATGCGAGTTTCCAGCAGAAAAATTACATGCTGGTCTACCACATTCTCGCAAGCTTCTTTGCGCAGCCGGCGCCGGTTTACGTGGGCTAGTGACTTTTATTTGTCATCGCCTGGCTTTTCCCGGCCATCCACGTTTCGCTTCATTGGCAGATAGACGTTGATGCCCAGCATAAAGCCGGGCATGACAAGTTCCTAGACCCCGAGTTTGCCGGCAAGATCGCCAAGATCAGCGGCGGCGAAATCCGCCGGCACAGCGGGTACGCGCTCACCCGTGCCGGGGCCGTATTCGCCCAGACGCGCAATATGCGCCGTACGCAAACCACACGCCGACGCGGCTGCGAGATCATTGCTGTGCGCCGCGACCATCATGCATTGTGCTGGATCGAGATCGAACGCCTCGCAGGCAGCAAGATAGA
>Ga0182033_10000005_pt1 | contig 98209 bp, 96 predicted proteins | sample tim00Cox0000000H_FD_125968 | JGI IMG/M metagenome (GOLD analysis project Ga0182033, IMG submission 125968) | Lab enrichment of tropical soil microbial communities from Luquillo Experimental Forest, Puerto Rico - timezero.00C.oxic.00.000.00H | ecosystem: Environmental > Terrestrial > Soil >...
ATAGTGATCTCCTCTGAGGCGCAGTGATGCTGGCCGCCCAGAGACCGGCCGGCACAACGAGAACCGTCGCTAGCAAAGTTAAAAGACACCCCAAAAACTTGCTCATTTAACGCTGCAATTTCAGAATTCGGCTTACCTCGGCAATTGCCTGCGGATTGTATTGGGCGCCATGATCTGAAGGCACCACTAGCTCCGACCGCGCGCCTTGGAGATGAGAGCTCCAATACGGCACTACACCGTCGGAGCTGTTCGGCGTATCGCCGCGGCCACGATCTCCGATGATCGAGTGATACGGAATAGCGGGCGTGATAGGAATCTTATTGACCGCCTCCACAAATCGATCGTTCGGCTCCAGCGTATCGACACTATTAGGCATACGGTTGAGCGGTCTGGCTGCAGGATCGGCAATTACAAGCGGTTTAGCTGATGCGTAAGTCGAAGTGAACAGCTGCGGCGCCCTGACCAGACCGGCACCGATGCGGCCAATCCAGCCCGACGCGAGTTTGCTGCCGCGATGCGGCGTCGAAATAAATATGACGCGCTCAACGTCGGGTCGATGATTGAAGACAAGCGCTTCCTCAAGAAGTTTGCGGGTCCCGGGCGCGATGGCTGTTTTGGCTGGGGCAGTCGCGAAATAATCGCGCCAGATTTTGTCTCCGGCGTCCGTAATCATTAGTCGACAAATCATCCCGCCCATGCTGTGACCAATAAGAATGACACGCTTGTGATTGGGGAATACGCGCTCAATCCCATCGAGATTTCGGCGAAAGAGCGCAGCGGAGTAGGGATAGGGATAACCACTGGGGTAACTGAAAAACCAGAACTGATAATGCTCTCGGATCCAGGGGTCATTGCGCAGGGAATCGATCATCGGGGCCCAGCTCGCTCCTGTTTCTTGCAAGCCGTGAATGAAAATCACCGGCGTCCGCGCAGAATCGAATTGCTGCAGTCGACAAAGCATCGCTGTGTTCGCATAGGCTCCTGGATTGACGACCCGCGAGAATCCAAGCCGTTCCGGGTGTTCACGAACAATTAAAAGTGCCGTGGGCGCGTTGAAATCGGCGGCTAGTGGAAAGACTTGTTTGTTCAGTGCGATTCTTGCGGTTTTTAGGGGATCGACGAACTCGAGGTTCGCTTGCCGTCCGGAGAAATGTAATACGGCGGTGATGGGTGCGTAAACGCGGTGATATTTGTATTGCTGACGAAAGTGCGGAGTTTCGGTCTGTCCAACTGCTACCATCGGCGCGCCAATGCCGTTCACAATTGAGTAGGTCTTGAAAAACGTTCCGCCGATTTTCAACGTGTCGGCCGGAAATAAGTCGTACCGACTCGGATCGTGTTCTGGATCGACAGGCTCTGGAGAGCTCAGGATGTAATTCCCTTGATCGGTGACGATGGTCGTTGGGTGCCGCCACGGCTGAAGTTTTGCCTGTTCGGCGTTTTCGACAGTTCGCGCTACGGCGAAATTATAAATACTCCTGGCTGAATCGTCCTTAGGACGTCGTTCCAGCACTTCGTACGCTATTTTGGCGGCGACTAAATCCTGGCCTAATGAGAACAAAGGTTGCCCATGCTCCGCCGTGGTCAGATATTTTCTCGCGCGATCCAGTTGAACGTCACTGGCTGGCTTAACCGGAATCGCTGCCGGCTTTGTTTGCACGGTCGCCAAGTGAACGCATCCGCATAATCCGGGAAGAAGTAGTGCGAGAGCGAGCCTTGTCGGGCATTGCAATTTTCCGTTGAATGATAAGCTCAGAGACTTCATTCAAGGTGTTGAACTTCGGCGGCGATTCTGGATACAAGCGCAGTCCGGCTGTTTTCGAGCGAGAATCGAAGTAGTGTTTCGTTCCATGTGCTGAAAGCGGTCGAGAGATCCGCGTCATCGGTGTGTGAGGCGCTATTGCTGGTTGCGGCACGCTCAATTCGCTTCGCCGCGACGTTTCGTAAATGGCTCTCCGCACTCTTTGCACCTGGCGGTAGCTGCTCCCATTCGTTCCAGGCTTGGTCGCTGACGAGCGAAGTTGCAACAGCGAACACGTCCTCAGCATGTAAAAGTTTCCTCTCCAAATTGCCTAATTCCTCTCGGTCGGCAGTCGGCGTTTCTTCCAGTTCGAAACTCGTTAGCTCAGCGTGACGGCGTGCCTGGTCAAAACTCTTTGAGGTTTCCACTATGAGACCGTGGGTTTCCGGTTTTCCCGTGGCCATCGGGGTTTGCTGCCGAGGAATTTCGACCAGCCGCGCAAGTTGTTGCAGCGCCTGTCGCAAGGTGTCTCGCAATCGGTCGATCGCGCGCTCCGGCCAGATGTAATGGAAGACCAGTCCGGTGACGATAAGGCCGAAAAGAATTCCGACGACGCGATTGCGGACGTTGTCCAGGTCGGTATCGGGCGCATAACCCTGGAAGACGCTGTAGAAGAAAGCGAATGCTATCTGTAAACCCGCGTAAGCGATGCGCTCTGTTCCGGCGGCGACCCAGCCGGCGATGGCAGCGACACAGGCGACGAGCACAACGAGCGAGGCGATGGTTTCCATATGCGGCATAAGGAAGACGATGGAAAAGAGCGCGAGTAATCCGCCGATCAGACAGCCGCTTATCCTGAGCGTGGCTTTGTGCAAGGTCGCACCGGTGCTTTCCAACGCGATAAACGTGCAGGTGATGAACGCGGTATGGATCCCCGACCAGTCAATCGCTGAATAAAGAATGTAACAAAACATCGCGGCGAAGGTAACTTTGAGCGCGAAGTGCACGTGTGCGGGGTTGGTGAACGCATCGGACACAAAAAAGCTTTTTGGTTTCGGCATCTCTGCAGGTGGACCCGCAGCGCCTGGCAGAAACAATCTGTGCAAGACGACGGTCACCGCGACGCCATAAGCGATAGCCACCCAAAGCCAAAGAACTTCTCGAACTAAGAGTTCAGGTGAGGGAACCGCTTCTCCGATGGACTGCGAGTAAGCGAGCGCAAAGCCGGTGAGCAATCCGAGTGGGCCGATCACAAAGACACGAGACAGATACATTCCGAGAAAGAGCGCGATTGCCATTCCAGGGACGCGCAGTTCGGGATGACCGTAAGTGAATTCATAAAGCAGGAGAGTGCCGCCGATAGCGATGGTTACGCCGATAAGCCCGACAACTCCGGTGATCGTCGTGAGAACCTTGCTCTCCTTCGAGATGAAGAAAACCATGTAGGCGGTGAGAGCCAGCTGCGGCACTTGCAGCGCCATCGAAATGATCACGCACAAAACCACGCCAGCGACCACGATGGCTGTTCTGATTTCGCGTAAGCGAGTCGGCGCCAATTCGCGTTTGAGCCATTCAGGAGAACCGAACGGCAGTATTACTGGTGCTGTCGCGCCTGCGGTGATCGAGCTCATTTGCCTGGTGGACCGTCGATAATCGCGACGGCTGATGCTCCCATCCGAAACAGGTTCTGATCGGGATTTTCTACTTCGATCCGCACCGGAAACCGTTGCGCGACGCGGACCCAGTTTAGTTCGCGCTTTACGTAAGGCACACCGCCAAATGGCAAATCGATCTCACCTTCGGGCTTAACTGCCCATCCGATTCCCTGCACTCTTCCACGGAAGCGTTGGTTAGGCGCGGATGAGAGATAAACGGTGGCATTGCTTCCCGGAGCCATATGGCGAACTTCCGCTTCGCGAAAATTTGCGATGACGTACCATTTGCTCGTGTCGAGCAACGAGAAGACCGGAACCCCGACGCTAACATGAGCACCAGCCGAAATGTTGAGATTGATAACGCGTCCGGAAAAAGGTGCGATGACCTTGCAGTAGGAGAGATGGAGCCCGTCCAAATTGATGGTCGCGAGCGCGCCTTCGCGCTGAGCTTGTAGGGTTGTCTCTTTAGTTCGGGCTTCATCGACGTTTTCCGCGGTCGTGAAACCGTTTGGCAGTAGTGGTTCCAGGCGCTTCAAGGTGCTGTGGGCTTGCGCGAGCTGTTGATCGATAGTGGCCAAATCCGCTTTAGCTTTTTCCAGGACGAGTCTGTAGTCCTCCGGGTCGATTTCGAATAGCACGTCCCCTTCCTTTACCGCCTGGTTGTCCTGCACGTTCAGCGTGAGGATTTGACCACTCACACGCGGCGCAATCCCCACCACATTGGCGCGCGCCGCCGCGTCATCGGTGCGCGGATGCCGTTCGATGATTCCCCAGACGTAGAGTGTTATGACTAGCGCACTGGCCACGACGATCAGACGGACGATCTTGCGGACAAACTTGTCCCGATCGGTGTCGTCTCTCTGCGTCACTGGACTCGTCGACTTCACAAGATCTGAATCAGGTGTTTGGGGCGCATAACTGTTCAGTTCTGGTAAAACAGGATCCAGGTCGCGAACGTGAAGATGATCATGAGGCACGAGTAGATCAGCGGAGCCGGACCGATATACGGTTTCAGGTTGCAGACCTGGACGATCCAATGAGCGATGAACGTAAGCGCCAGACCGCTAATGATACAAATCATCCAGGCCGGAAAGTATGAGCCGAGAACATCGACCGTCGGCGAATGGTGACTGAAGATGCGGATCGCGAAAAATACGAAAACGATGATCGCGGCGCCGACACCGACAAAGTTCAAAACTGTTCGCCGGGTTTTCATCGCTGTGGCGGCCTGACTGCATGTGTCGAACTCTGTAGCGGCCTCGCTGCGCGCGTTGAAGGTCGGGCTAGTTCCCCGGTGCTCAACGCTAATGCCGCCGCCGCAGTAAAGATTGCGGACTGGGTGTCATGGCTGACGCTTCGGGCCGAAGTTAGATTCCGCTCCGCCGTAACAACCTCGACATATGTGCTCAGTCCATTCTTATAAGATTCCAGAACCGCGTCGAATGCGTTTTGGGATGCAGTAACCAGTTTGGTCGCTGACTCCTGTTTGCGCAAGGCAGTCTTGAAATCGGTGTAAGCCTTCCAAACTTCGCGCACAGCGCCATCGCGAGCTCCAGCCAGCTCGCTCTCGGCCCCGCGCAGTTCGGCCTCGGCCGCCTCCATCTTGTGTTGCCGAGCAAAGCCGTCAAAGATGGGCACTTCAGCCGTTAGAAGAACTCCATAGGTCGAATGAGTGTCGCCGAAAAATGGCGAGCCGGCGATGCTCACATCGAGGTGGGAGTCGGAAGCATGACCATCGAGAGTGACTTTGGGGAAGTACTCGGATCGGACTTGTCGGATTTCGTGCTCCTTGGCGCGCACATTGGCCAGTTTTGCCACCAAGTCCGGTCTCTGGGATAATGCCTTGGCGATTAATTCGTCAACAGAGCCACTGATTTGGCCTAACGAAGTTGGTTGGCTCAGATCTGCTACCTTCAGCGGCACCGTAGGCAGGATCCCAATACTCTCAACCAGAGAGACCCGGGCATCGCTTTCCAAGCCGAGCGCAGCGTCAACATCGAACACAGCTTGTGCCGTTTGCTGTTGCGCCTGGAGGAGCTCTGGCTTGGTCGCGAGGCCGTTGTCGACGCGCGCTTGGACGGCTTGCTCCACAGTTCGCGCTGACTCCAGCGCACTTTGACCTACCAACACTTTTTGCCGGGCGGTGCCAAATTGATAAAAACGGTCTGTTACGTCGAAAACAATCTTTTGATGGGTCGCGTTGAAGCCGACGTTTGCCATCATCAGGCGTTCTTTCGCTCCTGCCACCACGGCACCGCGCTCACCAAAATCGAGCAGCAACCACTTTGCGCTCAGCTCCGCTCGATAAAGCTTAGCTTCTGTTACAAGGGAACCGCCCCCGGTGATTGTTACATTATTCAAGCTGGGATGTTTCGGATTGAAGGCCAATGTTGGAAACGGAATGAATGCTCGGTCGTATCCGGCGACCGCGGATCCGATGAGAAACGGATAGTAAGCGCTTTCGCTCAAGCCAACGGTCGCCGCCGCTTGCCGCGCGCGCTCCCAGGCGACTCGTGTCTCGGGATTGGTTCGCTCGGCGATGTCAATCAGGTCGGCCAGACCGTAGACTTTTCGAGGATTAATCGAAACGTTGGCGCCGGCCTCTGAAGTACGAAAGCGTTGTCCGGCGAGTTCGCTTTCATATTTTGAAAGATCGGGCGGCGACCAAGGCCTCTCAGAAGATGGCGGAGGGTCGTTCCGCGCATTGGCGACCGCGAGTGCTAGAAACAACGCCAAATTTAAAACGCGCAGGGCCATGGTTTATCCTCCTAGCTTATTTTTAGAAGAGGATATGGTCCTCTGGCAAACTCGTATCGCACCCAAGCGTTGATTAAGCCGTCGGCGCGGCTAGACGATCGGCACCGCCTTGGGTGCGCCAGTCCTTCCAGAGCATCTATAGTTATATATTATATAGAGGGGTGAGATTGCCGTCCCCCATACACCAGGTCCTGGCTCATGTCTTTCTCAAGCTTTTGAGCCGGGAAATTTCACGCGGGGTTTCAGCCGGTCGTCCTATCCAGATCAACCGATTTTTCCGGTCGCTTCTTTCATCATCTGCCGCGCTCGTGCCGACAAAGTTCCCATGCCGCTGCCGGACAACCACCATAACCCTTTGTCTCGGTCAGGGAGGTAAAGAAAGACGACGCCTTCGCCAGCGTCCGCATGGTAAAACGTCGCACCCGGATTTTCCGCGATTAATTGAAGGAGCGCCTCCTTCCATGGCTCATCGGGAGAATGGAAAATCTCTTCGGCGAGCTTCTTGAGCTCTTCAATGTTGATTACTCGAATCGACTTTTTAACCGCCTTGCGTCGCTCCTCGTTGATACTGTCGATGTCCGCGAATTTATCGAATGGCATGGAATTTACTCCTTTGTATGTGGTTCGTTAGGCTGTAAAGAGGCAGCGTTGCTGTCGCTTTGAAAGTGGTCGATCACATCGGCGATCGTCGTGAAGCGGTCTATGCCGCCCAGTTTGGTGTCCAAGCCTTCGTGGCGGAGCCGATCGCGGACTGATGAGCGCGGTTCGACCGCCTGAAATCGGATTCCTTTCGCAGCCAGTTCCTCGGCCATGCCGGCAAGTGCGTAAGCGCTCTGCAAATCCACACGTGGCGAAGCAGAAAGATCGACAATAACGAGCTGAGGCAGCGGCGACTCGGCATAGACGAGGTTCAAGATTATCTCGCACACGTTGTCGACATTGAAGTAAATGAGGCTCGATTCCGGCCGAAAGATCCGCACGTGGGAAATCAGTTCGTTGTCCGGATGACGTTGGCGATCCGAGAACCGACGGGTACCCGGAATTCGTCCGAGCAAACCCACATGCGGATGAGAAGACGCGTGAATGAGCTGAACAAGGGAGATCACCGCGCCAATCATCACGCCGCGCAGAAGGCCGAACGTGAGCACGCCGACGAAAGCCGCGACCGCAACGACAAACTCCGGACGATCGCTCCGCCAGAGTTGCTTCAAGGTTGAAAGCTTGAACAAACTTGCTACCGCCACCAACACCACCGCAGCGAGGACCGGCTGTGGCAACGCGCTCAACAGATGGGAGAAAAAGAGGACGACCACGAGAATGAACACTGCCGCTATCGCAGTAGAGAGTGGGGTACGCGCACCGCCGTCGTCATTGACAAGTGATTGTGATGTGCCGCCGCTGACTGGAAAGCCCCCGCCCACTCCGGCGACCAGGTTCGAGACCGCGAGCGCCAGGTTTTCCTGATTCGCGTCGAACCGTCCACCATGCTTCGCGACGAACATTCTACCGATTGCGGCTGTTTCTACAGCGCCGAGGAGAAAACAGGCAAGCGCGAGCGGAAGCAGCTCATTCATGTCGTGCCAATAAACGGCCGGCAGTTTGAGCGGTGGAACTCCTTGCAGCACGGCGCCGATCAGTTTCACGCCATGAGTCTCAAGTGAAACTGCCGACGCGGCGACTATACCGCCGATGACAATGAAAAGTGCCACGGGTTTGTGGTCGAGGAAAATTTTGCCAACTATCAGGAGCGCCAGGGCGATTCCTCCAATCAGAATTGACATAGAGTTGGTCTCACCGATGTGCTTAAAGAAGAAACCTGCGTTCTCCCAAAAGCTGCCGTGAGTGCCATGGAAACCGAACAGTTTTGGTAATTGTGTGCTGGCGAGAAAAAGAGCTACTCCACATTTGAATCCGGTCATTACGCTTTCGGAGATGAAGTGCACCAACACCCCTGCTTTAACCAACCAAGCAATGAATGCGATAATTGCGACCAGCAATGCCGTGCCGGCCGCGAGCGCGCCGAAACGCGCTGTATTCCCGCCGGTGATCTCACCAAGCGACGATCCGATGACGAGCGCGATCGCGGATGTAACTGAAACGACGGTGTAGCGTGAACCGCAAAAGATCCAGAAAACCAGCCCACCGAACAAGCAAGCGTAGAGCCCGGTTTCGGGAGGCAAATTGGCCAGCGACGCGTCGCCTAAGGCCGCGGGAAGGAGATACGCCGCCAGCGTAATTCCAGCGATCAGATCCAGGCGAAACCAATCGTGATGATAACTGCGCAACCACGTAAAGGCAGGCACGGCGCTTTTCCGCCATGTGTTGTCGCTCGATCGCATAAACTTTCAGCCTAATCATTCATCGGCTTCTGAAAGTGGCAATACGTGTGATATGAATGGGAAAAAGTGCAGCCAACAAAAGAACCCCACTGACAAGCTGAGCGATCACTACCAGCTGCCCATAGCCAGGTCTCGGCGAGTAGTCGGTGAATCCCATGACGAAGAAGCTGATGTAAAAAGCATCCAGGGGTGTTTTGCCTGACGGAAAGACTTCCGTTCCAACATATAGACCGGCAAAACCAGAAACAATTGCCAGAAAAAGCAGGGCAATCACTGAAATGCCAGCCGTCTTTCTAGGGAAAAAGTACGTTATCCATGGGTGCCTGTGCAGAAACTCATCGTCCTCTGCCCGAAGTGCCGCCAGCAGCAATACAATGAACAGATATAAGTCCGAAATCGTTATCACGATCCAAGCGAGCAACCGATAACGTAGAAAAACGGACGCCATGCCAGTGGCTGAAACCAAAAAAAAGATAACCATGAGGACAATGTCCCGTCTTGTTTCCTTTCTCATGGTGAATCTCAAAAGCTCGCGCGACTGCTCGGTATAAGACCGGATCGAGCGTCTGAAATCAAGCGCGCCACAGATTCATTTGATCCAAAGTCCGACCCAGCTCAACGACTGGCAGTGTACGAGCGATGCGCTCAACGATTCGGTTGTTAAGCAGCTGCTTCGATCTTCTTCCACTCCTCCGGCGAGAGCTGGATCTTCGCCGCCGCCATATTTTGCTCCAGATGCGCGATATTTGCTGTTCCCGGAATAGGCAACATCACCGGCGATTTCTGCAACAACCAGGCGAGCGCGAGTTGCACTGGGTTGCAGTTGTGCCGCTTTGCTTCCCCCTCCAAGAAATTGCCCGATTTAGCCAACGACCCTCGCCCGCTTCCGCCAATCGGCGCCCATGGCAAAAATCCCATCTTTTCCTTCTCGCAATAATCGAGCACGTCTTGGGACTCGCGGTCGTTCAGATTGTAGCGGTTTTGCACGCTGACTATCGGTACAACTTTTTTTGCCAACTCGATGTCTTTCACCGTGACGTTCGATAATCCAACATGCCGGATTTTCCCGGCGTCCTGCGCCTTCTTCAACGCACCGACAGATTCTTGGATCGGTACCTTGCGATCGACAGTGTGCAATTGATAGAGGTCGATCCTTTCGAGCTTCAACCGCTTCAGACTTTTGTCCACGCATTGCGACAAATATTCCGGTCGACAATTCGGGACCCAATCGCCCGGACCCGGTCGAGTGAGACCGCCCTTGGTCGCAATCACCAAACCTTTTGGGTATGGATGCAACGCTTCCGCAATCAGCAGCTCACTCGTCTCGGGGCCGTAGGCATCGGCAGTATCAATCAGATTCACCCCGAGCTCGATCGCGCGCCGTAAAACTTTCTTCGCAGTCTCGCGATCCGGTGGCCACCCCCAAATTCCCGCGCCGGTGATCCGCATTGCGCCGAAGCCGAGTCGGTTGACTTCGAGATCGCCACCCAGTTGAAAACTTTTCTCTGTTGCGCTCACCGCTGCCATCACAAGTTTCGGTAAACCTCCTGCGAGAACGATGGCACCACCAGTGGCAGTCGCGCTCAAAAATTTCCGCCGTGTCATGATCGAAAATTAAGCCGCTGTCCATTTCGCCTCAACCTGTCAGTTTCAGTATTCCAACAACTTCTCAACTCCTGCCTGCAACGCTGTGCGGGCAATCTCAACATCTCAACGGTTCAGCTTCTTATTTCAGAGTTTGATCTTCAGCGGTCTGCGACGGTCGGCAACCTGCGCGGTTGCGCCGTGCCCCCAGCTGGATTTTTGAAGCGTCTGAAATAGGGGGGGAGGGACTGATTTTCTCGCAGCTCAATAAGTCTACAATCAGCTCCGCCTTTGTACGCCGATTTTGTACGCTCGCGGTGCTTTTTGAACCCGCTTGGGAAAACATGGGGTCACACACGTAACACCGATTTTCCCTCTGTAGATCAGAGCAGATCACATGAGCGCAACATGAGTATAACTGCTCCACCATCTTTGCGCACGAGACGACCTACCAACCTAGTTATGCGTGAACTTGGCACGGCCGATTCCCCTGTCGCAGCCAGTGGTAGCATATTCGGTGGGGGCCGAGTTTTACCTTGGAAAATTGACGATTAAGAGTCACTTGCCCTGCCAATTGAGGTAACGGTGCGTCCTTGCGATTTTAGATTTTAAATTACCGATTTTCGATTGCCACCAGAACCAGCGCGGGGACAAAATCAAGCCGGCGTGGTATTGGTGCACAAAGCGTGAAATCAAGAATCAATAGAAAGGAAAAATTATGGCCGGAAAAGGCGCGCATTCAGTTTATAAGGTAGTGGAGTTGGTTGGCACGAGCACGAAGTCTTGGGAGGACGCTGCTAAAAATGCGGTTGAAACCGCCGCTGGGTCGCTGCGCGACCTGCGCGTGGCGGAGATTGTGAAACTCGACATGACGGTCGAGAACAGCAAGGTGCGGGCGTATCGCGCCCGTGTCGATGTCTCTTTCAAATACCAAAGCTAAGAGGCGATTGGACTGACTTATTTGATCGGGCCGATTTGTTCTTTGCCCGCGAGAAGTTGTGGGAACCCCGGGGTTGTTGCGAATCGGATCCCAGACTGAATCAATTTTTAACTGCTGAATGGTAATCGTTTCGCTGCCTTTCATGCAGCGACGCCATTCATAAGTTCGGCTAGTGCACTCTCAAGGCGGGCTTCGTACCCGTGCACCGTTTCGCGCAATTCGCGCCGTAAAAACGGCTAACTGCGACAGAAGCAGCTGAGTCGGGGATTTTTTATGGATCTCATCCTTAAGTTTACCGTGTTCATATCGCGGCGGCAGCGAGCGGAAGTGATTCTGTTCGCACGCTTTTCGGTTGGGGAAGGTAACTGACGAGGCTAATCTTGCCGTCATAATTTTCGACCAGCGCCGAACATGTTTCTACCCAATCGCCACAATTGTAGTAAGTGATATTACCGATTGGACGAATTGATACGCTGTGGATGTGACCACACAGGACAGCATCGACTTTGAATTGTTGTCCGTAATGCACGACGGCCTCTTCGAATCTGCCAATAAAATTGACCGCATCTTTCACGCGTTTTTTTGCGTAAGCGCTGAGCGACCAATAACCAAGTCCAAAGCGGCGTCGGACGAAGTTGATTGCCGGATTGAGCGAGAGCAAAAATTGATAGCCCATGTCGCCCGCGAACGCCAACCATTTCACATTTTGTACCACAGTGTCGAGTTCGTGGCCGTGAATCACCAAAATGCGACGCCCGTCCGCGAGGCGATGAAAAGCATGTTTCTGCACGCGGATATTGCCGTAAATACCCAGAAAATCGCTTAGCATCTCGTCGTGGTTGCCGGGAATGTAAATGACGCGGACGCCTTTTCGTGCCTTGCGCAGAATTTTCTGGATCACGTCGTTGTGCTCCTGCGGCCAATAGCGATTTCGGCGCAATTGCCAAATGTCAATCAGATCGCCGACGACAAAGAGCGTCTCAAAGTCGTAATCGCGTAAGAAATCCAGCAGCGCGGCGCTGTTGGCTCCGCGCGTACCTAAATGAACGTCGGAAATCCACGCGCTTCGCACTTTTTTTACCGAGCGGTGGGCAAAATCGAACGACGAGCCTTCGTTCTGCGATTGGGCGAAGTCCAAAGGTAGAAACTCGCTTGTCAGCGCCACTGAGTGGTTAAGGATAAGATACTCATACCACAGCAGGAGACAGAGCTCCTGTTAAGAACGCGTGAACTTTGCGTGACAGTCGAGTTACAGGATGGAATGGACCTGTTCTGGCGAGCAGGCCTCATTTTGCCCTCTCCCCTTAATTTTTTTCGGACTAATTTTACTATTAAATTTACTTGATTGCATGGACCAGTTCATTCGCGGCAGGATCTGCGCTGCGCTGAGGGAGCGTCGGGAAATTGAAACGCAACTCGATCAGTTTCAGGGTCGACAGCGTTTCGTATTTATGGTGGTCGATAAATCCCTAGCGCGCAAATGGTGAGATGATAATTGCGGGCGCTCGGACACCGGTAACCCAACTATCGGCGTGGGCAGGCGGCAGAACGAACCGATCTAACGTCCGCTGTTAATCGAAGCTGTGTTGCTCGGACTTTTTTCGAATGACCAGTTCGTCAATTTCTAGTCGTCGGATTCGAGCGCGACCGATCGCCAACGCGCCGATCGCGACAGCGCCGGCCGCGAGAGCGCCAATGGCAAGTGCGGTCGCCGCGAGCGCAACAATCGCTTTCGTGGTTTCAGCCGTCTGTTGTCGGTGCCGCATGGAAAGACTCATGATGGATCCTTCCAGTGCTTGATCAGGATAATGAATGTTACGTAATGAGTGACCAGAAGAGAAGGCACCCAAAACGCGGGAATCCAATAGGCCGGTCCCATGAACGGGGACGCGTTGTGAACCGTCGCGAGTGTGATCGCAACGGCTAGATCCACAGTACCGAAAATGTTGAAGAGCCAAACGAAAGGTCGCGCAGCTCTTGAGTCACCCGTGACCAAAAAGAGAGCGATAAGAGCTAACGCGGCCGTCACCACGTCACCGAGCGCTGCCGGATAGGCAAACTGCGATGGCAATCCTGGATACGTTGCGCCGCGCGTCAGAAACATTAGCCCGAGGTGACGCAAGGAGTGCAGCAACAAAATTGGAATTAAAACCGCGCGCGGACGAAATCGATTTAGGTTTGGCAGCAGATAAATTCGCGCGGCGACGTAATAAATCACGGTCGTAGCGACAAGGTTCAGAGAGAGGATGCGATCTAAGAAAATATTCATCGTTCCGCAGCCTTTTTCGCGATGGCTTCAATTGCGGCGATGTTAGGAAGCAGCTCCGCCGGCAAGTTGTGCCGCTCGCGCAAATAGGCCGGACTATTGTAAGTAATCCAGACTCTTCCGTGCTCATCCTCCCAAACTAAGAGCTTGAGGGGAAGATCGATAGCGCTACTGGGAGATGCCAACATCAAGGAAGTGCCTGCTTTCGGATTTCCAAAGATCAACAATTTGGTCGGACGCATTTGCATTCCGACTTTAGTCGCTTCGCCGCTATGATCGATCAGCGCGAAGAGAGTAATTCCCTTTTCCTCGAGAAGTCTTTTTGCCTTTCCGACCGTTTCATCCACCGGGTGATTACTCAGCACATCGATCAGCCCGGGTTTTGAAGAAAGCGTCATGGTCACATCTGATTTATTTGCGGAAGTACAAAAGACTGCAATGTCGGCAGGGCGCCCACTCGCTTTAGGGTTCCGAACCCTACGCGATAGACCTTGCGTCGCTTTAACTCCCGGAAGAAGCCGCTCATAAGGGAGGCTTAAATGGATCGCCCATTGCGATCACAATTCAATTCTGACTTTCGTCGTGACTGCGAGTAGTCAGCTGCCTCGCACGATGTGGTAATTGAAATGCGGATGACCAATCACTCCCTGGAACAACCGCATCCATAATGGCATCATCATTTCGGTGCCGCGCGCGGCGGTGATGTCGCCGACGTCGATAATATTCTCCGCCTTCCAGCCAAACCATTCGCTAAGGTATTTGGTGACCTCTTTCTTGGCGGCGGTGTGGTTGCCGCAGATGAACAGGTTATGGTCGCCCGGGACACGAGACGGTTTGACCATGATATCGTAGTTCACGGTGTTGAGCGCCTTAACGACACGCGTCCATGGGTCCGCCTTTTGAATTTGCTCGCCGAGCGAATCGGTGTTGCAGAAAGCCATGATCATCGATCCATCCTTGTTTTGTTGGAGGGTCGAGACGTCGATGAGGATCTTGTTGCGCAGCGGCTCCCGGTACAGCTGATTACAACTTCGCCAAACGACGCGGCGTCGCGAAACGTTCCAGTGTGTGCGCGTTCGCCCGCCGAAAAAGCCCATTTCTGCGCGCTTTCATTGTTCGCCGTCCGGGAGCCCATTGTGACTTCGTGTCCATCCTGGACGAGTTTTGTTCCAAGAGCGTTGCCAACCATGCCAGTTCCAAGAATGCCGATTTTCATAACGAAATATTACCTCCAAAATGAGTTGATAAGAGTGACTTTATTTATGAATTGAGCTGACAATGCGCTAACTAATTTCGAATTTCGGATCTTGAGTTTCGACAAACAACCGACAGAACCGCAACCAAAAATCAAAACCGTCGTCGCGCCACTGCCGTCGCGCTGTTCTCAATTGCTTGTTGGTTCGTCCGCAACTTTAAGAACGATTTTTCCGCGGGTGTGATGGGTGGCGGCCGCTTGTTGCGCCTTGGTCGCTCCGGAGAGCGGAAAGACTTGAGAGACTAGCGGCTTGAGTGCGCCGGCATCGATCAGTTTTGTAATTTCTTCCAATCTCTGCCCATCGGGACGAACCCCTATGAATTCGCCGCGAATGCCGTGCGCCTCGAGCGCGGCCTTGTCCACCTCAGCAACAAGCGAAACGACAATGCCGCCTTTCTTCACTACTCCGTACGAGCGCGCAAGCGTCTCGCCGCCGACTGAATCGATCACGACGTCCACGTTTTTGACGACGTCTTCAAACTTCGTTTTCGTGTAATCGATTGTCTGATCGGCGCCAAATTGGGCGAAGCAGTTCTTGATTGGATGTCGACGCGGTCGCGATCACTTTTGCGCCGCGTGCTTTCGCGATCTGGATGGCCAAACTTCCAACGCCGCCCGAGCCGCCGTGAATTAGAACGGTTTGACCGGAGCCAAGTTTCGCTGTCTCGACGAGCGCGAGCCATGCCGTGGAAGCGGCAAGTGGGATGGCGGCGGCCTCCTGGTGCGTAAGCGTTTTCGGTTTAGGAGCCGCCCAGTTTTCTTTCGCAATCGCAAACTGCGCGTAGCCGCCCTCTTCTTTGTAATTCAGGAACGCATAAACCGCGTCGCCGTTTTTGAAGCGTGTAATCTTTGTGCCGGTCTTTTCGACGACCCCGGAGACGTCTAGCCCGAGGGTGATTGGAAGCGGCAGCCGTTTATCGTAACCTTCGCGAAGATCGGCATCGAACGGATTCACGCCGGCGGCGATGACGCGAATAAGGATCTCATCTTCTTGCGACTGGGGAATTGGAACGTCTTCATATTTCAGAGCATTCAGACCGCCGAATGCGTGGATGCGAACTGCTTTCATCATCGCTGGCGCTGCGTTGTTTTCGGTCTGCGCCTTAATCACAGTGACAGTCTGGATCGACAAGAAGAGCGCAAACAATCTGAGAATTCGTTGCGAGATCATTCGACTCGATAAAATCACACAGCGGCCAAGCTAGCAACCTGATCGGCCTGGACTTACGCCGCGCAGTTCGAAATTCGAAGCGCCCGCGCGGCTCGCACCCCTTTACGCCTGGGTGTGGCGCGCGTAATGCCGGTCGACACCTTTAGGCAGAAGGCGCTTGCGCCCGCGCTGGCGCCGGCGGGCGAGCGTGGCGCGTCCGCCCTTGGTTCGCATGCGCGCGCGGAAACCGTGCTGGCGCTTACGAGTTCTTTTGGATGGCTGATAAGTGCGTTTCATAAGGCCGAAAAATCCGCTCGGCGGAAATTGAGAGCGGCTACCTTAGGATGGAGCGGGGGATTGTCAATTTACTGAGGCGCGGGATGTCGATCGTCGATTCGCGGGTTGCCAGCGCCCTCGATTTCTGCGAATAAGCAATGCAAGATACCAAAGAGTGAGCGAAAGAGTCGTCATTGAGCCGGCTACCGAAGCGGATTTGGACGAGCTGTCCGAGATGCTCGGTGAACTTTTCGCCCAGGAGGGCGATTTTCGTCCGGACAAAGAGAAACAACTTCGCGGATTGCGTTTGATTTTCGAACAACCGAGCCGGGGTCGCGTGTTCGTGCTCCGACGTGATGGCGTGATCGTCGGAATGATCAATCTGCTCTTCACCATCAGCACGGCCGAGGGCGGATTCGTGATTCTGCTCGAAGACCTTGTGATACATAAACAGTTTCAGAGCCACGGCTACGGCGCGATGTTGCTTAAGCACGCAATCGAGTTCGCGCGTCAGAAAAATTTCCTCCGCATCACGCTCCTGACTGATCGGCCAGAGAATGTGGCCCAGGAATTTTTCCGGCACCACGGATTTCATGAATCATCGATGATCCCGATGCGGCTCCTAATCACGCCCGAACCCGATCAATCGCAGTCGAACCTGTAAAGCAGTTGAAAGGCTCACTTCCGCTATTCCGAGTCGCAGGGATTCGAGTCTATCTGCATTTCACCTGGTTTCTGATCGCTGCGCTCCAGATCACGCGATTCGGTTATCGTTATCGCAATCCGATCTGGGGCACGGCCGAGTATGTCACGTTGTTTTTAATTGTGCTGCTGCATGAATTTGGCCACGCGTTGGCCTGTCGCCAGACTGGTGGTCAGGCCGACCAGATTATTTTATGGCCGCTCGGTGGTATCGCCTTTGTGAGACCTCCACCGCGTCCGGGCGCTTATCTTTGGAGTATCGCCGCCGGTCCGCTGGTGAACGTCGCTTTGATGCCGGTTTTTGTGATCATTGTTTTCGTCGCGTTTCAATTGGAGTGGCGGATCACTGCTCCGGATCTGTTTCAGTTCGTCACCAGCATCGCGTTCATCAATGGCTTTCTTCTGTTTTTTAATCTGTTGCCGGTTTATCCGCTCGACGGCGGACAGATCGTGCGCGGATTGCTTTGGCTGAGAATGGGACCGGTTCGGAGTTTGAAGATTGCCAGCGTGATCGGTTTTGTTGGTGCTGGCCTGTTTGCGCTGTGGGCAATTTCAGCGCGCTCCATCTGGCTCGGCATACTCGCATTTTTCGTTTTTAGTCAGGCGCACGTCGGTTGGCGCGCCGCCCAACATCTTGCGATCGAATCGGAGCAGGCCGCGCGACGTGAAACCGCTATTTCTCCACCGCCTTTTCCCGAGCAGCAATCCTGACTCTAAGTTAATGAAATGCGTTTTGAATCGCACGGCGTAAACGATACCAACCGGCCTTGATTGGGTTGGGTGGTTCAGCGTGCCGCCGATGATGTGCCGACGTTTGTTCCTCGTCCTTTACTACCAAGACGAGCAGAAGTTGTCCGCTCCCGACTTGTGGGCCTTTGATGACCAGTGGACTGCTTCTACTTAAATTCGCATCGGTCTCAAGCAACACGTCTTTCTCCTTGTAGAGTTTGAGGTTCAACGTGTAACCGGACGCGTTCTCGCCACGCGCGTCAACATGCAGCCCGAAATATTTGCTGTTGGCAAGCCAATCTTCCTGACCGGTCTTGAGCATTTTGTTCGATTGGCCGATCACCTCGAACTGATTGTAGCCGAACAGACCCTTTAACGTTTGTTCGAGCTTGTTTAGCTCAGGCGGTATCGGCGCCGGCTGTGGAACATTTTCCGCGATAACTAGCCCGCTCCAAACCATATGCGCCGCCTGAAGAAATGTCGTGCCCGTCGCTAGCACGAAGCAAACGGCGAACAGCACGGCCTTGAACGGCATGGATTTACTTTGCTGCGTAGTCGGCGGGGAGCGATTGCAAGCCTTCGGTCCACAGCACCGTCACCCTGTTATCAGTCTTGGTTTCGAAGATATAGACAGCAGCGTTCGGATTGGCCACCGGATCCACGCGCGAATTCAAAATTTGCGTGAGATACTCTGACTGCTCGCCAGCTTGCTCCCGGCTTAAGAACAGAAACGTCGTCAGAACGAACAGCGCCAGGGCGGTTGCGCCGCACCAAACCAGGCGCGGAATCGTCCACCAAGTCGATCCTGTCCGGGATCGATCTTTCCTCTCGCCCGCGATTCGTTCGTGCACTTGGTGGCTAAAAAATTCTTCGTTACTCATCTTCCGCGAGCGGAGTTGTTCTTTCAAAAAACTGCCGAGCTTTCGCGCCTCACGTTTTTCGGCACGGGCTGCTTCCAGATCCGGAAGTGAGGCCTCGAATTGGGTCAATTCATTGCCGCTCAATTGGTCATCGAGCCAGGCCGTCCATTTTTCTTCAAACATCTTCATAAACGTCCCTCAGGGAATTTTGTAACTTCTTGCGGGCATAGAACAATCGCGACATCACCGTCCCGATGGAACAACCCAGTGTTTCGGCGATTTCGTGATACTGCATTTCCTCGATTTCTTTCATCAAAATTACCGCGCGATGTTCGGGAGACAGCTGCGAGACGGCATGATCGATCCTCGCCCGGATCTCGTGCTGTTCCAGTCGCTGGTGGGGAAGAGGATCTGCTTTTGGCACGGTCTTCGAGGCCGGGTCAATCTCTTTCGATTGGATCGCATCATTGAACTCGGCCCCGCCGGCTTTGACCTGGCGTTTGCGTAACCAATCGATCGTCACGTTCATCACGATGCGATAGATCCACGTGTAAAACGACGATTTTCCCCTAAAGCGTCCGATTGACTTCCACGCTTTAACAAAGGCATCCTGCGCCAAGTCCCAGGCATCCTGGTCGTTATGAACCATGTTGTAAATCATGGCGAAAACTCTTGTCCGGTAGCGGGTCACCAGCTGGTCGAAAGCATCAGTCTCGCCGGCTTGACATCGTCTCACCAGTTCCAGTTCTGACACATCGGCTTGAGCCGGAGTCGATTCCGTTTGCATGTTTGGACGGAACTGGGGCTATTTCATTCAACTGCGAAAGCCTTCGGAACCGAACCGGCGACGCCATTCGCAGCGATATTCTCCTGTTAGCGTGATAATCCCGTCGCGCACCTGGAAGAGTCGTTGCTGGAGAACGGAATACTGACGGGCTGTGATCAGCTTTTCGGAAAGCAATTTGGCCGCCGAATCGAGCGAAACAGTGATCGCTTTCAGCGCGCGCTTCAAATAGGCGATGGTCATTCCCAGTTCGTCCACGTCGTCGTCGCTCAATGCCGCTGCCAATTTCGCGCTCGCCAACGCGGCGTGCGTTGCCAGCTTGATCGCGGTCGGTTCGTTCTGGAGCGCAGTGTTCTGATCGAACAGCTTGTCGATCCAAACCGTCAGGGCAAAGGCCGCCCGATACAAAATGTTGTCCTCAAAACTCTCGGATGGTTTCTGTTCTGCTTCGCTCGAGCTCTCGTCGTTTTGGAAGCGCCAATCTTCATCCAAGAGCGCGCCGACTTCTGCGCTCCAATCGCCGTCTTCTGAAGTTTGTGTCCAGCCCATTTCGCACGCAATGATTTCATCTCGCTCGGGGTCATTGATGTATTTCTCCAGCAGCTCCATGTATTTTTCCGTGCGCTGGTCCTGCTGCTGAAGAAATCGTTCCCAGTCATATTCGTCCCAGATTCCTTCTCGCTCGTCCCCGAAGCTGGACATGATCGGACTAAAGGCCAGCTTGGCGTTGGGCGCAAAGAATTTCCGGGTTTTTACGAAGTTGCAGTTTCCAGTTCGCGTTTGGTTTGCAAACGCAACTGGCCGCAGGCCGCTTCGATGTCGTGCCCCTTTTCACGGCGGAGTGTGGCGGGAACTCCCCTCCGGCGCAGGACCGAAAGGAACTGAGCTTGTTGTTCCGGCGAGGGTCGGGACCATGGCAAGCCTTGGACGGTATTATAGGGAATCAGGTTAACTTTTGCTCCGAGCCGGCGGGCGATCTGGGCCAAATGTCGCGCCTGATCCGGCGAATCATTGACGCTCGCGATCAAAATGTATTCAAAGGTGAGCCGCTGTTTTTTTCGCTTGGCGAAATAAGCGCAGGCGGCGAGCAACTTCTCCAAGTTATAACGTCGGTTAATCGGCATGATCTGATCGCGCACGTCGTCGGTTGCGCCGTGCAAAGAAATCGCGAGCCGGATTTGCAGGGGTTCGTCCGCCAGCTTTCTAATCTGCGGCGCGAGTCCGCTGGTTGAAAGCGTGATGTGTCGGGCACCAATTCCCAGTCCCCATGGCGCGTTAATGACTTGAACCGCGCGCATGAGATTGTCGAAATTGGCGAGCGGCTCACCCATTCCCATGAACACGATGTTGTCGATCGCCTCAGCGCTCTCGCGCTCGACGGCGATCACTTGATCCACAATCTCGTTTGGCTTCAGGTTACGACTGAGTCCTTCTAGACCGCTCGCGCAAAATTTGCAGCCGTAAGCGCAACCGACCTGGGTTGAAACGCAAATCGTCCGTCGGTCGGAGCGCGAACCATAAAGCGCGGGCGACGCCGGAATTAAGACGCACTCGATTAGATCCCCGTCGGCTAGGCGAAACAGAAATTTACGTGTTGTGTCGCGAGAGCCGAGCACGCGAACGATGTCGATTTTGCTGAAAGCGAACTCGTGACCGAGTCGGCTTCGAAATTGCCGCGGCAAATCGGTCATTTCATCGAACGACTGCGCGCGCTCTTGGTAGAGCCAGTCGACAATTTGGCGTGCCCGATAGAGCGGCTCGCCCAGTTCGCGCACTTTGTCTTCCAGTTCGTTAAGCTGGAGCGACTTGATGTCGATCGTCACTGTTGTCGTCACTCCGAAATTTACGGCGTTGATGGCTCCCAGCAATCAGATTGCAGCCGTGATTTTTTGTGGAGAAAAGCGCTGCGCTGGTTACGTTTTGACCCGAATGAAATATCTTTTGATGTTGACCGTTCTGGCGGCCGCGATCTGCTTCAGCGGTTGCGCCTCAAGCGATAGCGCCACTGCCAAGGGCGATCCTGTTCCAGGAGAAAAAACCGGCGACGAAAGCCGTCTCCAGCCGGGGGCTGGTTCGGGTCCAAACGCGAGCGTGAAATGGTGATTCGTCGTTTTGGCTGATCATTGCCAAATCGCGGCGACGCCGAAATCGCAAACGCCGCTCACGATCGGATGGGAAGCGGCGCGGGCAAACGCGAAACCGGCGTTCATTATCCAGGCGATCATGCTCGCGCTGGCGATCGCGTTTTATACGAATCCGTCGGTCGCCGGTGCGTTGCGCAATCTCGCTGAATTCAAGCGCGCGCATGGATTGGTGTTCGTAATTGTCGCATCCGTTCTTGCCGGAGCAATTCTGCCGGAGATCTTTTTGATTCTGTTCTTTCAGCGTGGCCGCGCCCACCTGGGAAACCTTCGCAACCTCGCATTCACGATTCCGGTTTGGGGTTTTGACGGATCGCTTGTCGATCTTCTTTATCGCGCGGAAGCGCATTGGCTCGGCGATGTCGCGACACTTCCGGTAGTTCTGGGGAAAATCTGCATCGACCAATTCGGCTACAATGTTTTTTTTGCAGCGCCGTTTGGCGTGCTTGCTTATGAATGGAAAAACAGCGGAATTTCATTGCAACCAGTGCGCGATCTTTTCACCTGGCGACACTACCGCGACAAAATAATTCCAACCTTGGTCGCGACCTGGGCGGTTTGGATTCCGTTGATGGCGATTATCTATTGGTTGCCACTTGCGCTCCAATTTCCGCTCTTTGGTCTGGCGCTTTCGTTTTGGGTCCTGCTGCTCACTTACATAACGAATCGCTTCGCCGGCAAAGTTGAGGCCGATGCGCCGATTGCGCTGGCAACGGTGGAACCGTGATTGGTTACTCGGACTCTTAGTCGAGAAAAAATTGCAACGCTTCGTGGACGCCGGCGCCGTGTTGACGCCCGGCGATATAGCCGCCCGCGCCTCGGACTGCTGCTTTTACTTCGGCGATTGCATTGGCGGGGCAAGCCGGCATCCCCGCCACGTCACCATTCAACATCGAGATGTCGTTGTGATGATCGCCCGCGGCGAAAATGTTTTTGCGGGGAATATTGATCAAACGCGCGAGCTCGGCCAAGACCGCGCCCTTGTGATAGTCGGCATGACAAAATCGGAGATAAACCATGTTGCGCTGATAATTGAACTTTGTGTCATTACCGCGTGCGCGCTCGATGAAGTCGACGATCCGCTCCATCTCTTCGTCACTGTCTGCCCGCAAACCTTCCAGTCCCTCCGAGTGATAAATCAGCTGCGCCTTCGTTTTCTGGGTCACGAAATCGGCGACTTCGGCCAAGACCGATTCGGTGGAGGAAAATAACTCGGCGTGAGCGCGCGCGCACTGTTGGTTCCAATCGCCGAAGGGTTCCCATTTGGTGCCGTTTGTGCCCGGCCGAAACACGTCGCGCTCGCTGGTGAGAATGAAATCCGGACGGATCGGAAATTCGAAATCGGCGAGCCCTGATTCGAGCAAATCAACCGAACGGCCGGTGTTGATCGCCCAAATAGCGCCGGCGCTTTGCAATTCGCGAATCAGCTCCATGCATTCGCGATCCAAAACCGGTTCACTGACGCGCGAAACCATTGTTCCATCAAAATCGATGCTTAGGAGCTGGATTTTCATTGCCTGCCACGCCGAAGCCTTTGGCGGAGGCGGGTCGATCTTACGATTGATTGATTTGAGCGTGGGAGCAAGAGTAAGATTCAGAATAAGAGGAAGAGTTTGAAATGAAATCGGCTTACGAATTGGCGATGGAACGGCTCGCAAAGAACCAGCCGATTATGACATTGACCGACGATCAGAAAAAGCAGCTCGCCGAAGTGGATTCTGTGTTCAAAGCGCGGATCGCGGAGAAGGAATTATTTCTCAGAGGCGAAATTCAGAAGGCGCAAACGCTCGGTAAGTTTGATGAAGTCGAGTCGCTTGAAAAACAGCTGAGGTCCGAAATCCGCCGGTTGCAGGAAGATTGCGAAGCTAAAAAAGAACAACTCCGAGCCGAGTTCGCGGCCAAGCCAAATGCCTAATTGTCCATCTTAGGGAACGACTTCCGCAGGCTCCGATTCAACCTTGCGCTGGCCCCGCTTGGGCAGATTCGGATCCAAGAACCCGAGCATGTGCGCGTGGCTGATTGTGCGGACGCCTTCCGCCTTTTGCACATCCTCGATACTGTGTCGGAACGCTTCCATTTTGGTCCAATGCACTTTCGGGCGGAAATGATGTTCAGCGTGGTAGCCGTTATAGAAAAAGAGCCAGTTGTAAAGTTTACCGTAACTACTCACACCCCAGGCAATCGGTTTGTCGGGGTTCGCCCCGTAGTGTCGGTAGTAGCCGTTCAAATAACTGAAACAGTGGCCGAGATAAAAGAACGGCAGGAAATAGAGCATGAACTTCCAGTTGATGAAGTGGATCGGATTCGTTGGCACGACGATCGCCATCGTGAACAATATGAGGCCAACGCAGGCAAGCTCAATGTTTCCCCAAAGCCCTTCACGAGGACCACGTTTCCGCAATTCGCGACGGATTGCGCCCATGTCGTCGCGCAGAAAACTCATGAACGTGTAGGTCCACGCGCTTTCCGCCTCGCCGTCGTGGCCGTGTTTGTAAATTGAGATCCAATCAACAGTCTGACCATCTTCATCCGGCCGATCGGCGTTGCCCTTGTGGTGCTGCATGTGAACCACGTCGTAATACGTTTGCGAGAAGCAGCACGCGATCGATTCGATTATGGAATAGAAACGGTTGAGCAGGTTCGATCGGAAAAACGGATTGTGAATGAAATTGTGTGACACGCCGTTCACGTTGGCGTTGATCATTAGGGAATAGAGAAACCCGAGGATGAGCATCACCCAGAGCGGTGCGTACGGGAACAGAAAGTAAAGCCCCAGCAGATAAGCGAAGTGAAAAAGGCCCGCGAACGCAGGTAGGACATCCCAGCGAGTATGGGCGAAAACCTTCGAGTCGGTGGTCAGCCGATCGACACGGATGGCGTCAGGGGAGGTCATGGCAACAGCAGAAAGTTAATCGTAGAAGAATCGCTTCTTGGCAAGTGTTGAAGATTGCCGATGTTGTTCGCGCGTCCTTAATTCTCCCGGCTCCTATGTTCCAACTTCAGCCAGAAATGAAGGTCTTTAGTGGCACCGCGAATCGCGAGTTGGCCGAGCGAATCTGCAAATACATCGGTATTTCCCTCGGCCAGGCGACGATCAGCTCGTTTCCCGATGGCGAGACCTACGTGAAAATCGAGGAGAACGTGCGCGGTCGCGACGTTTTTCTGATTCAACCGACCTGTCCGCCTACCAATGAGCACTTGATGGAGTTACTTATCATGGTCGACGCAGCGCGTAGGGCCAGCGCTGACAGAATCACGGCCGTGATTCCATTTTTTGGTTACGCTAGGCAGGACCGTAAAGACAAACCGCGGGTGCCGATCACGGCCAAGCTGATCGCTAATCTGTTGCACGCAGCGGGTGTTGACCGCGTTCTGACCATGGATCTGCACGCCCAGCAGGTGCAGGGCTTCTTCGACATTCCGGTCGACCACCTCTATTCGCTGCCTGTGCTAATTAAGTACCTGCGAAAGAAATTGACCGGGAAGACGGTGGTCGTTTCGCCCGATATCGGTGGATTGAAGATGGCCTCGGCCTATGCCGAGGCACTTGGGACGAACCTGGCAATCGTGGCCAAGGAGCGGAAAAGCGCCACCGAAACGGAAGCGCTCTACCTGATTGGCGAAGTCAAAGATCGCGATGTCCTCCTGGTCGACGACCTGACCGAAACGGCGGGAACGCTCACTTCGGCAGCCGAGATCTTGAAAAAGAATGGTGTGAAAGAAATCTACGCCGGGGTCTCTCACGCGGTGCTGGTGGACGTGGCCATCCCGCGGTTGCAAAAGTCTAAAATTGAGGAATTAATAACGACCAACAGCACGCCGGTGCGCCCGGTGGAAGGATTTAAAACCACCGTGCTCTGCGTCTCCGAGCTTCTCGGGGAGGGGATGAAACGAATCCACAATGACGAGTCCGTGTCGTCGCTGTTTAGGATCGATCAGTAAACCAACATGGCGAAACAGGTTAAACTTAAAGCAGAACCGCGGAGCGCTACGGGCCGTTCGGCCGCGCGGCGCTTGAAGGCGCTCGGTATCGTTCCGGCCGTTGTTTACGGCGGGAAAGAAAAATCGCAGTCGCTTCAGGTTGCCGCGCGCGATATCAACGCAATGCTCAGTCACGCATCAGGCGAGAACATTTTGGTGGAACTTGAAATCGCGGGGCACGAGGGAACCAAGGCCGCCCTTCTACAGGAAGTGCAGCATTCGCCGGTGGGCGGAGATATTCTCCATGTCGATTTTCACGCGATCTCGATGGACGAGAAAATCACGGCCGACGTGCCTCTGGAACCGCTTGGCGTTGCGACTGGTGTAAAAAATTTCGGCGGCTTGCTCGATCAAAACATCCGCTCGCTCACGATCGAGTGTTTCCCGAAAGATTTGCCGGACAAGATCACGGTGGACGTTTCCTCGTTGAACATTGGCGATTCGATTCACGTGCGCGATATCAAATTCCCGACGGGTGTGGTGGTGAAGGTTCCGTCCGATCTGACCGCATTTTCAGTGATGGCGCCGACCGCCGAAGAAGAACCGGTCACGCCGGAAGCGGAAGCTGCGGCTGTCGCGGGACCAGAAGTTATCACCGCCAAGAAGGAAGAGGGCGAAGCGGCTGCCCAGGCTCCTGGCGTAAAGGGCGCGCCTGCACCCACGGCCAAAGGCGCTCCGGCCACCGCTGCTCTGAAAGAAAAAGAGCAGAAAAAGTAATCGATTTTCCATTTGTCTGAGCCGGACTGGCACTGAACTTGGATTTTCGATTGAAGCGTTGTGAACGAAGGACGCATTCGTCTTGTTGCGGGTCTCGGCAATCCCGGCGCGGAATACGCCCGCACACGTCACAACATCGGTTTCATGACTGTCGATCTTCTCGCCCGCGAGGCGGGGCTCGCTTGGGAAAAATCGAACAAGTGGGATGCAGCCACGGCGAACCTTGGAAACGCATTGCTAGCTAAACCCGCGAGCTACATGAACCGCAGCGGTCATCCACTTTTTGCGATCGCGCAGTTTTTCAAAATAATGCCGCAGGAAATTCTGGTCGCGCTGGATGATCTCTCGTTGCCGCTTGGGCGAGTACGGATTCGACAGAGCGGGGGACCGGGCGGCCACAACGGACTGGAGTCGATCGTTGTGCAATTCGGGACGGAGGAGATTCCGCGGTTACGGATCGGAATTGGCAATGCCCCGGCCGAAACCGCGAGCGATTACGTCCTGAGCAATTTCTTCGAAGAGGAAAAGGAGCTGGTAAGATCAACAATCAACCGCGCTGCCGAGGCGGTGAAATGCGCGATTGACAAAGGCGTCGTTTCCGCGATGAACACTTTCAACAAAATCGAAGAAAAAGAACCATGAAGAATCGTTACGAAGCGTTGCTCATCCTCAACGCGCAGGGCAAAGAAGACAGCGTTCACGACATTGTCGACCGTCTGGAGTCCGAGTTTAAAAAGGAAGGTGCTGAGATCGAACACGTGCAAAAGATGGACAAACGGCAGTTTTCCTATGCTGCGGGTCCGATCGATGGCGGCTTTTACGTGAACTTTGTCTTTCACGCAGCGCCCGATTTGATCTCGAAACTGCGTTCGAAATTCAAACTCGACCCGGAAGTTTATCGCCAGCATTACCAGCGCTTGCGCGAGGAAGCGGAAAGAAAGGAGCGCAAGGAAAAGCCGAAAAAGTTGGCGCGTTCCAAATAAATCGGATAGACCTGGCGCATGGCCAGTTTCAACAAAGTTATTCTTCTCGGAAATCTGACGCGCGATCCCGAAGTGCGTTATACCCCCAAAGGCAGCGCCGTGTGCGATCTCGGCATTGCCGTCAATCGTCAATACACGCTCGACAGCGGCGAAAAACGCGAAGAAGTCACGTATGTCGATGTTGTCCTCTGGTCGAGACTCGCTGAAATCGCCGGCGAATATTTGAAGAAAGGCCGGCCGATCTTTATCGAGGGCCGCCTGCAAATGGATACGTGGGACGACAAGCAAACCGGGCAAAAGCGGAGTAAGCTGCGGGTGATCGGCGAGACGATGCAACTTCTTGGTGGTCGCCCCCCGGGTGCTGGTGGCGCCGCCGAAGGTGGCGAACCGCGTTCCAGCAAAGTAGGTCCAGCGCCGAAACCTGGGGTTGCCGAACCGGACGACGACGAAATTCCGTTTTAGCCGGTACGCATAATCTCGCTGGTTGTAGCCGGTGCTCGTTCTCGAAGCACCGATCTAATTAGACAGGTAGTCGCTGCAGCGAGTCCCCCTAAAACATGAATACCACCGAAGCCTACATTGTGCTGAACATGCTGCCGACTGTGGGGCCGGTGCGCCTGCGAAAGTTGCTGCAGGTTTTTGAGCAGCCAGAGCGAATTCTTGGCGCCAAGGGCGATCGACTCCGAAAAGTTGAGGGAATCGGTAAGGAAGTTGTCGATCAAATCTTTAATTGGGAATCGATTGTCGATCTTCCTGCCGAGCTGAAGCGGATCAAAGATTTCGGCGCGACCGTGATCACTCAAGCTTCGTCGCAGTACCCGAAACTGGTGCGGGAAATTCACGCGCCGCCGATTGTCCTTTACGTTTGGGGCGAAATTCAGGAGCGCGATCATCACGCGATCGGAATCATCGGCGCGCGGCGCACGACGCATTACGGAAATGAGTCCGCGAAGAAGCTGGCGTATCAGCTCGCTTATGCGGGATTAACTGTGATCAGTGGTCTGGCGCGCGGAATCGAGACCGTCGCGCACCAGGGCGCGATTGCGGCCAAGGGACGCACGATCGCCGTAATCGGATCGGGGTTATCGAAGTTGTATCCGCCAGAGAACAAGGCACTGGCCGAAAAAATTTGTAACGGAAACGGCGCGGTCGTGTCTGAATTCTCAATGGAGATAGAACCAGACCGTCAAACCTTTCCGATGCGCAACCGAATCATTTCCGGTTGGAGCCACGGGATTCTCGTGGTCGAAGCCGGCGCAAACAGCGGCGCGCTGATCACCGCCTCGCAGGCACTCGAACAGGGTCGCGCGGTTTACGCCGTGCCCGGGCATATCAATGCGCCGAGCGCTATCGGGTCGAACCGGCTAATCCAACAAGGCGCGAAGCTTGTCATGGATGCGAGTGATATTCTCGATGATCTCCAGATCCTGCTTCCCGAAACAAAACCGTCATCGCAGGCCGCTGCGCGACCGTTGCCTCTGTTGTCGGATGAAGAGCGCCGCGTCTACGACGCGATCGAGGCAACCGAGACGCCAATTGACGAAATTGCCACGAAATGCAATTTGCCAAGCGCGACAGTCTCTTCTACTCTGCTCGCCCTTGAGTTGAAGCGACTGGTGAAGCAGTTGCCCGGAAAATATTTCGTGAGACTCGCTTAACCTCGTCTGCGATCTGCTCTCCCCCGTTTGCAAGGTTTTCAATATTAATGTCTAAATCACTGATCATCGCCGAGAAACCGAGCGTTGCGAGCGATCTCTCTCGCGCGCTCGGCGGTTTCCATAAGGAAGGCGATCATTTCGAGAGCAATAAATACGTCATCTCGTCCGCCCTCGGGCACTTGGTGGAATTGGCGTTGCCGAGCGAGCTCGATGTGAAACGCGGCAAATGGAGCTTCGCCAATCTGCCAATTATCCCCGAGGAATTTCACTTAAAGCCGATCGAAAAGACAAAAGTGCGTTTCAACATGCTGAAGAAGTTGATGAAGCGCGACGACGTCGATCTTCTGATCAACGCCTGCGATGCCGGCCGCGAAGGCGAACTGATTTTCCGTTATCTGGTTAAACTCAGCGACGTGAAAAAGCCGGTGCGCCGGCTTTGGTTGCAATCGATGACGCCGGATTCAATTCGCGATGCGTTCAATCATTTGCGGACCGAAGAAGAAATGGTCCCGCTTTCAAAAGCAGCGGTGTGCCGAAGCGAAAGTGACTGGCTCGTAGGGATTAATGGCACGCGCGCAATGACCGCATTCAACAACCGCGCGGGCGGTTTCCAACTGACGCCGGTTGGCCGCGTACAAACTCCGACCCTCGCGATTCTGGCGGAGCGCGAAGATAAAATTCATGATTTCAAGCCGCGCGCTTATTGCGAAGTGTTCGGCGATTTCGAAGTCAAAGCGGGCAACTATCGCGGACGCTGGTTTAAGGAAGATTTCGCCAAAGACGGCGACGAAGATGCGCGCGCGGAACGGATTTGGGACAAAGCGCAAGCCGACGAAATCAAAAGCCGTTGTCTCGGCAAAACTGGAGTCGCGACTGAACAAAAGAAGCCGACCACGCAGGCGCCGCCCTTACTTTACGATCTGACGAGTTTGCAGCGCGACGCGAACGGTCGCGGCTTCAGCGCCAAACGCACGTTACAGATTGCGCAGCAACTTTACGAGCGTTTCAAGGTCATCACTTATCCGCGCACGGACTCGCGCTACCTGCCCGAGGATTATATCCCGACGGTCAAAGCCACTTTGAGCAAGATCGACAATCCACACGCGCGGAAGGTGCTCGACAATCATTGGGTCAAACAGTCGAAGCGGATTTTCAATAACGCGAAAATTTCGGACCACTTTGCGATCATCCCGACCGGCACAGTGCCGCACGGTCTCGATGACGTACAGCGGAAGATCTACGACATGATCGTACGCCGCTTTATCAGCGGCTTTTTCCCGGCGGCGCAGTTTGAAGTGACAACCCGAATCACGCGCGTCGACAAGGATGCGTTTCGGACGGACGGCAAAATCATCAAGGACGCGGGATGGCTTGCAGTTTACAGGCCGGAAGCGGCCTCCGAGCGGGAAGGTGGAGAATCGCTGGTTGCGATTTCGCCGAACGAGTCCGCCAAGGTTTTTGATATTGAAATCGCGCACAATGAAACGAAGCCGCCTGCGCGTTTTACCGAAGCGACGTTGCTCTCGGCGATGGAAAGCGCGGGCAAATTGGTAGAGGACGAAGAACTGCGCGAAGCAATGCGCGAAAAAGGTCTAGGCACGCCGGCGACGCGCTCGGCGATCATCGAGGGCTTAATTCACGATGGTTATGTCCATCGCCAGGGCCGCGACTTGATTGCCACTGCGAAAGGCTTGGCACTGATCACACTTCTGCGCGGCATCGGCGTGACTGAGCTGTGCTCGCCCGAAATGACCGGCGAATGGGAATCGAAACTCAAGCGCATGGAAAAGGGCGCAATGAAGCGCAACGATTTCATGGCGCACATTCGAAAGTTCACCCGAGAGATCGTGGAGAAGGCGAAGAATTTCGAAGGCGACAGCGTGAGCGGAAATTTTGAGCCGCTTGAGGTGAAATGTCCGAAATGCGGTGGCGGCCCGCTCGACGAGAGTTACCGAACATTCAAATGTCGATCCTGTGGACTGATTTTGTGGAAAACAATGGCCGGTCGCGCATTTGAACGTTGGGAACTGGAACAACTCTTGACCGAGCGGCGCGTCGGGCCGCTCGAAGGGTTTCGCAGCAAAGTCGGCCGCAAGTTCAACGCAGTCGTGAAACTGGGAGACGATTTCAAACCAGCGTTCGATTTCGGCGAGAACGGGCACGACCATCCGGTCAAGATTGACACCCGGCAGCACGAAGGGCTCGGACTCTGTCCGGTTTGCCACAAAGGCCAGGTTTACGTTTTAGATCGCGCTTACGCGTGCGAAAACGCAGTCGCCAAGGAAAAGACCTGCGGGTTCCGCGTTAGTAAAACCATTTTGCATCGCGAAATTCCGAAAGAGCAGGTGCAAAAATTGATTATGACCGGCAAAACTGACCTTCTTCCGAAGTTCCTTTCCAAAAAAGGCCGGCCATTTTCGGCGCACCTGAAATTGGACAACGGAAAAGTCGGATTCGAATTCGTAGAACGAAAACCTAAGAAGGCCGCGCCACGCAAAGCGGTCGCGGCTTAAAGCGCGACAACAATTCCAAGCGTTAAAGATCGTTGACGCCACAACGTGTGGTGTGGTAATTACACCTCAACACTATGCGTTGCCCCAAGTGCGGCTCGCGTGATGACAAGGTAATCGATTCCCGACAGTCTCGCGATAGCTCCAGCATTCGCCGGCGCCGCCAATGCCTCAATTGTGGATTTCGCTTCACAACTTACGAAGAAATCGAGCGCTCCGATTTGCGCGTAATCAAACGGGACCGCACACACGAGCCGTTCGATCGCCGTAAGCTCGCCGCCAGCATCGCCAAAGCTTTCGAGAAACGCTCGACGAGTCTGCTCACCTTGGAACAGCTGGTCGATGAAATTGTGCACGATCTTGAAACTGGCGGCCGCGAAGTCCAATCGAGTGCTATTGGAGCGAAGGTTCTCGAAAAATTGCGCGCTATTGATGAGGTTGCCTATCTCCGTTACGCGTCAGTCCATCGCCGATTCGAAGATGTCGACCAATTTGTCGATGCCATTCACGCGCTTGGCAAAACTTCTAAACCGGACACCAACCAGCGCGAGCTATTCCCAGCAGATCAAGTGAATCATGGTCGCGTTTAAAGAAGAATTTCCGTATTTGCGCTGCGACTCCGGTCAACTCTTCGAGTTCGACCGCGACTGGTTGCACGCCGCAATTAATCGCGCAGCCGATCAGGCCGGTTACCCGAGCTGGTGGCTAACCGATCACGTGACGGAGAGCATCGCGTTCTATCTGCATCTCCGGAACGACGAGAACGTGGTCGCGTTCAAGCAACTTCAGGAAACGGTGCAGTACGTTTTGAAAGCGATCGGTTACAAGGAAATCATTCCCTACTTCAGGCCGGCTCCGCCGCCAATCTCGGTTTCGCTGATCGACATTGCGCACGAAGCGGGCACCGGTTACGAGCTCGCCTTCTTTGATTTGTTGGAAAAACGACTCAACGCGCTGATCGAGACTGGCGTCGATAATCTGCAACTCTGCTCTCTGCACACTTGCGTAAAACAGCTCCGCTGCACAAGGGTTTGGACCCGCGCATGCGATTCTTTACGGGAAGAAATTGTCTGCTTCATTCGTGAACGGCTGACTGCGACTACCAGCGAGCGGTTAAAATGCTCGCTGAAGTGACCGTCGGCCGGACAAAACTCATGACTATTTTCGAAAAAATTATCGCGCGCGAGATTCCGGCGAAAATTATTTGGGAAGACGACGACGCGATTGCTTTTCACGACGTCAATCCGCAAGCGCCGGTGCACGTGTTGATCGTGCCCAAAAAAGCTATTCCACGTCTTACTGCCGCGAAGGAAGGCGACCGTGCCGTCCTTGGGAAATTATTGCTTGTTGCTGGCGAGCTGGCGAAGAAACTCGGGATCGAACAATCCGGCTACCGTCTTGTGATCAACAGTGGTCCCGACGCCGGCGAAAGTGTGCCGCATCTTCACGTTCATTTGTTAGGCAAACGCGCCCTAGCCTGGCCACCGGGCTAAACTCCGAGCCGGAGTGGCGCTTGGGCAATCGGAATGAAAACTGTTCTTGACCCGATTCGGCCAATCAAGTTGGACGAAATCAAAGACGCGCGGCAGCGCATCGGGAAAACAGTAATCAGAACACCGCTGGTTCGACTCGAGCTCGGGCCGGAATTTCCGGATGTTCGATTGAAGCTGGAAAATCTGCAGCCGATCAACGCTTACAAATTGCGGGGCGCAGCGAACGCGGTGGCGATGTTGCCCGATTCGGAGCGGAAACGCGGCGTCTGGACAATCAGCGCCGGCAATGCCGGACAGGGAGTTGCTTACGCCGCGCGAGAAGCAGGCGTTCCGTGCACGGTGGTCGCAATCGAGACCGCGCCCAAAGCGAAGCTCGAGCGAATGCGTGCGCTCGGCGCGAAATTGATTCTCGTATCCTACGATGTCGCGTGGAAAACGCTCGAAGATCGGCAATATCCGGGCGCGGCAGGAACTTTTGTCCACCCGTTCGACGATAACAATTTCATTGCCGGTCACGGCACGATGGCGCTTGAGATTTTCGAAGACGCGCCGGACACGAACGCGATCATCGCCGCGATTGGCGGCGGCGGATTGATTACCGGGGTCGGCAGCGCAATCAAAGCGCTTAAGCCTGAGATCAAAATATACGGCGCTGAGCCTGAAACTGCCGCGCCGGCGGCGTTGTCTTTCGAGAAAGGCTCGCCGCAAGTTTTCAAGAGCTGGAAGGCGTCATTCGTCGATGGCGCCGGTGGCCAGAGTATGTTCCCGCGCATGTGGGAACGAATGAAACCGGTCGTCGACGGTTACATCGTCGTCACGTTGGAAGAAACCAAGAAAGCGATGCGTTTGATGGCGGAGAAGGCACGCGTTATTTCGGAAGGCGCGGGAGCATTGCCGCTGGCGGCGGCGTTAACCGGGAAAGCGGGCCCGGGTCCGATTGTCGCCATCGTGTCGGGCGGGAATATCGACATGAAGAAATTTTTTGAACTGATCGCGGGATCAGGTCAGTGCGAATGAATCATCCCGCGGCAACCGGCGACGTTGCCGATGAGTAAGATCACTAGGACAGCATAAAGAATCGCTGTCCGTAGTGTCGTCTTTGAATGGAAATAGAAAAATCCGTGAACGATGTAAACGACGTAGCAGCTAATTAAAACACCCCAGCCGCCGTCATTGGCGAGGTGGCGATCGATCACTGCGACAAGGCCGAGCGGGAACATGTAGGCCAGCGGCCACATGCCTGGAGCGGTTAGCAAGAGCGCGGTCATCCAGATCGCGACGTAAGCAATAATTTTGTAGCGGAGCCGAACCGGACTTTGTCTTGCTTCCCCCGCGTCGGACTCAGTCATTCTTGCACCGCCATCGGGGTGCCAACCGGGGCGCTGTTGTAAAATTTCTCCGCCATACCCTCGGGTAATCGAATACAACCGTGTGATGCGGCATAGGGTGGAACATATCCCTGGTGCATCGCGTACCCGCCGTTGAAATGCATGCAGTACGGCATCCTTGCTGGATCGAAATGCGTTCCTTTCGGCTGGCGATCCTTCCGAACATCTATGTTCGATACGACTACGTTCCCTGCCCGGTCAACGTAATCACCGAACTCGCTCGAGAAATGGTTCTTGTCTTTCGAGACGATCGAGTAATGCCCGGGCGGAGTAGAGAACCCCTTCTTGCCGGTGGAAACGGTTGATTCGCCAACTAGGCGTTTTCCTTTGTAAAAATAAGCTTTCTGCTCGCTGAGATGAACGACGATACGCGCTTCGCCGTGCGCACCGTTGTCATCCCACCAACCTGGCATCGGTGTCGGCATTGGCAGTGCTGTCGCCAGCGTCCGCTGAGTTTGTTGCTGCATGTCTTCGCAGCTGCAAAATAAAACAGTGACCGCTCCTGCGAGCGCAAACTGGACAAAAGAAGCCCGCCTCATAAAGCGGTGGATTCTAGAGCGCCTTTTCTTAGGCATTCAATTCCAAACATCGACGTTTGTTGGCGGCGGTTCGGGTTTGGAGTTGGTTGACGGTATGCATCGGCGGAAATAACCTCGTTCCATGGTCACTCTTACAAAAAATGCCTCGTCATCATCCAAAGAACGCGCCACCGTCGCTGTTCAGTCGCCAATAAATTTGGAGAATTGGATCGAAGAGAACCGGGAAAAATTCAAGCCGCCGGTCAGCAACCGTTATCTTTACGATGGGCGAGACTTTTTTGTGATGGTGATCAAAGGGCCGAATGCGCGGAACGATTTCCATAAAGTCGACTCGGAGGAATATTTTTATCAGCTGAAGGGCGACATTAAAGTCCGCATCCGCGAGCGCGACCGGATCGTCGATCATCTCGTGCGCGAGGGCGAAACGTTTTTCATTCCGGCGAACGTTCCGCATGCGCCGGTGCGGCCGCCGGACACGATCGGCGTTGTGGTCGAGCGACGCCGCCCACCGGGTGAGCACGAACATGTAATTTTTTATTGCGAGAACTGCGGAGCGCTGGTCGAAGACATCGACTTTGATTGTGCCGATATCGTCGACCACTTCAGTAAAGCAATGCTTGATTTCTGGAACGACGACGCGCGACGAACTTGCAAAAAGTGCGGTCACAAAGTTCCGCAACCGCAGCCGGTCAAGCCATTCAAGAAATGACCAGTGACAAGTGACGAGTAACAAGTTTGAGCACACGATCGTCATGTAGTCCCCAGTTTCTGGTCACTGCTCATTGGTCACTCATCGATTCTTTGTGAAGATCGACCTTCACACGCACATTCTGCCGCGCAAGTGGCCGGATCTGGACAAGAAGTTCGGTTATTCGGGATTCGTCAGGCTTGAGCACTGCGATGAATGCAGCGCTCGAATGATGATCGGTGATCGCGTGTTTCGCGATGTCTCCGACAATGTTTGGAGTCCGGAACGCCGCATTGAAGAGATGGATCGCGCCGGCGTTTCGATGCAGGCGCTTTCCACCGTGCCGGTCATGTTCAGCTACTGGGCGAAACCAAAAGACGCGCTCGATCTCTCGCGAATGTTGAACGATCACATCGCCGAAGTTGTGCGCGCGAATCCGAAACGATTTGCCGGGTTCGGCACCATCCCGCTACAAGATGTCGATCTTGCCGCGCAGGAATTGACCCGTAGCGTCCGCGAACTTGGGTTGCGGGGCGTTGAGATCGGTACCCATGTCGATCCGAACGATCATTGTCACGGCCCCGATTGCCGTAATCTCGATCATCCCTCGCTCGACGTCGTTTGGAAAACGGCGCAGGACCTGAACGCCGCGATTTTCGTTCACCCGTGGGACATGATGGGCACAGATCGTATGCCGAAATATTGGCTGCCATGGCTGGTCGGCATGCCGGCCGAAACATCGCTCGCGGTTTGTTCGATGATGTTTGGCGGCGTCTTCGAACGATTTCCGAAGTTGCGTGTCGGCTTTTCCCATGGCGGCGGCGCGTTTCCAGGAACTATTGGCCGTATTGAGCACGGATTTCATGTCCGGCCTGATTTGGTCGCGATCGATAACAAGACGAACCCTCGGAAATACTTGGCGAGCGGTGAAGCACCGTCGCGATTTTACGTTGATTCCCTCGTTCATGATGCCGACGCGCTGAAGCTGTTGCTTAGACTTTTCGGCGCACAACGTGTCGCGCTCGGCACCGATTATCCATTTCCGCTCGGCGAAGCTGAATCCGGTAAACTCATCGAGTCAATTGTCGATCTTTCCGCTAAAGAAAAATCGCAGCTTCTCTCCGAAACCGCCCGCGAATTTCTCAGGCTGACCTGACGAATAGTCGCTTAAGCTGAGGCGCCGCCGCCGGTTCGACCAAAGCTCTGCAGGAGAGCGGGGATCAGACTGGCTAGATTCGCCTGATGATTTGCGTTTGGATCGATCGTGCCTTGCGGCGTCAATTTGTCGACCACCTTCGGGAGATATTGCGCAAGGAGGGAGTTAGCTTGCGCCGGATCGATTCCCATTTTGGCGGCGAGCGATTGGATCTGATTGGAGCCGAGCGCTTGTTCAATCTGGTTGCCGGAGATGGGCAGGTTTTCTCCCGTGCCTACCCACGAGGAGAATACGTTGGAAACCCCACTTTGCGAGAAGCGGTTGGCTAGTCCTTGCAGTCCGCCGTTTTGTTCAAGCAACGTGCCGAGAACGCCGATGAGCGCGGTCGCGCCACCTCCTTGCGCATTCGTCTTGCCGCTCACAGCGCCGAGAATCGAGTCGAGTAATCCCATAATTTTATTTTCTACTGGGTTGAGGATTGAGTGTTCGCGTTGCGAAAACCGATTTTAGGTTCGTCGGAAATCGCGTGCGGTGTTCGGATAATCGAATTGTAAGGGAGATCTAACTTCATACGACTAAGACCTTTGTCGTACCGACGGATTGTGAACGACAAAGGAATCTCTAAGATTCTTTAAATTGTTTCGAATCTCCGCCTGATCGGCGGCTACATTTCGTGGCGGATCGCCCAGAGATCGTGGAAAACTGGTTTGAAGAGCGATTCTTTTAAAAACGGTACGCCCGGCGAACCGCCCGTGCCTTTTTTTGCGCCGATGGTGCGCTCAACCAGCTTGATGTGGCGGTAGCGCCATTCCTGAAGTCCTTCGTCAAAGTCGGTCATCAATTCGAACAGGATCGAAACTTCGGGCGAAGATTTGTAGAGCTTCAAAATTTCTTTCTGTACTTGATCGTTCGGTCCGTTCGCCTGCGTTAGGTCACGTTTCTTCAATTCCGGCGGAATCTTCGCACCGCGCTTCTCGAGAAAATCGTAGAAATGATCGATGACCGTCCGTTCGCGGAGCCGTTTCTGCAATCGATCCGCGCCGGGGAAATCCGGCCTCACGTATTTCAGGGTCGATTCCCGTTTGTAACCAAGAACGAACTCAACTTCGCGGAACTGGATGGATTGAAATCCGGATGCCGCCTCGAGCCGGTCGCGAAAACTCGAAAACGACGTTGGCGTCATCGTTTCGAGAATGTCGACCTGCGCGACGAGCACCTTCATGATCGTGCGCACGCGTTTGAATGAATGAATCGCCCCGAAGAGATCACCGCCCGAAAAATCATGTTTTATTTTTTCGAATTCGTGGAGCAACTGTTTGAACCACAGCTCGTAGGTCTGATGAATGATGATGAACAGCATTTCATCGTGCTCGGCCGGTGTTGAGCGCGGCTTCTGGAGCGTGAGCAACTTCTCCAGATCGAGATAGCTCGCGTAGGTCAATGGCGGCATAAACGGAGGGCGATCCGCAGATTTCACAGATTTACGCAGATTAAACAAAGCGCCGCCAAAAGACAGCGAATTAGAGCTCTGAAAATCTGCGAGGGATTCGGGCTTCCAAAAAATCTGCGGGAAATGGGACTTCCTATTTCAGCACCGCCTGATGAAATTCGTACCAATCGTCGAGATTGTTAAGGTTGACCGCGTCTTTGAACGCCGAAGCATCGTCGGCGACGCCACACGATTGGAGAATGCCTTTTCGGGTTGTGTCATCATGATTATAACCGCGCACCGCGGCGTTGTGTTTTTCGATCGATTGCCGATCCAGCGCTTTCGCGTTTTTCTTCACCCACGCTTCAAACTCAGGGTAAGTCGGTTTGTTTTCCTTGATGAAATTCTTCACCGCTTGTTCTTGGAGCCCGAGCGCGGCGCAAGTCATCGCATCGAAGCCTTTGCCGATGCCGGGATAACCAGCGGCAAGTTTGCCTTGCGCTTCGAGCGAAACTTTTTGCCACATCCGCGGCAGATGGAGCACTCCGAGTGGACCGGCGGTGCCGGAACTGATCATTGGAACATAAGTGTTAGCCATAAGAATAGTTGAGGATTGAGGAGTTCAGAAAAATTTACCGCCCAGGCCCCCCAAAAACCAATCTTTAATCTTATCACTTGTCACAGGTTCCTCGTTACTCCTGCGCGTTTGAGAACGCGCAGGTAATATTCATCCCACGCCGTTGAGATCGATTCCCGCGAAGAATACGGCCCTGGCTGGTAGGCACGCGACGCGATCCCTTGCTGGCTGAGCTCGCAGACATGCCAGTCCTGCTTGTTGGTCACGTCCCAGAATTCGATCGCGTCCCGCGGATTGAAGTCTTTTCGCTCGAACGCGTCGGGATGAAAGAACCAATCGCACAGGATCAAAGTTCGGTTCGACGATTGCGGCCAGATCTGGTGCACCATCACGTATTCCGGATGCAGGCTGAGCAGCATGTTCGGAAAGATCGAATAATAAAAAATCTGTTGCAGATTCTCGATCTTGCCCACGAAAGATGCGCAGGCATTTCCGCTCATGGTCAGACTCTTGCCGGGATTGATCTTCATGAAGCCGCCGAGGAACGGCCCTTCCCGCAGATCGTTCTCCGCCGAATCGTATGGCGAGAGTTTCTGCAACTGCGGATGCACGCCAGGGCAGTGATAACACTCCGAATAATTCTCGAACATCAATTTCCAGTTCGCGTGCACGTCGTACTCGATCCGTTTGGCCGGACGCAGGATTGACATGTTCCAGTGCGAAAATTTGCAGTTCAGCGGTGCGAACCAATTCTCCAAGGGCGTTGGCCTCTTTTCCAGGTTCACAAAAATAAATCCTTCCCAAAGAGCCAGGTTTACAGGGTGGAGCGAGTAATTCGCCTTGTCGAAGCCCGGCACTTCATCCATGTGGGGCGCACCAGTCAACCGTCCATCGAGTCCGTAGGTCCAGGCGTGATACGGACATTGAATTGCGGAGGCGTGACCACACGCGTCCTCCTTCAAGCGCGTTCCGCGATGGCGACATACATTGAAGAAAGCTCGGATCTCGAATTTCGAATCCCGAATTACGATCAAGCTCTCCCCCCCAATCTGCGCGAGAAAATAATCGCCCTTCTTCGCAATCCGGCTTTGGTGTCCAACCAGCAGCCAATTCCTCGAAAAAATCTTCTTCTGTTCTGCGGCAAAAATCTTTGGCGAACCAAAATATTTTTGCGGCAGCGGCTTTGCGCCCTTCGCCAAAGTCTTGGTGGTTTTCCGAAATGTGCGTGGTGCCTGCTTATGCATTCTTGACCAGAACGATTCTAACGTTCAACAATGACCCCACAACTCTCAAGCTGCCGGTTAATTCAAATGCGCAGTGCGCGGACGGGATCAATTCGTGTCGCGCGTCTGGCTGGGACTAGGCAGGCGATCAATGCGACCGCGATCAGAATGATCAACGCTGTGCCGAACGCGATCGGGTCGCGCGGACTCACTTTGTAGAGCAGATTTGCCATCAGCCGAGTCAGGAGAAGCGCTGCCGTTGCTCCGATTGCGATGCCAACGACAGTGAGTCGCAGGCCGCGCGAAATGACCAACCGCAAAACGTCGTTCGTCGCGGCGCCGAGCGCCATTCGAACGCCGAGCTCACGCGTGCTTTGCGAAACCGAATATGACATGACTGAGTAAAGTCCGATCGCCGATAGGAACAGCGCCATGCCCCCGAAAATAGCGACCAATGTCGCCGCTAAACGCTGGCCGTAACCGCGTCGCTCCACTTGCTCTTGCAACCGATCGGCGAATCCTGGCGCCAAATTCGCGTCGAGAGCGTGAACTTCTCGGGCGAGCGCGTTCATGACCGCGCCTGGCGTTTCGCGCGTCCGGATCAGGAAAGTATTTTGCACGCCGAAGTTTTGCCGCAGCGGAACATAAAAAAACGACCGTGGAAGTTCGAGTTTGGTCTCGTAATTTGCGTTCCTGGCTACGCCAACGATTTCCAGCCAACGATCCTTTACTTTAAGTCGCTGGCCGAGCGCGTTTTTCCCGGGCCAATATTTCCCGGCCATGGTTTCGTTGATGATCGCGATCGGCGGCGCGTTTTCATCGTCGGTCCGAGCGAATGCGCGTCCGGAAACAATTGAAATGCCGAGCGTGCTGAAGTAGTCCTCAGCCACTTCCACGTAGTCGGCGGTGGGTTGCTCGTTAGGTGCAGGCTGATAACCATCGATCTCGATCGGGCCGGACGAAGGAACGTTGTAGCTGAATGGAATGACGCGCGTGAGTGTGGCGGATTCGACGCCGGGTAACGCGCGCACGCGGTCGAGTAACTCGTTGTAAAAAATCTTCGCGCGATCAAGTTTGTATCCTGCCGAAAACAAACTGATATTCGTCGCGATAACATCGGTCGAAAAACCGGGAGTCGTGCTTTGCATTCTGTTAAGACTTTGCAAAAGCAATCCGGTCCCAACCAGAAGAACAAAACTGAGCGCAACCTGAACGAGAACCAAAGCGGAGCGCAGCCGCGATCGGCCAGTTCCGCCGAGCACGCCGCCGCCTTCACTCTTAAGCGCACCGGAAAGATCGACATGGCTGGCTTGGATCGCGGGCATGAGCGCAAAGACCAGTGTCGATCCAACGCAAATCGCCACGCTCAGCACGAGCACGCGCCAGTCAATTTGTCCGGGATAATCGATGATGATTCCCGGCGCGGGCGTTGGAAACGCGAGGACGAGAGCATTCCGACACCAATAAGCGACCGCGATTCCGCCGACCGTTGCGATCGACGAAAGAATGAGTGCTTCCGTGAACAATTGTTTGATTAAACGGCGACGACCGGCGCCGAGGGCGAGGCGCATTGTCATTTCATGGCGGCGCAGCAACGAACGCGCGAGCAGGAGATTGCTCACATTTGCGCACGCGATGAGGAGCACGAAAAACACGACCGCGAGACAGATTGCAAGTGTGGAGGACATCCCGCCGGCGCCGTTGAATGGCGTTTTCCACAAAGGCAGAAGTTCGATCCCATGACCGCGATTGGTTTCCGGGTAATCGTTTTCCAAACGTTGCGCGATTGCGGACAACTCCGCTTGCGCCTGTTGGCGTGTAACGCCGGGTTTTAAGAACGCATAGCCTTCAATCCAGCGCGCACCGCGATCTTCCAGTTTATAACCGGTGGGGTCAAACGTCTCCTGCATCGATGTTGGCGCCCAAAAGGTGAACGAGTAGCCGATGAAAGTGCCGTGGAATTTTTCCGGCGCGACGCCAATGATGATGTGCTGCACGCCGTTGAAATATTGTGTTTTGCCGATGATGTCCGGATCGCTTTTGTAACGATCTTTCCAGGCTCGGTAACTGATCACCGCAACCGGATGTGCGTTGCGGCCGGTTCCTTCCTCTGGTCGAAAGCCGCGTCCCAGAAATGGTTTGACTCCGAGCGCATCGAAATAATTCGCGGTAGCAATTCCACCCGACGCCCATTCAGCGCGGTCTCCGATGCTAAGTGAGGTGCCCGTAATTTTGTCGACAATAAATGATTCGAAGAGTGTGGAATTCTTTTCGAAGTCGAGAAAATCCGGATAGGACAATCCGTTGTCCCCCGCTGCACCGCGAATAGTGCCGCTAATCGCGAACATCCGGTCCTGGTGCGCAACCAGCGGATACGGCCGGATCAAAATTCCTTCGATCCAACTGAGTACGGCGGCGTTTGTGCCAATGCCAAGCGTCAGACATAGAATAGCTAACACTGTGAAGCCAGGAGTGCGCAGAAGCATGCGCGCGCCGAAGCGAACATCCTGCAGAAGTTCGTCTGCCCATCGCCAAATGCGTTGTTCGCGCGCGATCTCCTTGGCTTGTTCGACTCCGCCGAACTGTCGCAGCGCGGCGTTGCGCGCGTCGGTCGGCGACATTCCAGCGGAAATGTTCCGTTCGGTCAAAAGATCGATATGCGCCTGCATTTCTTCCGCCATCTCGGCATCGCGGCAGTTCTTGCGAAACAATCCGAAAAACCGGGAGAACCAGGCGCGAAGTCGCGGCATACCGTTACGCTCCGGATAAAACCAAATCGATTCCTTTAGTAATGCGGAGCCAATGCTCTTTTTCCGCAGTAAGCTGTCTGCGCCCGGCGGCGGTTAGTTGGTAATAGCGTGCTTTACGATTGTTGTCCGACACCCCCCATTCCGCTTTTATCCACCCCTGCGCTTCTAAACGATAGAGCGCCGGGTAAAGCGAGCCTTGTTCAACGCGCAAAATGTCTTTCGACATCTGCTGAATCCGATCCGCGATCGCCAGCCCGTGCCGCGGATCGTACTGAAGCGCTTTCAGAATCAACATATCGAGCGTGCCGTAAACCAGGTCGGGTTTCTCTTTTGCCATATCTCTTTGAAGCCTAGACAGTCTTGGTGAGAGGTTGTTCAATCTTTTCCCTAGACTGTCAACAGGAGATCGACCCGGCGCGACTATTTCGCCGGTTTCGATCTCTCGGTCAGGAGTCGATTCATCGCCAAAGCATTAAGAATCTCCGGATTGCCCTGCGCCCAGGCGTTGTCGATGATGATTTGCCGAAAACGCCATTTCTGGCCGTCGCGCGCCAGTTGGCAATTGTAGCGATTCATCAGAAGCGCGTTCTCGGTCCCCGAGCGTGGACCTTCGCGAGGCATGAAATGTTGAGACATCACATAACCGTAGATTGTGGCCGAATCCTCGCTGATCTCGATTTGAAGATTGCTCACTGTGTGACTCGTATCGAGCGGACCGAGCAAGGGGATCAGCGTATCGACGATCGCCTGGCGACCAGTCAATTTGGGGAAATCGAGACCGAGCTTCCTGCCGACCGGGCGAAAATCGAGAACGCAATCTTCGGTCAGCGCCGATGACAGCGAATCGGCATCGCCGTGGTCTAAACCGAACGCAAAACGATGCAAAGCATCTCCAATTTCATAACGGTCGGCGCCAAGCTGCGCCAGATTCGTGCTCACAGGTGCGAGTTTAGGCTGCGATGTTCTAATCGCCAAGAAGTCAAACGAGGCGTAGCGCCAAGACCGCGATAATCAAGGCGACGGCGAGGAGCCCTGCGTAAAGAAGCGCGTCCTGGATTCGCGCTCGGCGAGCGGCCTGCGCATACGGAATGCGCGTGAACGTGACCATTGTGTAGAGTGGCAAATAAAGTCCCGGAAGCGCCGCTTCGAGGAAGTGGTCGAGTTTTTTCTTCGCCCGGAATGTTTTCGATGCGGTTTTGTCGCGCATTTCGATAAAATTTCCGAGGGCAAGATCGGCCAGCGCGTCGGCATTAACTTTCCGGGTTAGGAAATATTCCGCAAAAGCACGTTGTCGATCTTGGGGGAACTCTTGCAGGCATTCGTCAAACACGACGCAATCTTCAAACGCAGCGTTCATTCCCTGGCCGTAAAATGGGACGACCGCGTGCGCGGCGTCACCGACGAGCGCGATCCTGTCTTTGTAAACCCACGGCGCGCAACGAATCGTGACCAACGAGCCCGTCGGATTAGTTTTGAAATCTTCGAGGAGGTTGGGCATCAAGGGGACTGCATCGGGAAACTCTTCGCCGAAGAATCGGCGAACATCGTCGTCAGCCCTGGTCGTCGCGAAACTGCGCTGACCTTCGAATTCCCAGAACAGAGTGCAGGTGAAGGAGCCGTCCGGGTTTGGGAGTGCGATCATCATGAAACTTTTTCGCGGCCAGATATGGAGTGCGTTCTTTTCCATTCGCCACGTGCCGTTCGAGCTCGGTGGAATCGTCAATTCCTTGTAACCGTGCGCGAGATAACTCTCGTCGTATTTGAAATTATCGATCTTCAGTTGCATCGACTGGCGTACAGCGGAGAATGCGCCGTCGACGCCGATCACGCTGTCGCCATTGGCCGACAACGATTGGCAGATTGAGGTGTTAAGCAGTTGAGCGCTCGCTGAGTCTAAATCGACGCCTGTGCATTTGTGGTTGAAATAAACGCGCACATTTGGAAATCGCTGCGCGGCTTCAATCAAGGTCGTGTTCAGCGCCGCGCGTCCAATCGAATTGATGTGCTTGTTCGGATCGACGTCGTAGGGCGCGAAATGCAGCGCGCCGGACTTTTCGTGAATCATCCGGCCGCGCATCGGGATTGCATGTTTCAAGACCTCTTCGGCGATTCCGATCTCTTGGAGCGCGTGAATGCCGCGGGTTGAGAGCGCGAGATTGATCGAACGTCCACCGACCATGTTGCCTTCGCGCGGATCGCCACGGCGTTCGTAAAGGTCGATATCGTAGCCGCGCCGGCCGAGATAGGCCGCAAGTAATCCACCGGCGAGACCACTACCGATGAGAACGAATTTCGGATTCAATTCAAAGAAAGCTCGCACAAAGTCCGCAACGGAGACAACGCCGAAGCGAAGGTTGCCGGGCGGGCGAGCAAGCCTTTAAATTGAGGACACGCCCAGATGGAGAACAAGAATCGAACGCCCGGTGCGCAACCGCCGGAAGAAAGAGCTCAGGTCAAGTTGCGTCCGCCGGATCGGGTCGCAGCCGGAATGCATGCACTGGCCGAAAGCCTGAAGTTCACGGCGCGCGAGCCCGGTTTCAAACGCGGGATCCGCGACTGGCTCAAAGTTAACAAGAAGGATGGCTTCGATTGCCAGAGCTGCGCCTGGCCGAATCCGGGTGAAGATCGACACCTGTTCGAGCTTTGCGAAAACGGCGTCAAAGCGCTGGCGAGCGAGGCGACCAAGAAACAGATCGGCCCGGATTTTTTTCGCCAGCACTCAATCGCCGATTTGGGTAAGCAAACGGACAACTGGCTCGAGCTACAAGGGCGACTCGTTCATCCAATGGTGAAGGAAGCAGGCGCGACGCATTACGAACCGATCGAATGGGAAGAAGCGTTTGAACTTCTCGCGCGCGAGCTGAATGGGTTGCCAACGCCGAACTCAGCCGCGTTTTACACGAGTGGCCGCACGAGCAACGAGGCGGCGTTTTTGTATCAGCTGTTTGCCCGTCAATTTGGCACCAATAATTTGCCCGATTGCTCTAACATGTGTCACGAATCGAGCGGCACCGCGTTGAAAGAAAGTATCGGCATCGGCAAAGGTTGCGTGAAGTTGGAGGATTTCGAAAAGGCCGAGGCCATTTTCATCATCGGCCAAAATCCCGGCACTAACCACCCGCGGATGATGACGACGCTCGAGCACGCGAAAAGAAAAGGCGCAACTATTGTCGCGATCAATCCGATTCGTGAGACCGGGTTGATGTCGGTGGTGAATCCGAATCCGCAGGAATATCGGAACCCGCTGAAGTTCGCGGCCAAGATGTTGTTCAATCAGGGAACGGCGCTGGCCGATCTTTGGCTGCCGGTCCGAATTAATGGCGACATGGCGTCGATGCGCGGAATCATCAAGGAGACGCTCGAAGGCGAGGAGCGATGTCGGGGCGTGGCGTTAGATCGACAATTCATCGAGCAGTGCACGATCGGCTTCGAAGAATTCGCCGCTCACGTTCATGCGACTTCGTGGGACCAAATCGTTGAAATAAGCGGACTGACGCGCGAACAAATTCGCAAGGCGGCTGAGATCGCTATGCGCTGCAAGCGCATCATTTGCTGCTGGGCGATGGGATTAACGCAGCACCGGAACGCTGTCGCCACGATTCAGGAGGTCATGAATTTTCTTTTGCTCGGCGGCAACATCGGGCGCCCTGGCACCGGTCCGTGTCCGGTGCGCGGACATTCCAATGTCCAGGGCGATCGGACGATGGGGATTTGCGAACGAATGAGCGACACGTTTTTCGACAAACTCAGTCGCGAATTTCAATTCAGCCCGCCGCGCGAGCACGGCACCGACACTGTCGCAACGATCAAAAAGATGCACGAAGGAAAGATTCGATTTTTCCTCGGCATGGGCGGCAATTTTCTTTCTGCGACACCCGACACGGAATACACCGCGAAAGCGTTGGAGAACTGCGGCGTGACCGCGCACGTTTCGACGAAATTAAATCGTTCGCATCTCATCACCGGCAAAATCGCGTTGATTTTGCCGTGTCTCGGCCGGTCCGAAATCGATCGGCAGCAATCAGGCGATCAATTCGTGACTGTGGAAGACTCAATGGGAATCATCAATCCTTCGCGTGGCCATGCCGAGCCTGCGAGCGAACATTTACGGAGTGAACCCGCGATCGTTTCCGGTCTGGCAAAGGCAACGTTGGGATCGCGCACGACGGTCGATTGGAATGCGCTGATCGGCGATTACGATCGGATTCGCGACCACATTGAGCACGTCGTCCCCGGATTTGACGACTTCAATGCGCGGATCCGGAAAGGCGTTTTCTATCTGCCCAACGACGCGCGTGATCGCCGGAAGTTCAATAATAGGGAAGGCAAAGCGAAGTTCATCATCTCGCAGCTGACGCCCCACAATCTGCGCCCGGGCCAGTATTTGATGACGACCGTGCGCAGCCACGATCAGTTCAACACCACGATCTACGGACTGCACGATCGCTATCGCGGCGTTTACAACGGCCGTCGCGTGATTTTTATGAATGCGGACGATATTAAGATAGCCGGCTTGCAGCAGGGCCAGCTTGTCGACCTGACCAGCTACTACCAAGACGAAAAGCGCGTCGCGCGACATTTCATGGTCGCGCCGATCGAGATCGCGCGCGGCTGCACTGCGACTTATTTTCCGGAAGCCAACGTGCTGGCTTCAATCAATAACACCGCGGAGCGCAGCAACACGCCGGTGAGCAAAAGTATTTTGATCAGCATCGATCCATCGCACGACACGGCGGCTGCGGTTGAACGAATTCGCCGGGAAGCGACGGGTGTTTAATCAAGAATCACTCGCTCAACGTGCGAATAAATGTTGAACGACGGCGGCCGGAGAAAGCCAATTAACGTTTGATTGTTTTTCCGCGCTAATTCCACGGCGAGATTCGACGGCGCTGATACTGAAGTGACGATCGGAAGTCCGGCAGCGAGCGCTTTTTGCACAATCTCGAACGAAGCGCGCCCGCTCACCAGCAGGAGATCCTGATCGAGCGGAAGTTTTCTGTCGAGAAACGCGCGGCCGATCGCTTTGTCGACCGCGTTGTGCCGTCCAATATCTTCACGAACGATCAACGCTTTGCCGTTCGCATCGAAAATTCCAGCGGCATGAATTCCGCCGGTGCGCGCAAAATCAGATTGGTTCGCGCGCAGTTTGTCCGGAAGGGTAAGCAAGGTCGCGATGGCGATCCGGCATGAATTCGCCTTTATTGGCGCGAAAGTTTGACGAATGGCGTCGATGCTCTCTTTGCCGCACAATCCGCAGCTGCTGGAAATCGTTCCGAATCGCTGAGCCGGGTTTGGTTTAACGTTTGTTCCGCGGGTAAGATCGACAATCACAATGTTCCTACGGTTGCGCGCGATTTTCGGTCGCGAGAATTTCTCGATTTTATCACCCGGCCGCACGATTGCTTCGGAAACTAGAAATCCGGCGGCGAGTTCTTCATCGTGACCCGGTGTGCGCATCGTCGTCGCGACTGCTTTGTCGCCGATGCGAATCTCGAGCGCCTCTTCCACCGTGAGCTCGTCCCGTCGATATTCCAGACAGCCGTCCTGGTTGCGGCGAATAATCTGGCTGGGTCCAATTCCGTTCTCTTTCATCGGTTCTACGCCAATGATATCATTCGATGTCGTGGAAATCTGTCATCTTTACATTTCCTGCGGCCATAACTTTGTCGGGCACCACGGCCGGAAGCCGGATGAATATGCGATGGTCGAGGTTCCGACGGTTGAATGCCTCGTTGGACGTGGCCTGCGCGGAGACCGCTTCTTCGATCACCGGGAAAATTACAAAGGCCAAGTCACATTTTTCTCACTGGAGGTTTTTGACGAACTTTGCTGCGCTTTGCAAGTCGAGGGCGTTTCGCCGAGCTGCGTTCGACGAAACATTTTCGCGCGCGATGTCGATCTTAACGAATTGACAGGTAAGGATTTTGAGATCCAAGGGATTCGTTTTCAAGGGACCGAAGAAAGCAGGCCGTGTTACTGGATGAATCGTGCAATTGCACCCGGCGCGCAGGAATTTCTCCGGGGTCGCGGCGGTTTGCACGCTAGGATTTTGACCAACGGTTTTCTGCGTTCGGCGGCGCATATCACTAAGGCGGCAAATGAGAATTAGCGCGGTCCTGGTCGCCGGCGGCGAGTCACGTCGCATGGGTCGGAACAAAGCAACACTTCATTTTCGCAACGCCCCGCTTTGGCAATTCCAGCTCGATACTCTTCGCAAACTTAAACCAGAACAGCTTCTCGTGTCCGCACAGATTGACCCCCTGTGGCGGCCAATGGATGTCGAATTTGTAGGGGACATGCAGCCTGCGCGCGGCCCGCTGAGTGGGATCTCGGCTGCGTTGTCCCGGACAACAGGTGACCATTTGCTTGCCCTCGGCATCGACATGCCATTCCTGAGTCACAATTACCTGCGCGAACTCTTCGAGCGAGTCCGGCCGGGCTGCGGCGTTGTGCCCATGATCGAGAATCGCGCCGAGCCGCTGGCGGCAATTTATCCGCGGACGGCGGATGTCGATTTTATCGAGGCCCTTTTAGGCAATGATTTTTCGCTCCAACCGCTCATCGCGAAGCTGGTCGCAGCCGGAAAACTTCAGCGGATTGACGTTTCAGGAGGAGAAAAGGCGCTGTTTCGAAATCTGAACGAACCTGCCGATCTCGAAGGCAGCTGACGTTGGCGTTGCGTCTGTTTAAGCAGGTTGCGCTTTCAGCATGAGAGAGTTTGATCCGCAACCGCAATCCCTCGAGCCGCTCGTTCACACCCTCGAACTGAAAGTGATTCTAGTTGTGGGACGGTGATCGCCAGCCTCCCTCCACCCTGCAATGGATCCTGACCGATGAAAATTTTCTGGTCGATGTCGGGTTCGACGGCGAGGAAGCGTTGCTCAAGGTCAAGGTGCACGAATACGACGCCGTCATCTGCGACTTAGAATGCCGAAGCTCCGCGGCCACGAATTTTACTTGAAGGCGAAAGAAATTCGCCCGTCGTTAAGCGACCGTTTCATTTTCATTACCGGTTTCACGGCTGATCCGCACATGGCGCTGTTCTTCAATCGCTACGAAGTGAATTTACTTGGTAAACCGTTTTCGATCCAGGTGTTGATCGATTGCGTGCGGCAGTTGCTTTGCCAGCACGTCACGTCACTTACACGAACCGAGAACGTCCGCAAAACGCCACACCTCGTGAAACGTGTTATACAGTGCAGTCGGCGCGACGCGGATGACATTCGGTTCGCGGAAATCGCATTTCACGCCGGCGGCCTGGAGTATCTTGAACAATTCTTTTGGATTTTCACGCGCCAGGATCGACAACTGGCACCCGCGCGCGTTCGCGTCTCTGGGCGTAATCACTGAGTAGCGTTTCGATCCAGCGTTGTTCAGAAGAAATTCGAGATAGCCGGTCAGGTTAATCGATTTTGCGCGGAGCGGTTCCATCCCACCGACTTTGTCAAAGATCGACAACGAGGCACGCAATGGCGCCATCGAAAAAATTGGCGGATTGCTGACCTGCCACGCGTCAGCGGATGCGACCGGGATGAATTCCGGTTCCAACTGCATCTGAAAGCGTGTGTTCGGATCGTTTCCGAACCAACCGGCGAGCCGTGGCAGCTTGGTATTTGTCGCGTGACGCTCGTGCAGGTAGGCGCCGGCAATCGCACCCGGCCCGGCGTTCAGATATTTGTAGGAACACCACACAGCGAAATCGACGTTCCAATCGCGTATCGATAACGGGACGTTGCCGACTGCGTGGGCAAGATCGACACCGACGGTGATGCCGTGTTTTTGCGCCGCTTTTGTGATCGTTGAGATGTCGAACAACTGTCCGGTGAAAAAATTTACCCCGGCAATCATGACTACAGCGAGCGTGTCGCGATTTTTCTCGATAACATCCACAATGTCTTCGGTGCGAATGGTGAACTCGCCTTTGCGCGGACTCGCAAGAATCAGTGCATTTTTCGGATCGAGTCCGCGATGACGGATTTGCGTTTTGATCGCGTAGGTGTCCGACGGGAACGCCGGGTCCTCCATCAAGACTTTGAAGCGCGATCTCGTCGGCCAATAAAACGTTGCCATCATCAAGTGCAGGTTCACCGTCAGGCCATTCATGCAGATTACCTCGACCGGTTTCGCACCGACCATTCGCGCGGTCGGCTCGCGCAGCGGCTCGTGATACGTGTACCACGGTGTCTTCGCTTCCAGATGCGCGTCAACGCCGAGTTTCGCCCAATCGTCCAGTTCTTCATCGACAATTTTTCTCGCCGATTTCGGCATCAGGCCTAACGAATTGCCAGCGAAATAAATCAGCGGCTTCCCATCCTTGCCTAGCGGCAAGTGAAATTCTTCGCGGAACCTGCGCAATGGGTCCTCGGAATCGAGCTGCTTCGCGAAATCTTCTTCGGCGGAAAATTGCATCCTTTATGGATTCTAGACAGGATTTACCCGATTTCTACGAGACCCTAAATGCCAGTCCGGCTCGAACAATCCTGTAAACCTGCCTAGTTGTTCTGCCGCATTTCCATGAACTCGATCGTCGTGCCGTCGGGATCGCGCACGTAGATGACGCGTTTACCCGCATTTGGCCCTTTGGTTAGTGTTTGCGGTTTGCCGGTCGTTTTCCAACCTGACGCTGCGATTTTTTGCAAGAGTGGTTCGAGATTCTGAACCGTCAACGCGACGTGGACGTGTCCGACATCGCACGGCCGAAGATCGACATTTTTCTCGCGGTTCGATGGCGCGAGATATTCGAGCAATTCAATCTTGTGCCCGCCGGGTGTTTTCACGACGGCGAGTTTGATCTCCGCCCCTTTGACTCCGGTGACTTGTTCCGCCATTTCACCCTTTTGGTGCGCACTGTGGGAAAACTCGAAACCGAGAACATCGCGCCAAAACACGAGCGACGACTCAAGATTCGAAACAGTAATGCCGCTGTGATCGGTGGCGACGATCCGAAATTGCGAGTTGCTCATCCCACCGCCGCGATGACCTTCAACTCGATTGCGATCGGCGTCGGTAGCGCGGTGACTTCGACCGTCGTGCGTGTCGGATTTGGCTTGCCGGGGCCGGCAAAATATTCGGCATAAATTTTGTTGTAGATCGGAAAATCCTCTTTCATGTTCGTGAGGAAGACAGTCACGTCAATGATGTCCTGCCAGGTCGCGCCGGCGTCTTCCAGCACGAGGCGCACATTTTCAAAAACAGCGCGACATTGTTTTTCGATGTCGTAGCTGGCGACGTTACCAGCCGAATCTAGGATCACGCCGGGAATTTCTTTGCTGTCGCGCACGCGCGGTCCGATCCCGGAAAGAAACAGCAGTTCACCGACGCGTTTCGCGTGCGGGAAGGCGCCGACTGGTTCTGGCGCGCGCAAACTCTCGAACGTTTCGCTCATTCTCTTTTGAGTGATGCGAGCAACTTTCGGCCGCGACTCCTCATCGAAGGGCTTCCCGCCTCAACAAGGTGCCTTAATTGTCGAAGGATCGGCGCGCGTAACGTCACGTCGTTCGCTGCGATATGGGCAAGCGCCTGCATGAAACACGTCTTCACGATTCTACTCTTGTCGGTCAAATATCCGGATAAAATTCTGGCTACCTTTCGGCGTTGCGACGCGCTCAAGCGCAATCGCGAGAAAAGGTGCGCGATGTGCCAGCGCCTGATCAACAACTTTGGGAACGGCGTCAATGGATCGGCGGCCACCGCCTTTCAGTTAGCCCACAATTTCGCTTATCACTCGTTGGGAGTCTCCACTATCCGCCCGCGATGGCGCCCAAGACAAAGAAGGGCTCCGAGCCTTTGACGATCAGGTCGGGCAGGGGAGTATCAGGAGATTCGTGCGAAATGTCTTCGCCGCAGGCGAAGAAACGAACAAGTGGACGACGTTTCAACGTTCCGTGATCGCGGATCGTGCCGCGTAGCACTGGATATTTATTTTCCAGCGCGTCAAGCAGTGATTGCACTGTCGCCGAGCCGTTAACATCGATCTGCACTTCAGCGCCAACTTTCGCGAGCGTTCGCAAATGATGCGGTAAGACGATACGAATCATTTGAGCGTTTGTGCTTCGACGGAAAGCACAGCCGGCAAATCGCGCACAATCGGGAACCATGAGTCGCCTGAATCGGTTGAGGCGTAGACCTGACCACCGGTTGTTCCGAAATAAATGCCGCACGGATCGACCGAATCGACGCTCATCGCGTCGCGAAGAACGTTTACGTAACAGTCCCTTTGCGGTAGACCTTTGGTCAGCTCTTCCCATTTGTTGCCGCCGGTGCGGCTTCGATATACGCGCAGTTTTCCATCGAGGGGATAATGTTCGGAATCGCTCTTGATCGGCACGACATAGATTGTTTCTGGCTCGTGCGCGTGCACATCGATCGGAAAACCGAAATCGGTCGGCAGATTTCCGCTGACTTCTTTCCACGAATCACCACCGTCATCGCTCCGCATCACGTCCCAATGTTTTTGCATGAAGAGCGTGTTCGGCCTCGACGGATGCATCGCGATACGATGCACGCAGTGCCCAACTTCCGCGGTCGGATCGGGAATATACTGCGAGTGCAAACCTTTGTTGATCGGTTTCCATGTTTTACCGCCGTCATCGGTCCGGAACGCACCCGCAGCCGAAATCGCGACGAACATTCGCTTCTGATTTTTTGGGTCGATCAGAATGGTGTGGAGACACATTCCGCCTGCGCCCGGTTGCCAGCGCGGACCGGTATCGTGTTTGCGAAGAGCAGAAAGCTCGTTCCAGGTTTTGCCGCCATCTTTCGATTCAAACAACGCCGCGTCTTCGACGCCGGCGTAAACATGGTCGACGTCGTCGAGCGCCGGCTCGAGATGCCAGACGCGTTTGAACTCCCACGGGTGCTGCGTGCCGTCGTACCATTGATGGGTGCCGGGAACTCCGTGGTAGACGAATTTGTTGCTTTCGCCTTTCGGCATTCCGCCTTCGCCTTGCAATTCCTCGGGACTACTGCCGGGCGTGTTCCATGTTTTTCCGCCGTCATCCGAGCGCTGAATAATCTGTCCGAACCAACCGCTCGTCTGCGACGCGTAAATCCGGTTCAGATCAACCGGCGAGCCTTTCATGTGATAAATCTCCCAGCCCGCAAAATGCGGCCCGTCCACTTTCCAATCTTTGCGCTTTACGTCCGATGTAAGGATGAATGCGCCTTTGCGTGTGCCGACTAGAACTCGTATCCCGCTCATCGGTTAAACTTTTATCTGCGAATGACGCGGATCAAAGCGGATTTTGTTCGGAATCGGGAGTCGGGAGCGCGGCAAAATAGCTCGCCGCGCTCCAAGCGAATGATTAACCTAACCGGAGCGCGGCGACAGTTTCTTGATCGATCCCTCCGGTAACGGGCAATCCGTGATCGCGCTGATAGCGAATCAACGCTTCCTGGGTTCGTAGACCAAGAATGCCATCGACCGCGTCATAATCGGACGGCGCGCCATTTTCTTGTCGACTACTCACTAGCCAAATGATGGTGTCGCAATGATGATGCCACCAATCATGATTGATCATAAGCGATTAGTCCTTTGAACTGCTTTCGCAGCGGAACATAATGATCCGCCTCGCTGCTCTTTCTTCTGTGGGACGAAAGTCTCATACGCCAATTGGCAAAGTCGAATTTTGGGCCCCCGGGGGCCTGTATCCTGGGCGTCACACAAACTTTGCTTTTCAGAGGCAGGTCCTCGTGTTAAAAACCAGTTTCCCTTGATACAGAACGATGACGCCGAGGGCACGCGTCCGTTGTATGCGAGGCGCGTTGCCAGTGAGGGCTGCAGCGGGTATTGCAGCAGGGGCAAATATTCGTGCGAGCTCTGCTACACTTTCAACGATCACGGTCGGCAAGAACAAACCACACGAAAGGTAGCAATTTACGGGACGCGAAAATGAACAGCGCTGAGATTGCAATTGGGGAGTCAACAAATCATTCGCAATTGCCAAGCACTCGAAGCTCTAGCGCCATCCTCGAGCGCGGGACTTTGCTGGCAAGCTTTTGCGTTCTTATCGGCTACTACGTCGGCGCAAAAGTTGGTTTCGCGCTGACGTTTCAGCCGCATCCAGTTTCCGTTCTTTGGCCACCCAATTCCATTTTGGTTTCGGCACTATTGCTTACTTCGCCCCGAGTTTGGTGGATTCTTCTGCTGGCGGCGCTGCCGGCTCACCTGACCGCTCAATTTCAGAGCCATGTTCCACCAGCGATGATTCTGTGCTGGTACGTGAGCAATTGTTGCGAAGCGCTGATCGGAGCCACGGGGGTGCGCCTGTTGATCCACGATCGGATGCGATTCAATCGGCTTCGGAACATCTGGGCGTTCTGTCTGTGTGTCGTGTTTGTTGGACCGTTCCTTTCTTCGTTCCTGGACGCAGCGTTCGTTATTTGGAATCAATTTGGAAAAGGCTCTTATTGGGAAATCTGGAGGTTACGGACTAGCTCAAACGTGCTCGCGGCATTGATCGTCGCTCCGCTGATCGTCACCTGGGCAAGCGGCCCTCGGGCGTTTGTGTTCACTAAATCCGCGCGGCGTTATCCCGAAGCGGCGCTCCTCTTTCTGGCCCTGCTCTTGATCAGTTTGATGGTTCTTTATCGGGGCGACTTGGGACAAGATTGGTTAGTGCCTTATCTTCCCCTCCCGTTTTTAATGTGGGCAGCTGTGCGCTTTGGTTCACTTGGGGCAAGCACAGGCATCGCCACCATCGGTTTTCTTACGATTTGGAGTGCCGCTCATGGGCATGGACCGTTTTCCGCCATTTCCGCGGAACAGAGCGCCCTCTCAATTCAAATATTTCTGATCGTACTGTCGGTTCCGATTTTGTTTCTCGGAACACTCATCGAGGAACTTGCGAGTGGAGAGACCGAGCTGCGCGAGAGTGAAAAGCGGTTTCGGACAATGGCTGATGCCGCGCCCGTTCTTATCTGGGTGTCCGGTCCGGACAAGCTCTGCACTTTTTTTAACAAAGCATGGCTTGAGTTCACCGGTAGAAAAATGGAACAGGAACTTGGAAATGGCTGGGCCGAGGGCGTGCATGTCGACGACTTCGACAATTGCCTGAAGACATACGTGACGGCGTTTGATGATCGGAAGCCATTCACGATAAAGTACCGGCTCAGGCGCCACGATGGTGAGTATCGGTTCGTCAGCGACACGGGAGTGCCGCGATACGGGGTGCGCGGAGCTTTTCGGGGATACATCGGCGCGTGTACCGATATCACAGATCTGCTCGCACAACAAAAAGTGGTGCATGAATTCGAAGAGCGCGTCGCACTCGCGGCCGAGGCCGCACACCTGGGCGTATGGGAATTAAACACCGAGACGAACGAGCTTTGGGTGTCCGACAAAGCGCGTGAACTTTTTCAATTCGGGTCTGAACCGATTAGCCTTGCCGAATTTTGCGGTCGCGCGCATCCCGAGGATCGCGCAATACCGGACGCCGCTCTCAAAGAAGCGATCGAAACGGGAGGCGGCTACGAGATTGAATATCGCGCTTTGCTTCCGGATGGAGCAGTGCGTTGGATCAGCGGACGAGCCCGCTGTTTGAGGGACGAGAAAGGAGCGCTCACGCGCTTGCTCGGCGTGTCGATGGATGTGACCGAACGAAAGCAGGCGCAGGAACTTTTCCAACTCGCCACAGAGGCCTCTTCCAGCGGAATTCTCCTGATTACTAGTGAGGGACAAATCGTGCTGGCGAATGCGCAGGTCGAAAAATTGTTCAATTACTGGCGTGAGGAGCTGATCGGAAAACCGGTAGAGATTCTGGTGCCCGAGCGGTTCTCGGAACATTTCATCCGTCGCAAAAGATTTGTGGCTACTCCTGAGGCGCGATTGATGGAGCCACGGCAATTATTCGGCCGCCGAAAAGACGGCACAGAATTCCCGGCTGAAATTGGTTTGAATCCGATTCGAACCCCCCAGGGAATTCTGGTCTTGGCGACTGTGACCGATATTTCCGCGCGCAAAATTGCTGAGGAGCAGATGCGCAAAAGCCGTGACGAAATTGACCGTCTTAGCCGAATCAGTTTACTTGGTGAAATGACGGCATCGATCGCCCACGAACTGAATCAACCTCTTTCGGGCATTATCAGCAATGCGAGCGCTGGGCAACGGTTCATTGATCGGGGCGAGGTCGATGTTCTGAACCTTCGCGAAATCCTGGAGGACATCGTCGCTGACGGTCGCCGCGCCAACGACGTGATCAGGCACATTCGGAACACGATAAAAAAGGGCGCGGCAATTCGCGAATCCATCAAGATGAACGACCTCGTTACGAGCGTGGCACACATGGTACACCCGGACACCGTGGCCCACTCGTGTGAGCTTGAGGTCTTCCTCGACCAGAACTTGCCGGTGGTCAAGGGAGATCCGATCCAAATTCAGCAGGTGCTAATCAACCTAGTGACCAACGCATACGACGCGATGCGCAATACCCCGGCAAGCCGGCGCAAAGTGAAAATTGCGACGGAATGGAGCGGCAACGGACCCATTAGGGTGAGTGTTCGTGATTACGGGCCGGGCATTCCCGATGAAATTCGCGAACACCTTTTCGAGCAATTCTTTACGACGAAAAAGGAAGGACTGGGAATGGGCCTTGCGATTGTGCGCTCGATTATTGAATCGCATGGCGGGAAAATTAACGTGGAAAACGTGGACGGAGACGGAGCTTGCTTCTACTTTACGTTACCGATCACAATGGAAACAAACAAGTGAGCACGCCTAATGGAATCGTCTTCGTGATCGACGATGACGAATCAGTTCGAAAAAGTCTAAAGCGATTGTTGAGGTCAGCCAATTACCAGACTGAAGTCTTTGAATCCGCTTCCGATTTTCTGGCGCGCTCTCCGTATTTCGGCTCAGCTTGTATAGTTGTCGATGTAAAAATGCCGCGTGTGAACGGGATCGAGTTTCAACAGGCTCTGATTGATCGCCGCCGCGAAGAACAACTTATTTTTATTACTGGACACGGAAACATCCCGATGTGCGCGCAAGTGATGAAGGCGGGGGCAGTCGACTTTTTACCGAAACCATTCAAACCTCGTGAGCTATTGAAGTGTGTCGAGCGCGCTCTGGCTCGTTCGATCGAGCAACGGCGAGGCGCCGCAGAGAAGGATGGCGCCCGGCGTTTACTTGATTTACTAACTCCGCGCGAATTTGAAGTGATGGAACTTGTTGTCACGGGAATGCTGAACAAGCAGGTTGGCGGCGAGCTCGGCATGGCGGAAAAAACGGTGAAAGTCCATCGCGGCCGGATGATGCAAAAGCTTGGCATTAACTGCGTGCCTGAACTCGTCCGGCTCGTGCAGAAGGCCGGCATCTCGCTTTCGGAAGGGAATGGGACTAAAGTCTGAGTGCAGATCCTGATCAATCGTTGTCTATTCAGGCTTTGTGCCAGCGACGAGCCTACAAAGCAAGACCGCGTCAGGACAAACGGACGCCGAGACTTCTTCTACCAAAGTTGTTTGTCTAGTTGATGATGATCCATCCGTCCGAAAAGCAATAAGCCGTTTGCTTAAGTCCGCGGGATTCAAAGTAGAAGCATTTGGTGAAGCGGACGCGTTTCTTCAATATTTGGCAACAAATCCTGTTCCAGTTGCCGTGTTGGACATCTGGATGGAACGCATGACCGGAATGGAACTGCTGGCGCATCTTTGCGCGAAATCGCCACAAACGCGGGTAATTTTCATCACCGGTCATGAAGATCCTGCTGCCGAAGCAACGGTTATGCAGGGTGGAGCCTTCGGCTTTTTGATCAAACCTTTTGATGATGAAAAATTTTTGAACCTGGTTGTGCGCGCTCTCGACACTGCGGCTCAGTGAGAGGGATTGGACAGAAACCGAGTGTCGCACAAGCTGCGCGACGCGGGTAATTATTCTCACGAGCAAAGACGATCCATCGGTTCGCATGCAGGCGCTCGATGCTGGAGCCTCGGCGTTCTTTATAAAACCGATTTCGGACGAAGAATTTCTTGCCGGGATCGAATCAGCGTTTTCGCGGAACTAGCGCCGCCATTCGCGGAACAAACCGGTCCGTTTCAATAGCGGGCCAATCCGCGTACGCCCTAAGTCCCATGTTCCCGCACGTCTGGGTACGGCCAATGTCATTGGAGGCCCTTCCGAAACGGCGACCGACCTCACGAGCAATGAAGCGCTTTGTTCCGAAATATCTCGATCCGGCGAGTCGACTCGGCGAAATTCTGTTTGCGCTTCTCTTTTTCGTTGGTCAAAAATGGACCGATTATACCGGTAGCAATCGATTGGCGACTGGTTCGGTCATGGTCGCGATCGGCCTTGGGCTAGAGTTGGTCTGGTCGTTCTGCTTGGAGGATGACATGACGCCGTCTTTCCTGGTCTAACGATGTTTACTCCTTATAGCCTTAGTCCCGGTTCGAGTGATGCAACTTTCGTCTTCGCCGTAGTCCACGATTTTTTCAGTTACATTAACCATCGAAGCTTATGAAAACAAAAAAGTTAGTTAAAAGAGCCCGCGAATTCGCCGAACCATTCCGAATCACGAAAGGCAAGGAGTTTCGCCTTAAAGATATCGATCCCAACGACACGCTTGGATTCACCAAGGAAGAGGACAAACCGCGAGCACAGGAAGCGCTCGCGATGGGCGTCACAGTCTTGGCTGAACTACAGGACAAACTTTACGCGCAGGACAAGTGGGCGGTGTTGCTGATTTTTCAAGCAATGGATGCCGCCGGTAAAGACGGCGCGATCAAACACGTGATGTCGGGAGTGAACCCGCAAGGTTGCCAGGTCTTCTCGTTCAAATCACCGACGTCCGAGGATTTGGACCATGATTATCTTTGGCGTTGCATGAAAACTTTGCCCAATCGCGGACACATCGGAATCTTCAATCGCAGTTATTACGAGGAAGTTCTCGTCGTCCGCGTGCATCCTGAGTTTTTGGATAAGCAAAGACTTCCGCCAGAACTTGTCGGCAAGAGAATCTGGGAGGACCGGTTCGAAGACATTCGCAACTTCGAACAATATCTCAGTCGAAACGGAATCGTGGTGCGCAAGTTTTTCCTCCACGTTTCCAAGAAAGAACAAAAACGCCGCTTTCTGGAGCGGATCGATAACGCGCAGAAAAATTGGAAATTCTCCGCCAACGATGCAGCCGAGCGGGATTACTGGGACGATTACATGGACGCCTACGAAGAAATGATCCGGGAAACGGCCACCAAAGATTCGCCGTGGTATGTCGTGCCGGCCGACAACAAATGGTTTACCCGCGTCGTGGTCGCAGCCGCCGTGATCGATGCCCTCGCCGACTTGAAGTTAGCTTACCCGAAAGTAGATGAGAAAAAACTGAAAGAACTCGCCGCGGCAAAGCAGAAGCTAACGAAGAAATAGGTTGGGGATTACTGCACGGGCCGGCGCCGGCACAAGCGAGCGCTGCGTCTCCCATTTCGGGTGGGCGACGATCGCAATCCTGGCAATTTCGCCACTGTAACTGACGAGAAAATCAAGATCGTTCCAATCCGCGCCGCGTTTCCCAGCCTTCGAAGCCTTCCACAATTGCGAGGACGCGCGGCTTCGATCCGGTATCGATCTTTTGCGCCAGATCTTTTTTGCTCGCGGCAAATTCGGATTGTTTCAGGACTCCGCTGATGCGCAGCAGACAAAGATTGTCCAGTCCGTATTCAATTTGAAGAGGCATAGTGTGTTCCTTTTTTGTGAGCAAGTTTCGGACGACATTTTCCATCATGCGGTCGCCGGTCATCCACATAGGCCTAAAGTCCAATATTCGGGGCAGACGAGCCTCCGCAGACTAAGGGGGGATCTAAATATCGGGCGATAAATATCAGCTAATCGATTGAGGTAACTGAATGGATAAGAAACAAATCTTTGCTTTTTCATTATGCGTTTGGCTCGCAACGGAATCGTTTTGCCTGGCGGCAACTGTCCCGGCAGGGACAGCCATTGTGGTCCGAACAAATGCGGCGATTTCAACGCACGCTACGCCCGGCCGGCACTTCACCGCGACTGTCGATCGAAACGTAGTTGCGAATGGAGACGTTGCTCTTCGAGCCGGAACGCACGTGACGGGACTCATCCAGGCCTCACGCGGTTCCCGTTCCACGACTTCTTCCAGTCCACTCACACTGATTTTAACAGCGGTGTCAGCGAATGGGCGAACGGTTCCTATTAAAACAAGCGCAGTGTATCCACAGGGAGCTCACACGACGCGCGCAAAGCGAGGAGGATTCAGTTTTGGCGAAGATGTTTTTCCACAAGGGACGCGACTCGAGTTTCGACTCTCGCAGCCCGCGAATTTATGAAGTTAGCGCGCAGATAACCTCGAAATGAAAATGCAAAAAGAAATTTGTTTTCTGGTTCCGATAGTTCTCGCCGCCGGTGCGTTGGTTAACTGCGGCAAAGAGGAAACTGTATCGGCGCCGCCACCGGACGTGCTGGTGATGGATGCGGCCACCCGAGACGTTCCGGTTTATCGCGAGTGGATCGGAACCATTGACGGCTCGGAGAACGCTGAGATTCGGGCAAAGGTTGCCGGTTATTTGATTAAGCGGACTTACGACGAAGGCTCGCTGGTCAAGAAAGGCACGCTCCTTTTTCAAATCGATCCCCGGCCGTTCGAGGCTGCGTTGGCTGAGGCCAAAAGCCAGCTGGAACAGGCCAAAGCTGTCAAATTAGCGGCCATCGCAGAAAGGGAGAGGAGCGACAAACTTTTTAGTCAGAAGGTGATTTCCGAGCAGGAGCACACCAACAAGACACAACTCGCCGAATCCAATATCGCGAAGGTTAGCGCACTCGAAGCGAACGTGCATCAAGCGGAGTTGAATCTGGGGTTCTGCGACGTGACTGCGCCGGTCGACGGAATTGTCGGAATCGCCAAGGCCGAGGTGGGTGACCTGGTCGGCACCGGCGGCAACGTCGTGCTCACGAATATCTCGACGCTGGATCCGGCCAAAATTCTCTGTCCTGTCAGCGAAGCGGATTATCTCACGTTCCATCAACGTGGTCAGGAAACACTGAATAAGCCGTTGAATGAGCGACCGAAAAACATCGAGCTGATCCTGGCGGACGGATCGACTTTCCCTAACAAAGCCTGGTTGCTGGCGGTGGATCGGCAGGTTCAAGCGTCAACCGGCACCATTCTGGTTACTGCGCTTGTGCAAAATCCGGGCTGTATTCTGCGGCCTGGGTTCTACGCCCGGGCGCGGATCGTTGCAAACGTCCTGAAGGATGCGGTCGTCGTGCCACAGCGCGCAGTTTCAGAAGTGCAAGGCGCGTATCAACTCGGCATCATCGGCGGGGATGGGAAGGCGGAGATTCGACCCGTAAAAGTCGGCGCCCGCACCGGAACCGATTGGGTAATCTCATCTGGCTTGAAAGTAGGTGAAAAAGTGGTCGTCGAAGGTTTGCAAAAGATCAAAGCCGGTTCTCCGGTCACGGCCAAGCCATGGACGCCGCCCGCAGAGAAACCAGCTGAAGCTGAATCGACGACGAAAGCGGAAGAAAAAACCGAAACCGAATCTCAAGCGCACTAATAAGCTACTGTGTCCAAATTCTTCGTTAATCGTCCCATCGTCGCGATCGTTATCTCGATCGTGATGACGATCGTCGGGATCATTACCTACCTTCGTTTGCCGGTGGCGCAGTTCCCCGACATCGTCCCGCCGGAAATTCAGGTGAAGACCACTTACACGGGCGCCGACGCGCTCACTGTCGAGCAATCCGTTGCCACCCCGATCGAGCAGCAGATGAGCGGCGTGGACAACATGAATTACATGCAGTCGGTCAACGGCAATGACGGCACGCTCAAGCTCACGGTCAACTTCGAAGTCGGCACCGACGTGAATACCGACCAGATCCTTTCCCAGATGCGGTCCAATCAGGCGACTTCGCAGCTGCCGGCCGACGTGAACAAGTTCGGCGTGACGGTTGCAAAATCGACCTCGTCGCCGTTGATCATGTTCGCTCTCTACTCGCCGAAAGGGACCTACGACAACATCTTCCTGGCAAATTACGCGAACATTAATCTGAATGACGAGTTCACCCGCGTAAAGGGCATCGCAAGTGTCTCGGTCTTCGGCGCGGGCCAGTATGCGATGCGTATTTGGGTGAAGCCCGATCAGTTGGCGAAACTCGGGCTGACCATTCCGGAAATCATCTCTGCAATCAATTCTCAGAACACGGTGAACCCAGCGGGAACGATCGGCGGCGAGCCGGTGCCGAAAGGCCAGGAATTTACTTACGCCGTGCGTTCGCAGGGACGTTTGCAAACGCCGGAGGAATTTGGCGAGATTGTCGTGCGCTCGAATCCGGACGGCTCGATGGTGCGTGTGAAAGATGTTGGGCGAATCGAGCTCGGCGGTCAGAACTATGCTCTCTCTGGCCGTCTTAATGGTAAGCCGGCCGCCCTCGTCGCGCTTTACCAGCTTCCGGGTTCGAATGCCATCGCGGCCGCTGACGGCGCGAAGAAGAGAATCAAGGAGCTATCACAAAAGTTCCCAGCCGACCTCGACTACGTGGTTTGTCTCGACACCACCCTCGCGGTGACCGAGGGCATGGCGGAAATTAAGAAGACACTCGAGGAAGCCCTCTTGTTGGTCATCCTGGTTGTGTTCATCTTCCTCCAGGGTTGGCGCGCGACCTTGATTCCTCTTCTCGCTGTGCCGGTCTCGCTCATAAGCACGTTCGTCTTGTTCCCCATGTTTGGGTTCACCGTAAACACGCTTTCGCTATTTGGTCTTGTGCTGGCGATCGGTCTCGTGGTTGATGACGCCATCGTAGTGGTCGAGGCGGTCGAACATCACATTGAGCACGGCCTTTCGCCGCGAGAAGCGACTCTAAAAGCGATGGAAGAAGTCAGCGGGCCGGTCGTCGCCATCGCAATCGTGCTCGCAGCCGTGTTCATTCCGACAGCGTTTGTTCCCGGCATCACCGGAAGACTCTATCAGCAGTTCGCCGTGACCATCGCGGTATCGATGCTGATCTCGGCGTTCAACGCGTTAACGCTATCGCCGGCGCTTTCCGCGATGCTGTTAAAGCCCAAGAAAAAAGGCAAAGGGTTGCTCCAAAGGTTTTACAATTGGTTCAACCGAGTCTTCGGCGCAGCCACGGACAAGTACACGACCACATGCCATTTCCTGATTCGCAAGTCGCTTATCGCTGTCATCATCCTCGCGGGGTTCGTCGTGCTGGCCGGGATGTTCGGGAAACGAATCCCCGGAAGCTTTTTGCCGGACGAAGACCAAGGCTATTTCTTTGCCCAGGTGATCCTGCCTGATGCCGCGTCGTTTCAACGAACCGATGACGTCATGCAGCAATGCGAAGAAGTCCTTAAAAAGACGCCGGGCATCCAATACTACTCAACCGTCGTCGGGTTGAACTTTCTCAGCGGCGTTAATACAACTTACAGTGGCATCTTTTTCATTTCGCTCAAGGAATGGAAAGAGCGAAAGACGCCGGAGGAGCAATACCAGGCGATCCTTAAACATGTAAACACGGAATTTTCCAAGATTCCGGCGGCGCGCGCGTTCGCCTTCTCGCCGCCGGCCATTCCTGGGATTGGCACGAGCGGTGGTGTGACCTTTATGTTACAGGACCGCTCGGGCAAAGACGTTGCCTTTCTGGCGGAACAGGTCTCAAAGTTTGTGGCAGCCGCGCGGGAGCGAAAAGAACTCGCCGGAGTGACGCCAATGTTCTCGCCTTACGTCCCCCAAACTTTCTTGAATGTCGACAAGGAAAAGGTGCTCAAGCAGAACATGAACCTAAGTGACGTTTATCAAACCCTGCAAACGTTCATGGGGAGTTATTTCGTGAACTATTTCAACCGTTTCGGCCGGCAATGGCAGGTTTTTATCCAAGCCGAAGGCGATTATCGAACGAACATCGATCAGGTCGAACAATTCTTTGTGAAGAATAAAGACGGCAAGATGGTCCCCCTCAGCGCCATATCGAACTCGAAACCGATCAGTGGTCCCGAATACACCATGCGCTACAACCTATACCGTTCCGCGCAAATCAACGCTACGAACGCCCCCGGCTACAGCTCGGCGCAAGCAATGAAGGCGATGGAGGAAGTATTCAAGTCGACCATGCCTAACGAGATGGGATTTGCCTACATGGGGATGAGCTATCAGGAAAAGCGGGCCCAGGAGGGTGTCTCAGCAAGTGTCATATTTGCCTTCTCGCTGCTCTTCGTTTTCCTCGTTCTGGCGGCGCAATACGAGAGTTGGAGTTTGCCGTTCAGCGTCCTAATTAGTTTGCCGGTGGCCGTCTGGGGCGCGTTCGCCGGACTAATAGTTGGGCACTATGAGCTCAATGTCTATGCGCAGATTGGTCTTGTTATGCTCATTGGTCTCTCAGCGAAGAACGCGATTCTTATCGTTGAGTTTGCGAAAATGAAACACGAGCAGGGCCTCGGTCTTGTCGAAGCCGCCTTGGAAGGCGCTAAATTACGCCTTCGGCCGATCCTGATGACTTCCTTCGCGTTCATTCTTGGCTGCGTTCCGCTCGCGAAGGCAAGTGGCGCCGGCGCCCTTTCCCGGCAGGTCATGGGTTACGTAGTCATTGGCGGAATGCTGGCCGCCAGCTTCATCGCCGTCTTTCTAATCCCGGTGCTGTTTTATCTGGTCGAAAAATTCAGCGGCGGAAAGAAGCCGCACCCGGCAACTCAGCCTGCCCCGGTGGGACTAGAGCACGTGGAGGCGGTCGTCCCGGCCTCCCATTAACGCCATTTATGAAGTGGAATACCCGAACCGCCGCCGCCGCTAGGCTCCGCAGCCGTACTATATATATAGGGTCGGCGCCCTGATCCGATGCGAACGATTACCAACTACTATCGGGATTCGCAGGTGCTGAACCTCGGCTCCGAAGGGAGCGACGGACCGTATCTGGTCACTCAAACCGGCGTTTCACCCACTGCTGCGATACCCAAGACGCGAATGTTTGTCCTTCGCCCTGATGGCTGCTGGGTCGATTTGAATGCCTACGTCTGCCAGGGGAAACCCGAAGTCTTGGATGAGATTGTGTTTCCATCGATTCCGAAGGTCATGGAAACATTTGGACGACTGCTTGGGCGACCCCGGGTTGTCGATCTGCCAATTGATGAAGAGGGACTAAAGGTGTGGATTGAGCGTCAGCAGAATCGGAATCCCTTGGAGGCCGCCCGTGCCTGGGCAGTAGAATACAAGGCGCGTCATCGCAAGCAGTATGATCGCCTAGAAGGTCAACGTGGATGACGGTGGTGGTCCGTTCTTGGTGGAAGACAATATTTCCAGCCGCTTCCTGGTTGCCTAATTACAAAGGCGAGTGGTTTCGTTTTGATCTTGCCGCCGGAATTACATTGGCGGCTTATCTGCTCCCGGCCGCACTGGGTGATGCCTCGCTCGCTAATCTACCGCCTGAAGCAGGGCTCTATGCCTGTTTGTTTGGCGGACTTGTATTCTGGTTATTTTGTAGCTCTCGGCACACGTCGATTTCCGTTACGTCTGCGATTTCGCTCTTGATCGGATCATCGTTGGGCGAGATGTCTGGAGGCGACACGTCTCGCTTCGGGGCGCTCGCCGCCGGCACGGCCGTGCTGGTCGCGTGCATCGCATTTATCGCGTGGCTGGTCAAAGCAGGGAGCGTCGTGAACTTCATCTCGGAGAGCGTGATGACCGGATTCAAGTGCGGCGTAGGTCTTTTCCTCGCCAGCACGCAGTTACCAAAACTGTTTGGCGTTCACGGAGCGCACGGAAGCTTTTGGGAAAACAGCGGGTTTTTCCTCAAACATCTCCATGAAACTCACCCCGCCGCGCTCGTCACCGGCGGAATCGCGCTAGCGATTTTGATTCTGGGAAAGATTTTTCTCAAAAACAAGCCCGTGGCCCTGTTTGTCGTGATCGGCGGCGTCATTGCTGCATCGGTTTTCTCGTTGGAAGCGCGGGGGGTGAAACTGCTTGGTAATGTGCCTCAGGGATTGCCCGCGATTGGATTCCCTGCCGTCTATTGGCACGATCTGAACGAGCTGCTTCCACTTGCGATTGCCTGCTTTCTTATCGGCGTAGTAGAGACTGCGGCTATCGGCCGCATGTTTACCGCCAAACACGGCGGACATTTCGACGCCAATCAGGAGTTTCTCGCACTCGCTGCATCGAATCTGGCCGCTGGCCTTGGTCGCGGTTTTCCGGTCAGCGGCGGAACGTCGCAGTCGCTGGTCAATGAAAGTGCTGGCGCGCGTACGCCGCTGTCCACCTTGGTGGCCGGATTGTTTGTTCTGGTAGTGGTGCTATTTTTCTCTCATCTCCTGAGCGCGTTGCCGCAGCCGGTGCTGGCTGCCGTCGTATTGGTGGCGGTCGCCGGCTTGCTAAAGCTCGCAACTTTAAAGCAACTCTGGCGCAACGATCGCGCCGAGTTCGTGGTCGCGATCGCAGCCTTCGTGGGGGTCTTAACTTTCGGGCTGCTGCGTGGCGTCATGATCGGCGCACTCATTTCGCTCGTGCAGCTGCTACGTTTAGCTTCTCGCCCACACGTAGCGATGCTCGGGCGCATTCCGGGTACTCGGCGCTTTTCGGACCGTGAACGACATCCAGACAACGAATTGATCCCAGGCGTGCTGATTTTTCGACCAGAGTCGGGCCTCGTCTATTTCAACGCAGACCACGTCTGCGAGTCGATTCTATCTCGAGTGACTTCTGCAACGCCGCCGCCACAACTAGTCGTGCTCGATCTTTCTGCCGCCCCGCGAGTCGACATGCAAAGTGCGCAAGCGCTCGGCGGCCTGGCCGATGAACTCAAGGCCAGGAATATCCAATTCCAGGCGGTTGAGCCACGCTCTTCAGTGCGCGATCGGCTGCGCAGCGAAGGCGTGGATGCCAAACTGGGCAACGTAAACCGGTTTGCGATGGTGGCTGACGTCGTGGACAATTTTCAGTCATCGAGCCGCTGATGATTGAGGAAACCGCGCCGGTGCGGAAAGCTGCCCAGTCGGTTCCGTAAAATTCCGCCGGGTCTTTGCCTCGATGAATACCGACACGATTCAAAGGCGACGAAGACTTGAGCGAATTATTAGCGCGATCGTGCTGTTGCTCCTGCTGGGCAGCTGCCTGCTGATATTGCGCCCATTTGTCTCCGCCTTGCTCTGGGCGGCGGTGTTGTGTTTCTCAACATGGCCGATTTACAAACGAGTGCTCCCGTTGGCTCGCGGTCACCGTACATTAGCGGCGTCTGTCATGGCACTCGCAATGGTTTTGGTGGTGCTGCTGCCATTCGGTATTATCGCGGCCGCGATTGGAGACAACATTCGCGATCTGACCGTGGCTGTCCGGGGGTGGATCGACACCGGTTTTCCGCCGCCGCCGGATTGGCTCGCGAGGATTCCGCTTCTCGGACATCGCGCGGTTGAGCATTGGCAAACTTTGGCTGCCGATCATGCCAAATTGTTGGAGGAGAGCAGGCGATTGATCGAGCCGTTGACTGCATTGTTGTTGATAATTGGCAAGGCGCTCGTGAGTGGATTGGTCGCACTCGCGTTGAGTGTTTTGATTGCGCTTTTCTTTTTTCGAGATGGCGAGTCCATTGCTCAAAATTTGACCGCAATTGTGGAACGCGTTGCCGGTACACGCGGTCAACGACTTCTTGTTTTGGCAGGCGCGACAGTGCGCGGGGTGGTTTATGGCATTCTCGGGACTGCGCTTGTGCAAGGAGTCATGGCCGGAGTTGGTTTTCTAATTGCGGGCGTGCCCGGCGCAGGAATGCTGGCTTTGCTCACATTTTTTTTGTCAGTTGTGCCAGTGGGTCCGCCATTGATTTGGGTGCCGGCGATGTTGTGGCTTTTTCACGAAGGCTCGACCGGCTGGGGGTTGTTCATGTTGGTGTGGGGCATCGGTGTGAGCAGTGTGGACAATGTGGTCAAACCGTGGCTGATCAGTCAGGGCAGCGACATGCCATTCCTTTTGATTTTGTTCGGCGTACTCGGCGGCGCGCTGGCTTTTGGTTTTATCGGCGTATTTTTAGGCCCGACATTGCTCGCCGTTGGTTATCGTCTAGTGACTGAATGGGCTGTCGGTACGGCGCCAATTAGTGCCGATAAGCCCTAAGTCCAATGTCTGAGATTGCGCTAATGGATCAGAGTTAGGTTTGAGTTGAATTCGCCTAGAAACATCCGTACCGGCGTCGCGATTGACGAAATCAAGCAGGCATTTCGGGACAATCTTCGCTACGCGATGGGCCGGCTCGAAAGCGCGGCCACCAAACATGACCTCTATTTTGCGCTGGCCCTGACCATTCGCGATCGCGTGTTTCAGTGCACGGTCGAGAGCATGGAGAGTTATGGGGGCGCGGATGCGCGCCGCGTGGCTTATCTTTCGGCGGAATATCTTCCCGGACCGCACCTCGCGAATAACATGCTCAGTCTCGGAATCACTGAGGAGACGCGCGCGGCCCTGCGTTCGCTACATATCGATCTTGACGAAATCCTTGCGCAGGAAGAAGAGCCGGGACTCGGCAACGGCGGACTCGGCCGGCTCGCCTCCTGTTACATGGACTCGCTCGCTTCAGTCGAAGTGCCGGCGATCGGCTACGGCATTCGATATGAGTTCGGAATTTTCGACCAAGTTATTCGCGATGGTTGGCAATGCGAAGTGACGGACAAATGGTTGCGGAACGGAAATCCATGGGAAGTGGCGCGCCCGGAGGTCGCATATGCAGTGAAGTTCGGTGGCCACACTGAAACATTTTCGGTAAACGGCCGATCGCGGGTTCGTTGGATCCCGGACACGGAAGTCAAAGGCGTTGCCTATGACACGCCCATTCCGGGGTATGACGTCGGTACGTGCGATATTCTCAGGCTTTGGAAAGCGGAAGCTGTCGAGTCGTTCGACTTCGCCGCATTCAATCACGGCGATTACTACCGTGCGGTGCAGGACAAAATGACTTCGGAAAACATTACTAAGGTTCTCTATCCGAATGACGAAGTTGCGGTTGGGAAAGAGCTTCGGCTGAAACAGCAATTCTTTTTCACGAGCTGTTCTTTGCAGGACATGCTGCGGATTCACGGGTTACTCGGCGGAACGCCGGCGACGTTCCACGAGAAATCGGCGGTCCAGCTTAACGACACGCATCCGGCGGTCGCGGTCGCGGAATTGATGCGCTTGCTCGTGGACGAGCACGCGCTCGATTGGGATGAAGCGTGGAAGATTACGCATGCAACTTTTGCCTATACTAATCACACGCTTCTCCCCGAAGCGTTGGAAAAGTGGAATGTCGATCTTTTCGGCGCGCTGCTGCCGCGCCATCTCGAGATCATCTACGAAATCAATCGCCGCTTTCTGGAGGACGTTCGCGAAAAGTTTCCCAGCGACGAAGCGCGCGTCGCGAGACTTTCCCTGATCGATGAAAACAAACCGCGTGCGGTCCGCATGGCGCATCTGGCCACGGTCGGCAGTCATGCAGTCAACGGCGTAGCCGAATTGCATTCCGAATTACTCAAGCAGACGGTCCTGCGCGATTTCGCCGAGCTCTGGCCGGAAAAATTTTGCAATGTCACCAACGGCGTAACGCCGCGGCGCTTTGTCGCACTGAGCAATCCTGGTCTCTCAAAACTGATTACTTCGCGAATTGGTGACAACTGGTTACAAGATCTTAGCAAATTACGCGGTCTTGAACCGCTCGCGGGCGACGCGAGTTTCCACGAACTGTGGCGCGAAGTGAAGCTCGCAAACAAGCGCCGGCTCGCCGTGCTCATTCAACAACGCACCGGCATCGCGGTCGATCCAGAATCGTTGTTCGACATTCAGGTTAAGCGCATCCACGAATACAAACGTCAGCATCTGAACGCGCTGCACATTTTAACTCTCTATCTCCGGCTTCGCGGCGATCCAAATGCTGAGGTGCCCTCGCGCACCTTCATTTTTGGAGGCAAAGCCGCGCCCGGCTATTTCATGGCTAAGCGCATTATCAAATTCATCAACTCGATTGGTGGACTTGTGAATGTCGATCCAGCAGTGCGCGATCGGATCAAAGTGGTGTTCTTCCCCGACTACAACGTCACGAATGCCCATGTTATTTTTCCGGCGGCGGATTTATCGGAGCAAATTTCAACCGCCGGGAAAGAAGCGAGCGGCACCGGCAACATGAAGTTCGCACTCAACGGCGCACTTACCGTCGGAACGCTCGACGGCGCGAACGTCGAAATTCGCGAAGAGGTCGGCGCGGAGAATTTTTTCCTTTTTGGCCTGACGGCAACTCAAGTGGTGGAACTAAAACAACGCGGTTATCGGCCACGCGATCAGTACGAACGCAATCCAGCGCTGCGAGAAGTGATCGATTTCGTGGCGAGCGGCGCACTTAGCGGTGGCGACAGGGAGTTGTTCCGTCCAATCGTCGAGAATCTGCTCGGTGACGATCCGTTTCTGTTGCTGGCCGATTACCAAAGTTACATCCGGGCACAGGAAAAAGTCAGCGCGCTCTGGCAAGATCGACGATCATGGACGCACGCGTCGATTTTGAATTGTGCGCGAATGGGAAAATTTTCTTCCGATCGATCAATTCGTGATTATTGCGAACGCGTCTGGAAAATCCAACCGCGCCGGCGTTAGATTGACATCGCCATGAGCCCGGGTCGCCTGACGAGTCGGTTCGAACGTTCGAGCACATGAGCGAGTTTCCGCTAGAGGCTCGATCGCTCGCCGCATTGCAGGCTGAGCTTCGGTCATGAGCGCAGGCGCGAAGCAAAAAAAGCCTTACCAGACCGGAATCGAGTTGGAGAGAACGGTGCGCGTTTGCTATCCGGCCGGAGAAGGGGAATTGGTTTTAAGAACGGAGCGCGACTGGCACAAGAACGTCGAACCGATTGCCGTCAGCGAAGACAAAAACACGTGGACGTTTGAGGTTAAGGCGGACCAGCCATTTCTTTATTTCAAGCCGTGTCTGATTCGCGACGGCGAATTTCGGTGGTCGGTTGGCCCTAACAAACTGTTGTTGATGGCAGAGGAAGGTCAGCGTGCTTCGTTTCCGTTCTTCTTCAGTTCGGAACTCGGACACTTTTCCAAATTGATCGAGTTTCCTTCCGAAATTCTGGGACGCAATCATCGCCTTCGTGTTTATCTGCCGCCCGGTTATGATGAAAATGATCTCGCGTCGCACCCGGTCGTTTACATGCAGGACGGTCAGAATCTTTTCTTTCCGGAAGAAGCTTTTCGTGGTCAGGATTGGGGAATCAGCGAGACGAGCGAAACGCTGCGAGCGATGAGCGCAGTCGAAGATTTTGTCATAGTCGGCATTTACTCGGGCGATCGGCTGCGCGATTACACGAACCCGGGTTACATTGCCTACGCGATTTCATTGGCAGAAGAAATTGTGCCGGAAACCGAGCGCCTTCTCCGAATCGAAAATCACCGAAGGTTCCGCATTGTCTGGGGATCTTCGCTCGGTGGTGTCGTTTCCTTTTACACTGTTTGGCAACATCCACAGATCTTTGGCACCGCTGCTTGCATGTCGAGCACCTTTTCGCACAAGGACAATTTGATCGAGCGCGTACTAAGCGAACCGTTTCGCGACGTCGCCTTCTATCTCGACAGCGGCTGGCCGGGCGACAACTACGAAGTGACGATCGCGATGGCCATGGCGCTCGTCTCGCGCGGCTGGATTTACGGCCACAATCTTTTGCATCTCTGCTTTCCGCACGCCGAACATGACGAGAAGGCGTGGGGACTGCGGTTGCATCTTCCGCTGCAATTTATTAACGGCGCGGTCGCGCGCGCGTCGCGCGCCATGGCCCCGGTGCTCGGAGATGTTGCTTAGAGCATTTCCTACGACCCTATCGTTGTCGGTCTAAGACCTTAGTCCGATAAGCCAATCGCCGATCCGCGCCGGAGTGTGAAGGTTTCAATCCGGGCAGAAAATGAACACGGCCATCTCCTCCACATTTGACCTCAGTAAACATGGTCTGACGATCTCTGAGATTCATCGCAACCTTCCGCCAAGCTCGCTTTACGAACACGCGATTCGTTTCGAAAAGGACGCGAGCATCGCCGAGAATGGCGCGCTCGTTGCCTACTCCGGTGTAAAAACGGGACGCTCACCGAAGGACAAACGCGTGGTGGAGCATCCCGAATCGAAAACGGAGGTCTGGTGGGGATCGGTCAACATTCCGTGCGATGAGCACACGTTTCAGATCAACCGCCAGCGCGCGCTCGATTATCTCAACACGCGCGACCGGCTTTATTGCTTCGACGGATTTGCCGGCTGGGATCCGAAATATCGAATCAAAGTTCGGGTGATCTGCTCGCGCCCGTATCACGCGCTCTTTATGCACACGATGCTGATCCGGCCAACGAAGCAAGAGCTCGCGAATTTCGGCGCGCCGGATTTCGTCATCATCAACGGCGGCGCATTTCCCGCAAATCGCCTGACGACCGGCATGGGCTCGACTACCAGCATTGATCTCAGTTTGGAAGGTCGCCAGCTCGTCATTCTCGGGACCGAGTACGCGGGTGAAATGAAAAAAGGCGTCTTCACGGTGGCGAATTATTTCGCGCCGAAACGCGGTTTACTCTCGATGCATTGCTCCGCTACCGCGGACAAACAAGCCGGCGTCTCTTCGTTGCTCTTCGGGTTGAGCGGCACCGGCAAAACGACACTCTCGGCTGATCCGAAACGCCATCTCATTGGCGATGACGAGCACATCTGGAGCGACGATGGCATTTTCAACATCGAAGGCGGTTGTTACGCGAAGGCGATCAATCTCACGCCTGAAAACGAGCCGGACATTTTTCAAGCGCTCCGTTTCGGCGCAGTACTTGAAAACGTCGTGCTTGATGAAGATCGAATGGTCGACTACGCCGACGTGAGCATTACCCAAAACACTCGTGGCGCATATCCGATCGAATTCATTCGGAACGCGAAGATCCCATGCGTTGCGGGCCATCCTCAGGATGTGATTTTTCTCACTTGCGACGCGTTTGGCGTATTGCCGCCGATCGCAGCGCTTTCGCCGGCGCATGCGATGTATCATTTCATCAGCGGCTACACCGCGAAAGTCGCGGGCACCGAAATGGGAGTCACGGAACCGCAGGCAACCTTTTCGCCCTGTTTCGGCGGACCGTTTCTCGTCTGGCATCCGAGCAAATACGCCGAGCTGCTCGCTGAGAAAATGCGCAAACACAAGGCGCGCGTCTGGCTGGTGAATACCGGTTGGGCCAGCGGTGGCTATGGCATTGGCAAGCGCATCTCCCTCAAACATACCCGCTCGATTCTCGACGCGATTCATTCTTGTGCGCTTGCAGAACCGAAGGTCGAACGCGACCCAATTTTCGGCTTCGACATCGTGTCTGAAGTTCCAGGCGTTCCCTCGGAAATTTTGCGTCCGCGCGAAAGCTGGACCGAAAAGGCCGCCTACGACACGGCTGCGAAAAAGCTGGCCAGGTTGTTCAACAGGAATTTCGAAGCTTACGCTGCAGGCGCGACCGCCGAAGTCAGAGCTGCGTCGCCTGTGGTCTGATTGACAAGCAAGTAACAACTCCGTGAAGCCCGACTGGTTCTACCACGCGGCGAATTTGCTCTTTTCGCAGCCGCGAATCCAGATATTCGCGCCGTCATGCAGCGACATCTCGCGAACGAGCTCGCGGGTAAGGTGATACATTTAAGCAGGGCGGGACCGACGCAATGAACTGGCTCTTCGAGCTCCACCGGACACAGCCAATCGCTCATGCCATTGGTGCACTCGCGTTTGTGTGCGTTCTCGGAATGGCGCTTGGCAGTTTAAAATTCCGGGGAATTGGCCTCGGGACCGCGGGCGTTCTCTTCGCGGGAATTATTATCGGGCATTTCGGTAACCCGGTTGATCATCACACGCTCGATTTCGTGAAGGAGTTGGGATTGATTCTGTTCGTCTTCACCATCGGTCTGCAACTTGGTCCCGGATTTTTCGCCGCGATTCGTCGCCAAGGCATCAAGCTCAATGTCCTTGCCACCGCGATTGTTCTTTTCGGCGCTGCGCTCGCGCCGCTTACTGGATGGATCGCCGGTTTCGATAACGCGGCAGTGCTCGGAATCTTTTCCGGTGCAACGACCAACACGCCCTCGTTGGGCGCGGCCACTCAAACGATCAGCATGATGCCCGACGTTGTGCCCGATCGTTTGACGTTACCCGCGCTCGCCTACGCGGTCAGTTATCCAACCGCGATCGTTGGAATCATCGGAACGCTATTGTTACTCAAACAAATTTTTCGCATCGATCCTGCGCGCGAATCCGCTGAATTCTCAAGCAGAAATCGTGGGCCGGCGGAAGCGCTCGAGCGGCGCACGATGGTGGTGACGAATCCAAATCTCGACGGCGTCCGCATCGACGCGATTCCTGGCCGGACCGAATCGCGGGTTACGATCTCGCGCGTCCGCAATGGCGCAGAGACGATTGCGGCGACCGACGCGACTGTGATTCATCGCGACGATCGTCTGGCAGTGGTCGGCACACGCACGGGGCTCGAACAATTCGAGCGCGTCGTTGGTCATCGCATTGACGAAGATCTTGTCCTCGCTGAAAGCGACCTCACGTTTCGTCGCGTGGTCGTGACGGATCGACATGTCCTGGGAAAAACCATCGATGAACTTGATCTCGACGATCGCTTCGGCGTTGCCGTCACCCGGGTCAGTCGCGCGGATATCGAAATGACGGCCGTTTCTGGACTGCGTCTGCAATTCGGCGATCAATTGCAGATCGTTGGAAGAGATGTCGATCTTGAAAAGGCTGCTGCTGCTGTCGGCAATTCGCTCAAGGAATTGAACGAAACACATTTTATTCCGCTCTTCATCGGTCTCGTTCTCGGGATTGCGCTAGGCACATTGCCCATCCCATTCCCAGGCTTACCGCATCCGATCAAACTCGGTCTCGCTGGCGGGCCGCTGATTGTCGCGCTCATCGTTGGCCGCATCGGCCGAATCGGTCGGCAAGTCTGGCACATGCCGGTGAACACGAACCTGGCTTTTCGCGAATTTGGTATCGCGCTTTTCTTTGCGGCAGTTGGACTCAACGCCGGCGCAAAATTTTTCGCCACTGTGTTCTCAGCAACCGGTCTCCAATGGTTGCTTGCGGGGATATGTGTGACGGTTGTTCCGATTTTTTTTATCGGTCTTTGTGCGCGGGTGATTTGGAAATTGAATTATGTCGATCTTAGTGGCTTGATCGCCGGTAGCATGACCGACCCCCCTGCGCTCGCTTTCGCCACCAACATCGCGCGTTCGGACGCGCCAACGATTTCTTACGCGACCGTTTATCCTCTCACGACTTTGTTGCGCATTTTGTCCGCGCAAGTACTGGCCATTCTGCTTTTCCGATGAACACGCCTACGCTCGGCCAAACCCGTTTCGATTCGAAACTGACTCACACAATCAGCGAGGATGTTCGCATTCCGGAGCGAATCGAAGTCGGCGCTGAGCCGGGGTTGCAATTTGAGCTGGCGGGACCGCGCGCAAAACTCTTTTTTGATCCAAAGAAAACGCGCGCCGGCATTGTGACTTGCGGTGGATTGTGCCCTGGTCTCAACAACGTCATTCGCTCACTCTTCTTGGAGCTGCATTACGGCTACGGTGTGAGTGAAGTCCTTGGTTTCCGCGGCGGCTACGGCGGACTCGATCCGAAATGTGGCGTCGAACCGGTTAAAATCACGCCGCAGTTTGTGGATCGGATTCATCAGGAAGGCGGCACAATTCTCGGGACATCGCGTGGACCGGTGGACATTCAGCGCGCCGTGGACAATTTGATAGCGCGCAAGATCGACATCCTTTTCACGATCGGTGGAGACGGGACCCAGCGCGGCGCGAACGATCTCTACCAGCTGGCGCGCAAACGCGGTCACGCGCTTTCGGTCGTCGGCGTGCCAAAGACGATTGACAACGACGTTGGTTTTGTTTCGCGGACGTTTGGATTTTTCAGCGCGGTCGAAGAAGCGAAGCGGGTGCTTGATTGCGCGCACACCGAAGCGCGCAGTGTTCAGGGTGGAATCGGCTTGGTCAAGTTAATGGGCCGCCACGCGGGCTTCATCACCGCGGGAGCAGTCGTGGCCAGTCAGGACGTAAATTTCGCCTTGATTCCGGAAGTGCCATTTAAACTCGACATCTTCCTTGGGGCCCTAAAACAGCGGATGCTGAATAAATCGCACGCCGTAATTGCGGTCGCGGAAGGAGCGGGTCAGGATCTCCTCGCGGCCGACACGAGCAAACGGGATCCTTCTGGCAATGTGAAGCTAAAAGACGTCGGCCCGTTTCTTCGTGAGAAAATCGAAACGTTTTTCAAAGCCGAAGGAATCCCGGTTGTCGTTCGCTACTTCGATCCGAGTTATGAAGTGCGTAGTCGCCCGGCAAATTGTGAAGACGCGTTGTTCTGCGATCTGTTTGCTCGTCACGCTGTGCACGCTGCGATGGCGGGCAAGACCGGCGTCGTGATCGGTTTTTTGCACGAGCGATTCATTCACGTTCCGACCGAATTGCTCGCGTCGCACACGAAGCACACGAAGCGACTGGATCCCGCCAGCGGTTGGTGGCGTTCAGTTCTCGCAACGACCGGCCAGCCTGCAAGGTTTGATCGTTGATCTTTCTCGTTCGTCGATCCGGAGGAAACTAGGCTCGTGAAACGTAGGGCCGCCTTTTTAGTCGCGGTCGTAATTTTTTGGCGTAACATCGCGCAGGCGAATCCGCCCGAATATCTGGCGGCTAGCCGTCAGCCAGCGGAAAGCGCCAGCGAACAACCATCACCGTTCGATGAACCATCGTTACAACTTCCGGAATGGCGATTAGCTGCGTCGAGCAAAGAGCCGTTTTTTCGCGATTCGACCTTCAGTCTCGAACCTCGGTTTTATTATCGCTACCTGGATGACGGCACTCTTCACGAAGCGGTCGCCATCGGCGGCGCGCTGATTTTAACGAGCGGTTGGTGGCGCGATATGCTGCAACTCGGCTTGGGCGGCTATACCGCTCAGCCACTTGCGACCCCTCACGATGCCGGCGGAACCGGTTTGCTTCGAAAGGACGGGGACGGCCTTTCCGTGCTTGGTCAGGCTTGGGCAAAGCTCTCCTTTGATCCGGCGACGGCCACGTTGTTCCGCCAGAAGATCGATCTGCCATTTATCAACAGCGACGATTCTCGAATGATTCCGAATACGTTTGAGGCTTACCGTGTCGAGATAAACCCTTCAAAGTTTTTCCGATTTGGTTTGGCCTACATCACGCGGGAGAAAAGCAAGACGAGCGCGCAATTCCGGCCGATGTCTGAAGTCGCGGGCGGTCCTGGGCAAGTTGATCGAGGCACAAGCGTCGCCGGGTTCTTTGTCGGTACGAAAGATGAAACGTACATCGGTGCGATCAATGAGTTGACCTGGGATCTGCTCAACATTGCCTATGCCGAGGCGAGTCGCACATGGGATCTTTCAGATGACTTTCAATTGCGCAGCATTATTCAATTCGTCGACCAGCAGAGCGTGGGGGATGACTTGATTGGGCGGTTCGCCACTCAACTTTATGGTGCGTCTCTGATTGCAAGTTACCGCAGCGTGGTTCTGAGCGTCGCCTTCACCGGCACAGCTGACGGCGCAAGCATTTTGAAGCCATTCGGGGGCACGCCGGCATTCAATTCACTCATGATCTCGGACTTCGACCGGGCTGGCGAAGATTCTCTCGGTGTGGGCGTTAGTTACGACTTCGCGCGAATCGGACTCGCCGGCGTCACATTCTTTGCCGATTACGCGCATGGAGTATTTCCCGGCGGCCAGCACGAAGATGAAATCAACGGCACGGCGGACTATCGAGTCGACAAGGGATCACTTAAGAATCTGTGGTTCCGTGTCCGCTACGGACACACCTGGGAGAGTAACCAGCCGGAGAAACGGGATTTTCGCGTCACGATCAATTACACCCTTGCATTCTAAGCGTCGGTAGCTTCACGCGAGCGAGTAATCGATAACATCGGCAAAGTAAACCACGCGCTCGGCCTCGGCTTCTTCGGCTTCTGCGGGTAGGTCCAAAGTCCAATACTCGGTCCGCATACCGGGCGGCACATTTTAAAGGTCTTCTTGAAAAACTATGGATACCCTGGGCTTCATCAAAGGGCGTGTCGGTGTGTTCAAAGATTTTAGCGCCGATCGTCTCAAACAATTGGTCGATGGCTCGCGCGTCAGATCCTTCGAAGCGAAGGAGGCGATCATGCATCGCGGCGACGAAGCGACGCATTTCGGTGTGGTGTTAAATGGCGAGGTTGTTGCCGGCAGCGACGGTCAAATGCTCGGAGAACTGAAGGCCGGTGACACTTTCGGCGAGCTTTCGCTAATGAGCGGCCAGCCGTTGCTCGCGGATTTCGTCGCCAAGTCGCCGTGTGAAGTGCTGCTAATTCCAGTGTCGCTGTTTCAGTCCATCATCGTCGCGGAGCCCAGCGCGGTGCAAACGATTTCGCGAACGATCGCCGATCGAATGAAAATGTTGATGGCCGATCCGGCCAAAGCCGCCGCTGCCGTGCGCGAGAGCGATGATCCCTACGGCCTGAAATTGAAGGGCGAACGACCTGAGAAAATTCTCGTCATCAACTGCGGCTCTTCATCGCTCAAGTACAGCTTTTACGACACGAACGATGAATCACGGAACGCGCGCGGTTCGATCGAGCGGATTGGATTGGATGGAACCCGGCTCAAACATCACGGGCCCAAAGGCGAACTGAAACGAGACTTGCCAAGAAGCGACTTCACTCAGGCATTCAAAGCGATGACGGCCGAACTCACCGGGAAAGAAACGGGAGTCATCGGTGGAGCGGGGGAGGTTAGCGTCGTTGCACATCGCATGGTGCACGGCGGCGAGAAATTCACCGAAGGCACGCTCATCACCGATGAAATCCTCGCGGAGATGGAGAAACTGAATTCGCTCGCGCCGTTGCACAATCCGGTGATGCTGGCGGGCATTCGCGAAATGCGCCGGCTTTATCCAGCCGTGCCGCATGTCGCGGTGTTCGACACTGCATTCCATCACACGCTACCGGCTTACGCATTTCTCTATGCAATACCACACGAACTCTATGAGAAGAAAGCCGTGCGCCGCTATGGTTTCCACGGCAGCTCGCACAATTATATCGCGCTCCGCGCGGCTCAATTCTTGAAACGCCGGCCTAACGAATTGCGATTGGTGAGTTGCCATCTCGGCAACGGGTCGTCACTGTGCGCCGTCGATCACGGCCGCTCGATTGACACCTCGATGGGATTTACGCCGCTGGAAGGACTGATCATGGGCACGCGCTGCGGCGATGTCGATGCCGGCGTGATCGGTTTTCTCGAACGCGCTGGCCTAACGAGCGCGCAGATCGACGAGATGCTGAACAAGAAGAGCGGATTGCTCGGGTTGTCCGGCGTGTCGAGCGACATGCGCGAGGTTTTGACGGCCGCCGATCAAGGCAACCGCCGTGCGTTGGTCGCGCTCAAGGCATTTTGCTATCGCGTCCGGAAATATATCGGCGCTTACGTGGCGTCGCTCGGAGGACTTGATGCGGTCATTTTTACCGGCGGCATTGGCCAAGGTAGCGCGGTCGTCCGGGCGCTCGCCTTGCAAGGACTCGATTGCATGGGCATCGCGCTCGACGAAAAACGCAATGGCGAAGCGAGCGGCGATGAAGTGACTCGCATCTCCACCGACGACTCAAAGGTCGCGGTAATTGTCGTCCCGACGGATGAAGAACGAATGATGGCGCGCGAAGCGTTGCGCACTTTGAGTCGCTCCTACATCACGCGGGTCCTCGAAGCGCAAAAACAACAATCCTTTCTCGTCGAAGTTTCCGCACACCACATTCATCTTACGCAGGAACATGTCGAGGCGTTGTTCGGCCAAGGTCACCAACTGACGAAACACGCGAACCTTTCCCAGCCCGGCCAGTACGCCTGCAAGGAACAACTCGCTATTGTCGGACCCAAAGGCCGCATCGACCGCGTTCGAATTCTCGGCCCGGCCCGCAAATACACGCAGGTTGAGATCGCGATGACCGAACAGTTCAAGCTTGGCATTCATCCGCCGATTCGCGAAAGCGGCGACATTGCGGACACTCCCGGCTGCACGCTTGAAAGTCCGACCGGCAGCGTGCCGATCGACCGCGGAGTCATTTGCGCGTTGCGACACGTTCACATGTCCCCTGAAGACGCGCTTCGATATGGCGTACGCGACAAGTCATTTGTGCGCGTGCGAGTGAGCGGCCATCGCGAGCTTGTCTTCGGCGATGTGCTCGTGCGAGTGGATCCAAATTTCAAACTCGCCATGCACATCGACACCGATGAGGCCAATGCCGCCAACATTGGCGCAAAAGGCGCGCAAGGATTTATCGACGGAATTCAAAGCGAAGGATCCATGAATTAAAAAGCCAATTTCACAAACCAAACTGAGAACCCCAAGACCATGAATGAATCCGACAACAAAAATAATGAGCTGTTCCCGGAATTACCGGAGTCAGGACCGCTAAGCTCCAAAATCGATCGCCGGACTTTCATTATACGCAACGCCGTTATCGGCGCGGCTGCGGTGATGACCGGCACAACCTGGACGCGCGAAGCCCGCGCCCAACAAGCCGCAAAAGAAGCTGCGAAGAAGCCTTCACTGCCTCCGCTAGATTCTACCTCCATGTCGACAGACTTGGACGTGGTGAAAAGGTCCAAGGGTCCAGTTATGACCGTGCTTGATGAATTCTACAAAGTCGGCCCGGGGCCATCGAGCTCCCACACCATTGGACCGATGCGTATCACCTACGATTTCTATCAGCGCTGCATGAAATTGCCGGCCGACCAGTTGACCAAGGCGACTGGATTAAAGGTTCATCTTTACGGAAGTTTGAGCGCGACCGGTAAAGGTCACGGGACCGAACGCGCGGCTCTCGCTGGTTTACTGGGGAAGGAACCGGCGACTGTCGATCCTTTGTTCCTCGATGAGATGAAGGAGAAATCGGATCGGTCGTATCCGTTAAAGCTTGGTGATAAAACGTTCAATCTGTCGCTCACCGACATCATTTACGATTCGCCGAACGGCGAATTCCCGCACCCCAACACGATGACCTGCAAATTGATGAGCGGGGATAAAGCGATCTACGAGCTGGAATATTATTCGCCTGGCGGAGGGTTCTACGAATGGAAAGGCTACACTCCGCCCAAAAAAGGTCAGCCAAAGTATCCGTACGCGACGATGAAGGAATTGCGTCAGCACGCGGAGAAAAACAATCTTTCAATCGCGCAAGTGATCATGGCGAACGAGGTCGCCGTGTCGGGCAAGACCGAGGACCAGATCAACGCTTTCCTGGACAAGATCGCCGCCGCAATGATCGCGACCGTGAAAGCGGGCCTCGCAGTAAAGGAAGGTGTCCTGCCTGGTCCAATTAAATTGCATTCAAAAGCGGCGACGGTTTGGGAGCGCGCCCAGGATGATAAATACGAAGCCGACAAAGCGGTCGCGATGCTCTCCGCGTGCGCCTTGGCCGCTTCGGAAGAAAATGCACGTGGTCATTTGGTCATCACCGCGCCAACCGGAGGTTCAGCAGGCGTGATGCCCGCGATTGTTTACGCCCTGACGCAAACGAAGCGAGTGCTTCCGCAGGACAAGATTCGGCAAGGCTTGTTAGGGGGCGCCGCAGTTGGCTACTTGTGCAAACACAATGCGACACTCTCTGGCGCTGAGGGCGGTTGTCAGTCTGAAATTGGCGTCGCATCAGCGATGTCAGCGGCATTTATAGCCTCGGCGCTCGATGCGTCGCCTCTAGTAACGGAAAACGCGGCCGAATCGGCGCTTGAGCATCACCTGGGGATGACTTGCGACCCGGTCGCCGGTTACGTGCAGGTTCCCTGCATCGAGCGCTGCGCTTTTGGCTCGGTGAAAGCCTGGACCGCCTACATGATCGCGACCAACGAGATTGCATCACGGCACCGTGTTGATCTCGACACGACGATCGAAACCTTGGCCGAGACCGGAAAGGACATGAGCACAAAGTATAAAGAAACGAGCGAAGCCGGTCTGGCCGCGAACCTTGTTCTCTGCTGAACACGAACCCGAGGGCGTAATCGCGCGAGTAAGATGGCAACAGAGGTCCTGACGAAACCAGAAAAGAAATCAGCCGAGAAAAAATCACCGGCGCCATTGCCGGACACAAAAGAAGCCTGGCGCGGATTTAAACCGGGCTTGTGGCAGCGTGACATTAATGTGCGTTGGTTTCTCCAACAAAACTACGCGCCTTACGATGGCGACGACGGGTTCCTCTCGCCGGCTACCGAACGAACGAAAGGGATCTGGAAAAAATTGACCGACATGTTTCCTGAGGAGCGCAAGAAAGGTGTGCTCGACGTTTCCCTGATCCCGAGCTCGATCACCGCTCATGCGCCCGGTTACATCGACCAAAACAATGAAGTCATTGTCGGCTTGCAAACTGACGCGCCGCTCAAGCGCGCTATCATGCCAAATGGCGGATGGCGAATGGTCCAGAGCTCTCTCAAAACCTATGGCTATGAGGCCCCTCCGGCGGTCGTGGAGGCATTCACAAAATATCGCAAAACGCATAACGACGGAGTGTTTGATGCCTACACGTCGGATATTCGTGCCTGTCGCAGCTCGCACGTTCTCACTGGATTGCCAGATGCTTACGGTCGCGGACGAATCATCGGAGATTATCGGCGCGTCGCCCTCTATGGGGTTACTCGGTTGATCAAGGAAAAGGAAAAAGAGAAAGCCGCGCTCGATTCCGAGATGTCGACTGAAGACATCATTCGCGACCGCGAAGAGTTGAGTGAGCAGACCCGCGCGCTCAACGAATTACTCGTGATGGCAAAAAATTACGGCTTTGACATTTCCGGGCCGGCAAAAAATGCAAAAGAAGCCGTGCAATGGCTCTATTTCGCGTATCTCGCGGCTGTGAAGGAACAGAATGGTGCGGCCATGTCGTTAGGCCGGGTATCGACGTTCCTCGACATTTACTTCGAGCGCGATCTGAAGGAAGGTAAGCTGACCGAAGAGCAGGCGCAGGAAATCGTCGACGATTTCGTGATCAAACTTCGAATCGTGCGTTTTCTGCGAACGCCGGAATACGACGATCTCTTCGCCGGCGATCCGACATGGGTCACGGAATCGATCGCGGGAATGGGTGACGACGGACGGCCGCTCGTCACAAAAACCAGCTTCCGATTCTTACACACGCTCCACAATCTTGGGCCGGCGCCGGAACCGAACCTTACCATCTGGTATTCACCACGGTTGCCAGACAATTTCCGCAAATACGCCGCCAAGGTCGCGATTGAAAGCAGCGCGTTGCAATTCGAAAGCGATTCGCTCATGCGCGGCGCATGGGGTGATGACGGAGCGATCGCCTGTTGCGTCTCACCGATGCTGATGGGCAAGCAGATGCAGTTTTTCGGCGCGCGCGCCAATCTCGCGAAATGCTTGCTTTACGCGATCAATGGCGGTCGCGACGAACTCAGCGGTAAGCAAGTGGCCCCGAAGTTTGAGCCGGTGAAAGGCGATTATCTCGAGTTCGATGACGTCGCCGGAAAGTTCGACCGAATGATGGAATGGCTTGCTAAAGTGTACGTGAACGCGATGAACGTGATCCATTACATGCACGACAAATATTCCTATGAACGGATTGAGATGGCGCTGCACGATTACGCGCCGGTACGGACAATGGCGTTTGGGATCGCTGGTCTTTCGGTTGTGGCAGACAGTTTGTCGGCGATTCGTTACGCGCGCGTGAAAGTGATCCGCGACGAAACTGGCCTGATCGTCGATTACCAAACAGAAGGTGATTTTCCAAAGTTTGGTAACAACGACAATCGCGTCGACCAACTTGCGGCCACGGCGGTATCGATGTTCATGAGCAAGCTGCGAAAGCATCCGACGTATCGGAACGCGATTCACACGCAGTCGGTGCTCACGATCACATCCAACGTTGTTTACGGAAAGAATACCGGCCACACGCCGGATGGACGCCGCAAAGGCGAACCGTTCGCACCCGGAGCCAATCCGATGCACGGCCGGGATTCACATGGCGTGATGGCCTCGGCCGCGTCAGTGACCAAAATTCCGTATCGCGATGCACAGGACGGAATTTCACTGACGACAACAATGGTGCCGACTGGCCTGGGTCGCACCAAACCGGAGCAGATCGACAATCTCGTCGCGCTATTGGACGCGTTCTTCGGCACAACGGGATATCACGCCAACGTGAATGTTCTCAACCGCGACACACTGCTCGATGCAATGGAGCACCCTGAAAAATATCCATCGCTCACAATTCGCGTTTCGGGTTATGCGGTGAATTTCGTTCGTCTCACACGCGAACAACAGATGGACGTAATCAACCGCACGTTCCACGGCATGTCCTAACAACAAATGAAGCTGGCAGCGCTCGCGCCGGAAGGTCCACCGATCGGCAGCCCCTTCGATCTGCGCCTGTCGATGGCGGAGAAGGTGGACGAGACTGACATTAAGTCGGCGCTGGAAAGCGGAGAGTGGGGCTTCATCCATTCCTTCACTACCGGCTCCGCGGTCGATGGTCCGGGCGTGCGGCTCGTCGCGTGGCTCACCGGTTGTCAGTTCAAGTGCGTGTACTGCCACAATCCGGACACCTGGAAGTTAACCAACGGGATGCCGGTGCCGCTCGCGCGCGCAGTCGAAGTGGTGAATCAATATCGCAACAGCCTGCGCACGATGAAGGGGGGGCTGACCATCAGCGGGGGTGAGCCGCTGATACAATATCGATTTCTTTCAAAATTGTTTCCGGCGATTAAGAAAATCGGCGTCCATACCGCTCTTGAAACGAATGGTTATCTCGGTGAGCGACTCACCGATAAGGATCTGTCATCGATCGATCTCGTCATGCTTGGGCTCAAAGCAATCGAACCTGATTTGCACCGGCGGCTGACCAGCATGGATAACAAGCCTGTTCATGAATTCGTACGCCGCCTTGCCGCGAAAAAACATCCGGTCTGGATCCGCTTTGTCATCGTGCCGGGCTGGACCGACAACATGGATGAAGTCAGCCGAATGGCGGATTTCGCCGCGGAACTTGGCAACGTTCAGCGCGTCGACGTACTCCCTTTCCATCAAATGGGACGCTTCAAATGGGAGAAGCTCGGGATGGATTACAAGCTGCGTGACGCCGAACCGCCCTCGGCCGAGACGATCGAGCAGACTCTCGCGCGGTTCCGCGCGGTGGGATTGAACGTCGTTTGAAACAACACGACGCGAAGTGAGTTCGAAGCTCTCAGCTAAAGCAGTCGGCGCGTGGTTGTTGGTTGCTCTCTATTATTTCTACCAGTACGCACTGCGGTCCGCGCCGAGCGTCATGATCCCACAATTGTCGGATGCGTTCGGCGTGAGCGCGCTTGGAGTCTCCGCGATTGTCGGGATGTTTTACTACGGCTATTCGCCGTTCAGTCTGGTCGCCGGAGCTTCAATGGATCGTTTCGGCGCAAAGCGCGTCATTCCAATCGGAGCTGCTCTTGTTGGAATCGGCGCGATGATGTTCAGTGCAGGCAACGTGGTTGTTGCAAATATCGGGCGATTCATACAAGGGGCCGGCGGCGCGTTCGCGCTGATCGGCGCCGTTTATCTGATTACGAAAAATTTTCCAGCGACAGTTGCTGCTTCTCTGATTGGCGCAACCCAAATGTTTGGTATGGCGGGTGGGTCCGCGGGGCAATTTCTGGTTGGGCCGATGATCAAGAGCGGACTAACGTGGGACCGATTCTGGACTTACTGCGGCGTTCTCGGGTTACTCATCAGTGCAACGCTGTTCGTTCTTTTGCCAAAAGAAACTCCGAAGACAGGAGCGAGGGGTCCGGGAAGTTTTGCGACGTTGCTTAGCTCGTTAGGCAAAGTGTTTCGGAATCCACAATCGATTCTCTGCGGCCTTGTGTCCGGTTTGTTGTTCATCCCGACCACGATTTTAGGAATGACGTGGGGCGTCCGTTTCCTACAGGAAGCGCGCGGGCGCGAATACGAAGCGGCGGTCATTCTCGCTGCAACGATCCCGCTGGGTTGGATGATCGGCTGTCCGTTGCTCGGTTTCATTTCCGATCGGCTCGGTCGGCGCAAGCCAGTTATTCTCGCTGGCACGATCATGCTGTTGGCGGTTGTGACCTGGGTTTTGTTCGGCAAACCGGAAATCTTTCGCGGCCACGCTGTCGGAATTCTGATGGGGATCGCGTCCGGTGCGGCGATGATTCCATACACCGTAATCAAGGAAGCCAACTCGCCCGAGTTAGGCGGCACGGCCACGGGCGTGATCAATTTCATCAATTTTACGTTCAGCGCGCTCCTCGGCCCGGTGTTTGGCGCGCGCTTAGTGCAGATGCCGGAAGGAAATGTCGATCTTGCGTTGGCGCATTACCAAGCCGGCTTCAAGCCTTTGCTTTACGGAATTCTTCTGGCGCTGATTCTGACATTATTCCTTAAAGAAACAGGACCAGCCACACGGAAGGCTTGATTCGATTCGATGAACGAAAAATCTCCCGATAACGCTTCGTTGGATCCAAGAGTTCCACTCGCGTACCAGCGAACCCTGCTCGCCTACGAGCGAACACAAATCGCTTGGGTGCGAACCGCGCTAGCATTGATCTCGTTTGGGTTCGCGATCGCAAAATTTTTCACTTACTTGCGGCAAGAGCGAGGCGAAACCACTCTCCTAACTCCGCGCGCGGTCGGTCTTATCATGATTCTAATCGGTTTGGTTGGTTTAATTCTAGCGAACTGGCAGCAACGCCGCGCGGTAAGAGCGCTTCGCAAGCGTTGCCCCGAACTACCGGCGCCGGTTGCGGGCATCATGTCGGGAATGATCGCCCTGCTTGGCATACTGGCTTTCTTAGGGGCACTTTTGCGATAGCCGAATCAAAGCTCGCGTCCGTGGGACGAATGGCTTATTATCGCTTTCTCGTATTCGTTGCACTCAATCTCGCACCACCTTATGAAGATATTTTCTGTCCTGTCTGTTACCGTCGCGCTGATCGCTGCCTCGTTCGCGATGGAGCAACCTTCCTTCCACACCAAGGGAAGTCCCACCGGCAAACCAACCGGGACATTGAAGCCTGGCGAGTATTGGTGGCATCCTGAAATCTCACCTCAGGGTCCCCTCATGATCCTTATCAGCATTCCGGAACAGACCATGCACGTTTATCGTAACGGGATTCTTGTTGGCCGGTCGAGCGTTAGCACGGGCTCGAAGGGCCATGAGACGCCGGGCGGCGTCTTCACCATTTTGGAGAAAAACAGGACCTATTACTCGAAGAAATATGACAACGCGCCGATGCCGAACATGCAGCGACTTACCTGGTCCGGAATCGCCATGCACTCCGGCCAGCTTCCGGGCTACGCCGCCAGCCACGGTTGTGTTCGTCTACCCTACGATTTCTCGCAATTGCTCTTCGCTACAACGTCGAGTGGCGGCACGGTCATCATCGGTGATGGCAAAACGCCAGTACCGCGCCTTGCCTCGAATCCGGGTCTGATGCTGGCGCCAACGGATTTTTCGCCGGAAATGCTGCATAAACTCGGCAAGAACGATTACGATTGGAACCCGGAACGAAGTCCGGAGGGACCGATCACGATCGTGATCAGCTCAGCCGATCGAGCCATGTATGTTTATCGCAACGGTAATCCGATCGGACGCGCGGCGGTGGAGATTAGCGGCTATGGCCTGACGGGTCGCGACAAGCTTGGGAACCATGTTTTTACGATGCTCGAAGGAACTACCGGAAGGCCAAGCCGGTTCACATCCGCACACGAGGAGGCGCGATGGATGCGGGTGACGAGCGAAGGCCGACCGGTGGATGCTGACACGGTGGCGTCGAGATTGCACTTTAGTCCAGACTTCGCTGACAAGCTCGCTAATGAACTTAAGCCGGGGACAACGGTAATTGTTACGGATTATCCGGTCGTACGAAAACCAGTCGCTGATTCCAGTTACTTCGCGGCTGACTGAGTTGGCTTCTGTGCGCTCGCTCCTATGCCTGGTGAGCAGTGCGTTGTTGCTCGCCGGTTGTAGCAGCGATCCCTACGCCGAGGTCTCGCCAAAGCGACCGCGACTGAACGGTCCCATTGGCGCGGAGCCCTTGGCATCCGCGGAAAGAACAATCGTCGACGCGATGCGAACGGAACGGGCACATCCGTTGAACTCGTTAGGCGAGTGTCTCGACGCATTACAGCTAGCTTCAAAGCAATTGCAACGGAAGATCGACAACCAAACGGCTTTGCGTGATTACAACTTTGGGATCAGCCGAATTTTCCAAATCCTTCATGACACAAAAGTCGATCCGTGGAGCAAACCGCTGACGGTTCCGACCCAATCCGGCGAAATGGTGCTGACATATAAACGAGATCCTCGTCCAGAATGGAATCCCGCGCTCTACGATTTTACTCCAGCCGATCAATTCGATGTGGGCGGCAAATACGTAACCGAGAGAACGACCCGCGCCGGCATCGGTGCACCGATCGTCGCGGTGGAGCGCGAGCCCAACAAAAGCGCGCGCGAGGACTTTGCGCCGTCACGCATTTTTTACAGCGTCACGGTGGTCGCTCATTTTGAAGGACGCCGCTGCATTCTTGCGTTCGAGGATCCATTGTCGGCAGAAACGGTGGAGTTCAATCGCCGCACCGTCCCATTGGCCGCCGATTTCACGGTACCGCTCGCAGTTATGCTCCAGCAGACCGATCCGCGGAAGCACGAGCTCTCGCGCGTCCTCGATGCGGAGAAGTACGCGCGCACCGCCGCGGTCGAGCGGCTCCAACCTTATGATCCGAACAAAACCGTCGTGCTTGTGATCCATGGGCTGAAGGACTCGAATGCAACTTGGACGCCGATGCTGAACAAGCTGCGCGGTGACCGCGCGATCCGGCAGCATTATCAGTTCTGGTTTTATAGTTATCCCACCGGTTACCCGTATCCATATTCCGCAGCGATTTTGCGCCAAGAGCTCGACCGCGTTGAAAAGCGTTATCCGAAACTGAAACCGATGGTGGTCATCGGTCACAGCATGGGCGGCTGTATTAGCCGTTTACTCCTGACCGACAGCGGAAACCAGATCTGCATGAAAATCTTCGGACGACCGCTGGACGAAGTGCCGCTATCACCACACGTTCGCGAATATTTTCGTCAGGAGTTGTTCTTTCGTCATCGCCCGGAAATCGGGCGCGTCATTTTCATTGCTGCGCCGTTGCGTGGAAGTAACATGGCGACTGGGCTGATCAGCAGCCTTGCAAACATGATTATCCGTGAACCAACCATGAGCAGCCAGGCAAGCGAAGAGATGCTGCGCCACACAAATATCAAAGAAGAGGAGCTGAGACCGATGCGCCGCGCCAACAGCGTGGACAGTTTGTCACCAAAGAGTCGTTTCATGAAGGCGGTAAACGAGATTCCTATGGCGCGGGGCGTACCTTACGACACGATCATCGGAGATCGCGGCCGCGGCGATTCGCCGAATTCCAGCGATGGTGTGGTGCCATATTGGAGCTCGCACATCAAAGGCGCCGAGAGCGAACACATTGTGCCGTCCGATCACAGTGCGCACCAGAATCCGCAGGCGATTGCCGACGTGCTACGTATTCTTAAGGCTCACGCCCTCGACTAAGCGTTCTGGCGAAGCATTCAGTAATGCAGCCTGCGCGCCGTAAAATTCAACCGGCGTTGAGGAGAGAGTTTTACTCAAATCGCGCGCGGTCAAAGTCTGATACTCCGCGCCGATTGGTCGTACAAAATCTAGGCTTCACCGATCATTTCTGCGCGCATAAGATGGTCAACTGAAAAGCGGCCGCGTTTTCCACAGATCCTTATGAATACGAATCACAATACATTCCTTATTCTAAGCCTCGCGCTTCTCATCGGCGTTGGATCGGTAACGCCGGCGCGCGCTTCAGAAATCGACGACCTGAAGGCGGAGATGCGACTGATGCAAAAAAGCATGGACCAGATGCGGGAAAGAATCACCCAACTGGAACAGGAGAATCAGACGCAGAAGCAACAGCAGCAACAGAATCAGCAAGTCGCTGCTTCGAGAACTGCGCAGCCTCCCGCGGGAGGACCGCATCCCGCGCCGGCAGTGATTGGTGCGACTGGGAGTCAAGTCGTAACGATCGCGCCCAAGCCGGTGACGATCGAAGGACACGCCAGCGAAGTCACAGATCGTCCCGCCATGAACGATCAACAGGAACCGGCGCCCCGGCCTAGCGACCTGACGCTGGATCCTAAGTACCGAGGCTTTATTGCCATCCCGAACACGCCGGTGTTAATCAAGTTCAACGCCAAGCCGCGCTTGGATATCACGGACGATCCGCAAAACACTGGGAATCCAGATCGCTTTGTCACGGCGCAAATCCCAGTCGAGGGCGACTTTTTCAAAGGCGGCGGCAATCAATTCAATATGAATGCTAAGGGCTCGCAACTGAGCATCGACGTGCGTGCGCCTCAGGTCGATGGAAGTCCACGCTTCTATTATCAGAATGACTTTTTTGGCAGCGAGGGAGGAGAACTTCCGTTCCGCGTCCGACAGCTTTACGGAGAAATCTACAACGTCGTTCTCGGCCAGACTTTTAGCGTCTTTGAAGATCCGGACGCATGGCCCGACACAGTCGATTATGAAGGACCGAATTCCGCGGTCTTCGCGCGCCGGCCATTGATTCGTTATCTGTGGCAGATCAACAAACACTGGGAGATGAATTTCGGTTTGGAAAAGCCGGGCGCTGAAGTTGACACATCGATCGACCCGAACGCGGTCGGGGTTGATCACGCCCCCGACGGAGGTCTCAACGTTCGATGGGAGAGCAAGGATATCGGTCACGTGCAACTTGGCGCGATCTTCCGCGACATTGGCGTGAAGGGACCGATCGTTGAGAGTCAAAGCACGTTCGGGTGGGGAGTGAATCTTGCGGGGGCTTTCAATCTTTCTGAGAACGATTCGGTGCAGGCGCAAGTGACCTACGGCGAAGGAATTTTCCGTTATTTCAACGACGACTTTGTCAACAACGACGCAGCGTTCGACAAATCGGGGGAGCTCACAGCGATTCCCGCGTTTGGCGGTATGATCGGTTTCACTCACAAGTGGACCGACGATTTACGCTCGACCGCGAGCTATGGGTACGTGCAGTTGCACAACGAATTCTCGCAAGGCCCGCACGCTTATCATTTGACTCACTACGCGAGTTTGAACCTGGTCTGGCAACTTAGAAAGCGTCTCAGCATTGGTTTCGAAGGACTTTACGGACACAAAGAGGAGAAGGATGGCAACGACGGCGACGCTTTCCGGCTGCAATTAGGAATCGTTTATTCGTTGTTTGATTAAGGAATCGACGCGATAACGGTCCGTATCGCGAAGATAAGAGAACACTCTTTGAAGGTGGCACTAGAGTCTGTGCTCTGGTCAACTGGCCGGCCTGGATCTAAGGCAGTCGCTTGCGGCTGTGCCGTCGCAATTTGCCCACGTGCTGCGCATTTTTTAGCGGCGCTTTCCAATTAGGTCAGTCGCCACAATCCTTAATGCACGCTTCGTAAGCGTCTTTAGCAGATTTCATGCACCGCTCTAGGTCGTCCGCGTCGTCTGGACCGTCGTATTGCAGTTTGCATTGTGCCGCCGCTAATTCGTAGGCGTCTTTGCAATCAGAGAGACAGCCTGCCCAAAGCAGGGCCGATGATCCGGTCAACAAAATCAAGAGTAATGCAGATCGCTTAAGTCTCACTGGCGCGCTACGTGCTCCTGATATTCCCACGCAACTACACATCACGTTGCGAATTTTCCCCAAATAAAGAGCAGAATGATCGCGCCGATAATCGACAGAATGAAACCCGCCAGGTGAAACGTCGAAACCTAGCTCCGGTTTGGAAAACAGGCGAGCGATCAGTCCCCCGACGATCGAGCCACCGATGCCGAGCAGCGCGGTCATTATGAAAGTGAAATGCTGCGCACCCGACATTATGGCTCGTGCGATCAAGCCAACTACAAACCCGACAATGAGACCAAAGTCTTAGTGAAAAGCGGCCGCTTTTGTGGCGGATTTTCTCAAACTTGAACGTAATCCATTGAAACTTCCATCCGACGTCGAATTTTACGAAGACATTCGCCTGCTTATTTGGAGGCCGCGTGGTTTGTTAAACGAAACGGCGGTTAATGAGGTTACGTCGGTTCTGGCGGACCTCGAAGCCAAGATGACAGAGCCGTTCGATCGTTTTTCTGATACGCTTGCAACCGACGAAGTTGAGCTCAACTTTAGGCACATCATCCATGTTTCGTTGTATCGTCGCCTAACTTATGCAGGCCGCCAGCCGGTAAAGTCGGCAATTCTCGCGGCTGATTCGACGATCATCCATTACGCGAAACTTCACGCGCTTATGACCCAAGGCTCTCCAATCAAGGCCCAGGTCTTTCATGAGCGAGAAGCCGCAGCGCGGTGGCTCGGCGTACCGATCGAACGGCTAGCGGCAACGTCACGGCCGGCATCGACGTAAAAATCGGGTGAACGAAGACTTCAATTTTGTGGGCAAGGTCGTTCTCGTAACCGGTGGGAGCAGCGGGATCGGTCGGGCGACAGCGTTATTGTTTGCACGGCACGGCGCAAAGGTTGTGATAGGCGATGTTAATCCCACGGGTGAGGAAACCGTGGAAGCAATCAAGCACGCAGGCGGCGACGCTACTTTTGTTCAGACCGACGTGCGCGACGCGCAACAGGTTCAAAATCTGGTCGCGACTGCAGTGACGACTTACAGCGCGTTGCATTGCGCGTTTAACAACGCCGGTGTTCTTCCAGCGACGGCCATGTTAGCAGATACCGAAGAATCAACCTTTGACCAAACGTTTGCTGTCGATGTGAAGGGCATATTTCTCGCGATGAAATACGAAATTCAGCAAATGCTGAAAACAGGCGGCGGTGAAATCGTCAATACGGCATCGGTCGCCGGATTAATCGCCGAACGCGGGATCAGCGCCTACGTAGCGGCGAAACACGCGGTCATCGGTTTGTCGAAAGCAGCAGCGATCGAATACGCCAGCCAGGGAATTCGAATCAATGCGATTGCGCCGGGATTGGTGCAAACGCCGATGACCAAGCACTGGTTCGACGATCTTGAGACGCGACAGTTTTTCAATGCGAACACGCCGATTGGTCGGTTCGCGCAACCGGAAGAGATCGCCAACATGGTGTTGTTCCTCTGCTCGGACCGTGCGTCCTTCGCGCTTGGTCAAACGTTTACCATCGATGGTGGCTACACCGCGCGTTGAATAATGAACCAACAAATTACTCAAAAGGAACGGCGCATGGTAGGACTTAAGTCCAACAGCCCGCCGATGGCCGACTCGATTAGGATCACGGCTCGGTTGTGATCAATTGGGACTGCCTGTATGCGCAGCGAGCGTAAAGAGCCTGGTTTGCAGCAAGTTGATGAATTGAATTCGAAGCAGCGCGAAGGACAGCTCAATCTGCTGCAGACAATTACCATGGAAGTCGCGGCGGCCGGTGATATTGGGTCGGCCCTGGAAATTGTCTTGCGTCGGGTTTGCGAGAAAACGAACTGGGCCCTAGGCCAAGCCTGGTTGCCCAATAAACAAAAGACGTTGCTGGAGTGCGGCCCGGTCTGGCTGTGTGGCAGGCCGGAGTTGGCCGATTTCCGAGCGGCTTCGGAAAAAAATCAATTCCCGCCAGGCGTTGGACTTCCGGGCCGAGTGTGGCAAGCAAAGGCGCCCGCTTGGATCGACGATGTGCGGGAGGATGCGAACTTTCCCCGATCTGCAGCCGCGAGAGCGCTCGGTCTGAAGGCCGCAGTTGGGATTCCCATTTTGTCGGGAGACGAGGTAATCGCGGTCATCGAATTCTTCATGCGCGAACCGCGCAACGAAAACGAACAACTGGTCAAGGTCATTGCAGCTGTGGCAGCGCAACTCGACCTCGTGATGGAGCGAAAGTTTGCAGCGGCCGAACTCTCTCGCACAAACGAGATCCTCCACTCGATTTTATCGGACATGGGGGATGCCGTCATCGTGGCCGACAAAGACGCAAACTTTCTCGTCTTTAATCCAGCGGCACAGCGAATGTTTGGTCAGGGCGCGACAAAGACCCCGCCGGCAGAATGGCCGCATCGTTACGGCCTTTATTTGCCCGACAAAGTTACACCCTTCCCGGCCGATCAACTGCCGCTGACGCTCTCAATTCGAGGCGACGAGGTCAACAACATTGAAATGTATATTCGAAATCAAAAGGTGCCGCAAGGGTTGTGGACACGGATCACTGGCCGGCCGCTGCACGGTGCCAATGGCGAATTGTTGGGCGGCGTGATTGTTTGTCGCGATATCTCTGCCATCAAAGAGGAGGAGTTTTTCCGGGCCGGACAAAGCCAGGTTTTGGAAATGATCGCGGCCGACAAACCGCTACACGAAGTGCTCAAGAGTCTTGTTCTTCTCATGGAAGGACAGGCGGAAGGTTTGCGCTGCTCGATTTTGCTTCTGAATCGGGACGGGAAACATGTCCGTCACGGCGCCGCGCCGAATCTTCCAGAAGCTTATGTAAAAGCGGTCGATGGCGCCACGATCGGTCCACGTAATGGTTCTTGCGGCACAGCAATGTACCGGCGCCAACGAGTCGTCGTCACTGATGTAATGACTGATCCGCTTTGGACCGATTATCGCGGGCTTGCAAAAATCTGCGGACTCAGCGCCTGCTGGTCCTCGCCAATCATTTCTCCCCAAGGCGACGTTCTTGGTTCCTTCGCGATGTATCGTGAAGAAAAACGCGGACCACATCGGGAAGAAGAGCGGCTCACGGCCATCGCAACGCACATTGCCGGGATCGCGATCGAGCGCCAGCGACAACAGGAAATGCTGCGCGAGCGCGAAGCGCGCATCAGTCTCGCTGCAGAATCGGCGGAGCTCGCGTTTTGGAGTTTGTATCCGGAACAAGATAACGTCTGGATGAGCGACAAAGGGCGCATCATTTACGGTTTTGCGCCGGACGCGCGATTGACCTGCGACTCCATCCTGTCGCGTGTTCATCCCGACGAGCGTGAAAAAATAAAGGCCGAATATGATTCAGCTTGCGCGATCCACGGAAAATTCGAGAGCGAGCATCGCCTTCTTTTGCCGTACGGGAAGGTCCGCTGGGTCATCATGCGCGGGCGCTGCTTAAAGGATGAACAAGGAAAAATCATTGAAACGATCGGTGTCACTGTCGACGTCAGTTCACAGAAACAGGCCGACCTCCAACTGCAAGTGCAACGAGAGGAGATGGCGCATCGCAATCGCGTTTCGCTGATGGGCGAAATGACGGCCTCCTTTGCACACGAACTGAATCAACCGCTCACCGCCATTGCTAACAATGCATCGGCTGCGCGGCGCTTCTTAGATCGCGGAAATGTCGACCCGGCGATGCTGCGGGAATTGCTCCAGGCATTGGCGGCCGACAGCAAGCGCGCCGGAGACGTTGTCCAAGGGATTCGAAGTCTTGTTCGCAAGGACACGAGTACCGCCCAAGCGCGATTGAATCTCAATTCCGTGATCAGTGACACGGTTCGCCTTGTGAGCACTGATCTTCTTAGCCGGGAAAGCGTCGTTAGCACCGAGTTCGACTCAGCCCTGCCGGAGGTGAACGCGGCCCCGGTCCAAATTCAACAAATCTTCCTCAATCTGATCACGAACGCGCTCGATGCCAGCGAAGGTTTGAGCCCGAGCGAGCGACGCATTATTATTAGTACGCGCTCGGACAGGGGCGACGTGGCCGAAATAGCAGTGCGTGATTTTGGGAGTGGCCTACCGAAGGATCGGCCGGACAAAATTTTCGATCATTTCTTTTCAACCAAGCAAAAAGGAATGGGGATGGGATTGACGATTGTTAGATCAATCGTCGAAGCACATGGCGGCACAATCACTGCCGAAAACGCTCCCGACCGTGGCGCGCGTATCGTTGTGCGGCTTCCGGCCGCGCGCGGGGAATTTGAAAAAAACAAAGCCGCGGCATGAGCGAACCTGACGCGGCCCAGGAGGTCTGTTTGCTCGATGACGACCTCTCCGTTCTCAACTCGATGCGATTTCTTCTCCTGGCGGAAGGTTTCACTGTCCGGGCGTTCAATAATCCGGAAGAGTTTCTCGCCCACGCTACGAAGAATCACGTGTCGGTGTTAGTGACCGATATCTGGATGGATCGCGTGACGGGGCTGGAAGTCTTGGCGCGGTTGTGCGCGATTTCGCCAAAAACGAAGGTGATTGTGATTACGGCGCGAGAGGATTCGGCTGCGCGGGCGACAGCAACGGCGATCGGCCCAGTCGCGTTTTTCATCAAACCGTTCAACGACGAGAAATTTATCGCTGCGGTGCGGGAAGCCCTGGGATAGCGGGTCGTCAGACCAAAGTCCTATATCCGGCGGCGCGAACGCGCGCCGATAATTTTCGGTAATCAACTTAAGGCAAATGCTATGAAGCCATGCGTCCGTCGATCCGATTTCTATAAATCAATTTGCTGCAACGCGATCGTTGCCTTCTGCAACATCGCCATTCTGTTGCTGGCCTTCTCAATTTGTTCGGCACAGACACAACCACCCCAAGCGCAATCGCAGGAGATGACAACCACCAGTTCGACCCCGGAAACGCCAAAGATTCCGAATGATCAACTGGATTCGTTAGTCGCGCCGATCGCGCTTTATCCTGATCAACTTCTCGCCAACACCCTGGCTGCTTCCACGTATCCGCTTGAGATCATCCAGATGCAGCAGTGGCTGGATCGAAACAAGAATTTGAAAAACCAGGCGCTCGCGGATGCGGTCGCAAAACAGAATTGGGACCCGAGCGTGCAATCACTGGCCGCTACTCCGGAAGTTGTGCAGCGCATGGCCGGCAATATTCAATGGACGACTGATTTAGGAAACTCGTTTCTGGCGCAGCAATCCGACGTAATGGACGCTGTGCAACGCATGCGCGCGAAAGCCGAAGGCAAAGGAACCCTCAAGACCAGTTCGCAACAAAGAGTGGAGACGCAAACCGTCGAAGGCGGCAAGGGAGTGATCGTAATCGAGAACGCCGATCCACAAACGGTTTACGTTCCATCGTACGATCCGGCGGTGGTCTACGGCCAGCCAGCTTATCCGTACTACCCCTATTATTATCCTGGCTATTACGCGGGGATGGGTCTGGCTTTCGGTGCCGCTGCCCTTTGGGGCTCGTACTGGGGTGGTAACTGGGGCGATTGCAACTGGGGCAGTGGGGACGTCAACGTTAACAACAACAACAATTTTAATCGGAACAACATTTCAGGTGGCAACCGCCCCGGCGGCGGGAGACCGGGCGGTCCCGGCGGAATTGGTGGGGCTGGCCGACCCGGTGGAATTGGAGGACCTGGTGGAGTTGGTAGGCCTGGTGGAGTTGGTGGACCCGGGGGAGTCGGCGGGCCTGGCGGCGTTGGCGGACCTGGTGGGGTTGGCGGAGTCGGAGGGGCTGGCGGCGGCAAATGGCAACACAATGCATCACACCGCGGCAATGCGCCGTACGGCAACCGCGGAACGTCGAACAAATTTGGTCAAGCCAACACTCGTCCGAGTGCGGGTGCTGGTGCCGGCACCCGTCCCGGTGGTGGTGGTACAGGCGCTAGGGGCGCGAGGCCATCTACTCGGCCGTCAGGTGGCGTAGCCAGTCGGCCTGGCGGCAGTGCCGGGGCAAGACCATCTACGCGTCCTTCCGGTAGTAACCGAGTTGGTAATCGCACCGCATCGCGAGGGAGTTACGGCAACCGCGGCGGCGGATACGGTCGCGGCGGTGGAGGTTACGCGCGGGCTAGCAGCGCGCGAGGCGGTCGAAGCATGGGCGGCGGCGGATTTAGCCGAGGCGGCGGCGGCCGCGGAGGCGGCGGGTTCCGTGGAGGCGGAGGTCGTGGTGGCGGAGGTCGTGGTGGCGGAGGTCGTGGTGGCGGAGGTCGTGGTGGAGGCGGCGGTAGGCGATAAACAGTTCGATGAGGAAAAAACGAATGAAAACAAAACG